>Ga0172373_10008361_pt1 | contig 13168 bp, 8 predicted proteins | sample Lak10m_2_FD_114546 | JGI IMG/M metagenome (GOLD analysis project Ga0172373, IMG submission 114546) | Freshwater microbial communities from Kabuno Bay, South-Kivu, Congo - kab_092012_10m | ecosystem: Environmental > Aquatic > Freshwater > Lake | place: Democratic Republic of the Congo: South-Kivu... | reverse complement strand
TTCCCGATTGGAGTGAGAGACGCCAGCGTGCTCATCGCATCCGCGCAAATGTGATCGAGAATCTGGATGATTACTTAAAACAATTTATTGCCAATGCAGAAGCCAACGGTGTCATCATCCACCGCGCCAAGGATGCAAAAGAAGCCATCGATATCGTTTTAGACATCGTAAGTGCGACTTGCGAGTCGTCCCAACAAAAGCCATTGATCGCCAAATCCAAAAGCATGGTTAGTGAAGAGATCGAGCTAAACCATCATCTCGAAAAACACGGCATCAACGTCGTTGAAACCGATCTTGGTGAATACATTGTGCAGCTGCGCAAAGAAAAGCCGAGTCACATCATCACCCCGGCGGCTCATCTTAAGAAAGAACAAGTCGCGCAGCTCTTCCACGAAAAACTCGGTATTCCCTACACTGAAGATATTCCCACTCTCACTGCCACTGCCCGCAAAGTTCTGCGTGAAGTTTTCCTCACTGCCGATATCGGTTTAAGCGGAGTTAACTTTGGTGTGGCAGAGACGGGCGGGATTTGCATTGTCACGAATGAAGGTAACGGGCGAATGGTCACATCCATTCCGAAGACGCACATTGCTTTGATGGGCATGGAGCGTCTCGCACCCACTCTCGATGATCTTGCGCTGTTGCTTTCCCTTCTTCCGCGTTCAGCCACCGGGCAAAAGCTCACGGTCTATACTCAACTCATCCACAAACCCATGCCGGGGCAATCCCGTCACATCATTTTGCTCGATAACGGGCGCACCCGTGTCCGCAATTCGCCATTGAAAGAGTCGCTGTATTGCATTCGCTGCGGTGCATGCCTAAACGCCTGCCCGGTCTTTCGTGAACTGAGCGGACACGCCTACATCGGACGTGACCTCGCCATTGCGCCATATCCTGGTCCGATCGGAAGTGTCATTTCGCCGGGGCTGTTTGGCGAGAATTATTTTCAACTTGCCCAAGCCTCGTCACTTTGTGGCGCATGCAAAGAAGCCTGCCCCGTGGATATTGATCTGCCGAAGCTGCTAACGAGGGTGAGAGCAGGAGAAGTGGATGAAGAAAGAGGAAAGAAAAAAGACGGGGCGGGCTTGACCTGGTCTACAAAATTTTTCTTAAAGCTATACACCCGCCTCGCGACTCAGCCGAAGCTGTTTGCCCTCTCTCAAAAATTCGCTTCACTGGGAACGCATCTCCTCTCCCCCCGCTCGCAGTGGATGCATCTGCCCGCGTTCACGGGTTGGGGCTACAGCAAGGACATGCCAAGGTTTGTAGGGAAGACGTTTCGGAGTCAGTGGAAAGGGAATCGAGAGTTGGGAATCGGAAAACCTTCCAATCAACATGACAACCAAAACGAGACTATACCCGAACCAACTCCCAATGTACCAATCCCCGATTCCCGCCTTGAGCGTTTCACCGTCGAACTCAGCGCCCTTTCCGGCAATGTCTATCAAACGAACAATCCGACTCAATCGATCATCGAATATCTACTATCGAAGAACATCAAACGCATCTACCTACAACCCAACATCCTCAACGAATCCCTCTTGCGCCAGGCAGGCATCGACTTCACGCACGAACCCAACCCGACTCTCACCGTCGGTGTGACAAAGGCTTGGGCGGGGCTGGCAGATACCGGGTCCGTTTTGGAGGCGGATGATGAACTGCTTGGGTCGCTGCTTCCAGAAATCCATCTCACCGTCTTGCAATCCAGCGACATCCTGCCATCTTTGCCAGATGCAATGGACCTCGTCAAAGGAAAGAACACTGTCTTCATCACCGGACCTTCTCGCACTGCCGATATTGAGATGACGCTGACAATTGGTGTGCATGGTCCCAAGGAAATTCACGTTTTCGTTGACGATTCAAAACGCGGGTGATACAATCCCGCACGTTTCTTTCCAGAGTCAGTGAAGCGTGCGTGACAATCTCGCCCGCTTACCAGACATGCCCCCATCGTCTAGTGGCCCAGGACGAGGCCCTCTCAAGGCCTAAACCGGGATTCGAATTCCCGTGGGGGCACACAAACAGCCACCATTTTGGTGGCTGTTCCATTTTGGAGACCCATGCAAACATCAAACTCTTCACGCGGTTTTATCATTGCGCTGATCGCCACCGTCATCTGGTCCACAACTGGTCCGCTCATTAGTTATCTAAGCAAAACTTATTCCCTGCCCTCGCTGGTGCTGGCCTTCTGGCGCGACCTGTTCGTGGCGTTTGGCATGTTTGTTGGTTTGTTGATCTTCAGCCGAAAACTATTCGCCTTGGACCGCAAGCATTGGGGATTCATGGTCTTGTATGGTTTCTCGCTGGCGGTCTTCAATTCGATGTGGACCTTCTCGGTTCAATACAACGGGGCGGCTGTTGCCACCGTCCTAGCCTTTTCTTCACCCGCGATGACAGCTGTGCTAAGTTACCTCATCTTCAAAGAACGCTTCAACGGCATCAAGATCATTTCGATCGCCTTGAGCTTCATCGGTACCATTTTGGTGGCAGGCGCCGCCGACCCCGCCGCATGGAAGTTAAATCCGTTGGGCATTATTTTCGGCTTGCTAACAGGTCTGATGTTCGCCGTCTACAACCTGCAAGGCAAAGCTGCCGGAGATCGTCACATCGATTCATGGACTGCACTCTTATACAGCTTTGCTTCTGCCACGTTCTTCTTATTCTTCTTCACCATCGCCAGTGACTTGTTCATCACAAAACAACCTGTGTTCTCTGACTTAATGTGGCTCGGCAACTCACTGCCCGGCTGGGGCTTGCTATTCTTTCTCGGTGTTGCCCCCACCCTCGGCGGGTTTGGCTTATACACACTAAGCATTCGCTATCTGTCGCCAACGATATCAAATCTGGTTGCAACCCTCGAACCTGTCTTCACTGCAGTGTGGTCGTATATCTTCTTGAGCGAGTTGATGACGGGTGTTCAACTTGGCGGAAGTTTATTACTTTTGCTTGGGGTCGTCTTATTGAGAACAGCAGATCGGAATTAAATAAAAGAGGTCACCAAATTGGTGACCTCTTTTTATTATGGACGTCCTTGCCCATTCCCGTCGTTGTCGCGACCGCCATTGCGCGGAGGTCTGCCATTGGGTGGCGGACCCTGCGGCGGTTGATTCGCATTACGCGGACCATCATGGTCATTGGATGAAAGAGTTTGATCTTGCGTGGTTTCTGACAATTCGACCATTACCGTAGATGCGTTGAAGAAAAATACATTTTCCTGTAATTTGGTAATGTCGGTATTACGGCGGATGATATCTGCCAGGGTGGTGTTTTCGATCTGTTGCACCAGGCGATTGGGCAAAGAATACTGATACCAAAAACGGTCACCAGCTCGCAAGCGGACGAATTGATCGACAAGGATCGCTGTGAACGTCTCGCCCATGCTGGAGTCAGGTAAATGATCTTCTGCCAAGCCGCCAATCCACAAGTCAATGTTATCCACACTGCCATATGTGGATGCCAGTTTTGCCTGCAATGCCGGGTCGGAGGTGATCTGGTCAAAGCTGGTGATGCGCTCCAAACCGTAGGTTTCACGGACGGTGTTGTAATCTGCCAAGCCATGGTCACGTCCGCGCTGGATGTTGAGTGAGGCGAGGTCAAAGCCGCCTTGTCCCGGTTCACCGAACAGGAAGTTACGGACATCGTCCACGACGATGGGGTCGATCTCTTGCGCGTTGTCTGAAGCAAGATATTTCAGGAGGGGATCAATGTCCGTTTCGTAGAGCACGACCGGGTTAAAGAATGAGTCGCGCAGTTCCATCGCTTCGAAAATTTCTTCACCGTCGTTATCCAAAAATTCAATGTCATTACCTAACATGCTGTGACCAAAACGGAACGCCGCCGTGGAGAACTCATTGGCGATACCGGGATTTACATCTGCCTGATAGCCGCGATAATCGGGCATGGCGTTTTCACCGAGAATGGAAGGCAGGAACTCATCATAGGTGATCTTTTGAAGTTCCGCGATCACAACCTGGCGTGCGAATTGATACAGTTCTTCATCCGTCCAATCGGGGTGACGTTGCGCCGCCTCATCCGCGATGCGATTGTGTTCGCGGATGAACAAAATATGCAGGGACGATAATTCAGGGTTCTCATTGGCACGCACATCACCAGCAAGGAACAACTGTGCATCATCCACGCGATGAGCATCGTTGGCGTTCTCAAAGCCCTCGGTATTGAGGGGCATAAAATCATTCTCACTGACCTTCATCCGTCCACCGACAAACTCGCGCAAAGCTGCGGCACGTTCCGAGTCCACGCCGTAGATCTGTGAGCCATCTATGAACGCCGTGATAGCGTTGACCTGTTCACGCGGGTCGTCCGTGGATGCTCCCGTCGCCGGGTCATATTGAGAGCGTGAGAAGAAGATCGTCATTTCACCTGTACTATTCGGGTCGAACCATTCATCACCGGCAGGAACGATCACAGGGAGTGATTCCTTTGGGTTGGCAGAACCGGTCAGGTCGATGTCATGATCGAGGAACTGCCCCCAGGCATAGACCATGGCTGTGAAGTCTCGGTCATTTACAATTCCATCTTCCGGGCTAGCAGAGAACGTATTGCTGATCACCCGCGGGCTGGGTCGGTCTGCACCAGCCGGGCTGCTAATACCATCGTCATAATCTGCAGGTGAGATGCGCAGTAAGGGCGAGTTCACACTTCCCCACTCCGGGTTCGCAAGATTATTACCCGCGCCATCAAGCGGAATAACTTCCAAAGTCATTCCCCCAACATTCTCAGGAGGCGACTCAAAGTTCGCATCCTCCACCGAAGCATTCACCTGTTGCGGCATGACAGCCTGGCAACCTGTTGCGATCACACTGATCCCGATCAATAAATATTTGGCTATTTGTTTCATCTCTACTCTCCTTCATCTCCTGGTTTTTATTTCTTTTCTGCATTGTACGGTTGTAAACAACTTGTAATCAGTGCGTAAAATCATTGATCGCGAAGAAGAATCATGCAAAAAACATAACGACCCATGACACGAGTCATGGGTCGTTATGTTTTAGATCAATTGATCATGGTTGTGTTGTAAGGGCTGCTTGTCCGTTCGGTTGAATCTCTTCCACTGTCTTATGGAGGAGGTCCACCTGCGGGCATACATGCCAACTGTGTTGAGTTTGGCGGCGCGCCGCAGGTTCCGCTCACGGTTCCATTCGGGGTGCTGAATGAACAGGATGCACCCACCGCCAAAGCACTGCAGGCAGTGATCGCTTCCTGCGGAGGTTGCTGCCCTTGCCCACCCTGCACGCCTCCTGCCTGACCTGTGGGCTGAGTCTGCCCAGCAGGCTGTTGACCCTGTCCCTGACCTTGTTGTCCTTGCGGTCCACCCTCGCTAGATAAGGCGCGCACGGCAGGCGTACCGTGGAAACAACCAACCGTGTAAGGAAATTCATGGGTGGCATGGTAGTGATACATCTCCACCATCTGACCATCCCATTCGACTACATGTGTGTGTCCATGACAAGCATCAAGGTCTTCATTGGTGACTTCTGTGCCATCTTCGCCATAATAGCCATAAATTCCATATCCATCGAAGGCATATCCGACCAAAGAGGAATGTCCATTCGTTGAAGTGTCTTCAATACAATCACTCAGGCTATGGTAGTGGTAAAAACCATCTTTTTGAGGATGTCCATCACATTCATCTTGAACTTCATGTGCTACGGCATCTCGTCCTTCGGCATCGAATGCATTGAAAACAACGACACCAGAGAGGAGAATACCCACTTCGCCTCCTACACAGTTCGGTTGAGCAGCAGCTGATGGATTTGCTGGAACACTAAAATTAACAGATTGTTCCTGAATGGCGTTGGGGTTACGATCTACCGCATACGCATCATCACTGGATGAAACAGGGTAATTCCCAGTGGGATGATTCGGCAGGTCATTTCCAACAAAGACACGTTGATCGCCCTGTATTGTGACTGTGAAAGAATGAGGCCAAGTGACAGAACCATCTACAACTGCCTTCTTGGTTGCGTCCCATGTGCCATCGCCATTCATCCATGAACCTGTACCTGTTGCGCCGCCGCCATTGAACTGGGTTTGGCAGCTATATACATAACCAACCTGCGGACTGGTGGAATATTTTCCGTCGCCAAGCTCAAGGCGGGTTAGATCCACGTCTGAAGTATGAGGATGGTCGGAGTCTGTTTCTTCATGGGTTTGGCTCTCAGTTGCAGCAACGGGTTGAGATGAATCCGCTACGGGCTGAGAATCTGTTGCAGATGGGGCAGACCCGTTCGAGGTCGAAGAAAGAGGCGGAGGCGCGCACGCCGCCAGTCCCATACAGATGATCACAAATAATACGAATAATTTATTCCTGCTCACGTTAAATCTCCTGTGGTGGTTTGGTTATTGATATTGTACGGATGTAACCGCGAGGTAAAGAGTGCGTAAAATCACCTTTACCGTTATGGCAGCATGAGATGAATCACAACGACCCATGACAGGTGTCATGGGTCGTTGTGAAAGTGTGTTGCACCTAGCGGTTTATTTCCCAAATAAGACGTAAACCTTCGAGGGTAAGCCAGGGTGCGATGATGTCTATGACTTTGGTTTCGTGTGCAACCACTTCTGCCAACCCACCTGTTGCGACGACTTTCATGTCTTCGCCAAGTTCCGCTCGGAAGCGGGACACCATGCCTTCAACCATGCTGACATACCCAAAGAGCAAGCCAGATTGCATGGCATGGACAGTGTTGCGACCAATGACAGAAGGCGGCACTTGCAGATCTATGCGCGGGAGTTTGGCAGCACGTGTATAAAGCGCTTCAGCAGCAAGATTGATACCAGCAGTGATCGCCCCACCCAAGTATTCGCCGTCCTTTGTGACGGCATTGAAGGTGGTGGCTGTGCCGAAATCCACCACACAGGCGGGTCCTCCATAAAGCTTCATCACGGCAACTGCATCGCAAACACGGTCCGCGCCAACTGCTTTTGGATCTTCATAGCGGATCTTGATGCCAGTCTTCACACCTGCATCCACCACGAGCGGCTCTTGTTTTAGATATTCACGACATGCCTGCACTACTCGCCCAGTAAGCGGCGGGACAACCGATGCGAGAGATATGCCTTTGATATCTTTGAGGGTTTTGCCTGCATTTTGCAACAAGCCCAGAAATTGCAAGCCATATTCATCGGGCATGCGGTTGTGGTCTGTGGCGAGACGCCAATGCGCGCCGAGTTTATCGCCTTCATACAAGCCGAGTGTCAGGTTGGTGTTGCCAATGTCGATGGTAAGTAACATGTCAACTCTCTTTTGATAAAAGTTCTTGCGGAGATTTCAGCCAGATAAACAGCCACAAAAATGCCAGTGGCAACACATGCAGGTACAAACGGTCTAATGAGGTATTCAAATGCCAGGTCAGGTCGCGAGGGGTAAGGAGAAATATCCCAAAATATGCTGTCAATTGAAGAAGGACGATCACAGCAAGTGCCCATAAACCTGTAATGCGGTTCTTTGATTTGCCTACAGCGAGCATTGTCAAAATTATAAGTCCAATCATGCTGATGGGTGTATTCCCAAGATTCCAAAGCATGGGAATTGCAACACCAAAAATGATCTTATACCGCTCAATATCAAAAATCTTGTCAGCCAGCCCACCCTGTGCAGACATCAAGTCATTGGATGGGGCAAGGAAGAGTTTGAAGAGTGCAATGACTAACATAGGAAAAAGCAGACCCAACACATAATTTAATAGTGCAGGTCGTTCTTCCTTTTTCAATATCAGCAATGCCCAAACAAAAGACACACCAACGATTGCCATCAGCCCTTCGTTCTTTGCCCAACCAGCCAGCCCAATCGCAAGACCAGCAAGGACAGCTACTCGTTGCTCTTTTGTATGCAAGTAAAGCAAGGTCAGCCCGCCTGCTCCAAGAATTAAATAAGCGAGGAGAAAGTCTGAGTATTGGCGCATTCCCTGATTGACGATAAAAGGAAGCGAGGCAAATAGAACCACCGCTACTGTTGATTGTTTGAAATCGCGAAAGACATTCACCAAAGAGAACAACAATCCAATTGCAAATAGAGACAGTATGAAGTGAAAGGCAATCGGTCCCCAAGTAGAGGCATTCCCCAAGAACACCCAGGTGACGGCGTTCGTCATCGGCACAAAAAGCGGATAGTCGGGATGATCCCATTGACGAAGAAATGTTGTCTGCCAATCTGAACCGCCAAGGTAGATGAAACGCGCAACTACATTCCAGTTGATCCACGCATCAGGGCGTCCGTGTGGGTATTGCAGTCCATACAGCAATAAATTAACCGCAAAGAAAAGAACGCCAAGAGCAAGGATTGAAAACCAAAGGAATTCTTGCTTCACACCTATTTGTGGCATTCGGATAAGTTCTCGGTTTTGGATGAGCAGCCAAACCATCAAGATGACTGCGACAATGCTTTCAAGCCATGCATAGACACTTAACGAAAGCCCTGCCCATATCCACAAAAAGCCCAAGAGAGCTGAAACGCCAAACCCCACCCCGGCAGAGAGAAAGATTTTTACCAACAAACTTTTTCCATCCTTCGCATTCCAAACGGAATGGAGGATGAAAAAGCCCAAAAAGATTCTTGGCAGCAGAGCGACGAATGACAGAAGCATTGTCATCTAGTTTTCCACATCGTGAATGAGATACAAGCCAAAGCCAAAGCCTTGAAGTTCATATTCCCCTATTTGCCCGGTAAGCCACGGTTCGAGGTTACCATCTTCATTGAAGTTGCCAATGATCCACTCGTGTTTCAATCCAGAGTCGATCGCAATCGGGGCAACCGAATATTGCATCAGCTGAAATTCATTGACATCCAATAGAGACGCATCTCCGTTGAGCGCAGCGTCGTCCACATACCCGACCTGAGTGACATCCGCAGGCAACGCTTCACGCAGGACCTGAATACGGCTCTCCCATTTGGAAACCATCTCCTCCGACGAATTTCTCCACTCACCCGCGGAAAATGTCTCAATAAATTGATAGAGCGCCATGCCAAGCGATAAAACCACCAGTGCAAATGGGACTGATTTTCGAAGGAGGGTCATGTAAGTATTTTAACCGGTCTATGGAACGGTCGCATAAAAAGGAGCAAGCGCTTGAAAGACCGAGAGGATAAAACTGAAATTATTGACCATCAAAGTCAGCAGAATTACAGCAAGCCCCCACTGAAGCCAGGACTTCTCAGCAACGTCAGATAATGCCAAAGCGATGAATAAAACAAACGCATAGACCCAATACGAGGTGTAAAGGAATAACTCTGTGCCATAAAACAAGTGCATGAGGAAGTTGAATCCCAAAGCGCCTAACAAGCCAAGCATCAATGGAGCATGGTTCGAGGTCCGCAGGGATTTGGCAAACATAAAGAATGCGCCTGCCAACAAGATCAACCACAGAGCCAGCGGCAGATTTGATAGTCCGCGGTAGGAAGCGAGGGTTTGGGTACGGACATCGAAGGTCTTCAAGTCGATGGTCGGGAAGGGCGGTTTTTCGGAAATGGATTCAATGACATCCGGCGCGACGATACCGTAAAGAAGAATGGAACGCGACACAACATTCAATTTGCGGGTGATAGATGGTGGTTCTGATAAACGGATAGGGTCGGATAGAACGCCCGCATTTTCAGGGCTAACGAAGTTGAACTCGAAGGCAATATCTTCGGGGACAAAGAAGAAGGTGATGTGTTTTGGGTAGATGACGTTGGTGATGGCAGTTAGTAATATTCCAAGACTTAAGACAATAAGGGAATATTGAATCAGCCGCTTGAAACCAAATTTATTGAAGAAAAGTGCGATGACTCCCTGTGCAATGTTGGTGATGGTGATACCGAAAAGGAGTAAACCAGCAGGAACAAGGAATGAGAAACGGGTTTCGTTATTTTGAAGGAGAAGGAAGAAGAAGATCAATGCGGCTGCGCCGAAGATGTAGTTCTCTGCGAGTGAACCAAAGAGCAGATGTGTGGCGGTCGAGCCGAGGAAGATGGCGAAGATAAAAGCGTAGGTACTGGAATTGGTAGCACGTTTGACGAAGAGCCAAGTCATGAAGACGCAAGTAGCAGCAACCAAGGAGACGACAATCATTCCACCAAGATCGTAATGCTCACCCATGAAGCCGGAGAGCAATCTCACCAACGGACGGATGGTGATAAGACTCAAGGGATGCACAGCGCGATTGATCGGTGCACTCTCCGGGCTGGCAAGGATGGTCATCCACGGACCGGCATCGGCTTCAAAGAGGACGGTGTTCTTCTCAAGCGCGGGGTGGTTGAGGGAGCGGGAGATGATGAGTTCGATGAGGAAGAAGAAGGCGGAGGCGTAGAAACCGGGGAGATGGTGAATGAAAGAGGAAAGAGAAAAGAATGAAGAAAGACGAGCTGAAAATGGTGACTGGTGAGTGATGAGAAATAAGGAGAGAATGATTGAAGTGAAGGTGGTGAGGAGGAAGAGCGGCATCCATGTTTGGGGAACGCGGATGTAATCCATGCTAAACATGGATGGGTATTGCGAGGCATTGATGATAAGAGCAACCCAGAAGATGGGCAGAGATAGAGCAAGAATAATGTTGAGCGGTCTACTAAGGAAGCCGGGGCGGAATGACTCAGCAGCACGTTGAACAAGGAAGTAGCCAAGAGTTGAGCCGATTGTCAGAGTGATGGCGGTGAAGAGGAACATGCCAAACGGGGTACGAAGTACTTCACGCAGAAAGCCAACAGCACCATAGGTTAGGTTAAGAGCGATGAAGAAAGAGATTAGGTAATAGGGAATTGTGATCAGGGAATAGGTGCTTCGCACCCATGAAGAGATGGCAGGGAAGGTTTGGTGATAAAGAATGCCAAAGGCGAGTGCTGGGACGAGTACGATAAAGAGGCGGTCTATCAGCGAGGGAAAATCTGAATAGTGAAAAAAGGTCACCGCTAGAAAAAAGCTGGTGAGGAGACCCATCAAAGTGCTAAAAAAGATGCGGGAAAATTTCATGCTTTGATTATAAAAGGTGACGGTCACTTTTGAAGTGACCGTCACCTGATCTATTTTATTCTTTCACTGCCACAATGATCTCGGAAGCTTGGTCGTAGCGATGGAATTGGGGCATCATGTAGATGCCGCTTGCCCAGCCTTTGATGCCTTGAATGAGTTCGACGGCAAGCTCCACACCGACTTTTGCACCACCATCACCTGCGGCTTCGATACGGGCGCGAGCCTCATCTGGGATGGAAATGCCGGGGACTTCGTTGTGCAGGAAGTTTGCATGGCGCGCGCTTACCAGCGGCAGGATGCCCGCGAGGATGGGCTTGTCAAATTTTCCATGTTTGGCTTCGTACGCTTCGATGAGCTTTGGACCATCATCGGGACGGTAAATGGGTTGGGTAAGGAAGAAATCGGTACCGGCTTTGATCTTGCGGTGCAGGTTCTTCACTTCGGTGTCGATATCTTGCGGGCAGAGGTTGAGTGCCGAGCCAACGAAGAAGTTGGTGGGTTGACCAATGCTTGTGCCAGAGTGATCGACACCCATATTGAAGCCTTGCTTGATGAGCTTGACCAAACCAGAAGGGACGAGGTCGTAGTTGTCGGTCGCTTCGGGGTAATCGCCGATGGAGGTCGGATCACCCATGACGACGAAGACATTGCGAATGCCGAGAGCGTGCGCGGCGAGCAAGTCTCCTTGCACACGCAGGAGGTTGCGTCCACGGGTTGGGAAGTGCAGGGTGGTTTCGACCCCGATCTGACGTTGAACGACTTCACAGACCGCCCAGGCAGACATGCGCATGCGTGCCAACGGACTATCCGCGACGTTGATAATGTCCGCGCCAGAGTCTTGAAGGAGAGATGCACCTGCAAGAAGTTTGTGAGTGGAGAGACCACGTGGGGGATCCATTTCAACGCAGATGGAAAATTGTTTGTTGGCAAGCCGCTGTGCCAGTTTGGTGGGTTGTTCGGTGGGCTCGGCAGTGATCTCGTCTTCGTCTACGATCGAAATTTCTGCAACCGGTGTAGCAGGAGCTGCTTCGAGCGCTTTTTTCATCACGGCAATATGCTGGGGTGTCGTTCCGCAACAACCGCCAACAATGTTCGCACCCGCTTGACGGAACTGCACCGCATACTCACCAAAGTAATCAGCATCGGCGGGGTACATGATACGTCCGCTGACTTGTTCGGGCCAGCCTGCATTGGGCTTGACCCAGAATTTTGAGTTCGGTTCGGCTTGACGCATTTGCTTGAGGATGCGCAAAAGCTGTGAAGGTCCGCCGGAACAGTTGACGCCGATCACATCCGCACCAGCTACGGCGAGTCGATGCGCTACTTTGGCAGGGTCGTCACCCAGTAGAGTACGGTCATCACGAGTGAAAGTCACCGAGGCGATGATAGGCAGTGATGAATTTTCTTTCGCGGCACGAATCGCCTCTTGAATTTCGTACAGGTCAGACATGGTTTCAATGATGATGACATCTGCACCGGCTTCAGCTAAAGCTTTGATCTGCTCCGCAAACGCCTCACGCGCTTCCTCGAGCTTGACTCGTCCATAAGGAGCGATACGCACACCGAGAGGGCCAACATCCCCTGCGATCAAAACATCTTTGAACGAAGCAGCAACCACGCGCTTGGCAAGCTCCACACCGGCACGGTTGATCTCGGTCACATCCTCTTGCAGACCATGCTTGGTCAACTTGTAGCGATTTGCGCCAAAAGTATTGGTGATAATTAATTCCGCGCCCGCTTCGATGTATTCGCGATGCACATCCGCTACAGCAGCGGGATTGGTGAGATTCAACTCGTCGAAGCATTTATCGAAGCCAACGCCGCGGGCATGGAGCATGGTTCCCATCGCGCCATCGGCAAGCAGAGTCTTTTTGGTAAGGGTTTCTAGTAAATTCATCTTTTCTCTTTCAAGGTTTTCTAATTACAGCCAGCACTACATCATCGCGGACGATCTCGTACACAACTTCCGCGTTTGGCTGTGCAGTTTCATTCGAAATAAAACGGTAGGATGCCACAACATATTCATAGCGGTCCACCGGGTCTTCAGAGCTCCATGAGTTGATCTTCAGGTCTTCACGCGCATACGGCGAGAAAACATGTCCGGGTCCATCGACCCAGACCCCGGCGTCGGGAGAAGCGTTCTGGTTGATATAGTCTGCTGCTTCTCCCGACGCCGGGGTCTGGGTCGATGGACCCGGACATGT
>Ga0172373_10008350_pt1 | contig 13177 bp, 9 predicted proteins | sample Lak10m_2_FD_114546 | JGI IMG/M metagenome (GOLD analysis project Ga0172373, IMG submission 114546) | Freshwater microbial communities from Kabuno Bay, South-Kivu, Congo - kab_092012_10m | ecosystem: Environmental > Aquatic > Freshwater > Lake | place: Democratic Republic of the Congo: South-Kivu... | reverse complement strand
CGCCATGATGGACTTGTAGAAGTGGTTCGACATGGCGCAGGAGGTCTGCGCGACGAACGTGTTCGGGTGCATCATCGCGATCTGCGCGATTTCCTTGCGGCGCTCGGTCTTGCCCTGGATGACTTTGCCGTGCACCGAGAACTTGGTGTTCTGCGCCTTGAAGGTGGCGGTGGAGGACTGGCCGCCGGTGTTCGAGTAAACCTGCGTGTCGAGGATGAGCACCTTGATGTTCATGCCCGAGGCCAACATGCGGGAGAGCGATTGGAAGCCGATGTCCAACATCGCGCCGTCACCGCCGACGACCCAGAGTTTCTTGTCGTGCCAGCCCATCTGGTCCCAGCGGGCGCGGACACCCATCGCGTCGGCGGGGCCGTTCTCGAAGAGCGAGTTGGTCCACGGGACGAGATACGGATTGTAGGGATACGTGGAAGCGTAAACCGTGGAGCAGCCGGTGGAGTACGATGCCGACGCTTTCCTTGCCGTATTGAAAGCCGGTCGCGGCAAGCATCATGCGGAGGGCGGTGCCTTCGCCGCAACCCATGCAGGAACCGGCGCCACCGACATAGAGCAGGCTGCGCTCGGCGAGCATCATGTCGCTCAGCAGCTTGTCGTTGATGTATTCCTTGGGCGTCTCGGGGAGCTTGGTGTAGAAGTTAAAGGTGCGCTTGGACTCCTTGAGCACGGTGCTGTCCTTCATCAACATCGTCAGCGCTCCGTGATTGCCACAGGCGTCGACGCATTCGGCACAGCCTTTGCACTTGGTGGGGTCAATGAAGATGCCGAAATAGGCGGGTTCCTTGCCCTTCTTCTCGTAGGTGGTCCAGAACTTGGTCGTCTTGGCGAACTGCTTGGCGAGATGCTCGCGCTCAACGGGGTCCGCGATGGCGGCGAGTTCGGCGTCGAGCTTCGACTTGGGCACCGCCTTTCCGAGAATTGCCGTGTCCGGGCACTCGGTTACGCAGTCCATGCAGGCGACGCAGTTGGCGCTGTTGAGCAGGGGGATTTCCGGGGCGATGTAGCTGAAGTCGCGCAAGGCCCCGGTGCCGGCGGGAATGAGCGAGCGGAGGGTGCCGTGGTCCGCCGGCAGTTCCATCTCGGCACTGCCGTCGTTGTAGGCACCGACGATACGCTCGTTAAAGTCCTGCACATCGAGCACATCCTTGGTGATGGGGCGCTTGTTGGAGCGGTCCACAACCGGGGCGGGAACGGAGCTGGCTACGTTTTCGGTGGGTTGAATCATGGGCTGAGTATCAGGTTGTCCTGAGAGTTTTTGGGTTAATGCCGGCGGTTGTCCGCCGGCTAAAGCAGTTTACTTCGCTGCAACCAGTTCGCCAGCCGCGACCGGGGCGGCGCTGCCAGTGACTTCAGCGGGGATTTCCTTCACGTCGGTAAGGCCGTGCTTCACACAAACGAGGTTTTCCTGCACCACCTTTTCACCGCGTTTGCCGAAATACTTGCGAATGTATTTCTCAACCGAGGCGAGCACCTGTTCCTCGCCCATGCCGGAGCGGGCGGCGAACGGGGTGACCTTGATGAAGATGCCGACCAGGCAGACGCCTTGCATGCGCTGCTGAAGGTCAGGGTCGGTAGCGACGCTGCGCGCAATCTTCACGGTGTCGAGGAAGTAGACGCGCAGTTTCTTGTTGCGGATGATTTTCTGGCCGTAGGCGGGGATCGCGTTCCACACGTCCTGCGGGTCGAGTTTGTCGCTTTGGATGAACACGCTGCCACCGGGCGCAATGCCGTGGAGCGGATTGCCAAGGTTGAAGGCGTTTACGTCGTTGAGCGGGATGAACTCCACCTGCTCCAACTCGGAGTGCGTGCGGATGTGGGCGTCGGCGACGGTGAGGTAATAGGTTGTCGGCAGGCCCTTTTTCTCGGAGCCGTATTTCGGATAGGCCTGAACGTGCAGGTTGAACAGTTCGCCCACGAAGGAGGCGATGAGCTTGTTCGTGGTGACGGAGCCGAAGCCGCCGACCGAGTGGCCGCGCATCGAGAACGCGCCGGACGGACGAAGATCGGGGTCTTCGGCCTCGGGCAGTTCGAGCGCGTGCTTCACGCCGACACAGGCAAACTGCTTCGGCTGGGCGGCCATCATGTTCCGCAGGATGGAGTTGAAGTGGCAGCCGCGAATGTCCCGCGAGCCCAAGCCGGCGACGCAGGAATAAATCTTCGGAATGCGGTCAATCGCGGGATACTTGAACTCGCCAAAGGAGCCGTAGCTCAGGCCGGTGAGCGCGTCGGCGAAGGCGGCGCGGATGCCCTGCGTGAGGGGGTTGGATTGCGCGAGCGGGTTGTCCATGCGCTCGACGACGGTGAGCGCCTTGACGTTCTTGAGCGCGGCGACGAGCTGCGTGGCCGGGAACGGCGCGAAGCAGGTGACGTGGATGCCACCAACTTTCGCCCCGGTGGTCGCGCGGATGTAATCAATCGCCGCCTCGGCGGTTTCCATCATGCCGCCCATGCCGACGACCGCATATTCGGCGTCTTCCATGCGGTAGCAGTCGATCATCCCGTAGCGGCGGCCCGTGTTCTTGTAGAACGTGTCCATCGCTTCCTGCACGGCGGCCGGGACGAGGTCATACACGTTGCGCTGGGCGATCTTGCCCTTCATGTAGGAGTCCTGGTTCTGCACCACGCCGGACATGATCGGATTGTTCGGATCCATCAGGCACCGCAGCTTCAGCGTCGGGTCGCCGATGAAATCCTTCATGAACTCGAGCTCGGGGAGCCTGACGTTCTCGATGGTCTGCGTGGTGAGGAAGCCGTCCTGCACGTTCATGAACGGCGTCTCGGAACTCTCCGCGGCGCGGCGGGCGATCAGGGCGAGGTCGCCGGCTTCCTGGGCGTTGCGGCCGAAGAGAATGCCCCAACCGCAGTCCGCCACGCTCATCACGTCGTCGTGACCGGCGTGGACGTTCAGCGAGTGGCTGGTCAACGCGCGTGCGCCGATGTGGAAAACCACGGGCAGACGCTTGCCGGAAATGGTGTAGAGAACCTCCTTCATCAGCACGAGACCCTGGCCGGAGGTGAAGTTAGTCACCCGGCCGCCGGCGAGCGCGTAGCCCTCGCAGGTGGAGGCCGCCGAGTGCTCAGACTCGGGCTGCACGAACGTGAGGATGTCACCCCAGAGGTTCTTTTTGCCGTTGGAGACCTCGGTTTGATACCCGGTCCCCATCGTGGTCGAGGAGGTGATCGGGTAAGCGCAGGCGCCGTTGGTGATGTTGGTTTCCACCCACACAACGCAGCCCGCTCCGTCCGACGTGGTCGGAATCCCCGGGTAGGGGAACTGCTTCTTGTCGTCGCTCATATTCGGTGCTGAAACGTTTCGTCCACGCGCCGGACTGTTGAGCCGGCGCGAACTCCGAGAAGGTGGATTTCGGTCAGAGTCGGCGCAAGCCAAAACTCTGAGGGAGCGGTCGATGGCTTGCAGAAAAACGAAATTGTGCGCTCCGCTTGCGCTCCCTGCTCACGGAGTCCTATGCTCCCGCACCATTTTTGAGCGCAGTCAGTTCAACCCGCACTCCTGATCCCATGAGCGTCCGCGTCCGTTTCGCCCCCTCTCCCACCGGCTACCTGCACATCGGCGGTGCGCGCACCGCGCTGTTCAACTGGCTCTACGCCCGCCACACCGGCGGCACCTTCGTCCTGCGCATCGAGGATACCGACGCCGCGCGCAACTCCCAGGAGGCCGTGAACGTGATCCTCGACGGCCTGCGGTGGCTGGGGCTGGACTGGGATGAAGGCCCTTTGACCGCCGATGCCACCGGCCCGAGCAAGGGCGACCGCGGGCCTTACTTCCAATCCCAGCGCCGGGAAAACTACGCCCGCCGCGTCGAAGCCCTGCTCTCCCGCGGCCTGGCTTATGAAAAGGACGGGGCGGTGAAGTTCCGGATGACCCGCGAGCCGGTCTTGATTCGTGACCTGGTGGTGGGCGACGTGACCCGCGCGCTGACGGACCGCGAGGAAGTTGACCCGGACTTTGTCATCATGCGTTCCGACGGTTCGCCGGTGTTCCATTTCGTCAACGTCGTGGACGACCTGGAGATGGGCATCACCCACGTCATCCGCGGCGAGGATCACCTCAGCAACACGTCCAAACACGTCGCGCTCTTCCAGGCCTTTGGCGTCGCCCCGCCGAAATACGCCCACATCCCGCTCATCCTCAACGCCGACGGCTCCAAGATGTCCAAGCGCGACACCGGCGCGGCGCTGACTTACTACATGGAGAACGGTTACGCGCCCGAGGCCGTGCTGAACTATCTCTGCCTGCTGGGCTGGTCAGCCAAGGACGGCCGCGAAGTCATCCCGGTGAAGGAACTCATCGTCGAGTTCGACCTGCCGCAAGTCCTCCGCCACAACGCCCGCTTCGACCACGAAAAGCTCAAGTGGATGAACGGCGAATACGTCCGCGCGATGACGCCGGATCGGTTTTACGAAATGTCCGTGCACGCGCTCGCCCGCGCCGGCCTGGACACCAACCGCTTTCCCACTGCCTACGTGAAAGCGGCGCTGGACACCTGCCTGGGCAAGGTGCGCGTCTTCAACGAACTGCCCGGCTACGGCGGCTTTTATTTTGCAGACCGGGTGGAGTTGGACACGGAAGCCAGGGCGGCCGTCAGTGGCGAAGCCCGTGAACGCCTCGCCAAGCTGCGCACGGCTTTCGCCGGCGTGCCCGACTTCACCGCCGCGAGTCTGGAGGCTGCACTGAAGGAGACGGCCAAGGCTGCCGGCGTGAAAAACGGCCTGATGGTCCACCCCGCGCGCTTCGCCTGCACCGGCAAGGGCAGCGGTCCCAGCCTCTATCACCTCCTCGAAGTCCTGGGCAAGGATCGCGTGCTGGCCCGCATGGATGCAGCCCTGTCGGCCTGATCGACGGGCTTGAATGCTTGGCAGGCGCTGCGGTTACCCACCCAATCCAGACCCATCGGTCGGAATTGGCTAAACCATCTCCGGCACGTGGAAGTTCTCGGAGGGCTTGAAGCGCGGATTGCCGTCCGCGCCTTCGATATACTCGAAGACCTTGCCTTCGAAGTTGCGCAGGACGACGCGGTCGGCGTTGCGGCTCAGGACGTAGTCGGGGTTCACGGGCACCTTGCCGCCGCCGCCGGGGGCATCAATCACATACTGCGGCACCGCGTAGCCGGTGGTGTGGCCGCGCAGGGACTTCATCACGTCGAGGCCGCGCCGCACGCTGGAGCGCAGGTGCGCGCTGCCGGCGATGAGGTCGCATTGGTAGACGTAATAGGGGCGCACCCGGCAGATGAGGAGCTTCTGCACAAGCGCCTTCATCACCACAGGGTCGTCGTTGACGTGCTTGAGCAGGACGGACTGGTTGCCGAGCGGGATGCCGGCGTCGGCGAGGCGACCGAGGGCGTCGCGAACCTCGGTGGTCAGCTCGCGCGGGTGGTTCGTGTGGACGCTGATGAAGAGCGGGTGAAATTGCCGGAGCATCGCGCACAGCTCGGGCGTGATGCGTTGCGGGAGGAAGAGCGGGATGCGCGTGCCAATGCGGAGGAACTCGATGTGCTTGATGGCGCGCAGGCGGCTGAGGAGGTATTCCAGCTTTTCGTCGCTGAAGAGCAGCGGGTCGCCGCCGGAGAGCAGCACGTCGCGGATTTCCGTGTGCTTCGCGATGTAATCAATCTGCCGGTCGAACTCGGGGTGGAAGTCGTAGCCGCTGGCATTGCTCACGAGCCGCGAGCGCGTGCAGTAGCGGCAGTAGGCCGCGCAACGGTCGGTGACGAGGAAGAGCACACGGTCGGGATAGCGATGGACGAGTCCGGGCACAGGCGAGTGCGAATCCTCGCCGCACGGGTCGGCCATTTCCCACGATGCGGTATTCGTCTCCTCCAGCCGGGGAATCATCTGCCAACGGATGGGGCAATGCTCGTCGTGCGGGTCAATGAGGTTGAAGAAGTGCGGCGTGATGGCCATCGCCAGCTTGCTGCGGGACAGGATGGCCCCGGCGCGTTCCTCGCGGCTGAGCGTGGGGAGCAGCGCTTCGAGCTGCTCCACGGTCGAGACCCGGTGCTTGAGCTGCCACTTCCAGTCATTCCAATTGGCGTCGGGCACATGGGCCCAAGAGCCGCGTCCGCTGGATTTGAACTCCTTGAGTGCTTGCAGCCGTTCCGCGTTCGCGTGTGCCGCGCCGCTGGCCGTCGCCGGTTCCGGTGACATGATGAGCCGGACTATAAAAGCGAAGCGGGGCGAGTCAAGGGGCCGGGCCTAGCCGTTTGACCACCGGCCTTCAACCGGGCGCTCGCAAGAATACCTCTCGCCCCCCGGCCCTTCTTTGCTATTCTCGGCGAGTCGCTTCGACGCAGCATGACACCCAAACTGTTTTCTGAACTCGGCCTGTCCCCGGAAATCCTCAAGGCCATTGACAAGCTCGGCTTCGAGCAGGCCTCCCCCATCCAGGCCGCCGCCATCCCCGTGTTGATGACCGGCAAGGACATCGTCGGCCAGTCCCAGACCGGCTCCGGCAAGACCGCCGCCTTCGCCATCCCCGCCATCGAGCAGACCGACCCCGCCAACCGCGCCGTCCAAGTCCTCATCCTCTGCCCCACCCGCGAACTCGCCGTCCAGGTCTGCGAGGAAGTCCACAAACTCGCCTTCTTCAAGCGCGGCATCCAAGCCCTCCCCATCTACGGCGGCCAATCCTACGACCGCCAGCTCTACGGCCTCCGCCAGGGCGCCCAGATCGTCATCGGCACCCCGGGCCGCGTGATGGACCACATGCAGCGCGGCACCTTGCGCCTCGACGCCGTCCGCACCGTCATCCTCGACGAGGCCGACGTCATGCTCAACATGGGCTTCCGCGAGGACATCGAGTTCATCCTCCGCGCCACGCCCGCCACGCGCCAGACCGTCTTCTTCAGCGCCACGATGCCCCGGCCCATCCGCGACCTCATCGAGACCCACGCGAAGGAGCCCCAGAGCGTCCGCATCGAGCAGCAGGCCATGACCGTCCCCAGCATCGAGCAGGTCTACTTTGAAGTGGACCGCCGCTGGAAGGTCGAAGCCCTCACCCGCCTCATTGACGTCCACGACCTCAAGCTCGGCATCGTCTTCTGCAACACCAAGCGCATGGTGGACGAACTCGTCGAGCACCTGAACACCCAGGGCTACTCCGCCGAAGGCCTCCACGGCGACATGAGCCAAAACCTCCGCGACCGCGTGATGAACAAGTTCCGCAAGTCGGGGCTCAAGTTCCTCGTCGCCACCGACGTCGCCGCCCGCGGCATTGACGTGGACGACATCGAAGTCGTCGTCAACTACGACCTCCCCTACGACCCCGAGGATTACGTCCACCGCATCGGCCGCACCGGCCGCGCCGGCCGCAGCGGCATGGCCTTCACCTTCGTCTCCGGCCGCGACTTCTACGCCCTGCGGAACATCGAGCGCTTCACCCGCTCCCGCCTCCAGCGCGGCTTCATCCCCAGCCGCGACGAAGTGGACGAAGCCCGCGCCAACGTCCTCCTCAACAAAGTCCGCACCGTCCTCCAAGGCGGCGAATTTGACCGCCAGGAACACGCCGTCGAACGCCTCCTCGAAGAAGGCTTCGAAACCACCGACATCATCTCCGCCCTCCTCCACCTCCTCGGCGGCGGCGAACTCCCCGCATCCCGCCCCGAAGCCGAAGCCCGCCGCACCCCCGGAACCCCATCCACCCCCTCCTCCCCCCCTGCCCCACCCTCGCAACGGCCACTTCCTGAACGCAAACCCGCCGCCGAACAGGGCAAACGGCCCACCGAAGGGGTAAAACGCCCCGCCAAAGAGGAAAAACCCTCCGCCCCACACGCCGAGCCACCGGCAGCACCCTCCGACTCCCCGGCAGAACACCCGGTAAGCCCGGCAGAACACTCCGCAAGCCCGGAGGAACCCACGGTAAGCCAAGCGGAACCCTCGCCAAGCCCGGCAGAACCCGAAGAATCACCCGCGGAAGTTACCGAACCCACTGCGACTGAGCCCAAGTCCGGCTCCGAAGGCCAAGCGCCTCCGTCCCCAGCCCCCCGCCGCGCCGCCGCCCCCCGGACATCGGCCGCCGAAGACCAGCATGCCGCCCCGGCCGACCGCCCCCAACGCTCCGTCGAGCTTACCCTCCCCTCCGCCGCCCCCGCGCCCGCCCGGCCGCCCTATCGCAAAACCGGCATTCCCAAGCAGGAGTTCCGCTCCCAGATGGACCGCCCGGCCGAACGCCGCCCGTTGCGCCGCGACTACGACCAATACGAAGACCAGCCCTACGAACGCCCGCGCCGCGATGACTTCGGCCCCGGCCCCGCCCCGCGCCGCCCCGCCAGCCGCCGCACCCCGGAGCAGATGGCCCGCCTCTGGATGAGCGTGGGCGCGCAGCACGGCATCGCCCCCGGCGACGTGGTCGGCTGCATCCTCGGCGAGACCGGCCTGCCCAGCGGCACCGTCGGCGTGGTGGACATCCGCGAGCGCCACACCTTTGTGGACGTGGCGGCGGACGCAGCCAACGCCATCATCACCAAGCTCAACCGCTCCAACATCCGCGGCCAGCGCCTCAAGGTGAAATTCGCCTGAGCCGGGGGCGCTAGCCCTGCCGGCCAGCCAGCAGGTTGTTCCCGTAAATCTGCAGGATCAGCTCCGACGCCAGCCGGCCGGACTCCGCCGGCACCGCCGGCTCCCGCCCGGTGCGGACGGCCTCGGCGAAATCGCCCAGGATCGCCTCGTGCCCCGCCGTGTCCGTGACCGCCGCGCTCGTGGCCCCGTCGTGCACCTCGAACTTCCGCTCCGCCGGGTTCGGCACGTCCGCGATGCTCCAGTGCGTGATGCAGTCATTCTCCGTCACGATGGACCCGCCGCTCGCGTGGATCTCAAAACGCGTGGGAAAGCCGGGCTTGCACGCCGTGGAGGCGCAGAACGTGGCGATCATCCCGTTCGGATAATGCAGCAGCGCCGCGCCGTGGTCCTCCACCTCGATGTCATGCACAAAGCGGTCGCACAAGCTCACCACGCGCGCGGGCAGGCCGAAGAACCAGCAGAGCAAATCCGCGTTGTGCGCCGCCTGCTGCGTGAAGGCCCCGCCACCATCCACCGCCACCGTCCCGCGATACGCGCCGGACCGGTAATAGGCCGCGTCCCGCCAGAACTTCACCTGCATGTCCGCCGCGAACACCCGCCCGAGCCGGCCGGCATCGAGCAGTTGCTTGATCGCGCGGTTGTCCGGGCTCATGCGGCGCTGGTAGGTCACGGCCAGCTTCACGCCCGCCTCGCGGCACGCAGCCATCATGCGGTCCATCGCGTCGCGCGAGATGTCGAGGACCTTCTCCGTCAGCACATGCTTGCCCAGCGCGGCGGCCTCGATGGCTCCCTGGTGATGCAGGCCATTGGGCGTGGTGAGCACGACCGCGTCGAACGGCACATCCACCGCCGCCAGCGACGGGAAGACGCCCACGCCCGCCGGCAAGTCCTCCGGCCGCCGCCCGCTGCGCGAGACGACGCCCGCGACGGCGAGGGACGGCTGGCGGGCGATGGCCTTGAGATACGTGCGGCAGATGTTGCCGGACCCAACGACGACGAAGCGAAATGGCGGCTGCGTTTGCACGCGGACGATGTATCCGAAACGGCCGGGCGCGTCGCGGTCAAACGCGCAGAATATCGCGCCGGCGAGTCCCGCTCATAAACGCGGATCCACCGGCTCACTCTCCAAAGCCAGCACGCCAAAAACACACTCGTGGACGCGGCGCAGCGGTTCGCCGCGCGCGAAGCGTTCCAATGCCTCCACACCCAAAGCGAACTCACGCAGGGCCAGCGAACGTTTCGCGCCCAAACCACGCGAGCGCAGGCGCTCCAAGTTGTTGGGTGCGGTGTATTCTGGCCCGTAGATGATGCGCAGATATTCACGCCCACGGCATTTGACCGCCGGCTGTATCAGCCCGCGCTTCCCGCGCGCCACAAAGTCCAGCGGCTTCACGACCATGCCCTCGCCTCCGCGCGCGGTAAGTTCTTCCCACCAGCGGATGGCGACGGCCTCGCTGTCAGGGTTGGTAACTTCAACGACTTGATACGGCGTGGCGATGACGATGCCGCCTGCCAGCCGCGCGAGCGTCTGCATGTGCCAGTCGTTCGGCCGGTCCAAATGCACCTTGCCCTCCGTAGCGAGCAGGTGGAATGGCGCGAGCTTGAGGTCATCCACTGAGTTCACCGGCCAGCAGTAACGGCGGTAGGCGGCGACGTAGTCCGCCGTCATGGCGCGCCGTGCGCCGGTGCGGACGAGCAAATCTTCCACAGTAAGCCCCCGCGCTTCGGCCTGATTGAGCAGCGCCACCGCTTCGCCCAGCATCGCTTCGGCAGACGCGCCAACCGGGGCATATTGCTCCTTCAGCAACGCCTGCGCCTTCGCGGACCACGGCATCAACTCGCAGTCGAGGCAGACCCAGTCGGTGGCGAACTCGTTCCAAAAGCCCGCGCGTGTCACGGCCTCGCGCACGCGTTCGAGGAAAGCGGCTTCCATCGCCGCGTCATCGAAAAATCGCCGCCCCGTGCGCGTGTAGCACACGCCAACACCCTCGCCCGTCACGCCAAAGCGCCGCCGGGCCGCGTCCTCATCACGACAGACAATCACCACCGCGCGCGAGCCCATGTGCTTCTCCTCGCAGACCACACGCGGCACACCTTCGTGACGGAAGTAGGCGAAAGCCTCCGCCGGATGCTCCAACAGGCCGGGCTGCTGGCTCGTGCCGCTGGGCGACATCGTGGGTGGCAGATAAATGAGCCACTTCGGATTCGTCGCGAAGCGGCTCATGACCTCCAGTGCGGCGGTTGCGTTCTCCTCGCGAATGGTCACGTTGCCATGCAGGCGCGTGCTGACAATGCGCTTGCCCATCACGTCGGCGAGGTCGAGCAAGTCATCGTGCTGCTGCTGCGCCGACAGGGTCGGAGCCTGCACTTCCGGCGCGAGGAAGGGTTTGCGCGGCTCGGCGTAAGTCTGTTTCGCCTGAACGGAAACCAATTCCCGCTCCGGATATCGCAGCGCCGTCAGCTTCCCGCCGAAGACGCAGCCGGTATCAATGTTGATGGTGCGGTTAAGCCACTCCGGCTCGGGCACGGGAGTGTGCCCGTAAACCACCATGGGAGAACCGCGATACTCGGCAGCCCAATTATAGCGCACCGGCAGGCCGAACTCGTCCGTCTCGCCTGTGGTTTCGCCAAACAGCGCGAACTCACGCACCGCGCCGGAGCCGCGTCCCTGCATGGATTCCTTCATGCCCGCGTGGGCCACCACGAGCTTGCCGTCGTCGAGCACGTAATGGCTGACGAGGGAATCAATGAACTCCGCCGCCACCCGGCTGAAGCCCGGGTAGTGCTGCTCGTAGGCTTCAAACTGCGTCAGCGTCTCCGCTAAGCCATGCGTGATCTGCACGTCCTTGCCCCAGATCCTGCGCATGAACTTCACGTCATGATTGCCCGGCACGCACAGCGCGCTGCCATGTTTCACGCTATCCATCACGAGCCGGACCACTTCGGGCACCTTCGGCCCGCGGTCCACCAGGTCGCCCACGAAGACCAGCTTGCGGCCCACCGGATGATGCCACGCACCCGCACTCTGGCCGGTTTCGTAACCCAGCTTCGCCAGCAGCTCGACCAGCTCATCGAAGCACCCATGCACGTCGCCAATGAGGTCAAACGGCCCGTGGTCTTGCTTCCGGTTGTTCCAGAGCGGCTGCCGCTCAATGGCCACCGCCTCAATCTCCTCCAAAGACCGCAGCACATGGACGTGGCGGAAGCCTTCGCGCTCGAGCCCGCGCAGCGACTTGTGCAACTGCGCCGCCTGCTGCCGAATGACGTGGGAGCCAAAATCGCGGTCGGGCCGCGTCTGGTTCCGGTCGTGCGCCACGCGCTCCGGCACGTCGAGCACGATGGCCACGGGCAGGCAGTGGAACTCCCGCGCGAGCTGCACCAGCGGCTTGCGCGCCTCCGGCTGGACATTCGTGGCGTCCACCACCGTGAGACGACCCGCCGCGAGCCGCTTGCGCGCGATGAAGTGCAGCACGTCAAACGCGTCCTTCGTCGCCGCCTGGCAATTCTCGTCGTCGGACACCAGCCCACGACAGGTGTCGGAGGACAGCACCTCAGTCGGTTTGAAGTGCCGCCGCGCAAACGAGCTCTTGCCGGAGCCGGACACGCCGACCAGCACGACTAAGGAGAGCTCTGGAACTGTGATGTGCATGTCCGCAACGACGACGGGCTCAAGTCTTGATGACCTCGACCAACCCCTCCCCAATCGCGTGGACGGGCAGCCGGGTGTCGAGGGTTACGAGCCAGCCGGCATTGCTACGGGCCACCTCGACCAGCCAGGCGTCATTGACCTGCTGATGCCCAAGCGCGCGGGCGTAAATAGCCGGTTCATCGGCAGACGGCGAAGCCCAGAAGCGGTGCGTCTTGGCCCGGGTCCACTGCTGGAGCAACGCCGCCGCTTCCTGCGGAGAAACCGCGTTGGCGGTGTAAGCTGGGTTGGAGGAGAGGCGGACAAAGCCAAGCTGGGTGAAGGCACATGTCGCCCAGCCCTTTTTCGCCTTGGCGGCAAACCAAGCATGGGCCTGCGCGTGGTGCTGGTGATTGGGCCAGGCTAGGGCCAGCAGGACATTTGTGTCCAGCAAGGCGGCTTTCACGTCGCGTCCTCCGCGAGCAAGGCCTTCGCGCGGCTGCTGGGAATGATGTCCGCGTCGGGCGCGACCTTGAAAACGGGCAGCCCGCTCTTGGCGACGCTCTGTGCAGAGGCGCGCAGCCCGCGCCGGGCCAGTTGCGAAAGCACATCGCCCAGGTTCCTGCCGGAGGCCTGCGCCTGCGCCTGCGCCGCCTCAAACACATCGTTATCCAACGTTACGGTCGTTCTCATACAGTGATACACTGATGCAGCCATGTCGGTGAATCAAGTTCTTCGTCGGCTTGAAATGCCGACGCGCAAACGTGCTCTTGCCCGAGCCGGACACGCCGACTAGCACGACGAGGGAGAGTTCGGGGATGGTGAGTTTCATTGCGTGGGCGACGTGCACCGTGCTATGGCCGCTTGAATCAAGCCTTTCTCAGAGCCTGTCTGAAAAAGCAGTTGTGTAGATTTGTGAGAACCTGCGGAAGGCGGAGCAGAAAATGTGCGTGAACCAACAGATAATCCTTGACCCCGGCCGGGCGGTGCGATGGCTGATTT
>Ga0172373_10008346_pt1 | contig 13178 bp, 9 predicted proteins | sample Lak10m_2_FD_114546 | JGI IMG/M metagenome (GOLD analysis project Ga0172373, IMG submission 114546) | Freshwater microbial communities from Kabuno Bay, South-Kivu, Congo - kab_092012_10m | ecosystem: Environmental > Aquatic > Freshwater > Lake | place: Democratic Republic of the Congo: South-Kivu... | reverse complement strand
GGCGCGCAGGAGACCGAGGTCATCGCCGGCTGGGAGGCCTGGCACGCGGCCGAGTGCGCCGAGATCTCCGAAGTCTACGAGGGCCTCGGCGACTTCGACTCCTGGGACACCTCGGACGGCCGCACGATCATCTACTGGGACGATCCGTCGAACGAGGTCGGCGCCGGCACGCTCGCGGTCACGCGTTCGGTCGGCAGCGGCCGGGTGGTGGACGTCAACGGCCAGAACTACAGCGAGCTCGCCGACACCGACATCACCTTCAACGACAACATCGACTGGGCCACGAAGGACCAGATCGAACAGAACAACTGCAACAACGAGACCGACGTGCGTGGCGTGGCCACCCACGAGATCGGCCACTCCTGGGGCATGGGCCACTCGTGCGAGCAGGGGGTCGCCTGCAACGACGACGACCTCCAGGACGCCACGATGTACTGGTCGGTCGGGAGCTGCGACACCCACCAGAGCGACATCAACCAGGACGACATCGAGGGGATCACGGTCCTCTACGGTCCCGCGGCCACGTTCGCGGCCGTCCCGAACTCGCAGGGCTCGACCGCTCGCTACGGCGGGGCGCCCCTCGAGGTCTGCTTCGAGATCACCGCCGAGATCCCCGCCTCCGGCGCCGACTGGAACTTCGGCGACGGCGCCACGTCCACCGACCTCGCCCCCTGCCACACCTACACCGAGAAGGGCCAGTACACCGTCGCGGTGGACATCCTCCTCGAGGACCCGGCCTGCGGGAGCGTGACCTTCCGCTACGACGAGCTTGGCTACGTCGTGGCGTGCGAGCCCCCCTCCTTCGAGCCCGGCGCCGAGGGCTTCTTCGAGGTCCAGCACTTCGACGGGCTCACCTACCAGACCGTCAACCACACCGACCTCTCGGTCTACGGCTGCGTGGACATGGTCGCCTGGCAGGTCTACAAGGGCGGCTCCGAGGCGGACGTCACCGAGGCGAACCTCGTGGACTTCAACGGCGACGTTGACGGCGGCACCGAGCTGAACGCGTGGTCGCCCAAGATCACCTTCCCGACCGAGGGCTCCTACGTCGTGGTCATGAACGTCGGTGGTCCCGGCGGCACCGCGGCGAACTTCCTGGTCGTGGACGCGGTGGAGAAGCGGGCGGAAGGCTCCGGCTGCGCCACCGCCCCTGGCGCGCTGGGGGCCGTGGGCGGCTTCGCCCTCGCCCTCGCCGCGCTGGTCCGTCGCCGCCGCTAGTCCCGTCGCATGTGGATCCTCGGGTCGCTCGCCTGGGCCTCGGGCCTCGGGCTGGCCGACCTCGAGCCGTCCCAGGTGGAGGTCGCGGCCTCCGCGTCGGCGGACGTCCCCGCGCGGGTGGCCGTGCGGGGGCCGTGGCGCCTCGTGGGCGTGGCCGACGGCGTGCGCAGCTACGAGGCCGCGCTCCCCGTCCGGCCCCGGGCGCTCTTCTTCAGCTCCGCGCCCGACGGGATGACGGTCGAGCGCGGAGGCTCCAAGCTGAAGTACGGGAACCAGCTCTCCGACGCGACACGCGCCGGGACCTGGGCGTTCAGCGCGGACAGCGTGGTGGTGCGGGTTCCGGCCGACGCCCCGGCGCCCGATGCGGACGACGTCACCCTCGGCTGGCCGTCCGCGCGGGATCGTGAGGCGAAGCTCCACCTGCCCGACGGCGCCGGCTGGGGAGATCTCGTCCGCTCGGCGCAGGTGCGGGACGTCAGCCGCCGCGGGGTGTACCTGCCCGTGCCCAGCGCCGTGCAGTGGGACCTGACCATCCCCGAGGGCGCCGTGCTCCGGCTGGTGCCCGGCATCCTCCCCCCCGAGCTCGACGCCGACGGAGTGCGCAGCGACGGGGCCGACCTCGAGATCCGCGTCGGCGACACGCTGGTCCACACCGTGCGGGTCGGCGAGTTCGAGGAGGTCCGGGTCCCCCTGGGCGCGTACGCGGGGAAGACGGGGCCGGTGAGCCTGCGCACGCGCGACGGGGACCCCACCCGCGATCACGTGTTCGTCGGCGAGCCCCAGGTCTACGTGCCCAGGGAGCGTCCCAAGCGCACGATCCTCGTGTTCATCGACACGCTGCGCCGCGACCACCTGGGGGTGTACGGCTCGAGCCGCGGCGCGTCCCCCACCATCGACGCCCTGGCCCGGTCGGCGGTCACCTTCGACGACGCCCGTTCGGTCGCACCCTGGACGCTGCCCTCCACCCGGACGGTCCTCACCGGTCGGCAACCCGAGACCTGGACGGCGTCCCCGACCCTGCCCGAACGGCTCTCCGCCCTCGGCTGGGCCACCGCCGCGTACGTGGGCAACGTCTACCTCTCGTCGAACTTCGAGATGGACCGCGGCTGGGGTGAGCACGGGGTGGTCAACTGGCCCTCCGCCGCCTTCGAGGTGGAGCGCACCGCGCGCTTCCTCGCCGCCCACCCCGACCAGGACGCCCTGGTGATGGTCCACTTCATGGACATGCACCTGCCCTACAAGGAGCCCTGGCGCTACCGCCGGCTCTACGTGGACGGGGACCTCCCCGGGCTCGGGGGCAGCTTCGTCCGCGGCACCCTGCTCAAGTACGCGAAGGGCCGCCAGGAGCAGGTCCGTACCTACCTGCAGGGCCGCTACGACCAGAACCTCCGCTTCATCGACGACCAGCTCGCCCGGCTCCTGGCGGTGGCGGGGGAGGACGCGACGGTCGTGCTCTTCGCCGACCACGGCGAGGAGTTCTTCGACCACGGCGACCTCGAGCACGGCCACACGCTCTACGACGAGCTGCTGCGCGTGCCCCTCATCCTCCGCGCGCCGGGCCTGGCCCCACGGACGGTGACCGGCCCGGTCTCCCTCCTCGACGTCACCCCCACGCTGATGGAGCTGCACGGGCTCGATCCCTCCGGGCTCGACGGGCGCTCGCTCGTCGCCGCCGCCCGGGGGGAGGAGGACCTCGCGTCCAGCGGTCGGGTGCTCGGCTTCGGTCGACCGCTCTACGGCGATCGCGCCTGGGGCGCGCTCCGCGAGGGGCTCAAGTACACGGTGCGCTCGGGCCTGGAGCACGTGTGGGACGTGGCGGCGGACCCGGAGGAGCGCCGCGACGTCCGCGCCAGCACCGACCCGGGGCCCTTGCGGGCGGCCATGGCGGAGGGCGTGGGAGCGCCTGTGCGCCTCGGCTTCCGGCTCACCACCACCGGGCCCCTCCGCGCGCCGGGGGCCACCCTGCACGTGCCCGGCGGCATCGAGGCCGCCTGGGTCGGCGACGACCCCACCCAGAAGAGCCAGGCGACACTCGACTGTGTGGACGACGAGACCATCCGCGCCAACTTCACCGGCAGCGCCGCGAGCATGCGGGAGGTGTTCGTGGTCCCGCGGCGTCCCGCCGAGGAGGTGGTGGGCGAGGTCACCGTGAGCGCCGGCCGCAACGACCCCACGTTCCTCCTGAATCGCCCCACCGGCGGGGCGGACGGGACCCTCGCCAAGCTGAGCGCGCAGGGTCGGAACGTCCTGGTGAGCTGGACCGTCACCCCCCTTCCCCTCGGGGAGTCGACCGTGGGCTTCGACCCGGAGCAGGCCGCGGCGCTCGAGGCGCTCGGCTACGTCGACGCCGGAACCCCCGCTCCCGTGAACCTGCCCGGGGGCAGCGTCTGCCCCTGAAGCCGCCGGCCGGGCGGATCCGGCGTCACGCCGAGCGCTTCACCAGGGCGGCCATGCCGCGCGCTTCGAGGAGCTCGAGCAGCCCCTTCAGCTTGAGGGGGTCCACCACCAGCTCCGTCGGCGAGAGCTGACCGAGCAGGTACTCCTCGAGCGGCAGCACCGCACGGATCTCCTCCACCACCGACGGCTCGGTGACGCGGAGCAACGCGAGGTTCTTGTGCAGGATCTCGGCCACGCTACTCCCGCGTCTCGATGCGGTAGGCGTAGCCCTGCTCGGTGAGGAAGAGCTGCCGGCGCTCGCCGAAGGTCTGCTCCACGGTGTCGCGGGTGATGAGCGTGTAGAACTGGGCCTTGTTGTCGCCCTGCTTGGGGCGCAGGATCCGGCCCAGGCGCTGCGCCTCCTCCTGACGCGAGCCCCAGGTGCCGCTGATCTGGATGGCCACGTTCGCGTCGGGGAGGTCCACCGAGAAGTTCCCGACCTTCGAGATCACCAGGACCGTGTCCAGCCCCTTGCGGAAGCGGTCGAAGAGCTCGTCCCGCCGCTTCTGCGGCGTCTTGCCCTCGATGAGCGGCAGCCCGAGGCGACGGGAGAGCCACTCGAGCTGCTCCACGTACATGCCGAGGATGAGCACCCGATCGGAGGCATGTTGCGCCAGGAGGGCCTCCACCACCGGGCCCTTGCGGGCGTTGATGCTGGCGATGCGGAACTTCTCCCGATCGTCGGCCACCGCGTAGCGGATGCGATCCTCCTCGGCGAAGCCGACCCGGACCTCGGTGCAGGACGCGGCGGCGATCCAGCCCTGGTGCTCGAGGTCCTTCCAGGGCACGTCGAAGCGCTTGGGCCCGATGAGCGCGAAGACGTCGGCCTCCTTGCCGTCCTCCCGGATCAGCGTGGCCGTCAACCCGAGCCGCCGGCGCGCCTGGAGATGCGCGACCGCCCGGAAGATCGGCGCGGGGAGCAGGTGCACCTCGTCGTACACCACCAGCCCCCAGTTCTCCCGGTCGAAGAGCCCGAAGTGGACGAACTCCTCGTTCTTGCCGCGCCGGAAGGTGAGCATCTGGTAGGTGGTGAGCGTGACGGGCCGGATGTCCTTCGTCTCCCCCGAGTACTCGGCGACGTCGTCCTCCGTCAGCGTGGTCTTGTCGATGATCTCCTGCTTCCACTGACGCAGCGCCGTCACGTTGGTGCACAGGATCAACGTGCGCATCTGCAGGCGGGCCATCACCCCGATCCCGACCATGGTCTTGCCGGCGCCACAGGGCAGCACGACCACCCCGGACCCGCCCTGGGCGAAACCGTCGCCCATGAAGCCGTCCACCGACTGCTTCTGGTACTCCCGGAGCCCCCACGGGCGGCCGTCGCCCATCTCGTGGGTCATCGCGAACTCGAGCGCGTCTCCGTCCCGGTACCCGGCCAGGTCCTGGACCGGGTGCCCGGCGTGGGTGAGCACCTGCTTGAGCTCGCCGCGGTTCGCCGGGTCCAGCCGCACCGCGTTGGGGCCGTCGCGGAGGCCCAGCAGGGGGATGACCGGCTTCAGGCTGACGATCTCGGTCATCAGCACCGGGTCGTCGGCCTCGAGCCGCAGCCCGAGCGGGTCCCGGAAGAGCTTCAGCCGGCCGTAGCGGGCCATCGTCTCCCGCACCGAGACCGGCACGTTGGGCGGGATGTCGTACTTGGCCCAGCGCTCCAGAGCGCCCAACACCTCGTCCACGCCGGTGCCGGCGCTCGCGGCGTTCCAGAGCGAGAGGGGCGTGATGCGGTAGGTGTGGACGTAGTCGGGCGACTTCACCAGCTCCGCGAAGCGGGCCAGGGCATCCCGCGCGGGGCGGAAGTGGGGGCCCATCGTCTCCAGCAGGAGCGTATGGTCCGACTGGACGATGAGCGGGTTCTCCGTGACGTAGCGCATGGGCGACCCCGCGATCTAATCGATCCGGACCCGCGCCGCGGCCCCTCGGGGCCACTCCGTGCGCTCAGGGGGTCGGCGCCAGCATCGCGTCCGCCCGGGTGATCATCGCCTCCTCCACCGGCTCTCCGCGGACCACGAGCACCCCGTGGCTGGCCCGCAGCGCCTGCGCGCGCACCGCCGCCCCGCGCGCCGCAACAGGATCCCCCGCCGCGAAGGCCGCCTCCGCCTCGTCGAGGTACCGGCCGTAGAGGTTGGCAACGAGCGTGATGTCGCGGCTCCCCTCCAGCCGGGCCTCCATCTCCGCCTGGAAGGGGGCGTCGATGCGCTGCCGCTCCAGGCCGACCAGCACGTTGGCGACGATGGAGTCCCGGATGTCGCGCTCCCGCCAGGGCTGGTAGAGCCCCGCCGCCGTCACCAGCGCGTCCGAGGCCCAGGTCCCCCCCTTCCCGGAGGCGTAGTAGTCGGGGTCGATGAAGAAGTCCTCGCCGATCCCCTGACCCATGAAGTCCACCCGGTTCCCGGACACGTCCACCCGGCGGAACTGGGTCGTCTCGACGTAGAGCGCCGCGTCCCCGTCCGGAGCGCTCCACTTCAGGTAGACGTGCGCGGGGGAGGGAACGGCCTCCATCGCGAGGTCGAGGCGCCAGGCCACGTGGAGGAAGAGGTAGACGAGCTGGTCGCAGTCGAGGTGCACCGTGTCCGGGAGCGCGTGGATCTCGGGGTCGAAGCTGCGGGAGAGCAGCGACTCGGGGCGGTAGAAGGCGCCGCGGCCGCGCAGCGCCTCGGCGATCCAGAGGGGCAGCGCCGTTTGCCGGCCCTCGGTCCAGAGCTGGCGTTCGGCCGCCACCGGGTCCCCTTCCCCCGTCTCGGCGGCGAGCTTCCACGCCACCTCGTCGGCGACCTGGTCGGCCACCGCGGCGATCTCGGCCTCGGGCAGGGGCACCCAGCGCGACTCGTACTCCAGGTACCAGAGGAACGGGCTCCCCGAGTAGGGGTAGGCCTCGGGGGTGCCCACCCAGCCCGCGGTGAAGGGCGAGCGGCCCGCGAGCACGCCGGAGGCGCGCGTCCCCGCCCAACCCAGGACCGCGGGCGCGAAGACCGCGAGGCCGAAGAGGGTGAGGAGGGGCAGTCCGAGGCTACCGACCGCGGGGAGGAACCAGCGGTTCTCCCGCGGGGGAGGGGGGGCCAGCGGGTCGGGGTTGGCCAGCGCCTCGGCCAGGATCCGCGCGTTCTCCCGCTCCACGGCCCGCTGACGCGCCGACTCCCGGCCGACGTCCCGCCAGCTCGCCACCAGGAGGAGGAGCGCGATGAAGCCGATCGCGGGGGCGAAGACGGCCAGCGGCGTGAACGCGCCGTTCCACGCCATCCATCCGACCCAGGGCACGGACAGGCCCATGAGCAGGAGGAGCAGCAGCAGCGCGGGGATGCGTACCCACGCGCGCGGTCGCGCGTAGGGAACGGCGGTGCCGATGAGGCCGAGCCCCAGCACCAGCTGAAGCCACGGGGCCACCCGGGCCACCGGGTCCAGGGCGATGAAGAAAGCCCCGAACTGGAGCCCGGCCGCCGCCGCGGCGAAGCCGGTGGTGAAGAGCGCGAACGCGGCGAGGTTGTGCACGCTAGCGGCCGCTCACGTCGACGCGGCTGCGCCAGTCGCCCCACCAGGGGCCGTCGCCCGCGAAGCGATCCGCACCTTCCGGCACTCCGAGCCGTGACCGCAGCCAGGCGCGCCCGCTCGCGCGGTGCGAGTGGTAGCGCAGCTGCTCCGCGGGGTAGCGCGAGCCCGCTCCGGCCGGGCAGGCCACCCGGGCGTGGCAGGTGCCCTCGCACACCGGCCCGGCGAGCTTGAACGAGGAGCAGGCATCCACCTGCCAGCGGCCCGTGGGGAACGCCCCGCCGGGACAGGCGGCGACACAGGGCGCCGGGCAGCCGGCGCAGGGATCGGCCTCGGAGGGGACGGCGCGCGGCAGGTCGGCGGCCACGAGGCAGGCGGCCCGCAGACCGAGCCAAGGCCCGTGGACCGGGTGCATGAGCAAGCCCAGGCGCCCCCCGGCTCCAAACCCGGCGAGCCGGGCCAGCACCCGGAAGTCGAGGTGGACGTCGGTGTCCATCGCGGCCCAGAACCAGCGGCGTGGAATGCCGTCGAGGGCGGCGTCGGCGGCGAGGACGGAGCGCCGGGCGAAGCTGTCCAGGGGGTTGGGATCGTCGATCAGGTGGCCCGGCTCCGCCTCCAAATCGGCGAGGAAGGCCTCCCAGAACGCCGACCCGCCGTTCCCGACCACGAGGAAGGCTCTCGCGCCGGGGAGCAGGACCCCGGACTGGTGCGCCGGCCCCGCGAGCGCGTCCCAGCGCGCCGGATCCGCGACGCCGACCACGTTCAGGCCGGACGGGGCGAGCGCCTGTCCGAACTTTCGGACAATTACTTGACCGTTCGACTCCATTGCCAGAATTCCGACAGAGTGGTTAGCAGCTATCCGCCCTCGACGACGAACAGCATCGGTGTACCCGTATCCCTCGGGCTACGCCGAAGCCGCTCGCCCCCCCCGACCCTCGGAGTTTCCATGCGCATGGTCCATCTGGCGTTCGTCCCTGCCTTCCTGCTCGCCGCCTGCGCGCCCGAGGAGGACCACGCGCTCTACCTCGAGGACCTCGGGACGGGCATGGACGTGGGCAACAAGATCTACAACGGCGACGCCCCCACCGACGCTTGGCACAACGCCACCGGCTCGATGCACACCCGCAACACCCGCCGCGGCACCATCAGCTCCAGCCCCTACTGTTCCGGCACCCTGATCGGCAGCCAGTGGTTCCTCACCGCCGGTCACTGCGTCTCCTCCCGCCGCAGCACCACCAGCGCGTCGGCGATCGCGATCCAGTTCAACAACACCCCGTCGAGCTCCTCCTCCAGCTACTACCTGGTGGACGCGGTGTACCGGCACTCGAGCTACAGCTCCACCTCCCTGCAGAACGACATCGCGCTCCTGCACCTCACCAGCGCGCCGTCCATCACCCCGGTGCCCCCTCTCCCGGACCTCACCGGGTACGAGCTCACCTCGGGCGATGCCGGCGTGAACCTCAACTTCGCCGGCTTCGGCTACACCGAGACCGGGGCCTACGGCACCAAGCTGCAGGTGGACGTCCCGTTCGGCGCGCTCGGGTGCGGAGTGAGCGGCTGCCCCTCCGGCTACACCTCCTCCACCTGGACCGGCATGGCCTTCTCGTACGAGCAGGACGGCACCTCGAGCAGCAGGTCGGATGACTCCGGCCCCTGCTCCGGCGACTCGGGCGGCCCCGCCTTCATCGAGCGCGCGGGCACCGTCTACGTGGCCGGCGTCACCTCCTGGGGCGACTCCGCGTGCCGCTCCTACGGCGTGTCCACCCGCGTGGACGCCTACGAGTCCTGGATCGAGGGCTACGCCGGCGACCTGAACGGCCTTTGATCGGTTGAGGGGGGACCCCGCAGGTCCCCCCTTCCCCGTTCGGGGCGGACCCGGCGAGAACGCACCCGACCCCTTCGCGGGCTACGTCGCCGCCCGGTGATCAAGTACCTCGGTTCCAAGCGCGTCCTCGTGCCCGCGATCGTGGACCTGATCACCGGCCTGGACGGCGTGCGGACGGTGGTGGACCTGTTCTCGGGCACGTCCCGCGTGGGCCACGCGCTAAAGGCCCGGGGGCTCCGGGTACGCGCCAACGATCACAACCGCTACGCGGCCGTGCTCGGGCGCTGCTACGTGCAGGCCGACCGGGGGCGCTGGCTCGACGAGGCGGGCCGGCTCATCGCGGAGCTGGACGCCCTGCCCGGTCGTGCGGGTTGGTTCACCGAGACCTTCTGCGTGCGCAGTCGCTTCTTCCGCCCCGAGAACGGCGCGCGCATCGAGGCCATCCGCGAGGCCATCGCGGCGCTGGCGGCTCCTCCCGAGCTCGAGGCGGTCCTGCTGGTCTCCCTGATGGAGGCCGCCGATCGGGTGGACAGCACCACCGGCGTGCAGATGGCCTACCTCAAGCAGTGGGCCCCCCGCGCGTGGAAACCGCTCCAGCTACGGGTCCCCGAGCTCCTCCCGCAGAGCCCCTGGGGCCCGGGCGAGGCGTGGGAGCTCGACGCGCTCGACGCCGCGGACCGGCTGGACGGCGACCTGGTGTACCTGGACCCCCCCTACAACCAGCACAAGTACCTTGGGAACTACCACATCTGGGAGACGCTGGTCCGCTGGGACCAGCCCGAGGTGTACGGCACCGCCTGCAAGCGTGTGGACGTCCGCAGTCGGGGGTCCGCCTTCAACTCCCGCCCCGCCTTCCACGACGCGCTCCGTGCCGTGGTGACCCGCGCCCGGGCGCCCCGCCTCCTCGTGTCCTTCTCCAACGAGGGGTGGATCGGGCACGAGGCGCTGGAGGATCTCCTCGCCACGCGCGGGCGAGTCCGCGTCGTGGAGCGCGACTTCCCCCGCTACGTGGGAGCCCGGATCGGCATCTACAACCCCCGCGGCGAGAAAGTGGGCCGCGTGAGCCACGTGCGCAACACCGAGCGGTTGTACCTGGTGGAGGGCTGAGCGCGGCTACTTGTGCCGGAACGTGATCCGGCCGCGGGTGAGGTCGTACGGGCTCACCGCCACGGTGACCCGATCGCCGAGCACGACGCGGATGCGGTGCTTGCGCAGCTTGCCGGCGAGGTGGGCGTGGACGTTCGTGCCGGCCTCGGTCTCGACGAGGAACCCCCCGGAAGGGAAGACCTCCTTGATCACCCCGTCGATCTCGATCAGGTCGTCACTTGCCAAGCAAACCTCCGGCCGGCGCGCTAACCGTCGCGGGGACCGACGGCAAGCCGGGGCAGCCGGAGGATCGCGGGCGGAGGCGGACGAAGGGCACACCGACTACGCTGGGGCGTGCTCCTCGTCCTCCTGCTCGCCTGCCGCGCCCGGGGAACCTCCCCGCTGGACGACGGCGTGCCCACCGTGCTCCCCGGCACCGACACCACCACCGCCGCGGTGGTGGAGCGCTGCCCGGACCCCACGGACGCCGACGCCGACGGTTGGGACGCGACCTCGGCGGGGGGCCAGGACTGCGACGACGAGGACCCGGCGGTGAACCCGGACGCGACCGACGCGGACGGCGGCGTGGACGCGGACTGCGACGGCGACCCCACGGAGCCTCCGTGCCCGGGCACGGCCGAGGTCTGCAACGCGGTGGACGACGACTGCGACGGGCTCGTGGACGACCACTACGTGGTCTCCGCCACCGCCACGAACGCCGTTTCCGCGCTCGCCCAGGTCCTGGAGGACGGCGCCTGGGGGCTGGTGGTCGGCGTGCAGGGGCCCAACGCCTCCACCGACGGGGAGCTGCACGTCTACGACCTCGACGGGCGGCAGGTGGTGCGCATCGTGGGCGCCGGGCAGAGCCCGACCTTCGGCGCCCAGATCGCCACGGGACGCGACCTGACCGGCGACGGGGTGGTGGACCTGGTGGTGTCGGCCCCCTACGCGACCGTGGACGGCGAGGCGAACTCCGGGCGGGTCTGGGTCTTCGCCGGGCCGCTGGCCCCGGAGACGCTCCTCACCGACGCGGTGGCGGTGTTCGAGGGCGGCGAGCTCGACGGACAGCCGGGCGCGCAGCTCGCGCTGGCCCCCGACCTCACCGGAGACGGGCAGGCGGAGCTGCTCATCGGGTACTACCGCCAGGTCCTCCTCTACTCGGGCACCCCCCCCGCGTCCGCGCGCGTGGCCGACGCCACCGCCCGCGTGGAGATCAACACCGGCGGCGGCGTGTGGCACTTCGCCACCACCCCCGACGCGGACGGGGACGGGCTGGACGAGCTCGCCCTGGGCATGGACAGCTACGCGGGCGGGCTCGGTCTCGTGGCCCGCTACGACTCGTCCGGCCTGGCGGGGCACCTCTACCTCGACGACGCGGGCGCCACGCTCACCGGCGGGGCCCTGGTCGGCATCGGCACCAAGCTCACGCGGGTGGAGGACACCCTCTACACCCTCGCCGAGGGCACGGTGGCCACGCTGGACTTCCCCACCAACGCGGTCACCGCCCGGGACTGGACCGCCGACGCCATCGCCGACGGGGGCGACCTCGACGGCGACGGTCGCTCCGACCTGCTCCTGGCCGACGCCGAAGGCCTCCGCCTCACCGACGGCCGGGCCTGGGCCGAGGTGCTCGGCCTGCAGACGGACCGGGGCCTGCAGCCGGGGCTCGACGTCGACGGCGACGGCGTCCCCGAGGTGGCCCTCGTGAACGGGACGCTCGCCGCCGCGCTCGACGGCTCCGTCCTGGGCACCGCCCCCTGCAACGCCGACGGCGACGCGCTCTCCGCCGCGGAAGGCGACTGCGACGACACCCGCACCGACGTGCTCCCGGTCCGCGGTCGGGAGACCTGCGACGGGCTGGACAACGACTGCGACGGGGTGGTGGACGGCCCGGCCGAGGTGGAGTGGCCGGCCTTCGTCGAAGCCGCCAGCGGCCTGGGGGACCTCGACGGCGACGGCACGGACGAGCTCGTCGTGGCGGGGGCCGACGGCGACCTCACCGCGCTCGACGGGGAGGCGCTCACCTCCCGCTTCACCGTGACCGGCGCCTGGATGAGCGCCGTGCGGCCGGTGGCCGGAGCGGGCGACACCGACGGCGACGGCTTCGTGGAGCTCCTCGTGGCGGGCGAGGACGAGAGCTGGCTCCTCCCCCTGGGCGAGTCGGGGCGGGCGGTGGACCTGGCCCGCGTCCACTTCCGCGACGGCACGAGCTGGGCCCGGCAGGGGGATCTGGGCCGCATCGGCGACGTGGACGGCGATGGGGGCGACGACGCCTGGCTGGCGGTGCGCTCGCCCACCGGGCGCCTCGGCGTCGCGGTGTACACCGGGCTCGAGCCCGGCGTGCCGACCCTCGACGACGCCGCGGCCGTGCTGATCACCCCCGAGAGCTGGGACCTCCTGGTCGTCGCCTCGCCCACCCCCGGGGACTCCGCCGACCTGGACGGCGACGGACGCGACGACCTGGTGGTGGGCAACCCCCGGAGCGCCTACGGCGGCGGCCGCGTGATGGGCTTCCTCACCGTGCCCCAGGGGGAGCGGCTCATGGACGACCGGGCGGAGGTGTGGCTGTACGGGGACCCTCTCGAGGGCATGGGGAACGCGCTCGCCTACGGCGGCGACGCCGATGGTGACGGCCGGGCGGACCTCCTGATCGGCGGCGTGGGCGCGAGCCGGCTCCTCCACGGGCGGGCCGGATGCCCCGTGTTCACCGACCCCGCCTGGCCGGTACCCGGCGCCCAGGTGGCCCTCGCCGACGTGGACGGGGACGGCCTCGCGGAGGCCTGGCTCGGGGACGCCTCGGGGGTGTGGAACGACGTGCGGGGCGGGGTCATCCGGGTGGCCCGGCCGGGCGGCGAGGCCGAGGACTGGCGCGCGGGGGCGAGCGGCGAGGCGGTCGGGACCCTGCTGGTGGGCCTGGGCGACACGGACGGCGAAGGGGGCGAGGACCTCCTCTACACCACCGCCACCAGCGCCTTTCGGGTCGGCGCGCGCTGCCCCTGAGCGACCGGGTCGACTAGCAGGCTGCTGCGAAAGCCGGACCGAGCAGGCGAAGCTCAGCCGGGCCGCGGTTGACGAGCGCGCTCGACGCGCGATTCGCGAGGAAGGAGCGTGTCGAGACACGCGACTGACGAGC
>Ga0172373_10008344_pt1 | contig 13179 bp, 9 predicted proteins | sample Lak10m_2_FD_114546 | JGI IMG/M metagenome (GOLD analysis project Ga0172373, IMG submission 114546) | Freshwater microbial communities from Kabuno Bay, South-Kivu, Congo - kab_092012_10m | ecosystem: Environmental > Aquatic > Freshwater > Lake | place: Democratic Republic of the Congo: South-Kivu... | reverse complement strand
TGGTGAGCATTTTGTGATCAGTGCGGCCGAACAGCATTTTGAAGGCATAGTCGACGAGCGGATCAATTCCAATGGCCATAGACACCTTCCAGGGGAAATCCGGGCTGCAGCAGGATGCATTAACGGAGTCGATCACATTAACACCCACGGGTATACGGTAATACTGCACTAAATCAAGCTGCGGTCGCCGGGAAAACGTGAAATGTCGGGGAATTGCCGACGGGAATTACGGTTTAGGCGCGACAGCAGGCCAACCCACAGGCCCTCAGGCATCCCCCCTCCCTCTCATTCCTCTTCGTGTCTCTGTGGCTCCGTGAGAAAAAACGCACGACACAAAGCCCCCTGCTTGGCTCTCACAGAGGCACGAAGACACGGAGTGAGAACAGGGACATGACGTCAAAGTGCACGGACCCCGCGCTGACGGTTCACCCAAACCGCACCCTTGTGCTCACAATACCCGACTCACCAGCACAGCGTTCGGACTTTCCAGCCGTGGCATACGCCCGCAAAAACACGCCAGTTTTGCTCATAGTGTCCGCCAGTTCACTGCACAATCGGACTTTCGTCCATCACACTCTGAAAACCCTGTCTGTCGGTGTTGTGTGAATTCCTGACTCTGCCCGGTTCCTCGGATTTCTGCCGATTTCCGCTCGCTGAGATCCCAGGCTGTTCTGTGCTGGTCAATACAATGCCTCCGCGATAGACTCGACAGCATCAAAATCAGGATTCTCAGGCCTTTCATGTGAGTGGACGGACGGTCATTCATGTCGGAAACACAAAAGCTCAGCAAAGTTGAACTTCTCAAGGAATCTTCGCATCAGCTGCGGGGAACCCTGGCGGAGGAACTGCTTAACGATCGGCCGGAATTTTCGGACGATGCTGCGACGCTGCTGAAACATCACGGCAGTTACCTGCAGGACGACCGCGATACTCGCCGAGCGAAGGGTGAGGACGGCAAGGCGAAGGGCAAGCAATACAGCTGTATGGTACGAACGGCGATTCCGGGGGGTCGCCTGACGGCACAACAGCTGCTGGCGGAGCTGGATTTATGTGAGTTGCTGGCGAACGGGACTTTGCGGATCACCAGTCGTCAGGGTTTGCAGCTGCACGGAGTGCTGAAGTCAAATTTGAAGGCCAGCATTCGCGAGATCAACCGAATCAAGCTGACGACCTTTGCTGCCTGTGGTGACGTCAATCGCAACGTGATGGCCTGTCCGGCTCCTTTCCGAAATAATGCGGTGCGTGACGAGCTGCAGCGGATGGGTACGGCGCTGGCCTTGCATTTCCGTCCAAAGACGACGTCTTATTTTGACATCTGGCTGCGAGACGAAGACGGTGCTGAGCAGCAGGTGGGTGAGTTTCAGCCGGTGGACGAGCCGATCTACGGACCTCGCTACCTGCCTCGCAAATTCAAAATGGGAGTTGGTTTGCCGGAAGACAACTGCGTCGACCTGTATACTCAGGATCTGGGTCTGCTGGCAGTGGTTGAGAATGGTCAGATTATTGGCTGGAACGTGCTGGCGGGTGGCGGCATGGGGCGGACACCGTCTGCCGAAAAAACCTTCCCGGCCCTGGCAAAACGCCTGTGCTTTGCGACTCCGCAGCAGGTAATGGCCGTTTGCGAGGCGATTGTGAAGGTGCAGCGGGACTTTGGGAATCGCGAGGACCGCAAGCGGGCGCGTCTGAAGTACCTGATTGCAGACTGGGGAGTGGCGAAGTTTCGGGAAACGGTCGAGCAGTATTATGGCGGTCCGCTGGCGGATCCGCATCCGGCGGATGTCACGGGCGTCGAAGACCATCTGGGCTGGCACGAACAGGGTGATGGTCGGCTGTTTCTGGGCATTAACATCGAGAACGGTCGGATCAAGGACGAGGGTTCTTTGCGGCTGAAGACCGGCCTGCGAGCGATCCTTGGGCGGTTTGGCATGGAAGTCCGACTGACTGCGCTGCAGAGTCTGATTTTGTGTGACATCAATCCGACCGATCGTGCTGAGATTGAGCAGATGATGGCTGAGTACGGGATCCTGCGTGCTGATCAGTTATCGCTGCTGCGGCGTTATTCGATTGCCTGTCCGGCATTCCCCACCTGTGGGCTGTCGATTACGGAATCGGAACGGGCGCTGCCGGGAGTGATTGATCAGCTTGAGGTGGAGTTGGCGAAGCTGGGTTTGCAGTCCAGCAAACTGGCCGTGCACATGACGGGCTGTCCCAACGGCTGTGCTCGCCCGTATACTCCGGATGTCGGGCTGGTCGGCAAGGCTGCGGGCAAGTATACGGTGTTTGTGGGTGGCAACCCCGAAGGGACTCGGCTGGCGTTCATCTACCGTGACATGGTGCCACTGGAAGAGATTGTGCCGTCACTGGTACCGCTGCTGCAGCGGTATCGTGTGGAACGCGAGGGTACCGAATCCTTTGGGGACTTTTGTGCGCGATGTGGCCCCGCGGCGATAGGTGCTGCCGGCTGAATGGGCCGTAGGCAATCACTGCAGCCTGATGGGTACATCAGCGGATATCGTGACGCCTGAGGTTTGCTGCAAGGGGTACATGGTGGACGACACCAATCACGACCACTGGCGGGCTCCTGCAGTCAGCGATGCGTTCAAGAAACCGGCTCGATCTGTGTTTCGGCGTCCGGGCTTCTGGGCGGCTGCTGTGCTGCTGATGCTGATCCTGTCAGTGTTGCCCATCGGGATGACTCGTCAGGCCGGCCCGGTTGCGCGGCGAACCCAGTCCAAGGCCAACCTGCGGCAGATCGGGCTGGCACTGTGGAATTACCACGACCAGTTCGACATGTTTCCCGCCGGAACAGTTCCGGCTGCCGATCTTTCGGTTGAGCAGCGATTCAGCTGGGCCCTGTCCCTGGGACCATTCATGGACCAGCCGCAGCTGCTGAAAGTGCGATCGAAGGCTGGCTGGCAAGATCCCGAGCATGCTGCTGTCATTGATCAGCCGCTGCCGGTTTATCGCAATCCCGAGCAGCGGCTGGAGCGACCATTCGGCTCCAGTGGGGATTACGCAGGCATTGCCGGGATCGGAACTGCTGCGGCGGAGCTGCCGGAAGGCCATCCGCGAGCCGGCGTGTTCGGCTTTAATCGCTGTTCCACCATGGACAGCATCACCGACGGGACATCCAATACTCTGATGATCGCGACGTCAGTCATGCCCAATCGTTCGATGTTTGCCGGTGGTCGTGAAACAGTGCGCGGATTTTCGCGGCGACCGTATTTGAACGGTCCTGATGGCATAGGGGCCGTGGCAGGCAGTTCGGCCGTTCAGGTCCTGTTGGCCGATGGTTCGGTACACGCACTGTCCCCGGCTGCTGATTCCAGGCTGATTGAAGCCCTGGCAACAAAGGCCGCAGGCGACAAGGTTGCGGATCCTTCGCAGTGGTGAGCCGGAGAACGGGCGGGGGAGCGCCGGGGACTTCCGTTCAGGACATTTCCGGCAGCTTGCCATCCCACCATTTGGGCTGAGCAAAGGCGTCGCTGACGCTGAATTCAAGGCCCTGCAGGCGACCGGTGCCGGTCAGTTTCTGCCAGACGCCCAGAGCCAGTGTGTGCTGTCCGCGGCTGATCACCTGAATCTCTTTTTTGAAGGGATCGGGCACCCACACAGCGTCGACTCCCAGCTGCAGCAGTGAAGTCGTGCGGCGACGCATGTCGCTGCGACGATCGTTTGTGGACGCAATGTCGACCACCAGTGCCGGAACTTCCGTGGCAACCACGAGGTCTGCCTGCGAAAACGGACGTCCGCCAAGAAACACGGAGATTGCCGGGGTATAGACCGTGTCAGGCTCACGTGCCACATGCAGTCCGATCCCATATGCTGCTGAACCTTTCACACGGGGCAGCCAGGCAGCCAGAATCCGCGAAATATTGAATACAATAGTACCGTGCATTTCCTCGGGCGTTGACAGCAGTGTCAGGCAACCTTCGTGCACTTCGTGAAAGCGACCGGCTTCCGGAAGATCAAAGCGAGCCTGTTCGAATTCGGCCGCCGTCATCCGCACGGGTTCTTTTGTCATCGGGAGAGTTCCTGATCGGCAGTGGGCATCTGAGAAACATTCGGTGAACATTCAGCTGGCAGCCGGGATTCTGGTCAAACTCGCGAGCGACGGCAACGCTGCTTCGTCAAGCAAATTCCGCCCAGATTGCGACTTCACCGGCTGAATTCTGTCGCATTTGACGACTTGTGGCGAAAAAGCAACAGAAAAATTGGCTCGGATTTTTGACCAGCCGGCTGCTCACGGAATGCTGGACCTGCAGCGACTTGCGCTGCAGAATGCTGCGTCAAACTCGTTTGATCAAAGAACAGCGACCGGATCCGCAAGGCATGAAGGAGTCGGCAGATGGCCCGTGATGCAAGGCAGTTGGGCGCGAGATTCAGAATTCTGGTGATGGCTCTGTGCTCACTGATGCTGTCCCCCGCTGAAGCTCAGCCGGTCAGCGAGCCTGCTGCCAATCCGCCGGCAGCCGGTTTTCAGTGGCTGTCACTGGACCCGCAGAATCGCAACAGTGCCTGTGCCGTGCTGGACGTGAACGGCGATGGCCGACCGGATATCGTCTGCGGCAATCACTGGTATCAGGCTCCGACGTGGCAGGCCCAACATGTCCGCAGCGTCGAGGTCATTCGCGGGCGTCAGGATGACTACGCGAATCTGCCGCTGGATGTTAACGGGGATGGACTGCTGGACATCGTCAGCGCGAATTATCGCAGTCAGAGCCTGTACTGGATTCGCCACCCGGAACCTGCTGCCGGGCCGAACGCCGAGTGGTCACGCACCGTCATTGAGACTCCGGGAGCCATGGAGACCGGGCGTCTGGCGGACATCGATGGTGACGGGCAGCAGGATGTGCTGCCGAACGGAGTGGAGTTTGCTGCGTGGTGGTCGCTGCAGCCTGGCCCGAATCCGCAGTGGCAAAGATACTCGCTGCCGGACGAGCTGGCGGGCCATGGCATTGGTGCGGGCGACATCAACGGCGATGGTCGCACGGACGTCGTCGGTTCCCGCGGCTGGGCTGAAGCGCCCGTCAGTCCGCGCACTGACCGCTGGACGTTTCATCCCGAGTTTGTGCTGTGGCGTGATGCTTCGGTGCCCATTCTTGTGCAGGACGTGGATCTCGATGGCGATGCCGATCTGATCTGGGGCCGTGGCCATCAGTCGGGGCTGTACTGGCTGGAACAGACGGCCAGTGCTGGCCAGCGAACATGGCAAAGGCATGTCATTGATTCTTCACTCAGCCAGCAGCACACGCTGCTGTGGGCAGACCTTGACGGGGATGGCCACGGCGAGCTGATTTCCGGCAGTCGTTACTATGGCCATGACGGACGTGATGTGGGCGAATCCGGTCCGCTGCAGATCTCTGCCTGGCGGTATCTCAAAGAGCAGCGAGTCTGGCAGCGGCAGTTGCTCAGCAATAACTATGGCGTGGCACTGGGGGTGGACCCGAAGGTCGCGGACGTCGATGGTGACGGTGATTACGACCTTGTCTGCGCGGACCGCAGCGGACTTTCGCTGCTGCTGAATTCGCGACTGCAGCCGGCGGGCGGCGATCCGGCCGTTCAGTCTGCCATCCCGGCCGTTCAGCTGACTGCAGAATCGCTGACTGCGGCCTCACAGAAGTATGACCACACGAATCCGCAGGTGGTGTTTCGTGGCCAGCTGCAGCCTCTGGAAACAGCCGCGGATGCTGCGCTGCGCCGCGAACACTCGCTGGCCGGCATGAGCCTTGCGATGGGGCCGCTGCCAGCCGCCGATCGCCGCTGTCCGCTCGATATGCAGGTGCAGTCCGAAGAAGTGACTCTGCAATATCGTCGGCTGAGAATTTCGTTTCAGGCGGAACCTGGTGATCGCGTCCCGGCATGGCTGCTGCTGCCGGGAACAGCAAACGAACCCCCGGCCGTTGCCGGACCAGCCATGCTGTGTCTGCATCAAACCACCGGCATCGGTAAAGGTGAACCGGCAGGACTGGGCGGATTACCCAATCTGCACTACGCACACGAGCTGGCTGAACGAGGCTTTGTCTGTCTGGTTCCCGATTATCCGTCCTTTGGTGATTATGCATGGGACTTCAAAACTCAGGGCAGCCACTATGCCAGTGGGTCGATGAAGGCGATCTGGAATAATCTGCGTGCGGTGGATCTGCTGCAGAGCCTGCCACAGGTGGATCCGGATCGCATCGGCTGCATCGGGCATTCGCTGGGCGGACACAACACTCTGTTTACGGCGGCCTTTGATCAGCGAATTCAGGCAGCCGTCACCAGCTGCGGATTCACGGGGTTCCATGACTACTACGGCGGCAAACTGGCAGGCTGGACCAGTGACCGTTACATGCCGCGAATTCGCGAACTGTACGGCAATGATCCCGGCCGAGTCCCTTTCGATTTTGCTGAAGTGCTGACCGCGATCGCTCCGCGCGCCCTCTTCGTATCGGCTCCCATAAACGACGACAACTTCGATAACGCCGGGGTTCGCAGGGTGATGCAGGCCGTCAGCGAAACGTGGCAGCTGTACGGAGCCGCAGCCGATGCGGTCGTTGCCGAGTATCCTGATTGCGCTCACGACTTCCCCCCGGAAACTCGAGAACGCGTCTACGAATGGCTGCGAAAAAAGCTGGATCAGTGATCAGTGATCAGTGATCAGTGATCAGTGATCAGTGAATAGTGAATAGTGAGCAGTGGGTACCATGGAACCCTTCGCCCGTGGAAGGGAAGCGGTGATATGTGTGAGGTCACCCTTGACCGTCGCTGCATGAGCACTCGGCAGGTTGTTTGTCTCACGCGAAGCCGCGAAGCCGCGAAGGGAAATGCAGCGGGGGCGGGGGGCTGAAGTGATATGTGCGAGGAACTCCCCAGTTCTACTTTCAACTTTCTCGAATCTACCCTTTACAGCAGGGCGGACATGGCCCCCTCACCCCCGACCCCTCTCCCCCGTTTCACGGGGGCGAGGGGAGGATTGCGTGTTTTTTGCTGCAGAAGAGCGCCAGAGCAGCCCTCGCCCCAGGCAACGGGAGAGCGCGTGGGGTGAGGGTGTGTACAACCCTTAACCGCCGCTGCAGGAAGACTCGGGAGGTTGTTTGTCTCACGCGAAGCCGCAAAGCCGCGAAGGGAAACGCGCAGGGGGCACCTGAAACTGAATTCTGTGGTGTGCGTGAGCTGATAGTTTTTGCACCGCGGATAAACGCGGATGAGGCGGGGTCGCGGTTCGAGTCGCTTGTCGTGCTCGTAATCGAAATCGAATTTGAATTCTTTTCTTTATCCTGCCGCTGCCGCCGTCGTCCGCGGCATTCAAGTACGAGGAGGGTGCTCGGGCTGGAAGGCCGAGGCTGCAATTTTATTCCGCGCGGCTGCCGAGGCTGAGTTATTCACAGCGTCAGGCTGATGCTGCTGTTCGGAAATGACCAGACAACGGCACCGCCGGCAAGCTGACCGGTACTTAGCGAAGTGCCGCGAGCCGATTGAAGCACTATCAGCACCACTGCCAACAGTAACCCAATCGACAACACTCCGGTGCCCAGTGAGACCGCTCGCGAAATCAGTCCGCCCACATGCCACAGCCGCACTGCCACGGTCATCAGCAGCAAACCGGCCCAAAATACGAGCAGACCTGCCAGCAGCAGCCAGCCACGGTGCTGGCTGGCCACCTGAGACAGCTGGCCCACCAGGTCCGCTTGCGGCAATTCAATCTCGGTCCACACCACCTGCAATTCACCCGCGCCGTCAATCGGCTGCTCCAGCGTTTCCATCCGCTCAAAACGACGCTGCACCAGCCCATTCACAGTTTCCGCAGAGACTCCCACACTGGCCTGCATCGCCGCAGACCGCAGCCCCGTTGGAATCCACTCGGCCGCAGAGCTCAGTTCCTGCTGCAGCAGCTCCTCAACCGATTCCCGCACACGCTCACTGACGTCCTCGCCCGGCAGGATTTCAGCCCGAGCCACGCGGTGGCCGGCCGCTGGCTGACGCACCCACGCTGGCAACTGGTTCGGCTGTTCCGCTGCAGGCTGCGGATCGGCCTGAGACTGCTTTGCTGCCGCCCGTCCGCCCGCCGGTCCCGTCTTCAGCAGTTCCACCAGCGAATCAGCCAGCGATCGCAGACCGCTGCTGGCCAGCAACGGCTTCATCGGCGGTACGGTTGCTCCGACCGATCCCGGCAGCGGTATCAGAGCATAGGAATTGCGAATCCCCGCCGGCATCTGCTGGCTGAGCGATCTCAGCGTGTCGATCGCCTCAGACCCAAACAAATCAGCCAGCATCTGTTCGGAAAACTGATACACTACGACGTCACCATCTGCTGATTCACCCGCTGTCCCCGCGGCCACTTCCTGGTCCGCTGTCGCCGCAGCCTGACCGTCTCCGGTGACCGCCGACTCAGCCGCCGGACGGTTCAGCTGCGACTGGAAAAACTGACCAAGCTGACTGGCGACTTCCAGCAGCTGCGCGCGGTCTGCCGCCGCCGGTCTGGCTGCCTGCTGACGATCTTCCTGCGGCGAAACCGCAGGTTCAGGCTGCACCGGAATTTTCCCCGGCTGCTGCCGCGTTTGCATTCCGTCACTATTGAAAGACAGCTGGGGGGCCGGCTGCGCCCTGTCGACAACCACCGGACGCGGCGGCGCAAATTCCATACGGCGAGCACTGACCGTAAACAGCATCAGGGCAACACCCACTGCAACTGCCAGCACACCCAGTGCCGCCGCTGCCGAAAACGACAGACGACCGGTGCTGCCAGCCGGCGCCGCCAGTTGTGGCTGCGGCACGGGCTGCACCGGCCGTACGGGCTGAGGCTGCTGCTGCGGCACAAACATGGCCGGCGCAGCACTGCCCTGCAGGCTGCGGAATACAGCCCTGACCAGCAGCAGGCCCACATAACCCAGCAACAGCATAAAGAAAATGCCGGCACCCAGGCTGGTCAGCAACAGCAGGAAGGACGGAACGAGCATAGTCATGGAACTTCTTCCTGCGGGACAAATACACCGCACCCGTAAATTCTAGAACGCAGCTCCGCCCACTGCGACGCTTTCAATCTCTTTCGCCCACCGGAATTCCTGAAATTTTCAGGTATTGCGGAGCTCTGGCGGCGTCCACACCGCAGACACCTGAATGACCACCGACACCGCCAGGGCCAGGGTTGAACCCAGCACCGTCGGAAATGGCACGATCAGTGACACCATCCCGCCAGTAATCAGCGTCAGAATCGAACTGCCAATCCGGAATCGTGCCGACCGGAAATTGTCAGCCTGCAGCCACCAGCGGCGAAACATAAACAACAGGCAGAAAAACAGGGCAAATCCCACGATCGTCGGAGTCCCATCCTGCAGAACTTTCAGGCCGGCCGCCTCCCGATTGCCCAGCAGGCCGTCGCTGTCCACCTGGAAAATCTGCGACGGCACAGGACTGTTGATCAGCAGCAGAAACTCGGCCGTCACTCCGCACAAAGCTCCCACTCCCAAACCACAGACTCCCAGCCACAGCCGCCGCAACAGTGATTCTCCGGGTCGGCCTTCCCACAGCTTGGACACCAGAATCAGCGGCCAGGCTGCCAGCAGTGTCGCCGCACCAAAATAAATCGCCTCCACCGGCGTCCCAAGTATCTCTGTTCCCCAAAACACAGCAGCCGTCACAAACACGGCAGTCACCAGTGCCAGCGACATGGAAGTCGTGGCATTCAGCAGCCGCTGCAGTAGTGTGAAACTGCGAACAGTCTCGGGAGTCAGCAGCACGGAACGAGACTGCGGTGCCGCAGCTGTGCGAGACTGCGGGGGCCGCTGCCGGACCGCCTGCGGCCCAGCAGCGACCGCACCCGTCGGCTCAGACTGCTGCTGCGGCATCATCACAGTATTGTCCAGCCGGTCAGCTGCGGTCGATTTTCCTTTCGGAGTGTCCTTAGGCTCCCCCTCCGTGCCATAGGACCAGTCATACCTGAAACCACTGTTTGGCTGAGCATTCCGGCTGTCGGTTAAGGGCTGCGACTTTTTGCTGCGACCAAACATCCACCATGCCAGCCAGCCGATTGCCAGGCCCTGAGCCGCGGGACTGGTCAGCAGCCCGGAACGCAGTCCGGCCAGCAACAGTGCTCCCGTCAGCATCCAGCGAACAGGTGCCGGTAAATCGTCGTTCCAGAGCTGCAGCAGCGAGCCCCAGGCGTAACCTGACTGTCGGGCCATTGTGGGCTGCGGGCCGTCTGCTGCCGCCGTCGCAGCGCCGGCAATTCCGGCTGCAGCACCCGCTGCCGCCGTTCCCGCCGCAACGCGTTCCGCGGAGCCCCCCGCAGCCGGCTGCCGCGGCGCGACCGGTCGACTGCCCGGAAACATGTCGTCCGGCTGCAAAGTATGAAACACGGCCGGTTGCTGGAGCGGCAAGCCGGTGGCCGTGACCGCCTGCAGAAACTGCTGCTGCAGCGTTTCGACATCGTGAATACGACGTTCAGGATCCTTCTCAAGTGACGCTGCAATCACCGTCTTCAGCGGCGCGGGCAGCAGATGCAGATCCGGTTCCGCGGTCAGATGCTTCATCAAAATTTCGCCGGCACTCTCACCCTCAAACGGGACTCGCCCCGTCATCATTTCATACAGCATGATCCCCAGCGAATACACGTCGACTTCCCGGCCATAACGCCCCCGGGCCACTTCCGGAGCCATGTAGTAAACGGTGCCCACGCTTTGGGTCTGAGCACTGCGGCGGCTTTCCGAAATGAACTTGCTCAGCCCCACGTCGCCCACCTTCACCACTCCGCCATCACTGAAAATGTTGGCGGGTTTCAGGTCGCGATGCACAAGGCCACGGTCATGCAGAAAGCTGAGCCCGGCAGTCATGCCCGTCAGCCAGTTCAGCACCTGCTGCAGCGGCATGCCGTCCGGATGCTGCTGCAGCGCGTCATGCAGACTTTGCCCGCCCACATATTCCATCACAATCCAGTGATCCCGTTCCGCATCCTGGCGAATGTCGAAGATCGTGACCAGATTGGGGTGCTTCAGATTCAGGCACTGCGAGACTCCCCGCAGCTCCACTTCCAGATTGTTGTGCAGCAGTTTGAGTGCCACTTCCTTGCCGGCATCCGTGACCGCATAATAGACCTCGCCGAACCCGCCGCGGTGAATCGCGCGTTTGATCGTGATGCCTTCAAGAGGTCTGGTTTCTGGTCCGAATGTGAACTTCATGAGTCTTCAGTCCTGACCGGTTTCAGACGGCGGAGTTCGTGCGGCCGGGTTCCAGCCTGAACCGCAGCTCAGGTCCGGAAAGTATGGCTCCCTGAGACAGATCGTGCTGTTCCGGAAGCGGGGCATCAGAGAGTGTCAAAGGTATTTTCGAACGGCACAGCAGCTGCTGCTGACGACGATACAGTACCACGGAATCCGGCCAGGCCGGGCAACATACATGATTGTCCTGACGCGGCCCCAGCAGCAGCGTGTCGGCCATCAGTAAAACTCCGTTCAGACTGAGCCGCGGCTGATGCCCGCTGAGAAATTCCAGCAGTGCGGACGCCGACAGCACACTGGGGATCCGAAACCGCAGCCGGACTCGATCACCCAGCTGAATCTCACTGCCGTTCCTTAACAAAGTCTGTCCGGTCACGGGTCGCCCGCCCACCGCACAGGACTGCAGCGGCTGCAAAAACCAGGCGTCATCCTGACGAATGAAGCGGGCATGCCGGCGAGACAGCGGGGCCAGCAGCGGAATGTCGGCCGCCTCGTCCACCGCCGCCGCAGATCCGATCAGCAGGTCATCTCGACACAGCACCTGCCAGACGCCGATGGCATCTACCCACAGGAAGAAGTTGTCAAGTTGCCCTGCTGACACGATTGCAATTCCTTGCCGCTGCTGGCTGCCGTGAACGAAAGACCGTACCGTCATTTTCTACCGAAGCTCGAGGAAACTCAATTCAGCCCGCGTCCCTGACTGTCTGAATGAGAATTTGCTGAGCGGTCGGTCACAGCTGCGGTCCGCTGCCGTTGCCCGATTCGGCCGACTTTTCAGGGGCCGGCTGAGTTCGCTGGAAATGTCGGTCAATGTCACCCAGCAGATCCGTCGGTTCCGCCGGCTGGCTGGCTTCTTCCACCGGAATCCGCCCCAGTACCTGCCCTTCGGTCTCCAGCATCGATTCGCGGACATCCAGAGCATGCCCGACGTCCCGAATTAACTGCTCAACCTGCGCCAGCTGAGAATCATCCACCTGCATCGAATTGATGGCTTCGGCGGCCTGCACCTGCCGCAGCCGGGCTTCCAGCTGAGCAATCTTGACGGCCAGGTCCTGCTTGCGGGACAGCATCGTGTCCAGCTTCCGCTGATTGGCTCGCAAAGTATCCCGCTGAGCAGTCAGGATCTGATGGTCGCGTTTGACACAGTCTTCAGCCGTGCAGAATGAAGCAAAGCGATGAGCCAGATCGGCTTCCACCTCCGCACGGGAATACGACACCGTGCGATATGTGTAGTTGGAATGGCCGGCTTCGAGGTCCTTGCGGAGTGTCAGGATGGCGTCTTTTTGCTGAGCCAGGCTGGCTTCCCGAGCGGCGATGTCGCGTTCCAGGTCCTTCACGTCGACCGACTGGCTGGCGACGGTTTTCAGGTGTTTTTTGATTTCCGGCAGCAGGTCGCCAACCTCGGTGCGGATGCGATCCAGTTCAAATTCGACGGAAATTTCCTGTCGCACGGCTTCCCGCACATTGCTGCCCACGGTTTTGACATAGCTGGAGGCATCGCTGCCCAGCAGCATGGTTCCGGCGAGAGCAGCGGCGGCGGCCCCGGTGATGAGTCGTTTGAGCATGATTGGAATCCTCGGAAAGTGTGAATTTTGGGCTTCCGGAGGGCAGCAACCTGCTGGCCCTGGCTCGCGGAATGGGGATCTAATTCGCCGGCCGAAAAGAAACCCTGGCAAGATTCGGGAGATTTTTGAAAAGTTTCCGGGAGAGGGGGAGGGCGGGGGGGGGACAGAGGCGAGCCGCGGACGGGAGTCCGCGGGTGTGCGGTTCGAGTTGCGGCGGGGGTGTTTTCGATTACGACGGTTGTTTGCACCGCTGATGAGCGCGACTGGCCGCTGCTGCTGCAGTGGTGCTTTGCAGGCGGGTGGTCTCACGCGAAGCCGCGAAGCCGCGAAGAGAAACGCAGGGGGTGAGGGCGTAACTGGTGGCCGCCCTGCCGCACATGCGGGCACTGCCGTATTCGGCTCGCCTGGTGGTGTTTTCG
>Ga0172373_10008342_pt1 | contig 13181 bp, 13 predicted proteins | sample Lak10m_2_FD_114546 | JGI IMG/M metagenome (GOLD analysis project Ga0172373, IMG submission 114546) | Freshwater microbial communities from Kabuno Bay, South-Kivu, Congo - kab_092012_10m | ecosystem: Environmental > Aquatic > Freshwater > Lake | place: Democratic Republic of the Congo... | reverse complement strand
TCAATTGCTTATGCGTTCAATGGTCGCGTAGGTCAATGGGATATTGACTCAAATACTAGCGCAGAGGCGAAAGTGACATTCACTATTCATCCACGCGGCAATCAATATGGTTGGTCAACTAACCCATAAAATTGCATCCCCCTCGAAAGAGGGGGTTTCTCTTTCAGGATAAGACATGACTAAAAACGCACAGGTAAGCCCCTCAAGCGATTTATTGGAGTATTTAATATCAAAGTACATGACAGGCGATAAAGATTGGTTTGGCTTCACAGAACAGCGTATCACTGGCATTTACTTGGCACATGAAATAGCAAAACGTCACGCAGACAAAATGACCGCTAAAGAAGTGGCCAAATATGCGCGTGAATTAAACAATGAAATTTACTTTGAGTTTATTAAGATGAAGCCATGAGCAGGTCGCTAAATTCTCTATCGTTTGAAATTACTGGCTTAAAAGAGCTGTCCAAAAAGCTTGACCAGATTGCGGTAGCGGTAGGCGACAAAACAATGCGCTCAAAGATTTTAATTCCAGCAGTCACAAAAGCCATGGAGCCAGTGTTAGCACAGGCAAAACAAAACGCGCCTAAAGGTGCAACTGGCATTTTGGAAAACTCGCTTTATTTAACAGCTAGACGACCAACACGCAAAGACCGCCGTTCAATGTACATTACTGAAACGGATAGCGTGGTAGCGATTGTCAGCACAAAAATCATTCCTAAGAAGTTAAAAAATCAATTCACCACAGAAAATGCTGATTTGATAAACGCATATACACAGACAAGAAAAGGGTCAAAAGCCCGATTGATAGCATCAAAAAATTTGCGGACAGCTCAACAAAAGTTTTATCAAGATAAAGGCTATGTTTATGATGGTCGCGTACCAGCAATGGAGTTTGGTACAAAAACAGAATTTGGTACAGCGAGAGTAGCCGCTAGACCATTTTTAAGACCTGCTATGGAAAATAACACTCAAACAGTGAGCAATGCTTTGGGTGAAATCCTACGGGTTGAAATTGATAAGTTCGTTGAAAAAAATAGATAAGATAGGAGTTCGATATGAGTAAATTAGGGAATGTCTTGGGTGCAGAATACCAAGACAAAAAGCTTTCATTGGTAACAAAAAACATTCAAGTAGGCGATGCCACATTTAAAGTCCGCATCCCAACTGTAGGTGAACAAGAAGCAATCAACAAACGCCTTGTTGAAATTGACACTGCTAAAATTCAAGCGGTTTATGATGACATCACTAAAAATTTGATGGCGCATAAAGACGAGCAAATTGAGGGCGTTGAGTTTACTGATGATGATGTTTTGGTCAATGGCAAATCAATGCGTGAAGCGGCGCGTAACAGTGTTGCAGTTCAAACCCGTGTAATGGAAGCATTTAAGCTGATTATTCCAGCAGAGGGCGCTGATTGGTCACAAATTACCTATGAAGACATTGAAGCTGAATTGCCATTCCAAGCTCAATTGGAAGTAGTGACCAAAATTCTTGAAGCTATCAATCCTGATTACAAAACTATCAAGGAAAAGTAACTGGCTCATTAAGAAGTCAAGTTCGCTTGGCGATGCTTTTTAATGGGCATACACAAGAAACCATAAACAATTTAGACGAAAACACCATGAATGAAATTGTGGTGATGTATGCGGATGGATTGTTGGGCAATAATCAAACGTTGACGCTATTGGGTAGTTTATTAGCTGGCGTGTTTAATTATATTCGCCCTAAAGATGCTCAAGCTTATACGCTGAAATCGGTGCTTGGTAACAGTTATAATTACATTTTCCGCGAGCAAGAACATAGCGTTAGTGATAAGCTTCTACTATTCATGACGCAAGCTCAAGGTTTTAGCATGGATAAGTTTAAGCGAGGTTAATCATGGCAATTATTTCAAGGCTTGGAGTCGTACTGGGGTTAGATACCAGTGAGTTCGTCAAAGGTTTAGGCATTGCCGATACCAAGATGAAAGACTTTGGTAGCAAAGTGAAAGTAGGCATTGCGTCTGCCGTAGCTTTGGTAGGCGCTGAAATGATTGCCGCTACCAAGCAAGCCGCTGATTATGCCGATGAAATGTACAAGGCCTCTCAAAAGATTGGCGTTACTACAGAAAGTCTATCAGCATTGCGTTATGCCGCCGACCTTGCTGACGTTGAGTTTGGTCAATTACAAGGCGGTCTAGTCAAATTATCAAAAGCCATCAATGATGCCGCTAGTGGCAAAAAAGAAATGGCTCAAGTCTTTAAAGACCTCAATGTTCAAATCGTAGATAGCAAAGGTAAGGTCCGTGATACAAGTGATGTATTAAGCGACCTTTCTGACCGCTTTCAAAAAGCCAATGACAATGCCACCAAAACTGCCACAGCCGTAAAACTGTTTGGCAAATCAGGCGCAGAAATGATACCGCTACTCAATGGTGGCGCTCAATCTATTCGTGATGCCACAAAAGAAGCAGAAAAATTTGGTCTTATTGTCAGCACCGAAGCTGGTAAAGCGTCAGAGCAATTTAATGACAACATGACGCGCATGGCTAAAGCCACAAAAGGGTTTCAAATTGAGCTTGGTAATAAATTATTGCCAGCGCTTTCATCCACAGTAGAGTGGATGGTTAAAACAATCAAAGAGGGTCGCACGCTCGAAGCAGTATTTTTGGGAATTGGGTTAGCTGTAGATAAGCTAATTTTTGGCGCTGATTTTGGCACTGAATTATATAGCGTCAATAAAGCCATTGAGTCCACTGAAATTGCATTGGGCAATTATCAAAAGCGCCTGCGTGAATTGCAAACCACACCTGACAATTGGGCTGATAAATTATTTCCTGACGCCAAAAAAGTAGATATTGCTGGACTTGAAAATTCTATTGGCGAAGCTTTAGCAAAAATCACCGACTTAAAACATAAACGTGACCAATTACTAAAAAAAGACAAAGCTGATGCTGATGCAAACAAACCGCCAGCTAAAGATGATTTTGCGGTAGCCAATGATGAATCAAGTAAGCTTCTTGATAAAGCACAGCAACAAATTGCCGCTTATGAACGTCAGCGTTTGGCATTGAAAGGCGTGGTCACAGAGGCTCGCGCTTTGCAGGATGAATTTGGCAAAGGCGGTAAGTTTGAGGATTTAAGCAAAGCTGACAAAGAGCGCTTGATGAATAAAGCCAAAGAGCTAGATTTAGCTCGTGCCATGGCTGATTATGATGAACGCAGAAGTCAATTCATGTTGCAGATGCGCGACATGGGCATTGAAATTCAACGCCAACAAACAGAACGCGCTGAACAGCAAAAACAAGATGTAAACAATGAAGTCAAATCTATTGAGGCTCAAACACGCCGCTTTGAATATGAAAAAGAGCTTGTAAACCTTTCAGACACACAGCGCGAAAAAGCTTTGCAATACTTTGACCTTAAAGAAAAAATTATCAAGCTTGGTGGCGACCCATTGTGGAAGCCTGAACAAATTGAAGCTATCACCACAGCCAATCAAAAAATGATTGATATGGAAGAAAGCACAAAACGCGCAAATCGCACTTTCCAAGCTGGTTGGAATAAAGCATGGGAAAACTTTAAAGAACGCGCCAGCGATAGCGCCGCGTTAGGCGCAGAGGCATTTAATTCCATGACAAGTAGCATGGAACGCGCAATGGATGATTTTGTAAGCAAAGGCAAATTTAGCTTTAGCCAATTGACTGCCAGCATTATTCAAGACATTTTGCGTATTCAAATGCGTATGCAAATGTCTAAAATTTTTGGTGCTATTGGTGACTTTTTTGGCTTTGGCGGTGGAAGTAGCGCTGGCGGTTCAACAAACGTATCGTCAGGGATTAGCTTGGCTGGTTTTAAACTGCCATTTATGGCTACTGGCGGCGAAATTGGCGGTCCAGCAATCGTAGGTGAGCAAGGTCCTGAATTGTTTATTCCGTCATCACGCGGCACAATTATTCCAAACAATCAGCTTTCAAACGTTATGGGTCAGCAACAACAACCTGAAATGGTTATCAATGGTCCATATATTGCAAGCCTTAACGCTATTGATACTCAAAGCGGATTACAATTTATTGCAAGAAATAAAGATGCTATTTGGGCCGCAAATCAATCGGCTAATAGAAGCTTGCCAATGTCGAGGGCTTAAAAATGAGTTTAAATACAATTCTAGCGGTGACAGAAAACATTGCCATCAATGACCAACGTTTTATTGGTCAAATGATTAGCCGTAACCAACGTATCAGCACTTCTGAAATTTTGACTGTGATACCTTTTGAGTTCACGATGAAGCCAATGAATTATTTGCTTTACAGCAAAAACAGAGGTCTTTTGGCTGATTTGCGTTATGCCGATAAAGACGTTGAGCAATATCTTAACTTTGGTTCTACTGGTTGGCTTAACTACATTAAATATCAAGGTGACATGACTAACGCTCAAGTGGCGGCGTGTGCATGGCAAACGTCATCCGCCAATAAAACTTTGGTACTTGGTAGTTTGCCAGCAATATCAGCGTCAGCGTATATCGTCAAAAAAGGCGATTTTTGCCAAGTAGGCAGATACGCTTACATTGCCACGGCAGACGTACTGCGTGGAAGTGGCGCTACTGTGAGCATTCCAGTACACCGTAATTTAATTACGGCAGTCATTTCACCTATTGCGGCGGTAATTGGTCAATATGGCGTGACTATCAATTTAGGTGGTAGCGCATACAATGGCGTGACATTTTGCGTGATATTGCGTGAGTATCCAACTTACACGCTAACGCCAATGACCAATGACAGCTTTATCAATTGGAATGGTACGTTTAAAGCTTTTGAGGCGGTGCTATGAACATCATAACTCCAGTAGATAATACCAATGTCATTCGCATAGCGGATTTTATTCGCGTGACTACGCCTACTGCCGTTTATCGTTTGGCAACAACGCCAAGTGAATTGACCATTCCTGCAGTTGATAGTCAGCCGTTTGAGTCGCTTTCAACGCTTATTAAAGTCAATGACGTACAGCGTGACATTAAATCAACGGCAAACGAAACCAGCGTGACGCTGGTGGGCATTGATACGGCTTTGCTTGGATGGGTGCTTGGTCAAGACATTAAAGGCTGTTTAATTGAAATGTGGCATGGCTTCTTTGATGAAAATGGCGCATTGATTACTACAGGCGGCACTGGCGGTCTGTACAAATTTTTTACTGGATATATCAATAGCTTTTCCATATCAGAGCAATGGATGGAAGAAGTCCGCATGTTTGTTGGCACAATCACTGTAAGCGCATCAAGCATTCAAATCATTCTGCAAAACAGAACAGCAGGGCGTTACACTAATAACAATGCTTGGCAATTCTTTAACCCAACCGATACTTCAATGAACCGCGTTTCATTTATTGAAACTATCAATTATTACTTTGGTAAAGACGCGCCATCTAACTCATGATTAGACAGGCAAACAAATATGATATTGAGGATTTGATTGGCATTATCAAAAGTTTTGCTGAACAATCTGACCTTGCAAAAACAGGCGACCCAATGAAGTGGTCTAAACTTCATGTGGAGTGGGTTCTAACGCAAGTTCTTGGCGGTTTAGGGTTTGTGCTTATAGATGATAAAAAAACCTCAATTTTAGTGGCTATACGCAGTCCATTGTTATGGATACCTAATTCATATCAATTGCAAGAAGTGATGTTGTTTAGCCCAAGTAAAATAGTTATGGTCAAGCTCATTAAAGAGTATGCGAAAATAGCGAAAAAGATGTTGCAGGATGAATTTATTATTCATGCCACAATACCTTGCTCAATAGACTCTGATTTTTCAAAATTAGATATGAAAAAAATAGAAAATATGTGGGAAATAAATCATGGGTAATGTCATCAGTTCAGTCGTGCAAATAGCCGTTGGTCTTGGTACTGGTGGTTTTGGTAGCATGGTGCTTTCATTTGCCTTGAGCATGGTGGCTTCTGCGGTTATTTCAAAGATTTTTGCGCCTGACCAACCTAAAGGCGGAAACGTAGCTGAACAAGCTAATCCGGGCAATCGTCAACAATTACCCCCAGCAGGTGACAACAAAATTCCTGTGGTATATGGCTCTGCTTATGTGGGTGGCATCATTACAGATTTAACTATCAGCAATAACAATCAAGACGTTTATTGGGTGCTTGCTTTATCAGAAGTAACCAACACAGACGCTAATTCTACAGGGGGTCCTGATGCCATTACTTTTGGCAACATTTATTGGGGTGGCAAGCGCGTGGTTTTTGATGCTAACGGCTATTCTGTCACTGGATTATTGGATGAAAGTACCAACGAAACCCAAGACATCACGGGCAAAATGGACATTTATCTTTATAGCAATGGCTCTAATAATCCATACAATTCTAGTCAAAGTGCTATTTCAGTTTTATCTACCGCAGGTTTAGTTTATACATGGGACAGCAATAAGCTGATGTCTAATTGCGCGTTTGCAATTATTCACTTGAAATACAGTCAATCTAAAAACCTTACTGGGCTTCAACAAACTCGTTTCCAAGTTATCAACTCACGCAAAAATACAGGCGATTGTTTTAAAGATTATCTTGTTAGCTCACGTTATGGTGCGGCTATTGCGCCTGCTTTAATTGATACGGTTTCGTTAGATGCTTTAACTGCATATTCAAACACACCAATTGGCTATCAAACTTATACTGGTGGTTCATCAACTTTAAAACGTTTTGAGTTTAATGGCACAGTAGATACCTCACAAAAAATTATGAACAATTTGCAAATCATGGCTGATTGCTGTGATTGCTTGCTCAAGTACAATGAAATTACAGGCAAATGGGGCGTGATTGTTCAAACGCCAACTGTAGTGCCAGTGATGAATATCAATGACAGCAACATGGTGTCAGGCATTACCATTACGCCAATTGACCTTGCCAATAGCTTTAATATCATTGAAGTTAAATTCCCTGATGGCACAGCCAAAGATTCATTTAATAGCGCCACGTTTGACCTTGCTACATTAAATCCATCTTTGTTATTCCCCAATGAGCCAGTAAACAAACAATCAGTGAACCTTAATTTAGTAAACAACAACGTAACGGCTCAATACATTGCTAATCGTTTGCTAGAGGCGGCGCGTGAGGATTTACAAGTTAATGTTGAAATTGGTTTTACAGGACTACAGCTTGAAGCTGGCGATATTGTAACTGTGACCAGCGCTAACTATGGCTGGACTGACAAAATGTTTAGGCTTAATAAAGTAGTAGAAAAATTTGCTGAAACTGGTGAAATTACTACCGCATTGACTATGCTTGAATTTAATCCTGCCGTTTATGATGATTATTACGTCACGCAGTTTACTCCATCGCCTAATACTGGCATTGGCAGTCCTACGGCTTTTGGCACAATTCCTGCACCATTTATTTCAAACAGCTACCCTAACATTGCCAATCCAGCATTTAACGTCAATGTGACAGCATCAAGCGCAGGTATCACACAGTATGCAGAGATTTGGTATTCAGCATATCAATACCCAACAAGCGCTCAACGTATTTTTGCCACGACTACGCAAGTTCAAGCTAACGGCGACCCTTATGACATCAATGAAGCAATGCCGCCTGTGCAATTACTTAATATTCCAGCAGGAGATTGGTATTTCTTTAGCCGCATGGTAAACAGTTTGGCGTCAAGTGATTTTTCCCCAGCATCTACTAAATTTGTATGGCGACCAACTACATTCCAATTTACAGAGCGTTATGTATCTGTGGCGTATGCTGATGACATCAATGGCGGCGGCTTTACATTTAACCCACGAAACAAAGTTTATTATGGCTTGTACAATACGTCAGCAAACGCCGTATCTAATACTGCAAGCGACTATACATGGTATTTATCTGACCCTAATTTTGGTTCAAATATTTACCTTGCATATATCAATCGTGAAGCGCGTAAATTTAGTTTTGCAACCGACTTTGCCACTTATGCGGCTGGTACTGCGGCGTTTGTGCCAAGTTCAGCTACCAAGTTTGACCCAAGTATTTGGTCCGCTTTGCCTGATGGCACAAACATTATTGACCTTGATGTTCGTACTGGACAGCTAACACAAACAGGTTCAACAACTGTAGGCACAGGACAAATTGCCATTACCAATAATCCTGATGGGCGCGTTATTGCTTCTCTTGATAAATTACTTGATTTTGGTGGCGCATATACCAAAACAGGTGCGGCTTCTAGTTTAACCATTGATATTTATGGTCGTGTGCTTGGCTTTGGCGTAGCAGATGACTTTTATTTTACTGACCAAACATTTACAGCCACAGCAGGGCAAACTGTATTTACGCCAACCACAAGGGATGCTGGATACATTACTGGGCAAGATTTAATCTTTAAAAACGGCATTTTGCTTGATACAACTGATTACACAGAAACCAATAGCAATTTCACATTGAACGTGGCTTGTGATGTTGGCGATAAAATAACTTGTATTTCAATGCGAGCAGTATCAAGCACAGCCAATTATGAATCATTGCATATTACAGTAGAGTCAGTTTCAACAAATTCTATTGTGTGGAACGCCGTGACAATGCCGTATCAAACTATCAATGTTGGCGATATTTTGACTTTTGCTAATACAGGAACGCCAACTCAATACACAGTAACAAACGTCAATTATAGTACGCGGACCATTACATTTAGTTCTAGCATAACGGCAAACGCAACTGATACTGTATATCGTTATCGTGCGGCGGCTAGTTCATATCCAGTATTTAGCCGTTTTAGTGCTGATTTAGTAGATGCTAATACTTACACGCCAACTGAATGGAATATCCATAGCGGCTATGAATTGTTGTTTATCAATGGTTCAGCTTTGACAGATGGCGATTATGATATTGCTGGTAACACAATAACTAATTTTCCATCATTGACCACAGGCAAAATAACTGTAATACAGTTTAGCGAAAACAATTTGACAACACCTACTGGCAACCCAGTAAATATTTCAACGTATTCTGTAGCAAATCAAACAACTTATGGTTTCACTTATGCGCCTGATGCTTTTGATTTATATGGAAATGGGGTATTATTGATTGAACCTGATGATTACACTACGACTACTGGCAGTTATAGTCTTGTGACAGCATACAGCAACAATCAAAATATATTAGTGCAACAAACTTTTGCCCGCGCTGGTGCGGCATAGGAGTAAAAAAAATGACAGCGGCATTTAATTTAAGTTTACTGGCAAACAAGGTCAATTCATCAGGGGTTCTTGACGTTACTGCGTTGCCAAGTTCAGGCGTAACGGCTGGGACATATACATACGCAAGCGTAACTGTAGATGCTTATGGTCGTTTAACTGCGGCATCAAGTGGTGCAACGCCTGCTGGTGGTTTTAGCAATATGCAAGTATTTACATCAAGCGGCACTTTTACCGTTCCATCAGGCATCACTAAGGTCAAAGTGACTGTTGTTGGGGGTGGCGGTGGCGGCGGAACAGGCTCAATTGTTTATTGTGGTTACTTTGGTGCAGGTGGTGGCGGTGGTGGTGGAACAGCAATAGAAATTATTAGCGGTTTAACTCCAGGTGGTACTGTATCTGTAACTGTAGGCGGTGCTGGAAGTGCAGGATTTGATGGAGGAACTGGCGGCACATCATCATTTGGTGCATATTGTTCAGCCACAGGCGGTGCTGGTGGAAAAAGCGCACTAAACTCAGGTGGAGGGTCGCAAACTTCTAACGGTGGTCTTGGTGGGATAGGTTCAGGTGGGGATTTAAATATGAGAGGCCAAGGCGGTGGTGGTGGTGCGCCAGGTTACCAAACTTATACTTTTGGATTGTCAGGTTCAGGTGGTTCTTCATATTTTGGAGGAGGTGCGCCTGGGCTAGGTGAAGTTTTGAGTGGTATTACTGCTTCTGCGTATGGCGGTGGTGGTAGTGGTGGTGTTAATAATACTGGCGGCGCTGGTGCTGCTGGCGTTGTTGTTGTGGAGTATTAAAAAATGAAAAAAGCATTAGTACACTTAAAAGAAAATTTAAATAATTTGGATGGTTCTAAAGGTTTCAGAATTTGCCAAATATCTGACACGGAGTTTGAAGTCCACAGTGACTTTGAATGGCATGATGTTGCAGATAACGTTGTTGCTGACCAATGGTATTGGGATGGCACACAGGCGTTAGAAGTGCCTATTCCACCACCAAAAATGCAACCCAAAACAACTGGAACGGTTGAATTGTAATGACTGCACTTATTATTCCAACGCATACTTTTGTTTACGAAACTACACAAAACAACGTGTATCACGCTAACAAAGGCGAAGGATTACCAAAGCATTCGCATGAATATGCACATGCAACAGTTTGTCATTCAGGTTCAATTGTAATTAGAAAAGAAGGCAAAGAAGTGATTGCCAATAAAGATTCAGGTGCTTTCAATCTTGTGGCAAATGAATGGCATGAAATTGAAGCGCTTGAAGACAATACAGTTTTTGTAAATATCTTTGCCGAAGGCAAGTATTAAATTACAATATCATTTAAATAAGACAAGACATATATCCGCGTTCTGTAAGTGCATAGGCGCGTAACTACCGAGTAAGGGAAAAATATGGCTATCTTTAACAAAAACAGTCTTACCCAAGTTTTTGGGTTTGACAATCAAATCTTGTCAGGCGAATTGGTCTATGACCAAGAAAAATACTGGAACCAAACGCTAACAGACAGCGCAACTGGTTTACCAATCAATCTTACTGGCGCAACTATAGACGCGCAAATTTTGCGTAGGCAATTAAGCAATGTCCGTGATAGTCGTTATGGACTCACGTTTGATGTTTCTGATTACACGCCTACTCCAAGCCCAATCAATTTAACAATCACTAACCGCGATAATGCTACTGGCAAATTCACTTTGGTGATTGATGAAGCATTGTGGGGTGTATTAGCTGGCGACCCACAATTAGATATTAGCGCTGTAAACCCAGTGGGCTTTACTGGTCGCATTAAAATTAGCTTCCCTGCAAGCGGTTCAACGCCAGCCAATGATTTGATTATTTTCTTATTATTCTTGGTTCGTTCAGATGGGGTGGTAAATTAAAATGAGTATAAATATCGAAATTCAAAACGCCGCCTCTGTTGATTTAATCGTTGATAATGGCGTGATTGGACCTACTGGTCCACAAGGTAACGCTGGTCCTACTGGTCCAGCAAGCGGTCCTACTGGTCCTACAGGTGCAATTGGTCCTACTGGTGCCGATGGCTATATTGGTCGTGATGGTCCTACTGGTCCTACAGGCGTTGCAGGTCCTACTGGTCCTGCTAGTGGTCCAACTGGGGCTATAGGTCCTACTGGCACTACTGGTCCTACTGGCGTTCAAGGCGCAACTGGACCAACTGGCGCTTTAGGTCCTACTGGTTCGCAAGGTGTTCAAGGTATTCAAGGCATTCAAGGCGTTGCAGGTCCTACAGGCTCACAAGGCGCACAAGGTAACATTGGCGCAACTGGTCCTACTGGTGCAACTGGACCTACAGGCTCTACAGGTGCGGCATCAACTGTCGCTGGTCCTACTGGTCCAACAGGCTCACAAGGTGAGGTAGGTCCTACTGGTTCTCAAGGCGTACAAGGTATTCAAGGTGAAACTGGCGCAATTGGACCTACTGGACCTACTGGTTCTACAGGCTCAACTGGACCTACAGGCGCGGCTTCTACAGTAGCAGGACCAACTGGTCCTACTGGCTCTACAGGTTTAACAGGACCAACTGGCGCTGATTCTACTGTAGCTGGTCCAACTGGACCTACAGGCGCACAAGGCTTGCAGGGTGTTCAAGGTGTGCAAGGAATACAAGGCGAGGTTGGACCAACTGGCGCACAAGGCGTTGTTGGTGACATTGGCCCTACAGGACCTACTGGCGCAACTGGCGCGGCATCTACTGTGGCTGGACCTACAGGACCTACGGGTTCACAAGGTATTCAAGGCGTTCAGGGTGACGTTGGACCTACAGGTCCGCAAGGCACACAAGGCGTTCAGGGCGATATTGGACCTACGGGCGCACAAGGTATTCAAGGCCCTACAGGTTCAACTGGTGAAATTGGACCAACTGGTAGCGTTGGACCAACTGGTGCTTTAGGTGCCACAGGTCCAACTGGTGCTCAAGGTCCAATTGGTACTGGTGGCGTTGTTGCTTATTGGATTAGCGCGTTTGATACAACTGACCAGCTAATTACCAGCACAACCACAGCATATATTGTGACCATGAATAGCATTGACCCATTAAGCAATGGCGTAAGCGTTGTTGATGGAAGCAAAGTGACCTACGCGCATGATGGCGTGTATAACTTTACTTATTCATTGCAAATGACCAGTTCAGATACGTCAGAACATAATGCGACAGTATGGTTGCGTAAGAATGGCGTTGATGTAAACGATTCAGCTAGTCAATTTTTAGTGCCGCCTATTCATGGTGGCATCAATGGTCAATTGATTGCTGTATGTAATTACACATTCAATGTAACGGCTGGTGATTATTACCAATTGGTATGGCAAGCTGAAAGCACCAATGTTTATTTAGAAACTTTACCTGCTGGCACTACACCAACAACACCAATTTCACCAGCAGTTATTGTTACCACTCAACAAGTAACTTACACACAGCTTGGTCCAACTGGAGCGGCTGGTCCTACAGGCCCACAAGGCATTGTTGGTCCTACTGGACCGCAAGGCATTCAAGGCGAGGTAGGTCCTACTGGTTCTCAAGGCGTACAAGGTATTGTTGGTCCTACTGGTCCACAAGGCGAACAAGGCATACAAGGCATTCAAGGTGTGCAAGGTGAGGTTGGTCCTACTGGTCCTCAAGGTGTGCAAGGTGTTGCTGGACCAACTGGACCTACTGGTTCAACTGGTTCTCAAGGTATTCAAGGCAACGTAGGTCCAACTGGACCAACTGGCGCTCAAGGTATTCAAGGGGATGTTGGACCAACTGGACCGCAAGGTATTCAGGGAATTCAAGGCGAAGTAGGACCAACTGGACCACAAGGAACGCAAGGTATTCAAGGTGTGGCTGGTCCTACGGGTCCAACAGGCTCAACAGGTGCTACTGGCGCTCAAGGTAATGTAGGTCCAACAGGTCCAACAGGGGCGCAAGGCATACAGGGTGAAGTAGGTCCAACTGGTCCACAGGGTATTCAAGGTATTCAGGGTATACAGGGCGATGTTGGTCCAACTGGTCCAACTGGTAGCAC
>Ga0172373_10008341_pt1 | contig 13181 bp, 10 predicted proteins | sample Lak10m_2_FD_114546 | JGI IMG/M metagenome (GOLD analysis project Ga0172373, IMG submission 114546) | Freshwater microbial communities from Kabuno Bay, South-Kivu, Congo - kab_092012_10m | ecosystem: Environmental > Aquatic > Freshwater > Lake | place: Democratic Republic of the Congo... | reverse complement strand
CGTCTGCGTGCTAGTCGCGCTCGGCACAGGCGTAGGCGTGCTGGTCGCGCTCGGCACAGGCGTAGGCGTGCTGGTCGCGCTCGGCACAGGCGTGGGCATGCTGGTTGCGCTCGGCACAGGCGTAGGCGTGCTGGTCGCGCTCGGCACAGGGAATGGTGTAAAGGTCAGCGTGGGCAGCGGGGTATTCGTGGCAACCGCCAACGCCAGCAGCGTAGGTTCCGGCGTATTCGTTGGAATGTTGGTTGCAGTAGGCGTCTCGGAAGGCAAAAGGGTGTTCGTCGCAGTGGCAGACGACGTGGGTGTACTGGTGAACGTGACCGTTGGCGTTGGCGTCAGGGTAAACGTTGGCGTACTGGTGAGCGTAACCGTCGGCGTCGCCGTGAGCGTAAACGTTGGCGTGAACGTCAGGGTTGCTGTGGGCGTGCTGGTGGGCGTATACGTCAAAGTGGCGGTCGCGGTAGCCGTCGGGCTAGGCGTCGCGGTCGGCGTAAACGTGAGCGTAGGGGTTGCTGTGGGCGTGGGTGTAAAAGTGGGCGTATACGTGGGGGATGGCGTGAGATTCGCTTCACTTAAGGCCGGAAGCGCCAGCACATCCACCGACCAGCGCACCAGATTACGCGCAATCCACCCAAAGCCCCCATTGAAGCGGATCATCACCCAGCTAGACGTTTCATTCCGCCCGACTGCTTCGACCAGATCGCCTGTAAAAAGCTGCCCCATCCGTAGATAGGTGCGCCCCGGCCCTGCACGTACATAACCGCTGGCTGCATCCGGCAACAGCAGCACGTAGCTTTCGCTGGGCGTAGCCGTTGGTAGAAGGTTGGGCGGGAGTTGAGTGGGCGGCTCTCCCGGCGAAGGTGTCAAATCGGGCAAATCAAGCACAGGCAGGACATCAATCTCCTCTGCCCATACCGCCAGATCACGACGAATCCAGCCAAACCCGCCCCCATACGCGATCAGAACCCAATCGCCGGCTGCATTCCGGCTGCGCGGCACAACCCGATCACCGGCAACCAGACGACCAACCGGCACATAATCCCGCCCCGGCCCGGCGCGAACAAATATATCCTGACTGAGAATGCTGCTCACCGCAGGCGTTGGCGAAGTCTGCGCCAGCACCCCAGCGGTTGCCAGCACCAGCCCCACACTCAACAGGATCAACAGCGCCAGACGAATCTTCAACCGACCTCTTATTCATCAACCTAAAGAATGCAGGCAATACTAACATGCACACACAGGTCTACCAAGTGCGAACCCCGCCCGCCCTCAGCCCGCCAGAATCGTAAAGGGAGCTTGCGGTTCAACCAGCTTATCATCCGCATACAACCGTGCTATCCATGAACCGGGCGTAAACGGAATAATAGACGAATCCAGATAAAACCACACGCAAAAATTCGTCACATCATTCGGATTCGTCCACGCCTCGCTGCTGACCACCTGCCCGTCGTACAACCATTCCACACGCATCACCGTTCTGGCTGGCAAGTTGACAGCGCGGGTGTTGACATAAATGCGCGGTGTCCCCGCATCAAATTGGGTCTGAAGCGAATCTGCGCAGCCATCCGAATCGCGCACACTCAGCGCCACGCCGGTACTCACAAACTGCGGCCCACCGGGGCCAACAGTCGCCGAAGCGCCTTCCACAGCCACGCCCACCTGCCGAACGGGCGTGGGGGGAATCACCGCACGCACGGTTAAGAGCAGTTGGCGGTTGCTGCTGCTGCTCGCCGCAATCTCCGTCGCGCCGGCCTGCGCGGTTCGCTGTATCTGCGCGGTATCCGTCGCGTGGGCATCCACCAGTCGCGTAGCTTCCTGCACCAGCGCCGTACTTTCGGCATCCCGCGTGGCACCCATATTGGGCGCATTCAACACCTGACAACCTGCCAGCAGGAGCGTGAGCAAACATAACCAGAAGCGAATCATGAAACCTCCTGAGCAGATGTGAATTATACCAGCAATATTCCATCTAATCGCGCCTGCAAAACCATGTTTAACCAACCCACCAATCTGCCGAAACCTATGTAGACCCCGAAGATGTACTATCGAAGATGAGATGTTGTGTCCACCACAATTCCAGATTTGACCATCAGCGTAGAAAGCCTCCTTCACTTTCCGCATACTGGAACAATCGCATCCAACAATCGGTCAGAGGAATCTATCCATGCAGTCTGTTCGCATTCTCCTCACTTCACTATGTATCGCTCTGTGCATGGCACTTCCAACCGCCGCGCAGGATAACGCCCAAACACTCGTCGTCTATTCCGGTCGCACCGAAGGACTGATCGGCCCCATCCTCGAACAATTCACGCAGGATACAGGCATACCCGTAGAAGTGCGCTACGGCGGAACGGCAGAAATGGCCGCCACCATCCTTGAAGAAGGCGACAACAGTCCAGCGGATGTGTTCATCGCACAAGATGCAGGCGCACTCGGCGCACTGGCCGCAGAAGGCCGCCTGATCGCCCTGCCTGCGGACATTCTGGAACAGGTACAACCGCAGTACGAATCGGCTGCGGGCGAATGGGTGGGCATCTCCGGTCGCGCACGGGCGCTCGTCTACAACACCGAACTGGTTCAGGCGGAGGCGCTACCAGCCTCACTCCTCGGCCTTACACAACCCGAATGGCAGGGAAAAGTCGGGTGGGCGCCTCCCAACGGCTCGTTCCAATCCAACATCACCGCCATGCGCCTGTTGCTCGGTGAAGACGCCACCGCCCAATGGCTGACCGATATGGTCAATAACGGTGCTGTCTCGTATGAAAACAATGATGCCATCACGCAGGCCGTCATTGATGGTGAAATCAGTGTGGGGCTGGTGAACCACTACTATGTTTTCGAGTTCAAAGAGCAGTTCCCGGATGCCCCTATTGACATCCACTACTTCGAGGATGGTGATCTAGGTAATCTCATCAACGTAGCGGGTGCCGGGATTATCAACACCAGCAAACAACCCGACCTTGCTCAGAGCCTAATCCGCTACCTGCTTGGCGAAACCGCGCAAACCTATTTCGCAGAAACCACAGCGGAATATCCGCTGGTGGCAGGCGTGCCAGAAAACCCACAGGTGCGCCCGCTGGCTGAAATCAAAGGGCCGGAAATTGATCTGAGCAGCCTGAGTGACCTGCAAACCACCCTCGACATGCTGCGTGATACTGGCGTAACGCCTTAACGCCGCAAACCGTCACAGCCGCCCACCCGTTCGCTGGATGGGCGGTTTTTGATTCCCCTGACCATGCTACAATCGAACTCGTAAATGGAATGCACACAGGGGATAGCCCATGCGCTTGAATCGCATCGCCTTCATCTTCTTTGCGATCTGGCTGCTGTTTCTAGGGGGTAGCGCATACTATGCCCTGATCTTCCCCGTCCGTGTTCTGCACCACCTCCTGATGACGGTTGTGCTGGCTGCATGGCTGCTCAACCGGCTGCGGCAGGGGCGCGGATTACCTTCCACCCCCCTCAACATCCCGTTGGCGGCGGCAGGCGCGGTATGGGCGCTCTCGGCAGCACTCAGTGCCGATCCGCGCATGGCGTTCGAGAACCTGTGGTTCCAGTTGCTTCACATCCTGCTTTTCCTTGCGCTGGCGGACTCGTTTCAGCGCGGGCGTGATCGCCTCGTGATCGAAATCCAATTCCTATTGGGCGCAGTCGTTCTTTTCTTGAGTGGTATTGAACTGGCGTCATGGTTTTTCGGGCTGGGGCTGCTACCGGGGGCGGCGGGGGGATGGGCGGCTGTACTCGGCGCAGACATCCCCCTCCCCCTGAACTTGCCCCGCCTCTCGCTCGCCATGAATATCAGCACCCTCCTCGCCGGATACGCCGCGCCGCTGATCGTCTTTGCTGCCATCTGGGCATGGACAACGTCCCGCCGTGACTACCGGATCGTGCTTGCGATTCTCAGTGCTGGCCTGTTGGTCGTCACACTGCTCACCGCCTCACGCGGGGCGCTGCTGTCGTTGGTCACTGCCGGCGGCATTATCAGCGGCTTGCGACTGTGGAAAACATCTTCGATAGCCGCGCAACGCAACCTGCGCTATCTGGTCGGCGCGGCGGCAGCAGTCGGCATACTGGCAATAGTCGGTTATACAATCTTTTCCACCACACAAGCGCGTTCCACCAACGCCGGTGACACCGGACGCTTGGACATGTGGCGCAGCGCAATCGCAATGGCGGCAGATCACCCGCTAACGGGCGTTGGGCCGGGCTTGTTCGGACGCGCTTTCCGCACTTACCGCGACCCGACCATTGTGCAGGACAAACTGGCCGCAGCACACAATGCCTACCTGAACACCGCCGCCGAAACCGGCCTGCCCGGAATCGTCCTCAGTGTAGGGTTAGCGGGCGCTTTTGCCTTAGCCACCTATCGAAATTGGAAACAAACCACCTCGCCCATTCAGCAGCAGCGCATAGAAGCCGCTTTCGCCGCGCTGGTAGGGCTGGCGGTTCACAGCATGGTGGATACCTTCACCATCACCCCTATCGTTCTGCTAATGAGCGTTCTCGCCGTCTTTTGCATCATCCCAACCGATCTTGACTCGCGGTTGCGCCCTCAGCCAGCCTCGCGCCGGATTACGTCCCTTGCGGCGCTGGTGCTGGTGTTGGGGTATGGTCTATGGTTCATCCAGCTTGATCGCGCACAAGCCGCGTTTCTGAACAGCCTGAACGCCGATGACCGGAGCGCCGCATTAGAATCAGCGCAGGCCGCCGTTGACCTCGACCCCGCGCTACGACTCTACCAACTCCACCTTGCCGATTTACAGGCACAGGATACAGACCCCGCCATCGGGATCAGCGCCTACCGCGCAGCACTGTCGCTAGAACCCACATGGGACACGGGCTGGATCAATCTGGCTGCGCTGGAATTCCAGCAGGGCAACCTTCAGGAAGGCGGAGAAGCACTGGCGCAGGCACGGGCGATCAATACCCATAACGAGGCGGCTACACGCTGGGCAGAGTGGGCAGAATCGCAGCAGGCCGCGCCCGACGATCAGATTATTACCGCCTATCAGGACGGTATTCAGGTCAATCCGTACCTACCCCTCGCGGATTACTGGTGGCAAACGCCGCTGCGCCGGGAAGCCCTAGAGTACCTCCTCCCCGAATATCCGTTGGATCAGCAGTATCGTATCCTTCAGGCGCACGACCCCGCCTGTGCCGCAGCCCTTGTCCCCGCGCAGCCCCAAACCGGCGACGAGTGGTTGACAAGTGCACTGGCAGCGCTGGATTCGGGCAACCCCGAACAGGCGTTGACCGCGTTCGATACCGCGATTCGCCTGCTCCGCACCAGCGGCGATGCCTACGCAGGCCGCGCCCGCGCCCGCTACGCGCTGCATGACGCCACAGGCGCAGAGCGCGATTTGCGCGTGGCTGAACTACTCGGCACATTTTCTGAATACCCGAATGCCATTCGCGCCGCAGGGGAACCGGAAGCCGCTGCCACCCTCCGCTACCGCTGGCAAGTGGATGCCGTACCCTCGAAAGCCGTAGGGGGCGAGTTCGCTGCCGTCCTATACGGGCGCCCGGCCATCTTCACCGTGCGCCCGGAAATGCGCTTCATCGGCCCCGGCAGAGCCATCATGGAACAGTGGTATGCCATCGCTGCCGAACGAGAGCTTGCCGGAGATTTGCCGGGGGCTTTGCACGCTTATCAGGCCATTGTGGACTACGCGCCGGACGAAACCGAAGCGCAGACGCAAATCGCCCGATTGGGGGACTTGTCCCCTAGTCCATAATATGCTATGCTGTTACATATAAGTCCCTGTAGCTCAGTGGATAGAGTGCAGCCCTCCGGAGGCTGAAGCCTGAGTTCGAGTCTCAGCAGGGACGCAGCAGCGGCGCAACACAGCGCCGCTTTTGATTCACCACCGTAGGCGAAACGACGTGCAGACCGTCCCCGCAAGAGCTATGATTGCCGCTATGAACGCTGTGAAAGTGGCACAACCCTTCATCTCGCGCTGGGGATTGTGGCTGATGCGAGTTTGGATCGCGTGGGCTGTGCTGGTGCAAATCACACCCGCTGGCCCCCGCGCCCCGCTGGATGCCCCTCAGACTGTCCAAACCGTGCATCCGGTGGTTTGCGTACATACCCGCCTGATTGATGAAGTCTACGAATGGGTCATCCAGCGTTCGCTGCAAATGGTTCGGGAGATGGGCGCGGATACCATTGTCGAATTCTTCCCGTGGGCGTATGCCGAACCTGCGCCCGGTCAATATAACTGGGAAGGGTTTGACCGAATCGCCAAACACGCCCGCAATCAAGGTCTGCACGTCATCGCCCGCATGGGGTTTGTTCCCGCATGGGCGCGCCCGAAAGAAACCGAACGTCAGACCACGCTGAACTACCTGCCGGATGAGTCCATTGACGAGTTCGCCCGTTTTGTAGCCGCCTTCGCCGCCCGTTATGCCGGTGTGATGGATCAGATCATCATCTGGAATGAGCCTAATCTCAGCTTTGAATGGGGCTACCAGCAAGTAGACCCCGCTGGCTATGCCCGCCTGCTCAAAGCGGTATATGCGCCCGCCCATACCGCCAACCCTGCCGTGATGATTCTCGGCGCACCACTCGCGCCCACCTTAGAACCGTCCGGCAGCCCGAATGGTCTGGACGATCTGTTGTATCTGGAAGCACTCTATCAAGCGGGGGCTGACCCCTATTTCGATGCACTGGCGATGCACACCTATGGCTTCACCGAACCGCCGGAAGCGCCGCCGGGGCCGCAAACGCTGAACTTCCGCCGTGCCGAACTGCTGCACAACATCATGTTGCGCTACGACCGCCCCGATAAGCCCGTTTACATCACCGAAACCGGTTGGAACGATCATCCCCGTTGGACAAAAGCAGTGCGCCCTTCGCTGCGGGTGGCCTATACGATTCAGGCGTTCGAGTGGGCTGAACAAGAATGGTCGTGGGTGGATAAGCTGTGCGTGTGGGCCTTTCGTTATCCTGCCGCCACCCGCAGTTATCCCGACAACTTCACGCTCGTCACCCCGGATTTACAGCGCAAGCCCATTTACAGCGCGATTCAAGCCTACGCACGGGGATGGGAAAGGAGTACCGACCTGTGGCTACCCGCCCCTATCGCGCCGTAGCTGCGGCGCTCCTGCTCGGCCTCACGCTATGGGTATGGGCGCTGGTTGGCGCACTGTTCGCGCTGCGTTGGAACAGCATCGAACGCCCCAACCCGCCCCTCCGCGCACTGTTCCCCTATGGCGAAATGCGCATCGGCGTGGATGCCAGTTACCCGCCCTTTGCGGCAGCGGGAAATGACGGGCTGTATGGACTCGATATTGATCTAGGAACGATTCTAGCGGCGCAGTTGGGTGCGCCGGTGCGCTTCGTCAACATGGGTTATGACGGGCTGTACGATTCGCTCAAAGCCGATCAGGTGGATGTGCTGATTTCGGCGCTGCTCATTGATTACTCGCGCACCGATGAGGTTTTCTACAGCATCCCCTATTATAACGCGGGACTCACGCTGGTCGTACCATCGGACAGCCCGATACACGGCATGAGCGATCTGAGTGGCCTGTCACTCGCCTATGAGTTCGGGTCGGATGCCGATTTGCAAGCGCGACAGTGGCTTCGCCGCATCACACCGTTCACGCCCCGTCCGTATGAACTGCCCACACTGGCATTGGATGCGGCACGCATCGGCGATAGCAGCGCCGCGCTGGTGGATGCGACCAGTGCGCGGCTCTATCTACGGCAGCATCAGGACTGGAACACCAGCCTCATCCCCACCAGTGACGCGCTCTATGCGCTGGCGGTACGTACCGATCACGGCCTCACGCTGGAGGCGCTCAACCGCGAGTTAGAAAAGTTGCTAGGCGATGGAACCGTAGCGGCGCTCATTGCCAAATGGCTTTAGGAAGCCGACGAATTGCTGTCTAGCTCCTCCACAAGGCGCACATAGGCTTGTGCGCCGGGGCTGTCGGGTGCATCCTGCACCACCGCCCGCCCCCGGTACGGCGCATCTGCCACATGCACATCGTAGGGAATCATAGTTTTCAACACTTGGTTGGGGAACAACGCCCGCAAATCTTCCAGCACTCTCGCCGTATACAACGAGTGCGGATCGTAAAACGTAGGCACAATTCCCCGCACTTTCAAATCCGGGTTGCCCATCTGTTCACGCACACGCCGGCTGACATCCATCACAGCGCGAATACCCAGCATGGCAGCATGGTTACACTGTGCCGGAATCAACACGGCGTCCGCAGCCAGCAGCCCGATCACGGTCAACACATTGATTCCGGGAGGGGTATCAATCAAAATATCGTCAAACTGCATCCGGTTTTCGCGCAGCAACTTCCGCAGCCGATCCAGCGGGTGCGAACCCTGCACCAATTTAATCGAAGCCGTCGCCAGATCAACGCTGCCGGGAACCAGTGCCAGACTGGAATGAATAGGGCGAAGCGCCCGACTGAGCGCAACATCATCGTACATCAGCAGCGAAAAACCACTCCGGTCAAGCCGGTACGAATCAAAGCCGAACGAGGCCGTTAAGCTCGCCTGCGGATCGAGATCCACCAGCAGCACGCGGCGCTTACGCGCCAGCACCAGACCTAGATTCAGTGTAGTCGTGGTTTTGCCAACACCGCCCTTCTGGTTGGCAATCGCCAGAATACGCACCATAGATGCCTCTCTCATACAAAATCTGCGCGGATTATACCGCATACAGTCTGGATTGTTCACAAAGCATTGAACTATACTGTAGAAATGTACAAAATTGGAATAGACACCCGGCTCACCTATTACCGGACTGGCGGGATAAGCACCTATATGCGACGGCTGGTAGCGGCGCTGGAACAGTTGGACAGCCGCAACCACTATACCATCTTCCAGAGCCGCAAAAGCACCGAGGTCATCACCCGTCAATTCGCCCATACGCCCCTTTGGACGCCCTGCCACCACCGTTTGGAGCGCATTGCACTAAGCGTGGAACTGGCGCGTTTTCGTCTGGATGTGTTTCACAGCCTGGATTTCATTCCGCCGCTGCGGGGCGCTCGCCAGCACATCATCACTGTACACGACCTGACCTTTCTGCATTACCCGCAATTTGTCACACCAGACTCGCGCCGCTACTATAACGATCAAATTGAAAAAGCCGTCCAGCAAGCCGCGCACATCCTGACCGATAGTGAAGCCAGCAAGAACGATATGATTGCGCTGCTGGGTGTACCCGCCGACAAGATCACCGTTCACATGCTGGGCGTGGATGAGCGTTTTGTCCCGTTCAACGCCGCCGACTGGATCGCCGCGCTTGGCCTGCCTGCCGAATATCTGCTGTTCGTCGGCACACTTGAACCGCGCAAAAACCTGCCGGGGCTGCTCGCAGCCTATCGCAAACTGCTCGAACGACTGCCTGCCGCCCCGCCCATACTGCTCGTAGGCAAAAAAGGCTGGTACTTCGCGGAACTCCAAGCACAGATCAACGCGCTCCATCTGGGGGATCGCCTAATCTGGCGAGAAGACATCGGGGACTCTGATCTGCCTGCTGTGTATAATCAGGCATCACTTCTGGCTCTGCCCTCGTTCTATGAAGGGTTTGGCTTCCCCGCTTTGGAAGCAATGGCCTGCGGCACCGTTCCGGTGGTCAGCAACCGTTCATCGTTGCCCGAAGTGGTGGGCGCGGTGGGCGCACAGGTTGACCCCGATGACCACGATGGATGGGCTGCGGCAATGGAACGGGTATTGCTGGATGACTCGTGGCGACTGGAACAGCGCCGTGCCGGACTGGAACGCGCCCGGCAGTTTACATGGGAACAAACGGCTCGGCTTGCGCTGGGCATCTACGAACAAGTAGGCAATACGGGATGAACATCTTAATCGTCAGTGCCAGCCTGCCCTACCCGCCGCAACAAGGCGGGGCACTGCGCACCTTCGGGCTGCTGCACGGGCTGCACAAAGCCGGTCACTCGCTCACGCTGCTCAGTTTTGATGACACCCACCTCGATGCAGCCAGTACCCCGCTTGGCACATTATGCACGCATATCGAAACGCTGCCGCCACCCGTGCGCAGTAAAACAGACCGCCTGCGCGATCTGCTGACCTCACGACAGGCGGATATTGCTGGTCGCATGTATTCCCCGGCCTTTCATGAACGCCTGCGAACGATCGTTGAATCCAACCCGTTTGATCTGGTGCAGTTTGAAGGCATCGAAGTCGCCTGTTATCTGCCCCTCGTCCGGCAAATGCGCACTCGCGCCAAACTGTGCTACGACGCTTTCAATGCCGAGGCCGCGCTCCAGCGCGTCATCTTTGAAGTGGATCGCGGGAATATCCGCCGCCTGCCTGCCGCCCTGTACTCCTTTATCCAGATCGGGCGCATCCAGCGTTTTGAGCAAACTTTAAGCCAGCAGTCCGATCTGGTGGTGGCAGTCTCCAACGAGGACGCCGCCGAATTAGTGCGCTACCGCCCCGACAGGCCGGTTCCGGTGGTCGCCAATGGCATTTTCTGCGACGATTATACGCAGTCTACAACCCAGCTCGATTTGGGACAAAACGCCATCGTGTTCACGGGCAAGATGGACTACCGCCCGAACGTGGATGCCATGATGTGGTTCGCGGAAGAAATCCTGCCGCTGGTGCGTGCCGAAATCCCCGCAGCGCGGCTAGTCGTGGTCGGGCAAAAACCCCACCCGCGCCTCGAAGCCCTGCGCGACCACGAACACATCGAAATCACCGGATGGGTAAAAGATGTACAGCCCTTCCTGCGCGGAGCCAGCGTCTACGTCGCCCCGCTGCGAATGGGCAGCGGCACACGCCTAAAAATCCTCGAAGCGATGGCTTCCGGTTGCGCGGTGGTCGCCACCAGCATTGCAGCCAGCGGCATCGCGCCAGAGGCACTCACTTCGATGCGAATAGCCAACACACCCGCCACCCTCGCCGGTCAAATCACCAGCCTCCTGCGGGATGCCGCTGCCTGCCGTGCGTTGGGTACCGCTGCACAATCGCTGGTTCGCACCCATTATGACTGGTCGGTACTCATCCCACAGATGTTGAACGCCTATCAAGGAATCGGTCTTGGATAAAGAAACGCTCGCGTTGCGCAACCGCAGTATGGCGGAAGCCTTCCACGCGGTTCCTATCAAGCACCAAGCACGGCGGGCGCTGCTGCGCGGACTGGCATTCATCCCGCTCACCCCCGCCCGTCCGGCAGCCACCGAACGCATTCTGCTCATCCGTCCCGATCATCTAGGGGATGTCCTGTTATGTACGCCTGCTATTCAGGCGCTGCGTACCGCCCGCCCGCAGGCAGAAATTCACACGCTGGTTGGCCCTTGGTCAGCCGATGTCGTGGCCGCCTACAACGATGTGGACGCGGTACTCACCTTAAATTTTCCGGGCTTCAGCCGCAGCCCGAACCTCAATCTGCGCTCACCATACCAGCTTGCCGCCGCCACCGCCCGCAAACTACGCCGCATCGCTTACAGCGCCGCCGTCATTCTGCGTCCCGATCACTGGTGGGGCGCACTGGTCGCTCATCTGGCAAATATCCCCGTCCGGGTCGGGTACGACATGCCGGATGTCGCGCCTTTCCTCACAGACCGCGTTCCCTTCCAGAACGTCCATGCGGTTGTGCAAAACTTGCGCCTCATCGAACGCTGGACGCAACCGATAGTAGATGCAAACGTGGCGTTGGAGTTTCCGGTCACGCCGCCAGAACAAGCCTTCGTGAACGGCTATCTGGCAGAATGGGGCATCGCGCCGGACAAATCAATCTTCTGTATTCACCCCGGCAGCGGCGCATGGGTCAAACAGTGGTCGGAAGACCTCTGGGCGCAGGCCGCCGACATCCTCAGCGAGCAGATCAACGCCTACCCGGTTCTCACGGGCAGCGCAGGCGAAATCCCGCTAGTGCGGCGCATCGCCGCGCAGATGAAGCGTCCGGTGGTGGTCATGGCAGGGGATACACGGGTGAACCAGTTGGCGGCGCTGTTCAAACGGGCGCGGGTGGTCATGGGGCCAGACAGCGGCCCGCTGCATCTGGCGACTGCCGTCGGCACGCCCACCGTCGCGCTATTCGGCCCCGCCGACCCCGTAGAATTTGCCCAATGGGGAGCGCCCGCCAAACACATCATCCTCACCAGCGACATCGGCTGTCGTCCCTGTCGCGTCCTCGACTGGAACGGGGACGATCCCATCAACCATCCCTGTATCCGCGACATCACACTGGCGCGGGTGCTGGAAAGCGCCCGCCGTGTCACCAGCACCCGCTAGTCGGGAATCACAATCGCGTCCAACCCCGGCGCGGGCGGCGGATATTGCGGGTTCATATCCTCCAGTGTATCCACAATCGCCTTCGTAATCACCCAATCGCGGTACCATTTGCAGTTAGCCGGAACAATGTGCCACCGCGCATAATCGGTGTTGCAGCGTTCCAGCAGTTCCGCATAGGCGTCCATGTAGGCGTCCCACTGTTCGCGCACGGGCAAATCCCCCGGCGAGAACTTCCAGTTCTTTTCCGGCGTATCGAGGCGCTCCTGAAGGCGCTTTTTCTGTTCGGCCTTGCTAATGTGCAGATAGAACTTCAGGATGCGCACATTCGCATCCACCAGCGTGCGCTCAAAGTTGTTGATGTGGTCATAGCGGCGCTTCCACACCTCCTTCGGGACGAGATTATTCACGCGCACCACCAGCACATCCTCGTAGTGGCTGCGGTTGAACACGCCAATGTAACCCTTGCCGGGAACGTGCGGATGAATCCGCCACAGGAAATCGTGCGCCAGTTCGTCTGGGGTGGGCGCTTTGAACGGCTTCACATACACCCCCGCCGGATTTACGCCCTCAAACACCTTGCGGATCGCGCCGTCCTTGCCGCCCGTATCCATCGCCTGAAGGACGATCAATAGCGACTGCTTACTTTCGGCATATAGCCGATTTTGCAGCGCCTGCATCTTCTCCTGCAAGCGGTCAGTGGCGGCCACCACATCCTGCTTGTCGTCATTTCCATGAAAATCGGGGTCGAAATCGTTTAGGTTGATGCGGCTCAGCGGCTTGGGCTTGATCGTAGGTTCAGACATGGGGATTCTCCCTACAGGCAAAACGCTATATAGCTATTGGTTAAACTTCACAATTAGAGGATGAGGCAGAATGCCCCTTCCCGATAGAAGACAGTCATGCCAGGGCAAAACGGGGCAGTCGGTTGACCAAGCCAGCGACAGCAGCGACCCGCGTG
>Ga0172373_10008339_pt1 | contig 13181 bp, 9 predicted proteins | sample Lak10m_2_FD_114546 | JGI IMG/M metagenome (GOLD analysis project Ga0172373, IMG submission 114546) | Freshwater microbial communities from Kabuno Bay, South-Kivu, Congo - kab_092012_10m | ecosystem: Environmental > Aquatic > Freshwater > Lake | place: Democratic Republic of the Congo: South-Kivu... | reverse complement strand
TGATCGTGCGCTTCAAAACTGCCAACCATCGCAAAATCCGCCCACTCCCCCACCGCCAGCAGCAGCGTCAGACCGGCAACGAAAATTGCGACCTTCTGAGCACGCACGGAATCCGCCAGGCAGCCGCAAAGTCCAGCTCCCGCCAGCGGCAACACGATGCCCACTTCCAGCCACGGAAAATGCAGTTCCTGAATCATCTGTTTTCACCCGACAACCAGCTGGTCCAGCGACGCTCCATTCGATCCGACCAGAGCAGCACAGACGTAAATGGACGCACCACAAATTCATCAAGTATTGAGTCCAGGTTGCCACGGTTCATGGCAAACCGATACATCCGCTGATACCTCGACTGCTCAACAGCACTGCGATGCTCTGACACACCACCCAGTGCATTGATCATGCTGTTGTAGTCCTTCAGCAGAGACGGCGCCCGAACCAGCTGCAGTGTTCGCAGGCAGGCATGCCCAATAATGTGGATCAGCGGCAAATACCGGAAACCCAGGCCGATCTCGACAACTATAATACTGACCTGAATCAACGAAGCAAAAGCCAGGCTGCTTTTGATATCGGACTGCACCCGAGCTGCCATCGTCGCAAACACACACGTGGCAGCCCCCAGCAATACCACCAGTCCCGAAAGTACCGGTGACCTGTCCAGCAGCGGACTGATTCGCAGCAGCAAAAACGCCCCCAAATGCACCGATAACGCACCGTAAAAGACAGCACTGGAAGGAGTCGGGCCTTCCATTGCACGCGGTAGCCAGCCTGAAAAAGGCACCAGCGCTGACTTTCCGGCAGCAGCAAACAAAAACAAACAACCCACCAGCAGCATCGACTGCTGCGGTATGTCCACTCGCCCCTCCGGCCACACACCCTGTCCGGCCAGACCCGAAAAGTCACCCGAACCCGACAAATGATGCAGCGACATTGCACCAATCAAAAATGCCGCATCCGCCAGCCGATAAATCGACCAGACTCGCAAACCATTCACCACCGGACCACGACGGTCATGGAAAAATGCCACCAGCAGCGCCGATGACAGACCCACCAGTTCCCAGCCAAAAAACAGAGTCTCAATCGTGCCGGCTGCGGAACTGAGAATCATCCCCAGCAAAAAGAACGACAGAAACAGAAAAAACCTCTGAAAACCGCCGTCCCGATGCAGATAACGCGACGCAAACGCACTGATCACACCGCACAGCACATACGTCATAATCACAAACGGAACACTCAAACGATCAAACATAAACTTCATCGTGAAGTGAAAGTGAGGTTCATCGACCGGATGCGAACCCGCACTTGCAGCGCCACCTGTTGCTTCCCCTGCATGATGCTCGGCCCCCGCCGGTATTCTCACCCAGTCCCCCAGACTGACCTCCACCTGCCGATCATCGGTAATCAGCATGGCCGCCAAAATCCAGACTGCTGCAGCAAGGCCCGTGCAGACAGCCGCCGCTGTGCAGCGTGAATACACAGTCTCAGCCACCGATGCTCGCAGCAATGTGGATATGCCGAACAGCGCGACCAGCACCGCCGGCGACAGCACCACCAGTATTCCTGCCAAAGTCAGCATACCCGCTTATTCCACCAAAATTTCATTTGCTCGGTCAGCACCCAGCTGCGGCCCGATCAAAGCAAACGGCAGATGATCACGACGCCCCGCATACCACTCCCGCGACGCCTGCACTTCAGGCAGTTTCCCCGGACGTGGCTCGTACTCCTCAAAACAACCGTTGCGGAACCGCTGGATCCGACCGGACTGCGGATCCAGCACAGCCAGCTGTGCCCAGCCGTTCCGACAAATCGCCGCCACATTCGGATTGCGATCCATAATCTGCAGCATGGATTCCGGAGTCGTCTCGATTACAAACAGCAAACGAACCGGCTCATGAATATCCACCCCCTGCCACGGCAGCCCAGGACGCAAATCACTGGATGCCCCGTCCATCACACCCAGCAAACTCGTAACATTATGCGGCAGCTTCGTACCGCTGCCCCAGCCGCGATTGTCAATGGCAGACAGCGTGTACAACAGATTGATTCCCTCGCACACAGGTATCACGGCACCCAGAATTCGCGCCAGAATCATGCTGTCTGTCGTATCCTGCGATCGGTCATAAGACATCATGAACGAGCGACGATCAAGAAACAGTCCCCGCAGACGGCCACGACGCCCCACAAAACAAACTGCATTTGTGCAGTTGCCATATTCAGGTCGAGTCTGCGCGAGATCTTCAGATCGTTCGCGCACATGCAACAGTGCCGACTGCTGATCAATTTCCAGCGGGGCCGAGTCAAATCGGCGGCAGCGTTCCTGAGCATTTCGCTGGCAGGCTTCCACCAGCACATCACGCAGCTTTCGCAGACGCGCTACGTGTGACGAAGGCAAAAGCTCCAAATCGAAAAATGTAATCTCCTCAGTCGCCGTATTATGCAGCCCCCCTATGAACCAGGTCTCATCCGGAATATCCAGACCTAGCTCACGCAGCCTCCGCCGCACACGAGTATCGTTCAGCATCGCCGCCAGAGCCCGACCGTTGGCACCGCCCGGACTGCCGCTGCAGGCACCACAGTGATACGCCGACTCGTGAGGATTGTTCATGCACGATGAACCATGCCCCAGAAAGATCACCAGCGGGGCAAAACCGGAAGTCAGTCCGATATCCCGCAGTGAACGCTCGGACATCGTGACCATTTCTGTCAACGTGAAACCAATGCCGTCGTCGTGCGGACCGGCTGACACTCCCTCAGGTCGTTCCAGCCGCAGTCGAGTCACTGCCGGGGGAGCTACAAACTGCCCGGCCGTCGAATGCATCTGGGCCATAAAATGCGGAAACAGAATCCGCCCCAGCAAAGGCACCGTCGCCAGCGGTCCCAGCAAAGCAGTCAACAGGGCTCCCGAAAGCGACGAACGAGAACCGGAGTCAAAACGCTGCGAAGCACGTCCCAGAATTCTGCGCGCCACTGCCCGCTGCCGATGCGAATCCTCCAGCGAATAGACCACGTCCTCCACAATCCAGTTCTGTGGCTTGATCACGACCGGACACAAAGCCGTAAACGTCGCCTCCGCTGCGCCCCGGAAATACATCGGGACACAGAAAAATCCCGCATTCCCAAAGGTCTCCACCTCCGGGCAAACCTCCTCAAGATACCGGCGGAACGATTCTTCGCGAGCATCAATGCAGGTCACAATCTGAACCTGCGGCGCTGCAGGAATCGCCAGCGGCAAATTCGCACGACGACTGACAGCATCCAGCGCCTGCCGGGACAAATGCTGCTCAAACGCCAGATGCAGCACACGACGTCGCTCAAGCTGATCAAACGCAAATATCGCAGTGGTCAGCCCGTTCCAGCTGTCTTCAGACAACTCAAACAGCTGCTGTGGAGACCAGCCGTGCAGCTCAGCCAGCTGCAACATCACAAATGCCCGATAACGAACTGTCGATTCCAAAGGCTGCTGCTGAGCAGTCTGAGTCAGCGCCAGCTGCATCACATCCGCTGCCGTCCTGCCAGCACCAAAATGCTCCCGCATCAGCCAGTCCGCCGCCAGCCGATCCAGAATCAGACGAACTGCCAAAAACTCAATTAATGTGCCGGCCGGAGAACTGCGAAATACGCGATCCGGACGAGTTTCCGTCTGCCAGAGCATACCCGCCCAGCCCCGCAGTGCCAGCAGTGACTGTCGAATCAGGCTGCTGTGATCCGCTTCGCCGACAGCCAATAGTGACAGCGAATGACAGATGCTTTCGACCGGTGAAATATGACCACTGCACAAACCCTGCAATGCTTCCGGCAAAGCCCTCAGCCAGCGCCGCTGACCTGTCGTCCGGCCACCATACACCGCACAAAAAGCAGCCAGAAATCCGGCATCACGGCCCGGCATCTGCCACTGTGCGTACCCCTGATCCAGCCAGCCGGCACAAAAACCAGCCAGCACATCATGCACCAGCTCGTCAGCGTCCCTGCCGGTAACAGACAACACAGCGTCCCGCAGCCGAATCGGCTTCGCCAATTCCCCGGTCGGTGCCGGTGATGTTTCCAGACGCCGCAGACAAATCCGCCACAACAGACTCGCACAGACAGATTCCAGCTGCGGCTCAGAAATCTCCCGACGGCCACCCTTGTACACGCTGCGAATCAGTTCCATCGCCGAACCGGAGCCAGATGTCTCTGCCGTCTGCAGCCAGTGTCGAGTCTCATTCAGCAGTCGTTCACGATGCTCCAGCGGAATCGTCGACTGAAAACGCCTCAGCGAATCTGCCTCAGCCAGCACCCAGTCCAGCTCATTGCTGGAAACTGGATACACCAGCTTCAACAGCTGACTCATCCGCAGTTCCTGCAGATCAATCAGCTCCCCGATGGACTGACGCTCCGCTCCCAGTTCCTGCTGCAAAATCTCCTGCACATCTTCCGCTGTAATCCGCCCCCGGGCCAGCCTGGCACGGTAGTCCGATTCCAGCAGATAAGGCTCGCAGCCGTAGATTTCCCGAGCCTGACGCAGTGCATCAAAGATCGGCAAATGCTCAAGCCCCTGCAATGGATTCAGGAAGGCAAAAGCCGTAATCGGCCCCTGCAGCGGCAACAGCTCTGCCAGCCGGCGAATTTCAGCCGCAACCGCCTCAGCCTCGTGCACATGCCCCGGCACAACAGTCATTTCACGCCCCTCGCGCGAAAGAGACTCAGAAAACAACACCATCGCAGGGGCAGCCGCTGTCCGGCAGACACCAGACTAAATTCAGCAATTCACCGCGATGCAGGCAGACTCATGTCGTCGGGGGCGGACGACAGCCGCGGGAATCAACCACAATCGGCACCTGAGGCACGGCGTTCAGGACAACATGAAAGTCCGTCTCGTGAAACACACCGGCCGGCACCGCATCAGCAGAGTGCAGGAAATCTTCACCCTCGCACTCAGCCTCAATCGCCGTCTCTGACTCTTCCAGCGAAAACTGAGCCAGACACTCCTCCTGATGACGACGGTCAGGTACCGTCGGCTTCTCGGTGTGACAGGCAGGCAGCCATGTCGACACAATCAGGATGCAAAAAATTAATCGCATGGCAAAAAACTATCTCAGCAGCGACTGAAGGTCAACACCATTCAACCTCGAATAAACCGAAAAGGAAATCAAACCCGCCCGGACAGATCACACATCAGCCTGTTTCATCAGACACCGGCGCCATCAAAACGACAACCGCATAAGACATCAACACCGCAACAACACCTGCAGTTCGGCAGAAACTGCCGATCCGCACTTCCCGCTGAAGCTCAAAATCAGCCGTGTTTTCCCGGATTTGCAGGAATCTGCCCCCATTTTAACTGCATTGGCACAGGTAATGCTGTTTTTGTATCTCCGGGAACGGTGGCTGGTGCCTGAAACTTCCCAGGTGACACAAGGCTTTAATCATTCGACTGCTTCGCTGCGTTCGATGAGGCCCCACACCTGAGAAATCGCGAACCCAAAGACTGTCCCGGTGATCCTGCAGGCGTGAACTGCGTTTTTGTTATGGGAGGAGTCCATGAAGTCAGAGAATTTGACACTGCAGAACGAGTTGCTGGAAACTGCAGCAGGCCAGGCGGTATATGATGCGCTGGTGCAGGCGAATATTGATCTTCGCAGTGTGTCCGTCGACCTGGTAAAGGACATGCTGCAGTTTGAGTGTGGCCGTCGTCGCGGTGCGGCATCCGGGAGGTCTCTTCCGCGTGTGGAGGTCGCCGGATGAGTCTGATTTCTGACATCCGTTCCTCCTGACGGCCACTTCTCAACTTGTGTGAAGTTGCGTTTCAGGATAGCAGCAGGCAATGGCAATTCGACTGGCATTGGCAACAGAAGATTTCGGCCAGCCTCTTCGGCAGGCTGTTCGGCAGGCAGCACAGTTTCGCGTGCAGGGACTCAGACTGAATGCGCGCACAGAAATCGGCGCCGCCGATCTGACCGATACGGGGCTCAGGCAACTGCGGCATTTTGTGGAAGAACATCAGCTGAAGGTTGCCGGCCTGTACTGTCCCTCGCGCCATTCCGTCGCCGATCCGCAGGATTTGGATCGTCGCCTGCTGATGATTCGCTCAGCCATTGAACGAGTCCGACGCCTTGGCTGCACCGAAGTCCTGATTCGCGCGGGTCGGATTCCGGATCCGACAGCCACGGCTCCGCAGGTCGCTCCGGGACAACCTGACAATTCCCAGGTGGACTCCCTCCGCAACCCGTTCTCGTTTGCTCCGCCACCAAAACTGACTCAGCCTGGCGAAGCAGCCCAGTTTGACCTGCTGACGCAGGTACTGGCAGATCTGGCTGCTGTCGCCAATCATCACGGCGCCAGCCTGCAGCTGATTGTGTCGGATTACGATCCCGCACGAATTTCTGCTCTGCTTTCTCAAGTAACCACCGGGCCAGTGCAGCTGGTCTTTGATCCCGCTGTCTGCATCATGGCGGGCCGCCAGCCTGCGCAGGTTTTCCGCAGCCTGTATCAGTCCGTTGGTTATGTCCGCCTCCGTGATGCTCAGCGCGATGTCGATGGTGCCGGTGTTGAAGTCCCCTGCGGTGACGGTGCTGTTGACTGGCAGGAGCTGCTGGCTGTGCTGGCCGAAGCCGTACAGCCGGCATGGATGTGTGTTGAACGAACCGGAGGCGATCAGCGGGCTGCCGACGCAGCAACAGCCGTTCGTCGCCTGCAGTCACTCCTGCCCTGAACTGCCGCTGTTCACTTGCACGCCCGCTGCCGGTTTGGTTTGCTTCATCAGCCAGCCCGCTTTGCCAGCGACCCGACAACAGCCCACGCCGGAGCCGACCTGATGAAACGCCCAACTTTGACCTGCCTGCTGATCCTCGGATTTTGCAGTTCCGCATTCACATATGGTCCACCAAACGCACGGGCCGATGAAGTCGTCACTGACAAGCCAGCACCTGCGGAATTCAAAGCGGGCTTCGCCGAACGCGACATTACGCCACCCGAACCATTCCCCATGGCCGGCTACTTCCATGAACGACTCAGCGAAGGTACCGCCGATCCCCTGCTCGCACGTGCCGCGGTCTTCAGCGATGGCCAAACTCAGGCCGCCCTTGTCATCTGTGACCTGATCGGTGTCTGGACAGATTTTGCCAGAGCCGTAAGGCAGCGAGCGTCCGAGCAAACCGGAATCCCGGCAGCCGCCATTGTCGTTTCCGCAACACACTCCCATACAGCACCCGACTATGCCGCGGTGTTTGCCGCATGGCTGGCCGCACAGAACACTGAGACTGCCTCAGCCTTCGCCGGCAATCCGACTCCCGCAGCCGATCGCCTTAAATACATGGATCTGCTCGTGAACAACACGGTAGCAGCGATCGTTGAGGCTCAGAAACACGCCGCTCCCGTCAGCCTGCACTCGGGCTGGGCTGAACAGCAGACTCCCGTATCCTTCAATCGACGGTACGTTCAGCGCGATGGCAGTGTAAGAACATGGGTGGGCCTTGATTATGCAGGATCTCTGCGTACCGCCGGCCCAATTGATCCCGACATGCCCATCCTTGCCGCTCGCACCGCTGATGGTCGCACCTCCGGAGTGCTTAGCGCCTTCGCCCTGCACCTGGACACGGTCGGCGGCACCCGCTGGAGCGCCGATTATCCGCGTTTCATTCATGATGCCGTCAGAAAATCACTGGGCGCAGAAACCATCTCCATCTTTGGTGCCGGCTGCTGTGGTGACATCAATCACGTCGCACCCCGCGGCAAAGAACGAAACACCACCGAATTCATTGGCAACTCGCTGGGAAACACCATCAGCAGTGGCCTGAACCAGCTGCAGCCAGTTGAAAATCCTCGCCTGCAGGTGCGGTCAGCCACTGTGCATCTGCCGCTGCGACCTGCCGGTCAGACAGAGGTCACTCAGTCCCTCGCAACGCTGACCAAAGTTCAGGCCGGAGAACCCGTCGACTTTTATGATCATGTGGCTGCCTGGCGCACCATGATGATTGATCAGCTTCGCAATTCGCCCCGCCTCGTACCCCTCGCTCAGGCAGGACTCGCCAAACGCACCATTGTGCAGCTCGCCGGATCCGGCGACGCACTGCCCGTTGAAGTACACACCATCTCTTTCGGCACCGACTTTGCCATTGTTTGCCTGCCCGGAGAAGTCTTTGTGGAGCTGGGACTGGCGATCCGGCGAGCCAGCCCGTTTCGCACCACCATGGTGCTGGAACTCTGCAATGCCATCGAAACTTACTACGTGCCAACCCGCGCGGCCACTGCCGGCGGCGGTTATGAAACCACCAACAGCACCATTGCCCCTGGTGGCGGCGAAATGCTGGTCGAACAAAGCATCCGACTGCTGCAGTCCGCGGCCGGCGGAACTTCACCGGAAAACCAGGCTCGCTGAATCTTAATACCCACCACTCAGGATCTCCGAGCAGCAGCACTTGTCAACGTGTTGCCGCCCCTCAATCCAGAGTCTGCCGCACCGTAAAAGGACCCAACCATGTGTCTTCGAACAATTGCCTCGCTGCTGGCGTTACTGGCACACCTCTGTGCCTCGGCCAGCGCCCAGGAAAGTCGCACCCCGCCAGCGCCGTCACCCATCGTCAATCCGACAATCTCACGCATCGCATTCGGTTCCTGCTCGACCCAGGACGAGCCGCAGGGAATTCTGCGGACAGTACTCGAATGGGATCCTGAACTGTTCATCTACATGGGAGACAACATCTACGGAGATACTCGCGACATGCAGGTGCTGCAGCAGCGTTACGACACGCTGGGCCGTCGCCCCGAGTTTCAGCAGCTGCGAGCAAAGGTACCGCTCATTGCCACCTGGGACGATCATGATTACGGCGAAAATGACGCCGGCCGCGAATACCCGTTCAAGCAGCAATCAAAGGAAATCTTCCTGAAATTCTGGCAGGAACCGCCAGACAGTGCCAGGCGGAAACATGATGGTATCTACACGTCATATCGCTTTGGTGAGCCTGGCAGCGGACAGTCACTGCAGATCATCCTGCTCGACACCCGCACGTTTCGTGATCCGCTGTTCAGGTCGCCGCAGGGGTCATGGAAGAACGACTACCTGCCGGATCTCGATCCGCAAAAAACGCTGCTCGGTGACGCTCAGTGGGCATGGCTGAAGGAACGCCTGCAGGAACCGGCGGACCTCAGAATCATCGGCAGCAGCATCCAGTTCGCTCACGAACATAACGGCTGGGAATCGTGGACAAATCTGCCTCGTGAACTGCTGCGAATGGTCGAGCTGATCCGCGAAACGAAGGCTGCCGGAGTTCTGTTTATTTCGGGAGACGTGCATTGGGGTGAACTGTCACGACTGCAGGCCCCCAACTGCTATCCACTGTATGATCTCACGGCCAGCGGCCTGAATCACGACTGGGATCGCCTCGAACCCAACGGCAATCGGCTGGGCGAAGCGTGTATGGACTTTCATTTTGGAATGCTGGAGATTACCTGGAGTAAGACTCCGTCAGTCCAGCTAAGAATCCATGATATGACGGGGCGTTCCAGAGTACGGCGAACCGTCCGACTCAGTGAGCTGAAATTCTGACTCGGCCGATAGACCCGCAACCGTCAAACGCGGTCGGAAAAGGCAACTGGCAAATGAAATACTGGTTAAAAAAAGCGGCTGTGTGGCTGGGCCTGCCATTGCTGGCACTGCTGCTGGCAGGTGTCGGCGTTTACTGGTACTGGGCCATGGCCCCTTATCGGCTGACGGCCGATGTCCGGTATGGAACCCGCGATCAGACGCCGCTGCTGCTGGATGTCTTCACGCCTCCGAAACAGAACGGAGCAGCCGTATTGATGATGGTCAGCGGGGGCTGGAAGTCAGGAGCCGGTTCTGTCAGACCTTTACTGTTCGCTCCGTTCCTGCGGCGCGGCTACACGATCTTCGCAATTCGACATGTTTCACAGCCGGACTGCACCATCAGCGGAATTGTGGAAGATGTTGGCAAAGCCGTCCGATTTGTTCGCAGCCATGCCGCCGAGTATGCAGTCGATCCGCAGCGGTTCGGTGTCATCGGCGGCAGTTCGGGCGGACATCTCTCGCTCATGCTGGGAACCCGCGGCGGACCGGGGGATGCTGCCGCTGAACAGCCTGTCGATCGCGAATCCAGTGCTGTGCAGTGTGTGGCCTGTTTCTATCCACCGACAGATCTGCTGAATCTTGGCCAGTCAACCGAAAACCCTGGCGACGGCGGGCCCCCGAAAAGTTTTCGCAAAGCTTTCGGACAACAGGCAGAATCCATGGACGGATGGAAGTTGCTGGGGCGCGAGCTGTCGCCGATTTATCACATCACTCCGCAGATGCCACCCACTCTGATCGTGCACGGCGATGCAGACACCCTCGTGCCCCTCGATCAGTCTCAGCGGTTTGCCGCCGAAGCCACAAAACAGGGGGCAGTCGTGCGGCTGGAAGTTCGGCCCGGCAAAGGTCATGGCTGGCCCACCATGATCCTCGACATCCTCGAATTTGCCCGCTGGTTTGACCAGCACCTCCCGGGTCAGCCAGCAGCCGGGACCAGGTAATATGTCCAGACAGTCCAGCCACGCTGACAGCTCTGAAAGCCTGCGTCGGGATGCCCGACAGATCTGGCAGGCAGCCGTGGCGGCAGCCGACTCACAAACCGCCGTTTCCAGCCACGTTCGACTGAATGCTGCCGGTCTGCAAATTGCCGGCCACACGCTCGACCCGACACGGATCAGGCGAGTGGTGGCTGTTGGAGCTGGCAAAGCCGGTGCCGGAATGGCTGCCGGACTCGAGGCTGCGCTGTCGGGAACGCCCCTCTTCGACAAATTGACAGGCTGGGTCAATGTTCCTGAAAACTGTCTCCGGCCCCTGCAGCGCATTCGGCTGCATGGCGGCAGGCCAGCAGGGATTAATGAACCGACACAGCAGGTACTGGACGGCACAGATCAAATCCTCGGGCTGGTTCGCAGCTGCACGCCCGACGACCTCTGCATCATGCTGCTTTCCGGTGGTGGCAGTGCCCTGCTCTGCCGACCTGTCCCTGGAATTTCTCTGGCAGACAAGCTGGCAGTTACCAGGCTGCTGTCCCGCAGCGGAGCTCCGATCCACGAATTAAACCTCGTTCGCACGCAGTTGTCACTGGTCAAAGGTGGACGCCTTGCGGCAGGCTGTCGAGCTCAGCTGCTGGTGACTCTGGCAATTTCCGATGTGATGGGCGATCCGCCGCAGGTCATTGGCTCGGGGCCCACTGTTCCGACAAATTCACAGCCTTCTGCCGCACTTGAAATTCTCGCCCGCCGAGGATTGCTGGAGAAACTTCCGCCGGCTGTACTGCAGCTGCTCCTGAAGTCAGTGGACGCGGCGGCAGAAGCGATCTCGGTACCACTGGCATGGCAGCTGGTTGCCAGTAACGCCGATTCACTGCAGGCAGCGGCCCGACAGGCAGAAAAGCTGGGTTATCACGTTGCTGATATTCTCCGCGATGTGCAGGGCGATGCCGCCGCCGCCGGAATCGCTTTTCAGCGGCGGCTGCAGACACTGAACCAGCAGGCGAACGGTCAGCCTGTCTGTCTGCTCGCCGGAGGCGAAACCACTGTCAATCTGGCTTCTGCAAAAGATCACCCCGGTCTCGGCGGCAGAAATCAGGAGTTTATTCTGGCTGCGGCTCAGGCTGCGGTCGCAGGCCTGACGCAGCACACAACGAACAACACGACGAACCATCTGCACAACTGGGTTCTGCTGAGCGGCGGGACCGACGGTGAAGACGGACCAACTGATGCCGCCGGAGGTATCCTTGATGATCAGGTGGTCGGCAGCATGCTGTCAGCCGGAATCAATCTGCAGGACATCCTGACCCGCCATGATTCGTGGACTGCACTGAATTCTGTGGGCGCCCTGCTTCGCACCGGCGCGACTCATACAAACGTTATGGACATCGCCGTCGGCCTGATACGCCCCTGAACAGCCGGCTCAGATGGCAGAAAACGGCGCTGAGGCGGAACTCTGGGCTGCTTTGCGGTTCCGACGCGTGGCACCGCAGAGATTCAGCGGACGTTGATTTGACTTCCCCAGCCGGACGACGTTCAATGGGTGGTTTCGGTTGGTCGTGAGAGCCCCAGCAGGGCTGCCGCAAACTGACCATTTGCTCGGAATAAGGCATGCCACGGTTTGATTTGATTGCCACCGCCACGTTTGGCCTTGAATCGGTGGTGGCTCGTGAACTTGAGCGGCTGGGCTATACCGGTCTTCGCGTTGTTGACGGCAAGGTACATTTTCAGGGTGACGAGCGTGACATTGCTCGCTGCAATCTCTGGCTGCGCAGTGCCGATCGACTGCTGATTCGAGTCGGCGAATTTCCAGCACCGGATTTCGATGCTCTGTTCGATCAGACAAAGGCCCTGCCATGGTCCGACCTGCTGCCCGTTGACGCCAAATTCCCCGTAGCCGGTCGCAGCGTACTGTCACGGCTGCATGCCGTACCGGCGATCCAGGGAGCCGTCAAAAAGGCCATCGTGGAAAGCCTGAAGCGAACCTACCAGCGATTCCGTTTTGACGAATCGGGTTCCACATTTCAAATTGAAGTGTCGCTTTTGCGTGATGTGGCCACCCTGACTATCGACACCAGCGGAGATGGTCTGCATAAGCGTGGTTATCGGGAATTTGTAGGGGCCGCGCCGCTCCGCGAAACTATGGCAGCGGGCCTGATCCAGCTCAGCTACTGGAACCGCGATCGTCAGTTTGTCGATCCGTTCTGCGGCAGCGGGACACTGCCCATCGAAGCTGCCATGATTGGACGAAATATTGCACCTGGAATTGGCCGTTCGTTTGCAGCCGAAGACTGGCGGTGGCTCGATCGCCGTATCTGGCGTGAAGTCCGCACGGAAGCTCGTGACCTGCGACAGCCGCGGATGGTCCTGCCAATCCTCGGATTTGATCATGATCCATCTGCCATTCGGCTGTCAGAAAAGGGGGCCAACGAAGCGGGGGTGGCCGGAGACATCCAGTTTCGCTGCCAGGAAGTCAGCGACTTTCGCACAAATGCTGAATACGGAGTCGTGATTACCAATCCGCCATACGGAGAACGGCTTGGTGATCCGGAAGAAGTTGCGGCAGTTTATCGGGAACTGGGCCGAGTCACGGCTTCGCTGCCCACATGGGGCGTCTATGTAATCACCTCGAACCGAGGATTTGAGCAGCAGTTTGGACGCCGCGCTCCGCGACGCCGAAAACTGTTCAACGG
>Ga0172373_10008337_pt1 | contig 13183 bp, 9 predicted proteins | sample Lak10m_2_FD_114546 | JGI IMG/M metagenome (GOLD analysis project Ga0172373, IMG submission 114546) | Freshwater microbial communities from Kabuno Bay, South-Kivu, Congo - kab_092012_10m | ecosystem: Environmental > Aquatic > Freshwater > Lake | place: Democratic Republic of the Congo: South-Kivu... | reverse complement strand
GGACAGAAAAAGGGGTTACTCCTCCGACTGCGCTTCCAAGCAATTTTGAATGGAAAGAGCCCACTCAGAGTAAATCCCCCGTAACTCCTCCGACTGCGCTTCCAAGCAGTTTTGAATGGAAAGAGCCCACTCAAAGTAAGTCCCCCGTAACTACTCCTCCAACGCATACGGTGGCTAAAGGCGAATCCCTTTACAGTATTTCAAGAAAATATGCAACCAGAGTAGCCGATCTTCAGCGCTGGAATAATCTGGGCAATTCCACCCTGATTCAACCTGGCATGGTGTTGATGGTTGCTGAAAATAGTGCGGCAGTCACCGACATACCTACTTCGTTTGAACAAGCGAGTGATCAAACTCCTAGGTCGGTGGTCCCGCAAGCGTCTCCGGCACCTGCCTTTGCCTGGCTTTCGGCGTCGGCGGAAGTGGTCGTGGCAGCAGGCGAAACCGTGGCTTCTTTGGCGGCCAGATATGGTTATTCAGAAGAGCGATTCCGCTACTTTAACCGGCTCAGCCCGAACGCCGTCCTCAAAGTAGGCGATGTAATAAAAACGTCAGACTGCGAACCGGCGGATCTAAGGATACCTGATGAATTTGACCAGTTTTCAGAGAAAGGGATGCCCAGGACTACCCCGGCTACTGAAACAGAAAGTGCATTGATTGACCCGTATTGGGGAGAATTCACGCCCACTAATAAGGAAGAAATACGCGACCAACCAGCAAAACAGACGGTGGACAACAAACAGCCAGCGGCCGGATATTTTGGCCCGGTGCGGACAGAGACTACTCCAGCAGCTCAGAATAGCGATTCACCAACTGCGTATGAGTACACTGACGTAACGCCTAAATCAGCTTCTACCCGGAAAGCAGACAAACAACGAAAAGTACACGAGGTGAAAGCCGGCGAAACGCTTGGAGATATTGCCCGCCGATACGGCCTAACAGAAGAAGCCCTGAGGAAGCTGAACAATCTTAATGCCGGAGAGGCAGTCATTCCCTTTCAGCGCATCTTTATCAATTAATACTTAAACGGGCAACCGATAGAAATCCCGGGGTCATGCCATGTTCCCGGGATTTTTATTTAATACCCTCTAAAAGGGATAGGATTTTTGGCATTTCTTTCATAGCCGCCAGGTACCCTATCTCATATATTTCGCGATAGCGCTGAAATTTGAAAATATGAAATGGCCGAATCCCCTCTGGTTCAATCAGGACATCACAACCTGACAAGGAATTCGATGTATTGGCGATAATCGACAATTCAAATGTTCGCAACGCAATGCCCAGAAAGTTCTGTACCTCTCGGGAAGAGACCGGAAAATTGGGCATCACATTGACCCCAATAATGAAATCACAGGATTCCTGCAACGGCCTAACCGGTAAATTGCTGAGGAGACCACCATCGACGTAAAGCTCATTTTCTATTTCCACTGGTTTGAAAATAAGTGGGATGGAGCACGACGCCAGTATTGGTTGAAATAGTTTGCCGGATTGGCGATATTCAATTTCCCCTTTATTCAGATTGGTGATAGCCACAAAAAGGTCTTTCTGCAACACGCCAAAGTCATCTGCCGCAATAACCTCCTGCAAACGCTCCTGTAAATACGTGAGTTTAGCCAACCCATCTAATTGGAATCCGAGTTGAAATATTTTCCAAAACTTACTTTCCCGAACGAATTGCAACATCTCTGCGGGCGACATACCGGCAGAATACAAAGCGGCGGTTATTGCTCCGGCACTTGTGCCCGACAGCACGTCGGGGTAAATATCCTGTTCTTCCAAGGCCTGAAGTACACCGATATGTGCAATGCCTCTTGCGCCTCCACCTGAAAGCGCGAGCCCTAATTTTTTATGGCCTTTAGGCATAGCGGAGGATTAAAAAAGGGGATCGAAAGCGCGCGCAGGCTATTCCTCTGAAACGGGTTCTGACTTAGCAATGGTTTTATTCTCCTCAAACAACTGCAACAAATCGGCGAGGGTATCCCGCAAATCCTTGCGATCGACAATCAAGTCTATAAACCCATGTTCCAGCAGGAATTCAGAAGTCTGAAAACCTTCCGGCAAATCCCGCTTGATGGTTTCTTTGATTACCCGCGGGCCGGCAAACCCAATCAAGGCTCCCGGCTCAGCCAGGTTGAGATCACCCAACATGGCATAAGAGGCGGTGACGCCGCCAGTGGTGGGATCTGTCATTAACGAGAAATATGGAACACCGGCTTTAGCCAGTTGGGAGAGCCTAGCAGAGGTTTTGGCCAATTGCATAAGGGAGAACGCTGCCTCCATCATCCGCGCCCCACCGGAGCGGGAAATGATAATGAGGGGAGTTCGCGTTTCGAGGCAATATTCGATGGCGCGGGCAATGCGCTCGCCTACAACCGACCCCATGGAGCCACCAATGAAACTGAAGTCCATCGCGGCAATCACCAGATTTCTGCGGTTGACTTTTCCACGGGCTACAGTAATGGCATCCGTTACCTGGTTTTTTTTGTAGGCATCCTTGAGCCGGTCTGGATAAGGCTTGAGGTCGGTAAACTGCAACACATCCACCGAACGAAACTCTTCGAGCATCAGCTCGTGGGTGCCGTCGAAAATAAGGTCGAAATAATCGAGTGAGGAAATGCGCACATGGTAATTGCACTTGGGGCATTTGAGGAAATTTTCCCTAAGCTCCTTGGTGGTACTCGTTTCCCGACACTTTTCGCATTGATACCAAATGCCCTCCGGGGTTTCCTTTTTATTTCGGGTAGCTGTTTGAATACCGTCTTTCAACCGTTTGAACCAACCCATTTGTTCCTGTTTTATTGATGCACGGACGCAACAACGTTGTTACCGAACCACCATCTTATGTAAGCATCACCTTAATCAGGGCAAAAATATAAATTTTTAAAAAAGGAATGCCATTTTGGGCCATTTAGAAACCTGCGTAGCTACTTGCTTTTATTCCTGACACAAACGCCCGCACGTTTTCCAGCGGGGTATCCGGATACACCCCATGCCCCAGGTTGGCAATATGTCCACGTCCGAAGGAAGTTACCATTTGTTGCGCAGCCTGATATACGGTTTCCGGCGTCGCGTACAATTGACACGGGTCTAAATTCCCCTGAAGTATTTTTTGGGTTCCCAGCTGCTGCTTCGCCCAAGCAGGGTCGATGGTCCAGTCCAAACCAACGGTCTCGAACGACAACGTGCCAAAATCCTCCAACGCAAACCAGGCACCTTTCGCAAAAATAGTTTTAGGTACTTCCTGAATTGCCTCTGCAATCTGTTGGAGGTAGGGCACTGAAAACTCCCGATATTGCTGAGGACTAAGCAGCCCAGCCCAGGAGTCAAACAATTGAACCACCTGAACGCCCGCTGATACCTGGTTTTTAAGGTAGGCAATACTGGTCGCCGTGATGTGCTCTAAAAGCCGATGGGCTAATTCAGGTGCGCGATACAACATTCCTTTTGCCGTCGAAAACGTTTTGCTCCCTTTTCCCTCCACCATGTACGCAAAGATAGTCCAGGGGGCTCCGCAAAAGCCAATCAAGGGGACGCGGCCATCCAGCTGTCGCTGAATAAGGGCAATGGCGTCATAGACGTATTGCAACTCGTCGGCTGCCAGTTCGGCGGGACGCAGCTTTTCAATATCCGACGCATCGGCTACCACTTTGGGAAACCAAGGACCAGTTTTTTCCTGCATCTCATACGGCAAACCCATTGCCTCCGGTACCACCAGAATATCCGAAAATAAAATGGCGGCGTCCACTCCAAGCGCGTCCACCGGTTGCAAGGTCGCTTCACAAGCGAGTGCAGGAGTTTCTACCAAGCGTTTGAATGTACCTGCCTCCTGGCGCAGAGCCCGATATTCAGGCAAAATACGTCCTGCTTGGCGCATCAGCCATACAGGTGGTCGCTCCGTGTGCTCCCCCTTTATTGTCCGTAACAAAAGATCGTTGTCCGTTTTCATGGTGTAAAGGTAGATACAAACGGCCTTCCCCTACCCTCTGCGCGTGTCATTATTTAGTCAGGATTGCCTGCTTTGGCAATGTTGGTTTTTTATTTTTTAATTTAAAATTTAAAGAAATTTTTAAATGAGTAAAATATTTTTCCATTACATTCATTTTGAAATTGAATAAGCTACTTCGCGATTCCATTTGTCAATTTTGAGCGCCGAAAAGTCCCGGCACCAGTAAATCATGCGTATTTTTGCACCCCTATTCCTGGCTCAGCCGATGCTGCCGGCCAAGGATATTTTACACCGGCCTGCAAAAATCACCTGGCTCATGACTCATAGAAACCAAAAACCAATGCGCATCCGATGGACCATTCCAGTCAGTGCAGCGGCTGTATTGGCCATCCTCCTGCTGACGCTACAAGGCTGTGTGGAAGCCACGAACCCATATCCGGCATTCCCGCCCGGTCCCTGGCGCGGCGTCTTGCTGCTCAAGCAAATTCCCGTGTCGTCTAACCCCAAGGGAGCGCCCCTTCCCGATAAAGTCAATCTGAAATTCGAAGAGATAAGTGCCGGTGAACTGCCATTCAACTTTGATGTTCAATATGTTAATCCGGATAGCTTTTTCCTGGTGCTACATAATGGAGAAGAAGATATTATTCTGTCTGATATCCAGTTCGGAAAAGATCCCGCCTCCGGAAAGGATACATTTTTGATCAAATTTCCGATTTACCAGGCCTATCTCCGCGGGGTCTTTGCCGAAAACCTGATGGAAGGGGAATGGATCGATAAGAGCAAGGGAGACTACCGCATCCCTTTTCAGGCCAGGCATGGCCGCAACCATCGCTTTACCCCCTTACAAAAAACACCGGCTACTGATATCAGCGGAAAATGGGAGGTACAGTTTGAAACAGATACGGACCACCCCTATCCCGCTATCGGGGAATTCCAACAAAAAAAGAACTATCTAAGCGGAACCTTCCTGACCCCTACCGGCGATTTCAGGTTTTTGGAAGGAACCATCCAGGGAAATAAGATTTACCTATCGGCCTTCGATGGTGCCCATGCTTTTTTGCTGGAAGCCAAAATCCAAACGGACTCCACCATCACCGGTGGCTTCTGGAGTGGGTATGATTATACGTGCACCTGGGAGGGTCGCCGAAATCCATCCGCTACCCTACCCGACCCACATGCCATGACCCTGCTCCGACCAGGAATTACGGAACTTTCATTCCGCTTCCCAGATACCGAAGGAAAAGAAATCACCCTGGATGACCCTGCCTTCGACGGCAAAGTCAAAATTATTCAGATTATGGGCAGTTGGTGCCCCAACTGTAGAGACGAATCGGAATTTTTAGTAAATTACCTGCGCAAAAATCCCACCAAAGATGTGGCCGTTATAGCCCTTGCCTTCGAGCGCATAGCCAATAAGACGCAAGCATTAGAAGCCTTAAGATCCTACAAAAAAGATATGCAAATTCCCTACCACCTGCTATACGCCGGATCCTCCGATAAAAAAGAGGCCGCCAAGGCGCTGCCGATGTTGAACCGGGTGGTTGCCTATCCTACCATGATTCTGGTGGATAAACAAAACAAGGTAAGAAAAATACATACCGGATTTGCCGGGCCGGCAACTTCCGCATTTGCCGCCTTTCAATCTGATTTTCAATCGAATATAGATCAATTACTCGCAGAAAAATAAATTCCATTTAGCCTCTAAACCTTTCCAATTATGACAAAAATTGCCATCGCATATTGCTACGACAATGCAGCCGTTGCGAATGAAATCGCACAAGAACTTCAACTGGGAAATATCTTCCCACAACTTTTTTCCTGCAAATCGGATACCAACCTCCTTCCCCTTACCGACCAGCTACAGGATTTCCAGGGTACGATTTTGTTGATTATCAGCGATAATTTTCTCAAATCCATTTCCTGCATGAATGGTGCCCTCAGCCTGCTCCAACAACGCAACCAGGATATCATCCCTGTTATCATCGACGGGTTCTCAAAGGATGAACACTCCGACGCACAAATCAGTGTCCCTACGCGATTCGAGAAAATTGGAGATATCATTCCGTATATCAACTATTGGCAAAATCAATACCTCGATCTGCGGAATGAACGGAGAAAGCTCGAATCAGATATGGATACCAACCCCGAGCGGGAAGCCTTGAATGAACATGTGCGCACCTTGCGGCAGGTCAGCTCCGAAGCCAGCGAATTCCTCCGCCTGCTTCGCAATACCCAGCACATGACCAAGGAGACGCTTTTGGAAAACTTCTGCGAAGCACTCTTCTACGCAATCGACGACTCCGATGCATTCGAGGTCTTCAAAGTAAATTTTTTGAAAAATAGGGATACGCAACCTGAACTACCAACACCACTGCAACTAGAACCATTAACACCAGCGCAACCGGAGGTGCCAACTCCAACACAACCAGAACTATTAACTCCAACCCCACCAGAACCAGTAACCCCATCAGAACCGGAGGTGTCAACACCAACTCCACCAGAACTATTAACTCCAATACAACCAGAACCAGTAACCCCACCAGAACCGGAGGTGTCAACACCACCACAACCAGAACCAGTAACCCCACCAGAACCGGAGGTATCAATACCAACACAACCAGAACCAGTAACCCCAGCGCAACCAGAACCAGTAATACCAACACAACCGGAGGTATTAACACCACCACAACCAGAACCCAAAGACCTACTTGAGCAGGCCATAGATCTGGAAGAATCCGGGGAAGTCGAACTAAGTAGTTCCGTGTATGAAAACGCCATCGAGCGCTTCCCATACGATAGCGCACTCCGCTACCACTATGCTTTACTGCTGGCCAAAAATCGCTCCACTTACGGCCCCGCTATCCAACAGCTCAAAGCGCTGATCGAGTTCAACCCCCAGCATGAGCATGCCCATTTTCTCCTCGGGGAGCTATTCGAGGTCCAAAACCAATTCGAAGATACCCACCACCATTATTTGGAAGTGTCCAAAATCGACCAAAGTTTCAAGGACATTTTTTATCTGCTCGGAATGGTGGCGCTAAAAGCGAACATGGAGAAAAGCCTCGCAGCCAGCTATTTCAAAATGGCCGCACACATCGACCCACAACACAAGGATGCCCCCTATCAATACGCACTTTTAGCGGCAAACTTGCCAGGTAAGACCGAAAAAGCAATTAAGTACTTCAAGAAGACCTTAGCACTGGATGCTAACCATAAGTTTGCCCTATACGACCTGGCGCTCCTATATTACCGCGAAAATCATCTCGGGAAAGCCAGAAAATATTATCTGGCATCGATAGAAAATAATCCGGAGTTCAAGACCAAGGAGAACGACGCGGTATTTGGAGTGGTCCCTGCACCAAGTGAATCGCCCAATCCAACTGGTACAGAACAGGATATGCTGGAAGCACTCAAAGTAACCATCAAAAAGCTGGAAGAACTTATCGAACAGAAGGGGCCTCAAATGGATCCCTTGCCCAAAAAGACCGTGCTTATTACCGGCGCAACCTCTGGTATTGGTCGGGCTACTGCCATTCAATTCGCCCAACACAAGCACCGACTTATCCTTACCGGGAGAAGAGAATCCCGCTTACTGGCCCTTTGCGAAGAGCTTCAACAGCAATATCATGTGGAAACCCTGCCCTTAGTATTCGATATTCGGGATGAAGGGGCTGTTAAAAATGCTATCCATTCCATCCCGGAAGATTGGAAAGCCATCGATATCCTCATCAACAATGCTGGAAAAGCAAAAGGCTTGTCCCCGATTCACGACGGGAAGCTGGAACACTGGGAGGAAATGATCGACACCAACATCAAAGGGCTGTTGTATATCACCCGCCTAATTGCGCCTACCATGGTGGAACGTCGGGCAGGACACATCATCAACCTTGGTTCCATTGCCGGGAAGTTCATTTATCCCAACGGAAATGTCTATTGTGCCACCAAAGCGGCGGTAGATGCGTTGACTCAAGGTATGCGCCAGGATCTGTATCGGTACAATATCCGCGTGAGCCAGGTTGCTCCAGGCCACGTAGAGGAAACAGAATTTGCCCTGGTTCGATTCGACGGCGATGAAGAGGCTGCCCGCATTTATGAGGACTTCCAACCCCTCACCTCTGCCGATGTAGCCGATACGATTTACTATATCGCCTCCCGACCAGCGCATGTGAATATTCAGGATGTCGTCCTTTACGGTACCCAACAAGCTTCGGCCACCCTCGTGAACCGAAGTGGGCGGGATGCTTTCAAAATTTTATAACTGGATAGCTCCAATGAGCACCCGCCGCTCCCTGTAGTTGTACCTGATAGGTACCTGCAGGGAGCGCCTCCAGATTGAACGCCGCATGCTGCTGACCGGCAGCTACGGGATATTGCAGGCAAAGGGATCCGTTGGCAGTGAACAGGCGAATGGCCGTCGGATACGTACTGTTATTCTCCCAATTTATGTAAATCCAGTCAGCCGTCGGATTCGGATAGACAGTACAGGCAAACGTGGGCTGCGTTCTGCTGGTGCTTACCGGCGCGGCCTGAAAAAAATAATCCAGGGAATAGGTAAATATGCCCCGTCCGTAGCTCCCTGCGAGTAATAGGTGCTGCGCCTCATTCCATTCCAGGTCATAAATGGCCAGCAAAGGCATTTTTTCACCTAGCTTATTCCATCGCTTGCCACCATCCCGCGTACCATATACGCCGGCGTCGGTCGCCGCAAACAGCACGGAGTCCTTTCTACCCGGCAGCACCAGTAAATCATTGACCGCGATAGGCGGCATATCACCGGAAATATTTTCCCATGTCTGGCCCCTGTTATCGGATTTGAAAATATACGCCAAGGCTTCATTATCCCTATATCCGGAAAAAGTAACAAAAACACGATCCCGTATGCCCGGAGACGCGTGCACGGAGGTGACATAGCGATTGGGCAACCCAGCCTGGATTGGAGTCCAACTACTTCCTCCGGTAGCAGTGCGCCACACATTTCCATCACTGGTTCCAGCATACAGCAAGCTGGAGTCTAGCCCGGAAGAAGCCAGGCAAGTCACACTGTGAAACGCGTCGCCAAATAAATTCCCGTCTGTCAAATCGGGACTGATAGGCTGCCAGGAGGGAATTTTAGTGCCCGCCGATTTATACACCCGGTACGTTGCCGTGAACATAGTCTGCGCCACCGACCGGCTGAAAATGAACGGGGTATCCCAATGGGTCCGCTCACTGGCGGTGATTCCTGCGCTGGCATTCAGCCAGGTACTCCCCCCATTTGTACTGACGAATTTTCGACCGTACTGCATTTGAACATACTGCGTCTTTGGGTCCTGGGGGTCAAACAAGCAGGTAAAGCCGTCGTTGGGATACATTCGGATCCAGTTAGCTCCTTGTTCGTTGCTGCGCAATGTTCCATTATCCTGGGTTCCCCCATAAAATATGGTAGGAAAGTGAGGGTTATACCCCACCCTATAAAATTGTAAGCCGGGCAATCCGCGAAGCACCGTCCAGTTTTCGTCGGTTTCGTCGCGGGAATACAGCCCACCATCCGTAGCAAGCCACATCCTTCCATAGGCTCCAAACACTAAATCGTGTTTATCGGCATGTACCAGGTACTGCCGCCACGATGGGGCTGCCAGCTCCCAATTCCTACCTCCATTTCGGGTGCGCCATAGGTCGATCCCCAAAATATAGATTTCAAAATCATTCGTTGGGTGTACCGCGAAACGACCAAAATACCAGCCAAAGCTGGAGTTTCCCATAGCTCCTGTACGACTTAAATTGGTGGTAGCCCAGTCAATTACCGCCGTCCAGGTTTTTCCTGCGTCATCGCTGCGGTAGATATTGTCTAGTTCCTGATCGGCCCCAATTATCCGCGCAAACACGCGGCCCTCGGTGACCCCACTATGCGCCAGTGCAATCCGGCCGTTGGCACTAGCCCCATTAATGGATGGCCGATTCCAGGTATTTCCGCCATCCGATGAAACAAATACAGCACTGCCGGTACCCGCTGCAATGGATTCCCTATTTGTTCTTATCCGATCCCAGGATGCAGCATATAGCTGATTCGGGTTGAAGGGATCCAGTACCATATCGGTTACCCCGGCTTGATCACTCACGAATAACACTTGTTTCCAGGTCTTTCCTCTATCCGTACTTTTATAAACACCCCGGTTGGAATGTCGGTGAAGAGGAGACCCCAGGCAACCTACCCAAAGGATGTTTGGATTAGTAGGGTGTACCAATATCGACGAAATAATCTGAGTCTCCTGCAATCCGACATACGCCCAGGATTTACCCCCGTCCTGACTGCGGTAGAGTCCGCTTCCCAAAAAAGGGTACCCGGTCACATTGGGGTCCCCCGTACCTGCGTACACCACCTCCGGATTACCGGGTTCCAGCGCCAGGGCTCCAATAGCCAAGCTCTTTTGGTTATCAAAAACCGGTGTCCACTGAAGCCCCCCATCCTCTGACTTAAAGACACCCCCCGATGCGAGCCCGGCGTACAGCACCTGCTCCTTTTGAGGATGCACGGCTACTGCGTTGACCCGACCGGTGAAATTGGGTGCTTCCGCATTTTTCCAATCGCCATCAAAGCCAGGAACAGGACTTCCTCGAAGTTCACTTTGCGTGAATGCCTCTGCCACCGCTTTTTGATAGGCCGCAGCAGGAAAAACAGGTAGCGGATAGGATCGACTTAGAAAAAAGGACTCCTCGGGCCGGGCACCAGCCCGCGCATCCAGACTATCCCCTGTCTGAAAATAGAGGTAGAGCGCCATGGATACCAATGCAATTCCCCCACCAATTATTCTTTTCACACCGCTATTCATGGGTCACTTTTGAGAACAAATCCCTTAATCCAGTTGCATCACTTGGTTTTATACGGCCGCTGAGCAACAAGCGAACCTCCCTTCGACGGGGGGCACTTTCGAAGCGTTGCAATTCCTCAGCCGTTTCAGGTACTACCACAGGTACTAGCACTGGTTTTTTATCCCGATCACCAAGTGCCACAAACGTGTAGTAGGCATGGTTGCATTTTTGCCGGTTATGCCCTTTTATGTCGGCAGCAAAAACCTCCACATAAATCTCCACGGAAGTGGTAAAGGCCCTGGTAACACAAGCTTCAATCGTAAGTATATCTCCCACGTGGATTGGCAAGGTAAACGACACATGGTCCACGGAAACGGTGACGACATGGGCTTCACAATGCTTTCCGGCACAGATGCCACTAATGATGTCCATCCAGCGTAGGAGATTGCCCCCCATCAAATTACCCATGGGGTTGGCGTCGTTGGGCATCACCATTTCGGTCATGACTGACCGTGAAGTCGAAACTGTTTTTGAATGCATAGTCAACGAATCATTACCCCTTTAGCACCAAGAAAGGGAATCGGTGTAAAGTGCGTCTCAGAAATACTGCCGTTTACAAAAACAAAGCGCTTATCATACAAATAGCCGTCGATGGAAAAGCTAATCCAATACTCATTGGTGATGGAAAACAGGCTTCGTTGAATCGGTTCAATCAATACCGTCGCCAAGGGACCAATTTCCTCAAAGAAATACCGCAAAGTGGACGTTTTGACCTCTTCCCCGTCCATCTCTCCGTATCCCTGGGAAGTGATGAGCACGTTGCTAAGCGTTTCCTCCTTGAGGTTGATTATCCAGGAATCCCAAAACTCGTCCTGAACGTCTCCTTTGGGAACGATGGCAACCGCCACATCTTCTACCTTAATCAATGGAATATCCTTTTTCATGAATTGTTCGATATATATTCAAAATCAAATACTTGTGCCAGCTTTTCACGCAAGACCCCTTTTACTTCCTCCATATCCAGCACGTGGCCCAACTCTTGTTGCAGGGAGGTCACGTCTTTGTCCGAATCTTGGATGCCACAAGGCACAATATGTCCGAAATGGGTCAAATTAGTATTGACATTAAAGGCAAACCCATGGAGGGTCACCCACCGGCTGAGGTGTACGCCGATGGCGCAAATTTTTCGATTTGGCCGGATTCCATCCGATTGTAACCAAACACCGGTATATCCTTCTATTCTTGTACCCTCCAGTCCATATACCTCCAGGGTACGGATAATAGCTTCCTCCAGACTGCGCACGTAGCGATGTACATCTGTAAAAAAATACTCGAGGTCAAAAATGGGATAGCCCACAATCTGTCCGGGGCCATGATAGGTAATATCCCCTCCTCGGTTAATTTTGAAAAAAGTGAACCCAAGGGATTCCAGTTCATCCTCAGATAACAACAAATGATCAGTACTACCACTCTTCCCCAGCGTGTACACCGGAGGATGCTCCACAAAGAAAAGGGAATGAACAGGCGGTTCGAGTGGAATGCCTACCCCACCCGATTTTCTAAATGCGAGTTTTAAATTTATAAGTTCCTGATGTACATAAGATTGTAAATCCCACGCCTCTTTATAGGTCATTTTTTCCAGGTCCTTGAATACAACATTTTGTCGCATTTCTTTCATTGTATTTGTCAAAATTAGAAAAATCCCCGCTTACCTTTATCCTTTGAAACTAAACCCTTTGCCATGAATAGGTACTACCCCCTTCTGCGTATTTTCCCGATGCTCTCCGCAGGCTTCCTGCATGCACAAGATTTGATTCCGATGCATCCAACTATGCAGGCACTGGGCAATATGCGCTCCACCTACCCGGCCGCCTCCTTCAATCCGGCACATCGGGCATCCATCGAACATACGTCGGTTTCCCTTTTCCATAATAACCATTTTATCCGCAGTGGGTTGTCGCAAAATGGAATAGAGTGGATAAACCCACTGGCAGGACACTTTGGTAGTCTTTCCATGACCTATACCGGACTGCATGGCTATCGCGAAATTTCGCTGCTGGGTTCGTGGGCAATTCCCGTGGAAGCCAGGTCACAGGTAGGTGCCGGCCTGGGATTCCTGTGGATAACCCAGGGAAATGTTGCTTCCCATTGGCGACCAATATACAGACTGGGAACAAATTGGCAGGCTACCAAAATGCTGGCTTTCAGTATGTTGCTCGAAGGAAGCTGGTCTATTCCCAGTATAAGTACCGGGTGGCGGTATTCGCCCAACGAAAAAGTAAACCTCATGGTCGAAATGTACCATTCCCCTGGGAAAAAAATCAGTTTCAACGTGGGCATGGATTATGCCCTACACCCCTCGTGGTTTATTCGCAGCGGTATTTCTGCGCCAGAGGGAAATATGTCCTTTGGTGCTCAGTTTTCCAGAAAAAAGTCAGCAAATATCTC
>Ga0172373_10008335_pt1 | contig 13187 bp, 10 predicted proteins | sample Lak10m_2_FD_114546 | JGI IMG/M metagenome (GOLD analysis project Ga0172373, IMG submission 114546) | Freshwater microbial communities from Kabuno Bay, South-Kivu, Congo - kab_092012_10m | ecosystem: Environmental > Aquatic > Freshwater > Lake | place: Democratic Republic of the Congo... | reverse complement strand
TAGATTAACCAGACACCTTCAAAAATACTCTTATAATCAATAACACATTGCTTTCAAAGCCGCAATCTGATCTGCCCGGCGAGGTACATATCTGGTATACGGGTATAAATTTCGCCCTGCTCCACTACATACCACAGCCTGACCCCTAGATATGGGATGAAGCTTCAAAAACAAGAATAAAATTCTCTATATTGCGGAATACTTGTTTACGGATATTCGACTCAAATCCCATAAACGATCATGCCCCACTCCCCTGCCTTTCAGTGCTGGGAAGTGGATTTTTAACACAACAAGGCGACTCAATTTCGAGTCGCCTTGTTGTGTTCTTCTGAATAACCTTGTTGAGGACAAGATCAATTTGTACGGGTTGTAAAGTCTGAATGGAACTTCATGTGTATCTGTCGGTTCTGATCAATTCTGGCTTCCTCCAAAATCGTATCCACCACCCGCTTCTTCAATAGAAACACCTGATGTCTTTCTTCCGGGGTTTGGGGATCAGCATAAATCAACTCAACCATCTCTGACTGCAATTCAGCCACATATTTCTTTATCTGTTCTTCCAAGTCAAGTTGTGTAAAATCATCCTTCGTTCGTTCAATGGTTGTCAGCCTGCGCTGTACTCCTCGCTCTTTCTCATACAGTACATTCATCGGGATTTTGGATGCATACGAAAAACTGCCTTCTAACTGAACAGCCCAATTTTGAATCAAATCAGCCAAAGAACTTTCATAGTTTTACGGCGTCACAAACATCATCGCCCCATCCAATCGGACGGGGCGAATTTTTTACCTGCACTCCCCCGCCCACGCTGGGTGCGCGGACTTCCACGCCGCGACCGCCTGCTCCATTTTCGTCACGGCCTCGCGCCAGGCTTGCTCGGCGTCTTTTCCATTAGCGATGTCTTGCAGCATGGTATCCACGATGCCCGGCGTGCCGAAGACTTCCCACGCCCAGGGCGGGACGACATCCGAGCGTTGGAATTGTCCGTTCGCCACCGAACCCATGTTCATGGCGGGATGATTGGCGAACGCGTACCAATCGTAAAATGATTCGATCCAATCGGGGCGCTGGCGCGTGTACGCGTCGGGGCTGGCAAGCGCCTCGTCACGCACCGACGCAAGCAGCGGAATCATGTGACCAGGCACGGTCAGGTCGTAGCGCAAAATTCGGTCGCCACTGACCAGCCATTGCAGGAAGTCCTTTGCCTCCTGCTGGTTCTTCGTCCCTGCCGCGATGGCAAATCGATTCCACACGCCGAGCGTGACTTTGACGTCGCCGAACGGCGGAAACACCACCGCAGTTTTCTCCGCCAATTCGGGATGCGTCTCGTTCATCTGGACTCCGAGCCTGCCTCCGTACATGGACATCGCCACACGCTGATTCAGATACGCGTCGATCTGTTCGCGGTAACTCCACGTGCTGTAACCGGGCGGCGCGTACTGCGCGAGTTCCGCCCAGCGCTTCACGGCGGTCAACGCTTGCGGCTCGCCAAATGTGACCGTGCCATCGCAGGAAAAATAATCGCCGCTGTTCTGCCAGAGGAAAACAGAGAAATAATTGACGGTGGCAATGTTCTGTCCCGCAGGCAGGGCAATGCCGTACATGCCATCCTTCGTTAGAACGCGGGCGGCGTTCAACAATTCATCATAGGTGGTCGGCACGGGAAGCCCCGCCTGTGCGAGCAAATCCTTCCGCACCCACAGCCCGTACACGCTGGCGGCATACGGCAAAGCGTACACCTGTCCGTTTTGCTGATAGAGACTGCCCGCCACAAAATCATCCGCGCCGATGTTCGTCACAAGATCATCGAGCGGCAGGAGATAACCAGAATCCACCCATTGCGGCATGAGCGTCGGCTCCACCTCAAAGATGCCGAGGTCCGCGCCCGAAGCCAGCGCGCTGATGAGGCGCCGTCCGCGCGAGGCAGGCGACGCCATGACAATATCCACCTCAATGTTGGGATGTTGGGATTGGTATTCAGCGATCAGCGTTTGCAAAACCGCCAGTTGACTGGGATCGTTTTCAGTGGTGAAGAACGGGATGATTCGCGGGGAGGAAGAATCCGTCGAAACGGTGACCGGCGCGGTCGGAGTCGGAAGCGTGGAGGTCGGGGTGGGCGCGCAAGCCGTCACGAGAGTCAGCGTCAGGAAAAGCAGGATCGCCCTGCCTTTCCTGAGTGATAGAAATGAGGATCGCATGTTTTGATTCTATCTGCTGAAAGCGATGCGCGCCACCTCGTCTCAATCTTCCTGACCGTCGCCGAAGACGATGCGGCCAGATTCGACGGGCTTCCGCCTGAGGCGCGCGATCAGCACGGGGATGTAAGGCAGGAGCAGCTGCGCCGTTTCCGCGAGCGCACGAAGACAAATTACAAAACCTGGAAGATCACGGATGAGGATTGGCGCAATCGCGGCAAATGGGAAGATTACATCATTGCCGCGGAAGAGATGCTTTTGAAAACGAGCACGCCCGATTCTCCCTGGACGCTGGTGGAAGCCAATGATAAATATTTTTCGCGCATCAAGTCCCTGCGCACAGTCGCAGAGAAATTGCGGCGGGCGTTGAAGTAAAAAAATATCTCCTTAAACTGGCAAGATTGATCCTGTAGTATTGAGTAGTAAAATACTGACAACCTCCATGCGCAGATGGTTAACGTTTCACCGCGACCTTGGACTTCAGCTTCTGGCGTTTTACCTGTTCCTGATCATTCCGTTTCTGGTAACGCTGTTGATATTTGACCGCTTGGTGGGGGAGAGGATTCGCGGGGATGTGGAGGCGAACGATATTGCACTCGCGCGTGCCATTGCTCTTGAGACCGATATCGCCATCAATAATTCCCTGAAAACAGTCGAGGAACTTTCTTTCTATTCAAGCGTGATCAAAATTGAAGAAGAAAATATGGGGGAGCTTTTTTCAGTTGTAATCAGCACGCGGCCAGATGTAAATTTGGTCTATCGTTTGGGCGCAGATGGGATCATGTTGTATCACTATCCCGTCGGCCCCAGTTCCACAGTGGGGACGGATTTTTCCTTCCGCAGTTACTATCAAAATGCGCTAACTTCCAACGTTCCGTTAATTTCCGAAGGACGTATCTCTCCCACTACCAATCAGGCGGTGGCGACAGCGGTCATGCCCATTCGTTCAGCTAGCGGAGAATTTCTTGGGTTGGTCGGCACGAATATAAAACTTGAAAGTTTGAGCGATACATTATCTGCGATCATCTCGGAACATACGAACGAAGAAGGTTTTGAAATACTGATCCTTGATGTGAGCGGTCAGGTCATTGCACATCCCGACCCTGATTTTCTATTGAAACACGCGAATGAAATCCTGCCTGATATTTATACGCAAGTCCTGGCTGGGAACAGCGGCTCGATCGTGGAGACGGATCTCAAAGACGAAGAACGCCTATATACCTACGCCCCCATTCCCAGCGTGGATTGGGGCGTGATTATCAGCCGTCCCACGACGAATGCATTCGCGACCCGCATCATTCTTCAGCGCATTACGCAGGTGGCGATGGCAACTTTTGTTTTGATCGGTCTTGCATTTTGGGGGATTCTCGCCTGGCGCGTGATCAATCCCATTGAAAAACTGGCGCTCATATCCGAAGCGATCGGACTGAATCAAGAGGTTGAACAGGGGCAGCGCATACAGATCGAAAGGATGTCACGCCGCGCCGATCAGATCGGGAATCTCATCCGCAGTATTTTGCGGATGGAGAATTCCATTACCGAACGAATGAAGGAGCAATCGACTTTACTGGAGACCAGCACCGCTGTTGTCTCGTCTCTGGACTTAAGCGTTGTGCTAGACCGCATACTGGGGCAGGTTGGCCGCCTGTTGAATGTGCAAAGGATCGCCATCATTGCGCTGGATGAAGGTCACGGCGAATTCCGAATCCGCGCCAGCCGCGGACTCTCTCAATGGTTCACCGAGCAGTTGTCCATCCAGCCGAGCGAACCGAGTTCGGTGAGTATGCGTGCGCTGCGTGTGCGTGAACCGATCCAGGTTAGCGACACGGAAACCGATCCATCCTATAAACCGCAAAGAGAGCGTTCGCGCGCGGAGGGCTATCGCGCAGTGTTGGCCGTTCCGCTTAATACGCAGCACGCGCCGCCGACATGTTTGCTGGTCTTTCATACTACACCGCATGAATTCACAACCAATGAAATCCAACTGCTATCGAGTTTTGCAAATCAGGCTACGATGGCGATTGAGAACGCGATCTTGTTTGAGCGCAGTGATACGCGCTTGCAGGAACAAACACGCCGCCTCGAAGCGCTGGTGCAATCGATGGATGATGGATTGATCTTGAGCGATTTGAAAGGCGTGATCATTTACGCGAACAGAAGAGTGGCCGAGTTGTCCAAACTTTCAAACGAGGATATGGCGAATATACAAGTGGAGCGCGTGATTAATCGTGTATTAAGCAATTCGATTGAGAACATCGCAAAGGATGATGAGATCAAAAATATCCTTGAGGGGTCGAAGCATAAATCAGAGATCGCGTTGATGGTTGCGGGGCGTCCGCTGCATCTGCGGTTCGAGACGTTCGATGTGACCGATGCCAGAGACATGCCGATTGGCCGCGGCATTATCCTGCACGACATTACGGCTGACCGTGATCTGGATCGCATGAAGTCGAATCTCATTTCGACAGTTTCCCATGAACTGCGCACACCGCTGGCTGCGATCAAAGGCTACGCATCTACTTTGCTGGCTGAGGACGTGGAATGGGATATTAAATCGCAAAGGGAATTTTTATCCATTATTTCGAATGAGACAGACCGCTTGACTGGGCTTGTAAATAATTTATTGGATCTGTCGCGCATTGAAGCAGGGTCAATAAAATTGTCTTTGGAGAAATGCAACATTGAAGAGACGATCCTGCGCGGGGCGAGGCAGTCGCGCCTCGAAAGCGGGAACAGGTTCGAGGTCCAGATCGAAGCGGACTTGCCATCCTTTTATGCGGATGTGCCTCGTCTTGAAACTGTCATCCGTAACCTGATCGAGAACTCGGTCAAATATGCGGGTGAGCATTCTTTCATTCAAGTGAAAGTTAACAGACAAAATGATTCGGTAATTTTCCGCGTGATGGATGACGGGCCGGGAATACCGCCCGAAAAAAGTGAACGCATCTTCGAACGTTTTTATCGTTTGGATGACAGCCTTGCGCGTGCGACAAGCGGAGCGGGACTTGGACTTGCGATCTGTCAGGGACTTGTGCGCGCGCATAAGGGCGAGATTTGGGTGGAGCCGATGAATGCGGGCGCGTGTATCGCGTTTTCCATTCCGTTGAATTTATATGAAGCGAGAGACGAGCCTTTATGAATGAACCTGTTGTGCTGGTAGTGGACGATGAAAAATCACTGCGCGATTTTGTGCGCCGAAATTTGGAGGCGCGTCATTACAAGGTCTTGACCGCTTCCAACGGGTTGGAAGCGCTGGCAACTTTTAATAATGAAAAAGTTGATCTTGTGATCCTGGATTTGATGATGCCGCATTTGGATGGTTTGGAAACAACGCGCCGCATCCGTGAGACCTCGAAAACGCCGATCATTATCCTGACTGCATTGGGTGAGGAGTCTGATAAGGTGCAGGCCTTTGATATGGGCGCGGACGATTATCTGACCAAGCCGTTCGGCGTCGGTGAGTTGATGGGGCGCATCAAAGCCGTGCTTCGGCGCGCACGCTGGCTGGAGCCTTCGTCGAACGAAGAACAGTTGGTACGCGGTGATATTCGTGTGGACATGGAGCGTCATCTGGTGACCGTGAAAGATTCGCCAGTGGAATTAACGCCGACGGAATTTAATCTGCTGGTGTATTTATTGAAACATGCGGGCAGGGTTTTATCGCATCGTGTGATTTTGCAAAATGTGTGGGGAATGGAATATGGCAACGAAGCCGAATATCTGCGCGTGTATATTGGACGTCTGCGCCAGAAGATAGAAGTTGATGCGCTCAATCCGCGCCACTTGTTCACCGAGCACGGGATGGGGTATCGTTTCGAGGGGTAAAAATCTTCAAACACAAAGGACACTACGGTCACAAAGGAAAACAGAAAGCATTGTCCTTTTCCTTACTTAGTGTACTTTGTGCCCTTTGTGTTTAGTGGGGTTGTGTACGGGGGAAAATTATTTATAAATTATTTATATCTGCCCATCCGTTTTTTATTTGATATTTCCGCTTCCTTCCTATAATTTATTTAACTGCGTTCTCAAATCTTGTGATTCGCAATTCATTCTTTCACGCCACGAAGGAGGCTTGTCCGAAAATGAAACGTACACTGTTTAATCTTTTTGCCCTGTTGATCGTTCTTAGTCTTGCGCTGACTGCCTGCGGAGGGAACGCCACCCCCGCGCCGACTGAAGCGCCCGTTGTGGACGCTCCTGCCGCCACAGACGCGCCCGCCGCAACCGAAGCGCCTGCGGCAGCCGCAGAAGAAGTAACCGTCACCATCGGTTTTACCGCTTCGCAAACAGGGGCTCAGGAAGTTTCATCCAAACGCCAGGTCAATGGTTTTAATTTGTGGATGAATCAAGTCAATGAAGCGGGCGGACTCACCTTGAGCGACGGCACAGTCGTCAAATTTGCTGCGCAAAGCTATGACGATGAATCCACAAAAGAACGCGTGCAGGAACTCTACACACGTCTGATCACCGAGGACAACGCTGACTTTTTGATCAGCCCCTACTCCTCGGGTCTCACCGCCGCCGCCGCAGTCATTGCGGAACAGAACGGCAAGTTGATGATTACCACCGGTGCGGCTGATGATGATACCTACAAGCAGGGCTACACGGGAGTCTTCCAACTTTATACCCCTGGCTCACTGTATCTCACCAGCACTGTGGATATGCTCAAGACTCTTGACCCCGCCGCCAAGATCGCGATCGTAAATGAAAGCGACAAATTCTCCACGGCAGTGGTCGGCGGTTTGAAGCCCTATGCTGAAGCCGCTGGATTTGAGATCGTGTTGGAAGAAGCTTACGCATCCGACACCGCTGACTTTGGGCCGATCATCAACAAGATAGTTGACTCTGGCGCGACAGTTGTCTTGGGCGGCGGCCACTATCCCGATGGCAGCACCTTTGCCCGCCAGTTATACGAACGCAAGGTTGGTATTCAGTTCATCGGCATTCTCGTTGCCCCGCCCGATAGCAAATTCTCCGAACTCGGCGATGCTGCGCTCGGTGTGACGGGCCCCAGCCAATGGGAAGGCAAAGCCACTCATACTGAAGAAGAAGCAAATGGACTGGGCATTGAATGGTTTGGCCCCAGCGGCGCTGACTTCTCCGCCGCCTTTGAAGCCGCCTATGGCGACAAACCCACTTATCACGCTGCGGGCGGATACACCGCTGGCCTGCTCCTTGAAAAAGCCATCAGAGACGCAGACTCAATCGACAGCGAAGCAGTCAAAGCCGCGCTCGACGCGACCAACATCTTCACCTTCTACGGCGGCATCAAGTTCGACACATCCGCTGAAGCGCATGGTCTGCAGATCGGTCACAGCATGGTCGTCATTCAATGGCAGAAGAATGAAGCTGGCGAATTGGTTCGCGAAGTCGTCTGGCCCGCGGACGTCGCCACCAAGGCTCCCATCTTCCCCATCGTAGTCCCGTAGTTTGTAAACATCTTGCAGACTTCGGAAGTCCTCAAGACTTCCGAAGTCTTTCACATTTTGGAGTTGATCCATGCAACAAATAAGCCTGCTCCTCGCTTCCCTGCCAGATGGAATTTTGCTTGGGTTCGTATATGGTGTTGCCGCAATGGGACTGACATTGATCTGGGGTGTGATGAACGTCATCAACCTGTCTCACGGCCCCATCATATCGCTTGGCATGTTCGGCACTTATATGATCTTCATTAAGTTGGGCATCAATCCATATCTCGGATTATTTATCGTTGCTCCAATTGGTTTGCTCCTGGGGATTTTGATCTACACCGTGGCGGTTCACCGTGTGATTAATGCGCCGCATCTTTCCTCACTGCTGGCGACATTCTCAGTCAACATGATCATCATCGGGCTGGGTACAGCCGCTTTCACCACATCCCCATTCAATGTGGATTTCAACATGGGCAGTGTGAATCTTGGCTCGACGACTTTACTTGGCACGCGCCTTATCGCAGCCCTAGCTGCGATCATTGTGACGGGTGGGCTGTATCTGTTTCTCTACCAGACTCGCCCCGGGAAAAATATCCGCGCCGTTGCAAACAACCGCGCAGCTGCTGAGTTGATGGGCATTCCATCCTCGCGCATTCTTGCGTTGAGCTTTGGCTTGGGAACCATGCTCGCCGCAGTCTCAGGCGCATTGATCGCAACCTTCTTTCCATTCAGCATTCTCTCCGGCGGCGCATATGAACTCAAGAGTTTTGTGATCGGCGTTTTGGGCGGCTTGGGAAATCCCATCGGCGCATTGGTCGGCGGGTTGGCGCTCGGCATTCTTGAAGCCATCATCCCCGCTTTTCTTGAAACTTCATGGGTTCCCGTGATCGAATTTGGCTTGTTCATTTTGGTTCTGCTTGTTCGTCCCAATGGATTGTTTGGAGCGAAACAATGAGAAACTGGCAAAAATACATCGGCATTATCCTTCCCCTGTTGGTCATCGCCGGATTGATGTTATACCCGACCATCACAGGCAAAGCCGCCGCGCGCGAAACAGCGTTCACGATCTTGAAGGCCATTGCGCTCGCATCCAGTTTGAATATTTTGCTTGGCTACACAGGCTATGTGAGTTTTGGTCATATCGTGTTTTTTGGCTTTGGCGGTTATGTTGGTTTTTATCTGCTTAGTTCACAAGGCTTGTCACTTTGGATCTGCATCCTCGCAGGCGGATTCAGCTCGGGACTGCTGGCTTTTCTTTTGGGCAAGGCGATCTTGAGATTGCGCGGCGCGTATTTTGCGCTTGCCACAATTGGCGTGAACGAAGCGATGAGAGCGTTCATCAATAACTTTGACCTGTTCGGTGGTCCGACTGGCATTACCCTCAACTTCAAGGCTTACCTCGCATACGGCGGCGCAGCGAAAGCATTGGAAATGGCTTTCTATGTTGTCGGCGGACTTGCCATTCTGGCAATCATCCTCAGTTACATCATCCGCACCTCCAAATTTGGGTTGGGACTGCTTGCCATCCGCGAGAATGAAGACGCAGCGGAAGTTATGGGCGTGTTCGCGCCAGATGCAAAGACCTGGGCGTATGTCCTATCCGCTATTATCCCCGGCATGATTGGCGTATTATTCTTCTTCAAGAATGGAAACGTTGAGCCGCATGATGCTTTCCCGCTTCACGCTTCGATTGAACTGCTCGTCATGGTCATGCTCGGCGGACAAGGCACAGTGCTTGGCCCGATCCTCGGCGCATTTGCTTATCAGGGCATGCGCGGGTATCTGGTAACCAGTGACTTCTTCAAGGATATTCAACTCTCCGTCTCGGGCGCGTTGTTATTGATCATCGTGTTGTTCATTCCCGCAGGCGCAGTCGGCTGGCTGAGACAACGTTTCCCAATTTTGAGGAGGGTATTGGCATGACGCTTCTCTTACAAGTACAGGGTGTCACCAAACGCTTCGGCGGTTTGCAGGCGCTTACACAAGTCACCTTTGATCTTCCCAAGGGACAGATATTGGGCTTGATCGGTCCGAATGGTGCGGGCAAGACAACATTGTTCAATACCATTAACGGCGTCTATCATCCTGAAGAAGGACGCATCCTGTTTCAAGGAAAAGACGTAACGAATAAGATGCCCTATCATCTTGCGAAGATGGGCATGGCACGAACGCATCAAATAGTGCGCCCGTTGAATGAATTGACATTGCGTGAGAATGTGATGGTGGGCGCATGTTTCGGACATGAGAATCAAAGTTTGAGTAAAGCCGTAAAGATCGCAGATGAGGTGCTTGAGTTTGTGGGAATCTCCAGTCGCACCGACCAGTTGGCGGGTAGTCTGAACGTGGCGCAGAAGAAAAGGCTTGAGATGGCGCGCGCGCTTGCGTCACATCCGTATCTGCTTTTATTGGATGAAGTCCTCGCGGGTTTGAATCCATCTGAGATCGATGGCATGATCCAAATGATTTTGGATATTCGCAAGCAGGGCGTCACTATTATTATGATCGAACATTTGATGAAGGCTGTTATGAATGTCTCAGACCGCATTCTGGTGCTGGATTATGGCACGCAGATCGCGGAGGGTTCTCCAAATGAAATTGCGAACCATCCGAAAGTGATCGAGGCTTATCTGGGTGATCCCAAACTCGCCGAACAGTTGATGGAGGATGATTAACATGGCTATTCTTGAAGTTCGTGATATCACCTCCGGGTATGGCGAAGTACAAATTTTGTGGGGTGCCAGCATGAATCTGGAAGTTGGAAAGTTAACCTGTTTGGTGGGCGGGAATGGCGCGGGCAAGACAACCATGCTGCGGGCTGTGATGGGACTGCTCAAACCGTGGAGCGGATCAATCTGGTTTCAGGGGCAGGATGTCAGCCGTATGCCCGCGTATGCCAAAGCGGATTTGGGGCTGGTTCTTGTGCCTGAGGGCAGGCAATTATTCACCGACATGAGCGTGTATGAAAATCTTGAATTGGGCGCATCGAATAGACGGGCGCATCCAAAGTTTAAGCAAAATCTTGAAAAGGTATATGCCATGTTCCCTCGTTTGCAGGAACGGCGTACTCAAAAGGCAGGTACGTTGAGCGGCGGTGAACAACAAATGCTGGCTGTGGCGAGAGGCATTATGGCTGACCCGCTGGTCTTGATGATCGATGAACTCTCGCTCGGTCTTGCGCCTTTGCTTGTTCTGCAACTCTTTGAAGGGCTGCGCGCCCTGCGTGATACAGGCCTCACGATCATGTTGGTGGAACAAAACGTACAAATGGCATTGGCCATCAGCGATTATGGATATGTGCTCGCAGAAGGTAGATCGGGCATTGAAGGTCCTGCGCGGCAGTTGATCAAGGATAAACATGTCCGCGAGGCGTATCTTGGTTTATAAATAGTCAGGTAGCCCATTAGTCGGTTAGTCTTCCGATTATTCGCCTAATGGCTAGAAGACAAAAGACAAGAAGACCAGTAGACTAAATTATTAGGAGGCTTCCATGTTAGTTGGTGAAAGAATGTCCCGCCCTGTTATTTCGATCACAAGAGATATGCCCATTCATGATGCACTGGCGTTATTCAAGAAGGAACATATCCGCCGCGCGCCTGTTCTGAAAGATGGCAAATTGATCGGAATCATATCGGATAAGAATCTGCTGAACGCATCTCCGTCACAGGCCACAAGTTTGAGCGTGTGGGAAATGAATTACATGCTCAGCAAGATCACTGTCAAGGAAGTGATGACGCGCGAGGTATTAACCGTGCAGTCTGATACTCCCATCGAAGAAGCTGCGCGCATAATGGCAGATAATAAGATCGGCGGCGTGCCCGTAATGAAAGCAGACAAAGTGGTTGGCATGATCACTGAAACTGACCTGTTCAAGATTTTCCTTGAATTGATGGGCGCTCGCACAAAAGGAATCCGCGTTACAGCTATTGCTGAAGATCACCCTGGTCAACTGGCGAAGATAACAAAAGCCATTGCAGATGCGGGTGGAAATTTCATATCGTTCGGCCAATTTGCAACAGAAGATGGCAGGACCGTCATCGTCACATTCAAAGTGGCAGAGATGAAGTTGGAAGATGTCAGGAAGGCTTTGGCGAAAGTGGTCGTCAAGTTTGTGGATGTGAGGGAGTGCTGACAATTTTTAAAACCACAGATAAACACTGATAAAAGTAATGGAGAATGGCTTTTAAGGGATGATATTTGGCTCATACCTTGCGCATTTACATCAACTGCTTACCGGGCAAGTCTGCCTTCTTGCAAATCAAGGCTTTGGCTTCCCGATTTAGCATAAGACCCCATTTGTTTATTTCTATTCAGATTTCATGTCAGAAGGCTTGTTTGGATGATCCAAGGCGCTTTTAAAAAGTGGCTCTACCGTTTTTAACGGGAATCTTTTTCCTAACCACAAAGGGGACAAAGGGTCACGAAGGGAAAAAGCCTAAAAATATCCTTTGTGTACCTTTGTGACCCTTCGTGGTAAGGGTTTTCCCGCCAGAAACGGGAGAGCCTAAAAAGTGAATGTAAACTTAAGTAGCCACCAGAAAAACTGGACAGACATTTCAAAAGTAAATGATTTTGAATAATCATAGTAACGATTGTCTTTCCATAAAATACCTACAGAGAAACCAAAAACGCTAGAACGTTTTCTGAGTGACAACATGTTATGCTCCGTGACAGCGAACAACCTCGAATTATTAACAAAAACTTATTGACCATTTCTGGTTTGGTGCCGCTGAAAAAAAGCGCATCAATAAACAGTAGGCTGATAATCTGTCGTTTAGTCAGCCAAAAAGTTATGGCAATCCAATAAGTCGGAATAATTCATTTGTAATCTGGGCATAAGCATATATAAAGTAACGCGGATAATGTTAAGCGGCGGGCAATGGCAAGTCAGCAGAAATAATACCCAAAGATGATTTCTTGGGCTGCTGACGCTAAACAATTAAGCAAGTAAAAAATATTGATAATCTCATTGAGCAGACTGCGGCGACAGTCTGCTCAATGAGATTCTTTAGATCTTTTCTTTGCGCCGCATCGCATCCATTACAGCCACGGCTGCGATCTGAACAATATTTGTCACTTCGTCGCCCGTTTGCAGAACATGGACAGGAGCGCCGACGCCGAGCAGGATGGGGCCAATGGCTTTTGCGTTGCCAAGACGGGCTATCAATTTATAGGCAATATTGGCCGACTCAAGGGAAGGGAATACCAGCACATTGGCATCCTTGACGGCGCTGAAAGGATAACGTGTCTCAATAATTTCGGAAACGACCGCGGTGTCAGCTTGCATCTCGCCGTCTACAACGAGATCGGGGCGGCGCATCTTGGTGATTCTAACGGCGGCCTGTACCTTATCCGAGAGCGGGTGCGGTGTGGAACCAAAATTAGAGAATGAAAGGAACGCCACGCGCGGTTCGATTTCCAATTGTTTGGCGAAGTCAGCCGCGAGCGAGGCAATTTCTGCCAGGTCTTCCGCAGTCGGGTCAATATTTACAGTTGCATCTGTGAACAGAATGACACGATCATCAACAATCATGATGTAAATCCCGGCGGCGCGGATGGTTCCTTTTACGGTATGGTGAATCTG
>Ga0172373_10008331_pt1 | contig 13190 bp, 18 predicted proteins | sample Lak10m_2_FD_114546 | JGI IMG/M metagenome (GOLD analysis project Ga0172373, IMG submission 114546) | Freshwater microbial communities from Kabuno Bay, South-Kivu, Congo - kab_092012_10m | ecosystem: Environmental > Aquatic > Freshwater > Lake | place: Democratic Republic of the Congo... | reverse complement strand
TTGTATTTGTGGCGATGCTGGCGTCTCCTCTCACTGCCTTTATAAGCAAGTCTGCAGCCATCTCTCCCTTCTTCATGTAGGCGCCGATCTCCCTCATGAGGCCCGTGAAGCTGTCCCTGGTGTCAATGTCCAACACTGCCTTCTCGTGCATGACGTCGGAGACAGCGCACATGAACAGGGTGAACTCGAGCACAAAGTGGTGGACCAAAAGCATGCCCATGGGAACCAACCTCATGATATTCCGGACGCCCCCTTCAAAGTGTGCCTTCACTGTCTTTTCCGCCTTCACGTACTTGTAGTCGATGCTTAGGCCGCACGGGTTCCCCGGGCTGTACGGACGCTGGTACTGGAGCGCCGCGAGATAGCTCCTGTGGATCGACGAGGCCAAAGTGTCGATGGACTCGAAGGAGGTCTTGAGGTCCTCGGGGAAGTACTGCTTGAGCGCGCGGAGCGCCGACTGGACCTCCTGAGACGACCTGGCCAGATCTGCTACGTTCATGTCGTAGGTCTCGCCTATGCTGTCCGGCTGACGCTCGCAGACGCGCTGCGTGAACTTGTAGAGGAGACGCGTGGTCGACAAGAGGTCTTCGCCGAATCCCATCGGAAAATCGACAAAGAGGAGTTTATATACAGGAACTGGCTAAATCATTGAGATCAAACGGATGGAAGTATGGGACAATTGCACGCACACTCGCACGTCTTGAAATCCCACGCGCAACAGTCATTCGGACACGGGACATACACCACGTTATCGAAACTCAGGCCCTTGCCCGTCTTAACGGCACCAAACATGGTGTTGGACTGCAAAAAGGGCGTGACGTCGAGGTCAGGATCCATTCGCTCGTTTGAAAAGAGGTTTATATATCAGAGGGCGGCGCCCGCAAGTCCATTCACACGTCAAAGTAATACTTGGGACCCTGCTCGATCAACACGGGGTCGAGAGGGCCGTAGGTATATTCCCCGTCCTCCCTGATGGTGTGCAGCTCCCGATACATGGTGGAGGGGTCCAGCCATGAGCGCATGCCCAGGATGGTAAGGCTCTCCGAGGGCTGGGCTTGTACACGCCACGAGTCGTAGAATTTCGTCTTGGGGGAGTACGCCTTGTTCCAGGCAGTGGCAGGCGCCACGGATCTGGGGATGTGGTACTCCCGTTCCGATCTGAGGCAGGTCACCACTGGGACATAGACGGAATGCTCCCTGTCGAATTCTCTCCCATGTGGCTGACAGAGTGCCTGGCCCTCCAAGAAGTCTTGGAGGAACGCAAAGATCTCCTCGCACGTCCTGCCACGCCGCATGGCGAGCGCCACCAAAAACGAAGGAGTGGGATTGCAGATGCGCTCGTAGCGCCACAATTCCGTGAAGAGCGTGCTCTTGAGCATCCCGAGGGCGTGCCTGACACTCCATGTACCGTGCCCGAGATCCCACAGCCTACGATAGATTCGATTCCAATCCTCCACGCCGTCTTCCTCCCGGGCCGCGCAAATATCGTCATAGTTCGCCTCCCAATCACTCATTGCTGCGAGCGGCAGGCAAAACAATGCGGTTTATATAGAGTCTCAAAGATGGAGGTTGAGAGTCCGATAGAGGGACTGGCTGATGTCCTCCACGTGTTTCGCGTTGCGGAAGCGAATATCGACGTGCACCATCTCTCGATCAGTGTATTCCTGCCTGGTCTTGTAGAAGTGCAGCTTGAACCTCCCACGGATGCTCAGGGCCACAATTCGGCTCCAAAACTTGAACTTCATGAGGAACCCACTGTCCCGAGCTTCACGGATCGTGAACCAGGTGACGTCGTTGATCCTACGCCCAGTGACCTGCAGAGTGATCGACAGGGCCATGTGGACAATGCAGAAGACGACCATGACAGCGTTGTTGCTGAGCGGGCCCCCGAACATGGCATCAAAAACGTACCACAGAGCATCGTCCAACAAGTAATTGGCGTCGAAGCTGCTCAGCGTCTTCCAAATCTGCTGCATCCAGTTCAAATACAAACCACGATCCCGGTTGGCGTAGACATTCGTCTCACGAGTATGACCATAGTTCAGGAGTATGTGTTCCGTGGACAAATAGAACTGCGGCATGTCAAATGAATCTTCCCAAGCAAGCAGCCACGACTCGTTCAAGACCCACACACCCCTGGAAAGTCTCGAGACCCACGCCAGATCGAAAGGCGTGCGCATGACACGCGCCATCCGACAGAAGCTACTGTAGCACCAAGCCGCCTTGTAAAATATGGTCGACGACCGGATGCTGGGGTCTTCCAGAAGCTGCTTGACCCGAACCCAAACGTCCCCCACTACGGGGCACCGGGTCTCCAAGATCAAGACGAGGACAACCATCAAATCACGATATCCCAAAAACCGAGAAAATCCAGTGAGCTCCGCCGCTCCACTCATTGCTGCGCGCGGAAAGCGTGATGAGCCACTTATATAGTGTTTAATGGAGGTTTTGACGCACGAAGCGATTGAACTCATTGACGTAGAAGAGGTCCCTGAAGTACAAGTTCATACGGACCCGCTGTCGTCCCTGGACGATTTGAAGCTGAAAGTCCCCGTGGATAGACACAGCAACGATGCGACTCCAGAACTTGAACTTGGCGAGGAGTCCACTGTCTCGAGCTCGGCGAACAGTCGGAAACAAAAGATTGCCTCCCTGCCACCCAGAGATCTGCATGGTGATGCTCAAGGCGATGTGGATGATGCAAAACACAAGCAACTTCCGCTGGACATACGAACCGTCGTCGAAAATCTCGTCGAAAATGTGCATCAAGCAGTGGTTCAAATGGTGATCCAGCCAAGTGTCGTTCATCAAGGTCCACACCATCTCAACCCAGTGCAAGATCGAACGAAACCTTCGATTCGCGCGGATTCTGAGCACACGGAACTCACCCTCCTCCATGAGAGCCCTGAAACCCAACACGGGAATGAAACCGGCACCAGACGGTGCGACCAGCCATCTCTGGTTCAACGGCCACATGTTATCTACCCTGTTGCACAGGCGAATCCTACTGAAGGCACCACGGACACTGGCTGCCGTCCTGCAGAAATTCCAGTACGTGAGAGAGGCCTTCATGAACAAGAAAGCAGTATATCGGCGATACTCATCTGGGTCCGCGATTTCCCTATGTTTCTTAAGGACCCTATTCCACACATCCCTAAGGGCGGGGACCCTGGGCTTAAGGAACATGACCAACAACATCACCAAATCACGATAGTCGAACAAATCAGGCATCGCAGTGAACTCGATTGATGAGGTAGGGCCACTTTTATACGGGCGACATGTCAATCGAGTATACGAATTCATTCATCCCACTCCACCAGGCCACCGGCCTCGCGGAACCCATAGGCGGGGTCCATGGAGTCCGGGGCGTCGCCCAGCCAGTAGGACATAATGAAGTTTGCGTTCTTGGCGGTGCAGGAGGCCCTCGCGAAGGTGGGGAGGGAGGTCTTGGTCTTGACCGAGAGCTTGGAGGTGGCGAGGGAGCCCATCACTTCCGAGAAGGTGGCCCCAGGGCCCCTCGGGCGCACGTGAGAGCCGAAGGCGCAGGTGTAGACGGTGGCATAGAGGTACCGCGCCGTCAGGTCCGGGACGAGGTGGGGCTTGCCGTCGGTCGTCCTCATGCACTCCGAGGTCAGGAGTGGGAGGAGGCGAGGCAGCATCGCCCACACCTTCTTGGGCCCGACGTTGGGAAAGCCGCGCGAGTAGTCCGTCCCACTCAGCGCGATGAGGGCAAGGAGGCAGTGCAGCTCCCACTGGTCCCACCGCACAAGCACGTTCCTCGTCTGGCTCATGGCGCGCTCCATGCCGGACCGGAGCACGTCCACATTCACCCACTCGTAGGACCGTGGGCCCTCGTTGAGGACTTTGTAGCGGTAGATGGAGAGCCGGGGGCACCTAAAAAAAGGAACAGTATGTAAGCCAGTAGGTCGAGTTTCGCACCGCAAGGTCAAATGGACAAGAAACGCCAGCGCGTCAACAATTCATTCAAGAGGATCGGGACCCCCAGGCTCGAGTTCTCTGATCAAGAGATTGCATACATCAGCAACCCAGCAGACTGCCAATGGCGTAACGACCTACTGCGCCGACTCAATGTCGGGCACATCTGCGACGCCTACGCGTGTGTCGGTGGGGACACAGTTCAGTTCATGTCACTGGAACCACTCGCTCGCATCGACGCCATACAAATCGTCAACAACCAGGAAACATCCGAGAGGTTCGCGCGGCTCCGAGAAAACACGCTCAGATGCCGGCACTTGAACAGAAGCACTGCAGTGCACGACACATCCATCTCCGAATTCATAGGCAACGGGGGATGCAACACAGTGGACTTCCTTTACTGCGACCCCCCATGGACCACACTCGACGGCAGGTGGTACACCTGCGACGAGCTCATCGAAAACCTACGAAATGATGTGGCGGAACCCCTGGCGAAGGCCGGAGCGACACCCAAGTATGTGTGCTTTAAGGTCCCGCCAAACTGGGAAGAGTTTCAAAACGTGCTCGCGCACTTTCCCCAGTACGAGATCCTGAAGTCGGGCGTATTTCACTTCCACGGGTACTGGATGCATGTAATAAAGTCAGTTTAACCAGACCCTTGCAGATGCCCCGCTCCCACGCGATCAGAATATAAAAGGTAAAAGCATCATGTTACTATGGATCCATGGCACGCCATCCATCGACTGGGGTTGATCGTAGATAGCTTACTTGATGGCAAGAAATTTAATAGTCTAGGTGTGGAGTTTGAAATAGGACACGAAGATGGGTTGAATGCAGTACAATTACATTCTTATTATTCTAAGGTTCTTGAAAAATATAAACAAAAATTTATAAGTTATGCTCATGATATGAAAAATCGCAAAAATTGGGTAGACGAGTTTGATCGTGCTTTTACACAACAATCAGGGACGTCGCCAATAAATACAGCTTCAGATGAAAAAAAGTATAAATTAGATATTTATGCTCAAAGTTATGAATATGTACGACAAGACTATACAAACACACTTGTAACAAACGGTCATAACAGCAATGAATACCTGCATTCACAAAGCGATTTCAGTCTTAATTTACTAAACGAAAGTTGGGTCGATCACGTACTAAAACCAACATTGGACGATACAATACGGCATATATTCAAAGTAACATGCATTCTACAGAGAGCTGGGATAAAATGCATGATTCCAGCAATTGATACAGCAAAAGCTAAACATGCTAGTGGTAGAGGTGGCAGCTCATCAGCGAGTGGTGGAAGTGGCGGGGGCGGCAAATTTGATTGGTAGTAATTATACCAAACCGAAATAAATTAGATCCAACCCGCTCGCCATCGCAATCGGCAAGAAGTCGCCGTCGATCGCGTCGGCGGCCATCGGCACCCCGAGTTCCCTTGACCAGGCGCTGAACTTTATGTCCGCCTCGCCGATCTGCATCATTCAGACGTCATTTTTGAGGCAAAAGCTCATGAACTCCATCTCCGTATTCACCGTAGTGAACAAAATTCGCCTCCGACCGTCGTAAAAATCTATGATGAGGGTCATGCGAGCTTTTTCGTCGAGTCTGCTCACTTTCAGCTTCATCGACTTCGTGACGTTTTTGTTCTTGAACGAGCGACCGAACCTGTCGACCTCCCAGCCAGCACCGAGCAGTATGTCTCGGATACTCGTAAATATCGTGATGGGACGAAAGGCAACGACAGGAGGTTCGCAACCCACGAATTCCGGGTCCATTCGTAGTAATTACGGGTTCGGGGTCAAATTTATAAGTTCCGACATTTGGATCTTTTTTTGGTTGGAGCGGCGGGCAATTACGGGTTCGGAGATTCGGATCTTTTTTTTTGTTGGAGCGGCGGTCAATTACGGGTCCTATAAATTCGACGCCGACCCGCCTCCAAACCAAAAAACGATGACCACGCTCGACCCGAAGAAGTGGAAGGGATTCATCTTCACGCAAGGAGGCGCCCTCCAGACTCGCATGGAGCGATCGCTGAGTGACGAGAATGCAAAACGCGCCGGAGTCAAGACCCTGTCGACGGTATGCCGGCAGCACCGCATCTACTTCCAGATCGAATTCTACATTGAGAAGTCCTGTGATCACGTCTCGAAATTGCTCGAGGAAGCGTATGGAGGCATGCCTTGCGTCTTCAATTTGGACGACCCCATCATGAACATCACTTTCAGGGAAGATACGACGACGTATCAGTCCAAGACGTGGCCCGACGAGATTTCCGGGTCTGTGGTGATGATCCCGGAATTTTTCGACGAGCGAGGAAAGGTCTTGACCGTCATCATGCATCATATCATGCACTACACTGCCACCATCGAGAACAATTTCTTGGCTGCTTTCATCCAGCACCAGAAGCTCGAATTTAGCTTCAAGGCACTGGAGGAGACCAACAACGCCAACGCAGGGCTCGTGAAAGTGCTCGAGGATGAGAACAAGAAGCTCAACGAGCAGATGCAGACTTTCATGCACTCGTACAATCAGAAATCATCTGTGGATCGCGAGAACCAAGACCTCAAGCGCCGCGTCATGATTGCGGAGACGAATTTCAAGCTCTCGGAAGCCAAGAACACGTCTCTTTTGAATCGCATCGCAATACTGGAGCAGCAGCTTGCGTCCCACAAGGGAGCTCTCGACGCTCGCATCAGCCAGATGGAGACGAAGTCGAAGCTCGCCACAAAGTTTATCCAGAACGAGACGGTGAAGTGGACGGAAACCGCCATGGGCCGCGCAAGGATGATGGATACGACCAAGAGCAGCCAGACGTTTGGGATGAAGAGGGCAACCCAATCCGAAGATACCAAGGACACAAAGCGAATTTGCCTACCTGCCTCCGAGGTCGTACCTCCTTGATCACCGCCCCCTCGTGAGCGGCCCAGTGCTCCTCGGACGCACCCCTCCAGTCGATGACGAGCTTTGTACCCTCGGACAAGGCGAGCCGCCCAGGCAGCGCCTGGGTCACCCACGCCACCACCTTGGCCTTGAACACCCTGTTGGCCATGGCGGCGTCCCAGGGCACGGGCGGTTCCGCCGGGAGTTCTTGTTCCTCATTAAATTCGATGGGAACCAACCTCGCCCGTCGCTTTGCTTGCGTGATTGCCTTTGCCCTAGGGACGTTTTCGTAGTCGTCAAAGGCAAGAATGACGGTGCGCGCGCCAAGGCCGAACATCTGCCTCACTGGCATCACAAACTGCCTCATCAAGAACGTGTCCCAGTCACACTCGTGGGGCATGGCCATGAGCTTGATCTGGGCGTCAATAAAACCGGCCTCAGGCACGAAGGCGATGTCATCGCTGAATGCGTCCGGCACCTCCACCTTCATGATCTCGATCCACTGGCGCTCGATGGTCATTGGGACTGAGTGACGTCACTCAGGCAAAGAGCGGCGACGTGAGGGCCCTCTTGACACAGTGCGTCCGGGTCGGCACCCAAGCGTTCACCACAAAGTAAAAGTAGACGAGCTCCAGCGGACCCACCGCACCCGGCCAGACGAAAAAGGAGACGATCACAAGAACGAAGGAAACCACGACGGCCGCCACCTGCACGAACACGGCCAGGCACTCGGCCCAGCGCAACAAACTCAGCAAGAGCGCAGAGACGAAGAAGCCGCCCGCGAACCCCACATGGACCTCGTGGGTGGAGGGAGGATAGAACAGAACTCCCATCACGGACGCCTGGGCCGCAAAGACAAGGAAACCACAGAGCCAGGGACTGCGAGTGGCCTGGAGCAACATACTCGTCTCGACCACCACACAGACATACAGGCAGGCACCGAAGCCGGGGTGGTCCCATATGCACTGGCTCACTGTCTTGAGGGACTGGTCGGGGAACCAGGGACCCGGGGGCTCCAAGTACATCATCAAAATGAGACAGACCTCAAACACAAAGAGATTGATCATGGACCGGCGAACCACTTCATTTATATTGGCACAAAGCCCCCGACCCAACGAAGGCCGTACGCGTAGCGGTGGCAGTCCATCATGTAACCCAGGAACTCGACGTGCAGGGCCCACTCCACCTCCACCTCCACACCATCCGGGCAGCGGCGCACAGTGTAATAGCAGTACCCAGGCATCTCGAGGCCAGGAGCCTCCACGCAAACACGGAGCAGATCGTGGCCCGTCGTGAAGTGGCACCAGTCCGTCTCGGGAAACTTGCTCTCGTAGTCGTCGGTGCGAAGCATACCAACCAACTTGAACTCCTCCATCTCCACCAGAACCGAAACAGCGACGCGGCACGTGAAAAGCATGTTGTTCCCGACCAGCCTCATGTCGCATGGCATCCGCAGACCCTCGTTCACCTGGCCAAGCACAGCGAACCTCCTGTAGATCCCCATGCACACAGTGTCGGGAGCAAACTCCATCAACGACTCAGCGCCCTCCCTCTGAATCTGCAGGGCCGCCTCCTCGTGCTCACGGCGAACCTCCGCCAGGTCCATCCGCCTCTCGGCCCGCACCTTGCGCGTCAGGGCAGGTCCAAAGTGCGAGGGAAGCTTCCTCAGGTCCAAGTACGCACCCTTCTTGCCACCGCGGCACACGGGGCAGACCACGCTGCGATTTCGGGCCCAGTGGTACACGAGGTTCATCGCGCTGAACTCGTGGCCGCAGCTCAACTTCATGCCACGATGGCAGGGAACGTCCTTGTCGAAGGCGACGTCGGGAAGGAACGACAACTCGCTCTCCACGATAGAGTCCTGCGTGATGGGACATACGGCATCGGGGCACGGCACGAAGAGCTCGACACGCAGCGCAGCGGAGTTGCCCTTACGGCGGCGAACATGCAACAGGGGCAGCTCGGAGATCATTGGGTGCTCGCAGGACAGATACCTTAATATACGAGACACGTCATGGGAGGGTGGCATGACGCAATTATTGCAAGGGGATCATTGAGAAACCCTTGGGCCTTTGGCCTCAAACTCTTTGGCCGAAGGCCCATGTCTCAAGGAGCTCCTTCGCCGAGGGCATCCGCCGCCTCTTTCATGACAGCAGCGATATCGGTGTCGACGGACTTGGTATCGGCGGCGGCCGTAGTATCGACGGCGGTCGTAGTATCAGCGGCAGCCGTCGGACGAACAGTGTCACTCGCTGGCGGGGAATCAGCACGAGCCCTCTTGCCCCCACGGCCAAGCAACTCGGTGACAGTCGCCCGGGCGTACTCGTTCTGCATCTTCAAACTGCGGATCTCCTCGTCTTTGCGAACATTGGAGAGTTGGAGGGCTGCGATCGTAGTTTTGGCTTCAGCGAGCTCGAGTTTGGTTTGTTTGAGGGTAGTCGAAAGCTTCTTGGTCATAGACGTGAGCTTTTCGATCTGGATAGCATTTGCCTTCATCTCTTGACCACTCTCCAATGCCTTGGAGCACTGTTCCCCAAAGCTGACACCATTTCCTGTCATCAGCTCGAGAGTCTTAACTGAACCATCACCCTTTGTCTCCTCGAACCTACCGACAGACACACCATCCCCGAGATTGACACCACGCAAGAAGTCGACCACGCCACCCGTACCATGAACAGAGATCATGTCACCATTGCTCGACCGAACACAGGCAGATTCCTTGTGTTTTCCAAGAACAGGCCAGAGAGACATCCTTCAGCGCTTGACCAACCCCCACAACACCCTTATATACAGATCGGGAACCATCATCAGCACAGAAATTCCCGCGAACGCATAGTGGGACCACGCCTCCTGCGCCAGCAATGCGAAGAAGACCGAGAGCAGAGTGGCACCCCCCACTGCGTCGTAGTAGGGAACCTCGACCGGCCTCACAAAGTAGAGCGGTATGCCGTACAGCACATGCACAGCCCACGGCACCAAGTGCCTCGCCAAGACCAGGCCGACCCGCAGCCACCTCTTCCAGGAAACACCCGACCCCACATACAGCGCAGCAAAGACGGCGGGCGTGAAGGGGTCCCGGGGCACCGGCACGGAGTCAGAGAAGAAGTAGTTGACGACCAGCGCGGCAGCCAAGAGCACCTCAGTGAGCAGGTACCGACCCCACCCCACCACGCAGACGGGGAGCCCAGCCACCAGCACTGCGTCCAGGGGAATGGAGAAGTCCCTGCAAATACAAAACAAGGCAGCTCCAACGCAAGGAAATTGCACGTAGAGAGTGGGCCGACGAACGAAAAAGCCAGCAACCAGGCCCAGCCCAAGCAACACCCAGCCCACCACCGACGGTTCAGGCGAGACGAGCAAAACGAGGCCGAGCTCAGGACCCCACATGCCAGGACCCCATCGACCAATTTTTATAATCGACAACTTCGCGGACGTATATAAAGTCATTTCCTCCAGCCCAGATGGACCCCCAGGAGAAACTGAAAGCCGTCGACATCGAAATCAAGCGCACAAAAAACAAACTCAAGTACATGGAGTCCCAACTCTTCGGTAAGGAAAAGTCGGAGACGTAACGCCGAATCGATTTGCAAATAAAAGAACCACTGTTCAAAGAACATATGACCACACAATGGCTGCTGGTCTTCCTCATCCCCATCGCCTCGGCGTGCCGTTGCGCCCCGCTCGCCTCGTGCGTCGTATATTCCAACGGGTCGTGGGGCTGCGTGTGCCCCTTCTTCGGGGACGGCTACACAGTGTGCGAGGAGCAAAGGTTCGTGACGGACGTCGTGGTGCGGTCCAGGTCCGAGATCACCCCGTGGCTCAACCTCCTCTCCGGGGCGACCGTGGGGCACATGTCGCAGCGAAGACTCCTCAGCGAGACCCAGTACGTCCTCGAGCTCGACAGCACAAACTACGAGGCCATGGTCCAACTGACAGAGCAAATCAACAGGAAGGGTTGGACCTACCAAATAGCGCTCCTCGGCAGCGCCACCTCGCGCGTCGTAGCGGGCGTCGAGGCAGAAGACGAGCCACCCCTCATGGAGGTCCTCAACATATCTTTCCGAAACGGGACGTGGGAGCTGGAGCTCGCAGTGGGAGGGGGCATGGTCTTCCTGTCTGCAGACGTGGTACCCCTGCCCTGCGTCCACATCCACTCCGAGTGCTGCGCGAAGGATTACGCTTTCTTCCCATTTCGCGTGGGCAAGCTGGACGCAGCGGTGGCCCTCAACTGCACCTTGCCCAACACAAACGCGTCTCAGCAGCTCGGGAGATACGGGGGCCTGCTGTCAGAATTGCAAGTGGCAGAGGACGGGTCCGTTCTGTTGAAGATCAGCGAGAGTGAGCTCGACATCCTCGGCTCTTCAGACGCGGACTACGCCAATTTCAGCGTCGGCGTCGTGCAGGGAGGCAACCTGCCCGCGGCCACCCAGGTGCAGGTCAGCCTGCGAAAGAACCACACGTACTCCGGCTTCAGGGTCGGCACGTTTCAGAGGCAGGTGGCACCGTTCGTCATGATGCAGGTGGAGAGAGTGCAGGGCACGCACTACATCAGGTGCTGGGCGCAGATCACACTGCCAAACGCCACGGTGGCCTTCGTCCAGTACGCGTGGGGCGACATGGACTGGATCGCGCCACACTGCATCACCACAGCAGTTGTTCCAAACTCCTGCTTCCAAGTGCCCACGCCCTGCCAGGGCTCCTTCTCCCAAAACCAAATGATGGAACTATGGGTGCCCATCCACAACCACGCCCTCGACAGGGGCAATATCTCGCTTTACTTTGTGATGCAGTCCAACCAGACCCTCGCACGCGTCATGACCCAGTCCAAGCCAGACGTCGCGGTGCACCACTGCACGGAAATCGCCCTGAGCGAGGCCACAGACGTCCAGGTCCTCCAGGGACTCCAGCTCCGCCAGATCTACAGGGGCGCAGTCCTCCCCCACATCCAGCTCAACGTAGAGCCCCAGACAGACACCCTCATCACAGTGGTCGCCAGGAGCACCCGAGGCGCCACCGTGGAGCAGCTCAAGGCCGTCCACACCAGGACAAGCGAGGAGAGGGACCAGGTGGAGTCGGGGAGGGAGTGCGCGACATGCGTCACGGAGCAGCTCGTCCTCAACGGAATCGTCACCTCCCCAAGGTCCTGCTTCCTGTTCGGGGCAGGAGACCCTTCCACGTGGATACAGAACTACGTGGGGCTCGTGGGATCCACCCTAGCACTGGACGTCCTCGCCCGAATCCCACTCGACGTCAAATCAGGCACGGCTGCGGCAGCATGGATCAACCCGGTGTGGCCCTACGCCACCGACGAGGAGATCGCGGCCACCACCTACTTGTACGCAAAGTTCGGAAAGCCAAAAGTACAGGGCCCTGCCATACGGAGGCTCTTGGGACTCAGCTCCCAACCAAAACTGAGAGCACAGTGGCTCACGGTCGCTGCAGCTGCAGTATTCATTCTGCTATGGTGCCTCTACCAGACACAAACACTCCATTAAAAAAAATAATTCCATGGTATTCACGGGGTCCTTGACTTACATGAGACTTTCAGGTAAGCGACCCCGCCTGGCATCTTGTACGTAGAAAAATTTATTATCCACTCCGTTCTCGCATCGCCCACCACAGGGCATTTTCCGCTGACCATTCGCAGGTCTCAGTGGGCACTCGGGACCTGGAACATCTAAGGTAAGGTAATCGACCCGGCCTCCAACCAAATCTCAGGTCTCAATTTCGACCCAACACGAAATCTCTGAGTATAATGACAATGATCGCACCGGCGATACGGGTGGTCCTCGCAGGCGATCCACACAGGCCAACCGCTCTCCAAGCCTCCCCTCGCCCTCATGACAGCATCCGTATGGAACAGGTAGCAGGGTATGGGGATAGGAAGAATTTCAGACCACACCTTGCAGTCCACAAACAAGGACCAGCGATCCGCACTTCGTGACTCCCTGAGTCGCCAGAGCCACTCCAAGGTCTCCCTCGCGCCCACAGGCGTCTCCGATTCGAAGACGACGGCGCGGTCTTTCACCCACATGAAACTACGCTTTCCGTCCTTGACGTGCCCGTTCCTCAGCACCTTCACCATACGAGCACCGGACCAGTACCACTCCTCGTAAGGCTGGATCGCCGCCCGAACGGACTTGCTGGTCCGCAGGAGCTTGTTGGTGTCCGTGGCCTGCAGGTGCACTAGCACGGGCTGTGTGAGCTCAAGGAGGACTTCCATTTCGTGACGTGGCGCTGACTTCTTATAAAAACATCACAGAGCCCAAGGCCCAAATGGAGCCCTGCTGGCTGTGCCATTTCAACCACACCACAGACGCCAAGACCCTCTCCGCCTACATCGCCGAAAACATGGGCTGCGCCAG
>Ga0172373_10008330_pt1 | contig 13191 bp, 13 predicted proteins | sample Lak10m_2_FD_114546 | JGI IMG/M metagenome (GOLD analysis project Ga0172373, IMG submission 114546) | Freshwater microbial communities from Kabuno Bay, South-Kivu, Congo - kab_092012_10m | ecosystem: Environmental > Aquatic > Freshwater > Lake | place: Democratic Republic of the Congo... | reverse complement strand
GACAATTCTTAATCAGAGACTAAATGAATTTCCATTTAATCCTCTTGCTTTAATTTTGAGAGGCAAAGCAGAAACTCTTCTCGGGCATTATGAAAATGCAATTAATGATTTTAAACTTTCGGGTGAATTAATAAATTCAACAGAAACCGCTGATTATTATTTAAATGAACTCGAAAGTATTCGTAAACAAAGATCGCTTTTTGAAGCAGGCTCCAGAAAATCATTTTTAGCGAATAATGATCTTACTCCTCCCATTTCCAATCAATTCAGTTTCTCTAATCCTTCCGGCGAAGATAATATAATTGAAATTGAAGAACGTCTTGAGCAGCTTGCTTCAGAAATATCGGGTGCAAAGATTAATATTAGCGAAAGCACTAACTTAGACAACAATATTTCACTTGCAGATTTATCCGAAAAAAACATTATAATCTCGGAAACTCTTGCGAAAATTTATGCCGCTCAAGGCGAACTTGAAGAAGCGATTAAAGTGTACGAAAAGTTGATAAACAAAAGTCCTTCTCAAAAGGATTATTTCGCTTCAAAAATTTTAGAACTCCGCTCTGAATTGGGTAATCAATAAATTACCTGCCTAAATTTCCTTTTCATTGTATAATGAAAACTACATTTACTTTTGATAAATTACCTCTAAAGTTTTATAAACGTGATGTTTTAACGGTGGCAAGGGAATTGCTCGGTACGACTCTAATCAGGAAAAAAGATAATTTAACTTTTGCAGGAATTATTGTGGAAACAGAAGCTTACGACGGAAAAACAGATCAGGCAGCACATTCCTTCAATGGAATGACAAAAAGAAACGAAACTATGTTTAAAGGTGGAGGCTATCTTTATGTATATTTTACTTATGGTAATCACTATTGCTGCAATGTTGTAACAGGTAATCCTGGTGGTGGCTGTGCAGTTCTTATTCGTGCAGTAGAACCAATAAATGAAATTGAAACAATGACAATAAATAGATATTCTAAATCTACTATCTCAGATAAAGAATTACTAAATCTTACAAATGGACCGGGTAAACTTTGTAAAGCATTTTCAATTGATCTCAAAGATAACTCTGCAGAATTAAGCGATGATCAAATATTCATACTTAATTCTAAAAATAATAAATTAGAAAATATTTCGACTTCGAAAAGAATAGGCATTAGTAAATCGGTTGATCTCCCCTGGCGATTTTTCATTACAGATAATAAGTTTGTCTCAAGAAAATGATTATACCGAAGAACTTGCTTATTGTCAGAACTGATAGAATCGGTGACGTTGTTCTCTCTTTACCGATTGCGAGCTTAATTAAAAAATATTATCCTGATTGCAAAGTGTCATTTCTTGTAAGAAGTTATTCCGAGTCAATCGTATCTAACAATCCCGATATTAATGAAATTATAATTCTTAAGGAAAAAGGAAAGAAAATAGCACTCACTGAAAATATTAATCAAATAAAGATGAAAAATTTTGATTCTGCATTGGTGGTTTACCCTACCTTGCCAACCGCATGGATTATCTTTCAAACTGGGATTGAAAATCGTGTCGGCACAGGTTACAGGTGGTATTCTTTTTTATTCAATCATAAAGTTTTTCAACACCGTAAATATGCAGAGCATCACGAGCTAGAGTTTAATATAAAGATGCTCGCCAAGTTCGGAATAGAAGAATCAATCACCAAAAAAGATATTAAATTCAACATCAGTGTAGATTCTAATTCAATATCTAAATTAAAAATACTTTTAGAGTCGAATGGATGGCAGCAAAATAAAAAACTAATTATCCTTCATCCGGGAAGCGGCGGAAGTTCAGTTGATCTTCCTCCGAAAAAATTTGGAGAACTGATTAATAAATTAAGTTTAAATGAAAATCTTTTCTTAATAATTACCGGATCCGCATCAGAAAAATCATTGACCGATAAATTAACTGCCGGCACGCAAATGCTTAATTTAACCGATGAATTAAACCTGAAAGAATTAATTGCACTGATAAGTTTATGCAATATTTTTATTTCAAACTCGACCGGACCTATCCATATTGCTTCAGCACTTGATAAATACACGATTGGCTTTTATCCTAAAATCGTTGAATGTTCAGCGCAAAGGTGGGGACCTTATTCCACAAAAGGGTTTATCTTTGAACCAAAAATCGAATGCAAAAATTGTAACCGCAAGCAGTGTGAGCAATTGAAATGTATGAATTCAATAAATACAAATGATGTATTAAATAAAATAAACGAAATTATTCTTAACTTATCTTCATAACGGAGCTAACAATGTTCAATCGTAAAAAGGCAAAAATATTTTTTCAATTAGTAATAATGATCCCTTTTGTAGTGGCTGCACAAACTACTCAAGTGGATTTCAGAAAACTAGAAAACCACGCATTTAAAGAAGGTGAAAAACTTACTTTTGATGTTAAGTATGGTTTTGTAACAGCAGGTATTGCAACAATGGAAATTCCGGAAATAAAAAAAATATCCGGCAGAAATTCTTACCATGTAACATTCGAAGTAAACACCGTCCCAAGTTTCGATTGGGTGTATAAAGTCCGCGATCGATATGAAACTTATCTTGACATTGATGGGCTTTTCCCCTGGCGATTTGAGCAGCATATTCGTGAAGGCAGTTACAGCCGCGATTTCTCAGCCTTCTTTGATCAGCGTAAAGGAAAAGCAAAAACTTCCGAAGGTGAATATGATCTGCCACGTTACACTCACGATATTGTCTCTGCGTTATACTATGCTCGAACACTCGATTATTCAAACATGAAAATTGATGATAGAATTCATCTGCAAAATTTTTATAAAGATAAAGTTTATGATCTCGATGTAAAATATCTCGGCAGGGAAACCATCAGTGTTGAAGCTGGAAAGTTTGATTGTATAATTGTTGAACCGCTTGTGAAAGAAGGAGGGTTGTTCAAAAGCGAAGGGAGTATTGTAGTGTGGTTGACTAATGATGCGCTTAAAATCCCAATAAAAGTAAAAACAAAAGTTGTTATTGGTTCCATTGATGCTGAACTTACTAAATACGAGGGAGTTGCAGGAAAGCTTTCTTCGAAGAAATAACAGACTAAGCTTAAATATTAAGTGTAATTAGTAATTTTTTTATTCTGATTTTTATTTCTGTTGAGTGTGTTCCTTCCAATAGCTAACTTACTATTATCATATTATAAAAATAGTATTTAATGGACGGACAACAAGAAATAGAACCTGATAATCAAGATTCAAACGACAAGCATTCCAGTGAAGTTCAACAGGTGAATAATTCAGATAATATCGAAATGAATTTTGATTTTTCACCAATTGCCGCAGGATTCATTGGACTGTTCGGTGGATTTTTTCTTTATCAATTTGTCGGCGGATTTTTAACACTTTTGGTTTTAGGTTTTGATATTGAGAATGCACCTGTAGCTCCGATGCGTTTGATGACAATCGCAGGACAGATTTTATTCATACTTCTTCCGGCATTGCTGTTCGCCAAGTTTTTTTACAATAATGTCTCAGCGGTAATGAGAATTAAAATTCCTAAACTCAAAGAGTTTGGTCTTTTTACGATTGGAATTATAATACTAACACCACTGCTTCAAACATATCTTTATATTCAAAATTATTTTATAGAAGTTCTTGCAAAGAATAATCAATCCGTTCAAACGCTAAAAACATTTTTCGATTCTCTCGATCAACTTGTTGAAAAAAGCTACGGAGAATTATTGAACGCTGGCTCATTCCCAGAAATGTTGTTCGTTGTATTTGCTGCCGCAATTGTGCCTGCAGTCTGCGAAGAATCAATGTTTCGCGGTTTCATTCAAAAAAGTTTCGAGCTGAAGATAAAACCATTTTATGCTGCACTAATTACTGCAATATTTTTTGGGCTCTATCATTTTAATCCTTATGGTTTGTTTCCACTCATTGGATTGGGTTTGTTTTTTGGATTTGCGGCTTATAAAAGTAATTCGATTTTAATTCCAGTCTTTTTACACTTCATTAATAACCTTACTGCCGTAGTTCTTTATTTTATTTTTGGGGAAGAAGAATTAAGTAACTCGGCTTCTTTAAACAACGAGGATTTATTCAGCCAATCCATTTTATTCATTGTCTTAATGTTATTTTTTATAGCTCTAATCATATCAATAATAAAATATTATAATAAACAATTGCAAGGAGGAGAATATGCCAGTATGTCCAAATTGTAAAAGCGAATACGTGCAGGGGATTAAATTCTGCGCTGACTGCCAGACTGCACTTGTTGATCCTTCAGATATTGAAGAACACATTCTTAGTGAGGAACAATGGGTGGTGGTTTATACATCAAGCGAAGAATATGAAATTGAAATGCTTCGCGATAATCTGGAAAGTGCGGGAATTGCTGCTGCAATGCTTTCACAAAAAGATAGAAGTTTTCCTGCCCCCGGAGATTTATCTATTGTGAAATTGTTGATAAAAAAAGATGATCTGGAGGCGGGATTGAATTTCATCCAGAATTTTCTAGACAGCAAAGAAGAAATAAAAGACGGGGATCAATGAAAGCCGGCAATACTGCCACGAGAATTATCGTTTCTGTTTTTGCAATCCCAATAATTATTGCTGTAAGCTATTTCGGTAAAGCTTATTTTCTGTTATTTGTTTGTGTGATTGCGCTGGCAGCGTTCCGGGAGTTCTGTCAGATCGCTGAAAAGAAAAATTCTTTTGTGAATAAACCATTCGGTTATGCGGCAGTAATTTATTTTATACTTAATTCATACTACCCGATTTGGGATGTTTATTCATCGGTATTGGTGTTAATCTTTATTTTGCTTTTAGTTGAACTTTTTAGGAAGAATAATTCGGCGGTTTCGAATCTGTCAGCAACTTCCCTTGGAGTATTCTACGTCGGATTTTTTATGAGTTCATTAATCGGAATAAGGGAGATGTTTATTGATCCATTCTACCAACGTGGAGGATACTTAATAATAAGCATAATGGCAGCAATATGGATTTGCGATTCTGCTGCATATTTCGGCGGCACAGCTTTGGGCAAACACAAACTTTTTCGCCGGGTCAGTCCAAATAAAAGTTGGGAGGGGGCAATATTCGGTTTTGTCTTCGCCATTTTAACTATGCTTCTTGCAAAAGAAATCGTACTACAATTTTTACCATTTAATTTGATAATTTTAATTGGACTTACTGTTGGTGTGTTTGGACAAATTGGTGATCTCATTGAATCATTGTTTAAACGAGATGCACACATTAAAGATTCTTCATCGATCATTCCCGGACATGGCGGAGTGCTTGATAGATTTGATTCATTATTGTATTCCGCCCCTATTATTTTTTTACTGTTGAAATATTTTTATTAGAATTATAAAGAATGAAGTCACGCGAACATAAAATAAATGTACTCACATTAGGCTGTTCAAAAAATACAGTTGATTCCGAGCGTCTGCTTAGCCAATTAAGATTGAATAACTTCAGCATTTCCGAATCACTTGAAAATGCAGATACACTTATTATTAATACATGCGGTTTTATAGAGTCAGCTAAAAAGGAATCCATTGATACAATACTAAATGCTGTTGCTCTCAAGAATGAAGGTAAATTGAAAGAGGTTATGGTAGTTGGATGTTTGGCAGAAAGATATAAAGATGATTTGCGAAAAGAAATTCCGGAAGTTGACAGCTATTTTGGAACAGAAGCCTACGAAGCCATATTAAAAGAACTCGGAGGTGAATTAAAAACAGAATTAATTGGTGAACGCCGCTTGACTACACCTGCACACACAGCTTATCTGAAAATCTCAGAAGGCTGTGACCATCCTTGCTCTTTTTGTGCCATCCCAATTATGAGGGGAGGGCATAAATCAGTACCCATTGAGCAGCTTGTTAAAGAGACTGAATCCCTTAGGGCAAAAGGGGTAAAAGAATTAGTGATCATTGCGCAGGATACAACAGACTATGGAAAAGATATTTATGGCAGACGAAATATTATTGAACTTCTCACCGAATTAAGTAAGGTGGAGGAAATAGAATGGATAAGAATAATGTATGCATACCCATCTCATTTTCCGGATGAGTTGATCAGTGAAATTGCCGGCAACCCCAAAATTTGTAAATACATCGACATACCATTGCAGCACATTTCCGATAAAGTTTTGAAATCAATGCGGCGTGGGGTTACATCAGCAAATACGAAAGTACTAATAAAAAAATTAAGAGAAAAAATTCCAGATATAACTTTACGCACTACTCTAATTGTTGGTTATCCAAATGAATCTCAGGAAGATTTTAATGAATTGATTAAATTTGTTGAGGAATCAAAATTCGACAGGCTGGGGGTATTTACTTTTTCTCCGGAAGAGAATACAACAAGCTTCCCGCTTGGTGATCCAATTTCATCTCAAGAGAAATTGAGAAGAAGGGAAGTAGTAATGGAGTTACAAAAAGAAATTTCTTTCTCAAATAACTTAAAGTTTGTTGGTAAAAAAATGAAAGTTCTTGTTGAGTCGTTGGAAGGGCAATATTACGTCGGCCGCTCTTACCGCGATGCACCCGAAGTTGATGGCGAAGTTTTAATACCATCCAATGGAATCAAATTAATTCCTGGTAATTTTTATGATGTGGAAATTTATGATAATAATGAATATGATTTGTTCGGAAAAATTATTTTTTAATTGAAAGCAAATTATATGAAAACATTTATATCTGTCATATCAGTTTTCTTATTTATATCAAGTGCTTTTGCTCAGCCCGATAATACTTCGTTGAATAAACAGCAGAGGGTGAAATATTACCAGGAATTTTTATGCTTTTATTCTGGTAAAAAAAATTTAACAAGGGTGGATGTTTTTATTCAAGTGCCGTATTCGGAAATTCAATTTGTAAAAAGCGGGCAATCCTTCATTGCTCAATATTCACTTACTATTTCTGTGTTCGATCAAAATCGAGAGAGACTTATTAGTGAAAAAATATGGAATGAGAAAATTATTGCCGAAAATTTTGATCAAACGTTATCCAAAGAAAATTTTAATCTCAGTTTAAAATCTGTTGAGCTTAAACCCGGCAATTACGTAATTCGAACGGCAATGGAGGATAAGGATTCACGGAAAGAATTTTCGGTCGATAATAATTTTACTGTCCGCGATTTTTCTTCAGGCATAAACATCAGCGATATTATGCTGATAGCGAAGCAGGAAGTTGTTGATGGGAGTAATAAAATCCGTCCGAATGTTTCAAAGGATATTCTGGTTCAACATGATGGCATTCAATTATTTTATGAGATGTACTCTGATTCATCTGTTGATGTGCTCATGGATTACTCTATTATGGACAAAGATAAAAACACTGTACACAAGGAAAATGAAATTATTAATTTGAAATCCGGCACAAATCAGTTTTTCAAAACTATAAAAGACTCGGCTTTATCTTTAGGATCTCATAATTTAGTAGTATCTATATTTGATCTAAAAAGTACACTTATCTCTTCTGCTTCGAAAAATTTCTTATCAAGATGGAGCGGTGTGCCCGGTAACGTTCAAGATCTGGAAAAAGCTATTGAACAGATGACATACATAGCCTCTGACGAGGAGCTTGATTTTATTGAAGAAGCTGAAACACGTGACGATAAAATTAAACGGTTTTTGGATTTCTGGAAAATTAAAGACCCCAACCCGCAGGACGAACAGAATGAAGTCTTCAACGAATATTTTCGCCGTGTGGCTTATGCAAATGAACAATTCTCACATTACAACGAAGGCTGGCAAACTGATCGTGGGATGGTGTATATTCTTTTGGGTCCGCCAAACAATATTGATCGTCACCCTTTCGATTATGATTCAAAGCCTTACGAAGTTTGGCAATATTACGATATTAACCGTCAATTTGTTTTTCTTGATGACACGGGTTTTGGAGATTATCGTTTAGTTACTCCACTTTACGGTGATGATTACAGGTATCGCTGAAAATGATTCTTACTGTAACTATAAACCCTTTGCTTGAAAGAAGAATTAATTATTCGGAAATCTCTTTAGGAAGATTACACCGCAGAGGGAAAGAAGCACTTAAGGCTGGGGGGAAAGGCATAAACGTAAGCAGGCAGCTGAATAAACTTGAAATTCAAAACCTCGCCTTTATTTTTCTTGGAGGATTAAACGGCAAACTTTTACGAAATGTTTTAAATGAAGAGAAAATAATTTTTAGTGCAATCAACATAAAACAAGAAACACGTTATTGCACAGTTGTCATCGATGACGGCAAAAGTATTGCCACCTCCTTCTTTTCTCCTAACTCTGTTATTTCACTTGGAGAATCAATTGAATTTAAATCTAAATTAGAAAAGATGATTCAAAATTGTGAGATGGTAGTATTCTCCGGCAGTTCACCTTGCAAAGAAGCTGATGATATTTTTCCATTTGGAATTGAAACCGCAAATAAATATGATAAAATTTCTGTCTGCGATACTTACGGCACTCATCTTAATGTTTGCCTTAAAAAATCCCCTACCATTGTACACAACAATGTTGACGAAGTAGAATCATCGCTAAATATTTCCTTAAAATCCGAAAAAGAAAAAATTGAATATCTTGATTTCCTGTATTCGAACGGAATTAAACAGGCTTATCTTACTGATGGATGGAAGGAAATTTATGCCTCTACCCTGGATTTCAAATTTAAAGTTATTCCTCCCAAAATTACTGCAATTGATCCAACCGGCAGCGGTGATGCTTTCACTGCAGGTATTGTCTATGGCTGGCATCATGATTTCAGTTTTGACGAAACTATTAAACTTGCCTGCTCGCTTGGTAGTGTTAATGCCAATAGTTTTTCTGTTTGTGAAGTTCTTAAACAACAAGCAGAAAAATATTTGGATTATGTTGAGATACTCTCCATCGGGAAAAAAATGAAATTGTTAGATGTTACCCCAAATAACACATAGTCTAGTTTTTATACTTATCATTTTCTCTTCATCTTTCGCACAATCAATAAAGAATATTATTGTTGAAGGGAACTCTGCATTCACTGAAACTCAAATATTACAATGGGCACAAGTGAATAATTCGCTTTATATTTATCCCGGCATTATTGATTCAATTAAAAATAGATTGGCTATTAATTTTAGTAACCGCGGTTATCTCAATTCAAATTTTGAAGGTATTCAAATTGAACCTTTAAGTGATACGGCGTTTGTAACCCTTACAATAAATTTTACTGAAGGAGAAGTGACTTATGTCAATAATATTTTTATTGAAAGAGAGGACTCATCGCTAATTGATTTTGATTCTTACTTCGATTTTATGAAAGAACAGATTTTTAATAAATATTCATTAGAAGAATCAATCAACGAAGCATTAACATTTGCAGAGAATAACTCCTACCCTTTTATAAAAATTATAATTGAAGGAATATTTTTTTATGATGATTCTTCTTCCGGAGAACATCTTGCAGATATACATTTACTGATTAATAATGGAAAAAAAAGCTCTATTGATAAAATTGAGGTGAAAGGAAATACTTCAACCAAAGATTATGTCATCACCCGAGAATTAAGAATCGAACAGGGGGAGGAATATTCTCACTCTATGGTTGAAGAACTGCCCAATCGCTTAAATAGATTAAGATTTTTTGAACCGGTTGCGACGCCGCAATTTTTAATTAATGAAAAAAAAGAAGGTGTGATTCTGATAGAGGTAAAAGAAAAACAGACAAATAACTTTGATGGAATAATCGGATACATTCCTGCAGCGAAGGAGGGTGAAAAAGGCTATGTCACAGGGTTGGTCAATGTTTCGCTTCGAAATTTATTCGGCACGGGAAGAGCAGCAGCATTTCACTGGCAGCAGTTCAATCGCTTCTCGCAGGATGTAGAAATAAAATATCTTGAGCCCTGGTTGCTTGGTTACCCTTTCAATATTAATGGGGCTTTATATCAGCGGAAACAGGACACAACTTATGTGCAGAGAAAACTGGAGGGAAGTCTTGAATATCTTGCAACTGAAGATATATCAGCCGCAGTTTTAATTGGTACAGAATCAATCACTCCTTCCCAAAATGCGAATAATTACACGCGGATATTTAATTCGTCAATTCTAACTACCGGGGTAAATCTAAAAATAGATACGCGTGATGATCCCTATGCCCCGAAGGGTGGTGTTCTGTTTATAAACAGCTATTCATTGAGTCGAAAAAAACTTATTGGTCCGCTAGAATTTATTACCCCCGGTCTTGAAACAAACATCAACCTTCAGCGATTCACTTTTACTTTCTGGGGATTTTATGAATTGTTTGCAAATCAGGTTATTGCCATTGGGCTAACCGGCAAAGAATTGCGCGGAACTTTTTTTGAAGAGAGTGATTTATTTAGGCTGGGGGGAAATAATTCATTGCGAGGTTACCGCGAAGAACAATTTCTGGGTTCACGTGTTGCATGGTCTAATCTCGAATATAGATTTCTTCTTTCACGCCGGAGCTTTGCTTTTGCGTTCTTTGATACGGGTTATTATCTTCGCAATGAAGATGCTGAAAGAAGTATTTTGAAGAGTGAAGGTTTTAATACCGGCTATGGTATTGGATTAAGCATCGAAACAGGACTTGGTGTATTAGCAGTTAGTTTCGCATTGGCCAAAGGCGATTCATTCAGCGACGGCAAAATCCATTTCGGAATTATCAATGAATTTTAATAAAATTATATTGTTACTAAAACTAACACGTCCGGTTAATTTATTAATTACGGCAGTTTCGGTATTGGTGGGTGTAATTATTTGTGCTGAAGTGAAGCCGTCATTTCAAATTATTTTTTTTGCTATGTTGTCCGCTGCTTTAAGTTCCGCCGGCGGTAATGTTATCAACGATATCGTGGATATTGAGATCGATAAGATCAGTCACCCCAAAAGAGTGCTTGCTTCAAATTTAATTTCCGCAAAATCTGCTAATCTATTTTATTATTTGGTGGTAGCAATTTCTATTGCTTTATCTTCATTAATAAATATCAATTCATTCATTATTGTAATCGCGGCAAATGCTCTACTTCTGCTTTATTCATTGTACCTAAAAAAAATTCCTTTGGTTGGAAATCTTATTGTATCAATTCTCACTGGTCTGACTTTTATTTATGGCGGAGTTGTTTCTGAAAATATTAGCTTTGCCTTCATCCCTGCAGGATTTGCTCTGCTGATTAATTTTATTCGTGAGATAATAAAAGATATGCAGGATGCTGAAGGAGACAGTAAAAATGGAGTGATCACATACCCTGTGAAAAATGGATTTGATTCAGCAAAAAAAATTATACTTATCACTTCTACAGTTTTAATCGTGTTTACTTTCGTTCCATTTTATTTTAATTTTTATAAAATTGAATATTTTGTTTTGGTGATGCTGATTGTAAACCCGATGCTTGTTTTTAATGTTAAATCGCTTTATGAAAATCATTCAAATAAAAATCTTAAAAGACTAAGCGGGTTATTAAAACTTGCAATGGTATTTGGTTTGGCTGCAATTTACTTTGGCAGATGAAAAAATTTGATAACTCATATTTGAGTGATAAAGTAAAATTTATCGCCGGTGTTGATGAAGCTGGAAGAGGACCACTTGCCGGACCTGTAGTTGCCGCCGCAGTGATTTTCCCGGACAATGTTTTTATCGAAGGCGTAAATGACTCGAAGCAGTTGAGTGAAAAGGAGAGGGAAAGACTTTTCCCTGAAATAATTTCAAAAGCAATTTGTGTCGGAGTTGCATCCGTTAGTCATGGTGTGATTGATTCGATAAATATTCTTCAATCATCTTTGCTTGCAATGAAGATTGCTGTTGGAAGGATGGAGCAAAATCCTGATCTTATTTTAGTAGATGGAAATAAATCTTTTAACTCTTCAATTCCTGTTCTAACAATTGTTAAAGGAGATTCAAAATCTTTTTCAATAGCTGCTGCTTCGATAGTTGCAAAAGTAACCCGCGACAGAATTATGAAGCGTCTTGCTGCTCATTACCCTGAATATCTTTGGGAAAATAATAAAGGTTATGCATCAAAGTATCATATCGGCGCAATAAAAAAATACGGTGCTTCGCCTCTTCACCGTAAAACTTTTTTAACGAGGATATTAAATCCATATCATCAAAATATTATTGAGTTCGAAAATGAATCACGATGAAAATGAAAAAGAATTTCCTTCTACCCGCGCAAAGGGGGATGAAGGTGAGGAATTAGCGGTTGAACTTTTGAAGAGAAAAGGATTTGAAATTATAGAAAGAAATTACCGTTACGGTAAAGGCGAGATTGATATAATTGCAAAAGATCCGGCAAAAGGTTTTTTGGTTTTTGTTGAAGTCAAGTCAAGAAAGAATCTGGAGTTCGGTGAACCGGAATATGCTATAACGCAAAAGAAAATTAAGCAGATAAAAAAAATTGCCGAACTTTATCTTTATGAAAAAAATATTAAAGAAGCTGAATGCAGGTTTGATGTAGTCGCAATTCAGTTTGGACAAAGCGCGAAACCTAACATCAACTATTACGAAAGTGCTTTCGAGTAGATAAGATGACTAAAACATTTTACATTACCCACTACCAACCAAACAACATCAAAAAGATAAGATTTTGAGCACTCTACGCGACCTTGGAAGACGACTACGCTAAACCGGTAAATGTCGCCGCGAAGTTTGCAGATGCCTACGATGGGTTGATAGATATTTATGTGCGGAGGGAAGACTTCTCCCGGGAAGCAGTAGGGAGTGAAATAAAGCAAGACTCCAACAAATTTACGGTAGGTGATTATTAGGCTAAGTTTTTGAAAACGGTGCAGCGTATAAGGGAATATTGATAGCATCGCATAAAGCTATTTTAAAATGAACTAAAATACTATTTTCGTTTTCCGGTGATACAAAATCAAGCGTCAGCTTATTTGTTGCTGTTCCTTTAACCGTAGCTAAGCCTTCAATAATTAGTTTTTTACCTGAAGTAAATTTTATCTCCCCCCACCAACTGTTTCGTTATATCTAAGCCTTCCGCCGTAAAGTACGACAGGTGCAACCTGAAAAAGGTAGCCTTCTCCGGGGGGGAAGGTATAAGTAAGAGTAGTATCATCATAAAATGTTATATCATAATTGTTTTCCGGTTCTATGTTTCTTAGTCTTGTATTCTTATATCTGCCTTCAACACCTTCAGAGCTTTGCACATTCATTTCTGCTACCCGGCTGCCATCTGTGATGAGATTGGTCATTAAAAAATAATTG
>Ga0172373_10008329_pt1 | contig 13192 bp, 10 predicted proteins | sample Lak10m_2_FD_114546 | JGI IMG/M metagenome (GOLD analysis project Ga0172373, IMG submission 114546) | Freshwater microbial communities from Kabuno Bay, South-Kivu, Congo - kab_092012_10m | ecosystem: Environmental > Aquatic > Freshwater > Lake | place: Democratic Republic of the Congo... | reverse complement strand
TAGGAGCTACTGGCGCTACTGGTGCAGCTGGTGCAGCGGGCGCCACAGGCTTAACTGGTGCTACTGGTCCAGCAGGGTCGGGTGGATCGGGTGGTGGTGCTAATGTCACAATCAGTGGTACTGCGCCCAGTGCCAATGTTGCTGCTGGACAGTTATGGTTCAACAGTGAGCGTGGTGATCTCAATATCTACTATGGTAATAGCTGGGTTATTACAGGATCAGGTGGCAGTGGCAGCGGATTAAATTATGACCAAGCCACAACTAGTACAGGATATTTGAGCTTGCCAACAGGCACCACAGCACAGCGTCCAACAGGTGCGGCTAATGGATTTGCTAGATATAATACCGATCTTGGTATACTAGAATATTATAACGCCACGGCAGCAGCCTGGATTTCAGTTTCGGGTATTAGTTCAGCAACTACGATGTCAGTAGAATACTTAGTAGTAGCCGGTGGAGGTGGTGGTGGATCAGGAGGATCAGGCGGTGGCGGAGGTGGTGGATTTAGAACTGGCACTCTTACAGCTAACTTTAGTACATCATATACAGTCACAGTAGGCAGCGGTGGAAGTGGCGGTGGCGCAGGCGCCAACCGCGGAGGTTCTGGTACAGGCACAGTGGCCACACAGGGTTCAGGTTCTACTTTTGGTAGTATTGCTGGCGCTGGTGGCGGAGCAGGCATGAGTGAAGTTGGTGCAGGAACTACTGGTGGTTCAGGCGGCGGTGGATCTGGTACAGGAGCGTCTTCGACTTATGCTGGTTACGCAGGAAACACACCAAGCACCACACCAAGTCAAGGAAATGCAGGCGGAACCGGTAACGGTGGTTCCCAAGCCAATGGCGGAGGTGGCGGCGGCGGAGGTGGCGGTGCCGTGGGCTCAGATGGGTCCTATACACCCAGTGTATTTGGTGGCAACGGTGGTATAGGTGGTACAAGTTTAATAACCGGGACTGTGACTTATTACGCCGGTGGTGGAGGCGGTGGAGTACGTGGTTCTGGAACAGCTGGATCGGGTGGTTCGGGTGGTGGAGGAGCAGGAACTGCTAGTGCAGTCACAGCCACAGCAGGTAATGTAAACACAGGTGGCGGAGGTGGCGGAGGCGGACACCTAAACGGAAGTAATAATCAAGGTGCAGGAGGAGCAGGTGGTTCTGGTATAGTTATACTAAAGTATCCTAGTTTATATTATATGATACCAGATGCTGGTCTTACTACAAGCACTATTACCATTGGTACTAATAAAATTTCTACATTCACAGCTGGTACTGGTAATGTGTCATTTACAAGCAGTGCTCCTATCACAGTGGATTATTTGGTAGTGGCTGGTGGAGGTGGGGGCGGTGGTGGTTATGGTGCAGGGGGAGGAGCAGGTGGATTATTAACTGGAAGCTCGTCGATGGTAATCAATGCAACCTATTCAATCACAGTAGGTAGCGGTGGTACAGCATCTACTAATTCTCGCGGAGCATCAGGCGGTCCATCAACGTTTAGCTCATTTACAGCACTTGGTGGTGGTGGTGGCGGAAGCAATTATAACCCATATACTTCAGCAAATAACGACGGTGGTTCGGGTGGTTCAGGCGGTGGTGGTGCATATAGCACATCAGTAGGCGGAACTGCGCCCGGTGGCGCCGGTACAGCAGGACAAGGAAATAACGGTGGTTCTGGAACTCATAGTTACGGTTTCGGAGCTGGAGGAGGAGGCGGTGGTGGAGCCAGTGGTGGTGGAGGTAATGGTAGTGCCGGTGTTGGTGGTACAGCCGGAGCAGGTCTAGCCTCTACTATAACAGGAAGTTCTGTAACATATGCCACTGGTGGTCCAGGTGGAACTAATGGTAGTGTAGCACCAACAATTGGAACAGCTAATACTGGTAATGGCGGTGGCGGTGGTCAAAATTCTGCAGGTAGAACCGGTACTAATGGCGGTTCTGGTGTAGTCATCATACGCTATCCTGATACTTACTACGCTAACATAGGTACTGGATTGACTGGTGAAACTATCAGTCAAGGCAATGGATACCGCCATACTAGATTCACTGCTGGTACTGGTACTTTTGCTCTTACTACAACTATTCCTGCACTTACAGTAGAATACTTGGTAGTAGCCGGTGGTGGTGGTGGGGGTGTTCAACATGGTGGTGGTGGTGGTGCTGGTGGGTTTAGAACAGGGTCATTGACTTCTTCCATTGGCACTACATACAATATCACGGTTGGTGCTGGTGGAACCGGGCAACTTGCCCAAGGAAGTTTTGGTGGTGGTAGAGGAGGTGCTGGATCTAATTCAGAATTTTCGTCTGTACAATCAATAGGTGGCGGTGGTGGTGCTAGTATGGCGAATCCTAACGTCACAGGTGCGACTGGTGGAAGCGGTGGCGGCGTGGCATTAGATGGCACCGGTGGTGGAACACCTAACTCGGGTGGGTTAGGCACGGCAGGTCAAGGTAATGCCGGGGGGTCAATGACCGGTTATACCGGTGGTAATTATGGTGGTGGCTCTGGTGGTGGTGGAGCAGGCGCTGCCGGTCAAAACAGTCCATATTATAATGGATCAACGTATTTGGCAGGATCTGGTGGTATTGGGGCAAATTCTAGTATAACTGGGTCTTCTGTAGTCTATGCTGGCGGAGGTGGGGGCGGTAGTCATGCCCCATTTACTTATGGGTCAGGCGGACTAGGTGGTGGCGGAAGAGGTGGACTTGGGAATAGTGAAGCTGGTCAACCTGCTACAGTTAATACCGGTGGCGGTGGCGGGGGAAGTGGGGCTCACACAGTAAATGGTGGATTAGGCGGTTCAGGTATCGTCATTCTCAAAATACCCAGTGTTTACACAGCCACAGTATCGGCTGGCCTAACATTTACTAATAACACTTCTGCTGTAGTGGGATCCAGAATACTATCATTCACAGCCGGCACCGGAACTGTCACATTCAGTCTTTCCTAGTGTAATTTACACCAACTCTTGAATCATTTTTACCGTAAATTCCCACTGGAATAATATTAAACGCTAGAGAATATCTGTTTTTATTGCTGGTGTTTGTGGAAATTTTGTGCGGCAAGTAACTAGGAAAAAATATAACTGTGTTCTGTTTGTGTTCTAGTTCCAATGATTCTGCATTGTAGATATTATATTCATCAGGAACTATTAACCATTGACTATGATCAAATCTTTCAAAATCTATGTTAGAACCGTTGTGATCATCCCAATATACCACACCGCTGTAGAACGAATTTTTATGGCAATGAGTATAACTTCTGGCATTTGGTTCAGTTCGAGTGCCCCAAGAGGTAGTTATTGTAAATTCGGTAGAAGAATACTTTAGTACCTGGTTCTTGAATGTTGTAAATAAATCAATCAGATAACGTGCAATATCGGGAAAATTATCTAAAACATAATTGTTTTCTGTGATATAGTGATTATCATACGACTTATTAGAAATAAATTTGTAATTGGTTACCTGGTCCAACGCACTAAAGTCTTCAGTATTGTTAAATACACCTATTACACTAGAAAAAATAGGATACACTGTACAGTTTGTCATATAACTAGTTATGCGTTTTTAAGGGACTTACACGAATTCTTAGTCGATAAATACATATTATGCCATTAACATTTCCCTCAAATCCCACCACAGGTAATGTATATTCATATTCAGGTACCACTTGGATATTTGACGGCACCAGCTGGGCAAAATCTTCTGCCAATCTTTCTATTACTTCAGTCAGTGATCAAGTTAATACCAGCACTGGATACATTGACTTACCATCGGGTAGTACAGCACAAAGACCTATATCGCCGCCCAATGGTGCGATGAGACAAAATACCAATACGCTACAGTTAGAATATTATAACGATACTTACGCATCCTGGATGGCGCTACTGCAACAGGCTGGCGGTGATGCTGCTGTTAGTTTTGGAGTAGAATATTTGGTTGTGGCTGGTGGGGGTGGGGGTGGTGGTGGCAGAGGCGGTGGAGGCGGAGCAGGCGGCTATAGAACTGGTACAGGACTTGCTGTAACTGCAGGAACAGATTACCCAATTACCATTGGCGCCGGCGGTGGGGGATCGACTGGAGTGGGAACACAAGGATCTTCTTCTGTGTTTGCATCTATAACTTCGGCTGGTGGCGGTGCTGGGGGTGGTGTCCCCACTGGGGGTGGTGGCCAAGCAGCTGGTGGCTCTGGTGGAAGCGGTGGCGGTGGTTCCTATGGTGGTGCAGGTGGAGCTGGTAATACCCCTAGTACAAGTCCAAGCCAAGGTAACAATGGTGGGACTAGTCCAGGAATGCAGGCAACATATGATGGTGCTGCGGGAGGTGGTGGAGCAGGTGCTGTAGGTCAAAGTACGGGCGGAGGAGTGATCGTCGGTGCTGGCGGAGCAGGACTTAGTTCGTCTATCACAGGGACTTCTGTAACAAGGGCTGGAGGTGGAGGAGCAGGATCATCTCCATTTAATGCAGCAGGTGCTGGTGGTTCGGGCGGGGGAGGAGCTGGTGCCCAAAATAATACTGGAACCGCAGGCACTGTAAATACAGGCGGTGGTGGTGGTGGTGGCGGATTTAATACCAGTAGCAATACGGCTTTTACTGGCGGCGCTGGCGGCTCCGGTATTGTCATCATCAAATATCCTATACTATATTATGAAACTGTGTCGGCTGGATTGACAGCATCAACAGTCACCGTTGGCGGGTATAAAATCACCACATTCACAGCTGGCACTGGTACTATAAGTTTCTCAACATCACCACCGATTTCAGTACAATATCTAGTAGTGGCTGGTGGTGGGGGCGGTGGATTCCAACGTGGTGGAGGAGGGGGTGCAGGTGGGCTATTAGCAGGTACACAAGCCAACATCAATTTGAATACTGTTTACAGTGTCACTGTGGGTGCCGGTGGAGCTGGAGGTATAACAGGTAGTTCGGTTAATTCAGTAAATGGTTCAAATAGTATTTTTGGAATTGTGACTAGTATTGGTGGTGGTGCTGGCGGAAACGATAATACATCACCGGTATCAGATGGAAAAGCAGGTGGGTCCGGTGGAGGTGCAGCAGGATATAGTCCTGTGTCAGTGGGTGCAGGGACATCTGGACAAGGAAATTCAGGAGGACTTGGAGCTGCTTCTGCTCCGGCATATGGAGCCGGGGGCGGTGGTGGAGCAGGAGCAGCAGGATCAGCTGGAACTAGTTCAATAGGTGGAGCTGGTGGTATAGGATCTACATCGAGTATTACTGGAACATCTACATATTATTCCGGTGGCGGTGGCGGTGGGTCGTATAATCCTACCAGTGCAAGTGCTGGTAGCACATCAGGCGGAGCAGGAGGTATCGGCGGCGGTGGAAACGCAGCGGCTTATAATAAAATCGCAGATAGTGCTGGTAGTTCAGGAACTACTAATACCGGAGGCGGTGGCGGTGGTGGGTTTAATGCTTCGGGTACAACATGGGCATATAACGGTGGTGCAGGTGGTTCTGGCGTAGTAATCATACGCTATTCTACTAATTATTACATCAATCTAGGTACCGGGCTGACCGCAGAAACAGTGAGAATAAATGACGCAGAGAAATACACAAGATTTACCGCAGGAACAGGATCAATCTCATTCACCACAACCCCACCACTCACAGTGGATTATTTGGTTGTAGCCGGAGGTGGCTCAGGTGGTAGGCCATATGGTGGAGGTGGTGGGGCAGGTGGATTATTGACCGGAACTGCCTCAAGTATATTAACAGGAATACCTTATACAGTCACAGTAGGCAGCGGAGGTGCAGGATTAGCAGCTAGCTTAGGGACATGTGTGTCCGGAAATAACGGATCAAACAGTCAATTCTCATCATTTACTGCTATAGGTGGTGGCGGAAGTGGTATGTGGGGACAGGAAGGAACTACAGGTAATGAACCACCAACTGTTGGTAAGACAGGTGGTTCTGGTGGCGGTGGTGGCGCTTATAATAATACGGCTGGTACAGTAGCAGGTGGAACAGCAACAAGTAGTCAAGGGTTTGCTGGCGGAACAGGTCTACTCTATAATAGCGGTGGTGCTGGTGGCGGTGGCGGAGCGGGCGCAGCGGGATCTAACGCAGTTGCCGGAACTGTAGGTGCCAATGGTGGAATAGGATTTCTAAGTTCCATAAATGGAACAGCGACTTACTATGCAGGTGGTGGTGGTGGCGGAATAGGTAATAGTACAGGAACATACACAAGATCTTCTGGGGGTTTGGGTGGTGGCGGTGCAGGAGGAAATTCTGTAAGCGGTAGCGTGGCTAACAGTGGAGCAGATGGTACAGCAAACACCGGCGGCGGCGGCGGTGGAGCAAGTGGAACAGGAAATGGATCAGCAGCAAATACAGCAGGATCGTCGGGTTCGGGTGGTTCAGGCATCGTAATCCTACGCATACCCAGTCTATACACAGCCACATTTTCAGCCGGTATCTCTGCTAATGTCGCAACATCAACTACACAAATCGGCTACAAGACCTACACTGTAACTGGTGGAACGGGAACCGTAACCTTCAACTAAGGTTAAATACAATACGCTATTTTTTTCTATAAGGAGAGCAGTAAATGGCACATTACGCATTTCTAGATGAAAACTACATCGTTACCGAAGTCATTGTCGGCAAAGATGAGTCAAACTATGATTGGGAAGCCCACTATGGTCAGTTTCGTGGCCAATTGTGCAAGCGCACCAGTTATAACACACATGGTGGAGTACACAATAGTGGTGGCACACCATATCGTAAAAACTATGCTGGCATTGGATACAGTTATGATCCACAGCGTGACGCATTTATTCCGCCCCGGCCTTTTGCGAGCTGGCAGTTAAATGAGTCAACATGCTTATGGGATCCACCTACCGCAATGCCTACAGATGGTAAGATGTATCGTTGGGATGAAGATACTACAAGTTGGATTGAAATTCCTGCACCGCAGTAATTAAATGCCCATAAGTTTCCCAGCCAATCCTGCGTTAAACCAGGTATATGTCTTTGGCGGCCGAGCTTGGACTTACAACGGTAAAGGATGGTTTCCTGCCGCTGGAACCGCAGCTAATCTACTAGCGGTTTCAAGTTCGGTTGTGCCCACAGCCAATGTCACTTATGACCTTGGCGCCAACGCAGCTCGCTGGCGAGATCTTTATCTAGCAGGTAACACTATTGACCTGGGTGGTACTGCTATTAAGACCACAGCCAATGGTGTTACATTTACTTCAGCAGCTAATGCACAAATTGGCATTCCTATTACAGTTAGTAGTATACAACTACAAAGTTCGGGCAACGTAATAACATTAACCGCCGGTGCTTCGGGGCTACAAACAATTAGTGGAAACACTGTGGTACCAGTTGGTGGTGCCACAGTAACAGTGGCAAATGCTATACCTACTACTACCACAGAAGGTAGTTTGTGGTTAGATTCTGACACCGGTGATCTCCGTGTTTATTTTGGTGGTGACTGGGCTGGTGTAGGTTTTGGTCCTACAGGTGCTACTGGACCTATAGGGGCAACAGGTCCTGCGGGACCAACTATATCGTACATCTTTGATGGAGGTACACCCACTACTGTGTACACCCAAGGGCCAGCATTTGATTGTGGAGGAGTAAATTAATGCCCAATATACAATTTCAATTTCGTAGAGGAACAGCATCCGAATGGTCAACAGCTAATCCAGTACTTGCTGATGGTGAAATGGGCATAGAAACCAATACAAATCAATTTAAGGTTGGCAATGGTAGCGCAGCTTGGAACAGTTTATCGTATGGTGGGTTAGCCGGGGCTACTGGAGCACAAGGAGCCACTGGTATGGGAGCGACAGGAGCCACTGGATTAATAGGGGCAACTGGATTAACAGGGGCAACTGGTTCAGCTGGTGCTGGCGGTGTAACAACAGGAAAATCTATAGCTATGTCTATAGTATTTGGTGGAGGATAAAATTGGCAAACCCTAATATAGTAAATGTAACAACAATTAACGGCAATACTGGTGTATTGGCAGTGACCACATCAGCTACAGCTATTGTAACTAATTCAGCAGCCAGTAACAAAGTTTTTAAACTTAATGCACTGTATGTTAGTAATAACGATACGACCTTGACATATAAAGTCACTGTGGATTTATACAGATCTACCACTGCTTATCCAATTGGTGTAAACATTGCCATACCTAGTGGAAGCTCATTGGATATTGTAAATAAAGCTATCTATTTAATGGAAGGTGATGCATTAAGATTAACTGCTGAAGCTAATAGTAAACTAGTGGCAGTAGCTAGCTGGGAGGAGATTAGTTAATGCCTACTCGTCGTAATGGAGGCAGGATTGGTAAAATCAATCAGCCTACAGTCAACACAGCACAAGGTTTTTTTACTTTAGATGATGTGTTAGAAAACCGAGCTAATGGCGCAGGAACTTGGCCAATTGGGGCACGAGATGGTAGTATTGCTGCATTAGCAGCAGATAGCGCAGTAGCAATTAAGGCTATCAAACCCAGTGCTACAGATGGTCTATATTGGATACTGGTCAATGGCACAGCTAAACAGGTCTATTGTGACATGACCAATGACGGTGGCGGATGGATGCTATGGCAAACTTTTGGCTCGAGTACAGCCTTTCAAAGCGGATATGCACTGTTGGCAACCAATACCAATACAACAGTCTTAGGTACAAACGGTTGGTTAGGTAATAATCTTGGATTAAGCGCCGGTAATGCTGGTTGGGGACTACCCTGCGGCAGTGAAGGCCAAATGTATACAAATACCTGGGGATTAACCACGCCAACTGCGGCCAGTATAACACTGCTTAGGTCTAGTTTTGAAGAGACCCATATCGGTCCCTATACATTTATGGAGACTAATGGTATCGTGCGAGCACAAGATGCCAGCGGTGGTGGTGCTACCACAGCCACAAGCGTGCCAATCAATTGGACGGGAACAGAACCAAGGCTGCGTTATAGAGAACAAAACAGTATTTCTAAACTTTATTGGATTATGGCCAAAGGACCTGCTTGATGATTGAAAATTATGCCCTTATTAACCGTCAAACTGCCATGGTTGAAAGAATAGTGTATTGGGATGGTGTTAGTGATTTGCATATAAATGATTACCCAGGGCAACTAATTGGGCGGTATGATCTAATTAAAATCACTGATCAAGAGGTTGGTACTTGGTTTTGGGACGAAGCAACTCAAACATGGGCCATGCTGTATCGTCGTGGAGACGTACCTGTAGTGGGTTTTATTTGGGATGGAGCAAGATTTACTAATCCTAATCCGCAACCTAGTTTAGTGCCTACTAATAGCAGCACTTCTGGAACGGTGCCATTTTAATGTTGACTTTAGAACCTAAATTTAGGTATCGAGTGGCCAACGTAGATCATATGATTTATCATGGGGATCCCGGTACCGGCTTACCTAAGCATACACATATGTATAGTCATGTCACAATATGCCATCAAGGAAGTTGCTGTATTCGTAAGCAAGGTCGCGAACTAGTTATAAATAATTCGCACCCACCGATTAATCTAGTTGCTGGGGAATGGCATGAAATTGAAGTGTTAGAGTCTAGTACTGTTTTTGAAAACGTTTTCGAGGTATCCAGTGAATGACGCCAATCTTAGTTTTTTATTTGCAGATCCATTATATTCAGTAAACATATCAGATCATGTAGAATCTAATTTGTTAGAATTGCTGACCGAGGTATTATCTACAGATCTCAGAAATAACGATAAAAATAAAGTTAGCAATAACGATCAAATTTTTGATTCTGTATTGGCCAATACCAAACTAGTTCAGGTAATTGAGCAACAGTTGGCTGTGTACAAGCACAATGTCATGGGCTATGGTGATAAAATCGACTTAAAAATCACACAAAGCTGGTTGAATTATAACAGAGCTGGTGAATCTCATCATAGACACAACCATCCAAACAGTATTATTAGTGGTGTATTTTATCTACAATTAGACCCAGAAGCTAGCGAATTTATTGTACATAGGCCAATGAATTCTGCCGCGCTAATAATTGATCCGCTACCAGAATATCGTACAGAATGGAACTCAGATCACATGATTTTCAAACCAAAGGTTGGGGATTTATACTTGTTTAAGAGCCAAACTCTACATAGTGTTAGTCAAAATCGCAGTTCAATACCTAGAATCAGTTTAAGTTTTAATACCTTTTTTCATGGCAATTTTTATGCTAGTACAAATAAATTGGCCAGGCTTAGGCTAGATGTTAGTGTTTAATAAATATTAGATGCCTATATATTTTCCTGATAACCCCACACCGGGGCAAACTTACACAGCAAACGGCCGTACCTGGACCTATGATGGCAAAGGTTGGGCGCCAGGCACTGCTATTGGTGCCACAGGGGCAACTGGTTTAACCGGTGCTACTGGTATTGGCGATACAGGCATCGCAGGCAATGTTGGTGCTACAGGAGCTACTGGCATAGGCGCCACTGGGGCTACTGGTGCAGCTGGAACACAGGGTGCTACTGGCTTAACTGGTGCCACCGGACCAGCAGGTTCTGGCGGTTCAGGAGGCGGAGCTAATGTCACAGTTAGTGATACCGCACCAATCTCAGCCAATGTTGGTGCCATGTGGCTCAACACCGAAACCGGTGAACTTAATGTATATTTTGCCAATGCCTGGGCCACAGCAGGTGGTGATGGTGGTATCGCGTCGGTGTATGATGTTATGACCACTAGCTCAGGATATTTTGATTTACCCACAGGAAATACAGCACAACGACCTGGTGCTCCCAACAACGGTGTAATAAGATTTAATTCAGAGACAGCCAGAGTAGAATACTATGATTCAGTGGCTGCGGCCTGGATGGCAGTGACAAGCACCAGTACTGCTACTACAATGAGCCTAGAATACTTGGTTGTGGCTGGCGGAGGTGCCGGTGGTTCGGGCAATGGTGGTTCGGGTGGCGGCGGCGCAGGTGGTTTCAGATTTGGTACACAATCAGTCAATTTTATATCAGCTTACACAGTTACAGTTGGTGCCGGTGGAGCCGGTTCTGCCGATGTAAGTAATACACTAGGCAATGACGGTAGTAACTCCGTATTTGCATCAATTACCAGCACAGGTGGCGGGGGCGGTGGTGCTTGGCAAGGTCAAAATGGTCGAGCAGGTGGCTCGGGTGGAGGGGGCGGTGCTAATACATCACCCGGTGCAGCTGGAACGGGCGGAGCAGGAACAGCTGGCCAAGGAAATGCAGGTGGTGCCGGGATACTTAGTTCAAGTCCATATTCAGGTGGAGGTGGCGGTGGTGCTGGTGCTGTTGGTGGAACCACAGCCAATTCAACTGTGGTTGCAGCTGGTGGCATTGGCTCAACAAGTTTGATTACAGGAGCATTAACTTACTATTCAGGTGGAGGTGGTGCAGGGACCGAGACTCCGGGTACATTGGGCGGCCCCGGTGGCCTTGGCGGAGGCGGAACTGGGGGCAAGTTAAATGGGCCAAACGCTACCTCAGGAACAACAAATACCGGAGGGGGTGGTGGTGGGGGTGGATACAATGTTGGTTATAAATTTAGTGGTGCAGGCGGTTCTGGTATTGTCATCCTACGCTATCCCTCAGTGTATTACATGATCCCAGACTCGGGCTTGACCACATCAACTGTCACTATTGGTGCCAATAAAGTATCAACTTTTACCGCAGGCACTGGTAATATATCTTTTAGTAATACTCCACCAATTTCAGTAGAATATCTAGTAGTTGCCGGTGGAGGTGGCGGTGGAAAAGATGGATATCCTAATAGGGGAGCCGGTGGTGGCGGCGCCGGCGGATTTAGAACAGGTACTCAAAATGATATACTGGTAAATGCTGCCTATTCTGTTACAGTAGGAGGAGGTGGTACAGGGGCAGATACGGCTGCGGGGACCAACGGCTCGGATTCCACATTTATTGCTATTACGTCTGCTGGTGGAGGAGGCGGTGGTGGGCATGGCCTAGGTCAAGTAGCAGCCAATTCCGGTGGCAGCGGTGGTGGTGGCACCAATGGTTTAAATGGCGGAAGTGGAAATACTCCCTCTACAACCCCTAGCCAAGGAAATGGTGGTGGCGCAGGATTACCCTCGCCGCAGAGTCCCTTTACCGGTGGCGGTGGTGGTGGCGCGGGTGCGGTTGGTGGAGCCGCCTCAGCTGGCGCAAGTGGCAATGGTGGCATAGGTGCCAACAGTTCGATAACAGGATCTGCGATAACTTATTCTGGCGGAGGTGGCGGAGGTGGTGGCGCTAGCGGATCCGGCGGATCAGGTGGTATAGGCGGGGGAGGATCCGGGTCACAGTCTGGCGCAGCAACAAGTGGAACCCCTAATACAGGCGGGGGAGGGGGCGGTGGTAGGTCAGGAACAGGAAACGGTGGTTCTGGTGTAGTCATCATACGCTACCCCGACACTTACTACGCTAATATCGGCACTGGCCTAACTGCGGAAACCGTCAGCCAAGGTGGGGGATATCGCTACACCAGATTTACCGCCGGAACTGGTACTTTTGCTTTGACCACTACACCACCCACACTCACAGTAGAATACTTGGTTGTGGCTGGTGGTGGTGGCGGGGGTGGCGGATTAAGTGCCGGTGATGCAAGAGCTGGTGGTGGTGGTGGTGGTGGTTTCATTACAGGTACTACATCATCATTGACAACCGGTATCGCCTATAATATAACCATTGGTGCCGGAGGCTCAGGCGGAGCCATTGGTGGTGCAGGGACATTTGGTGCTAACTCTATTTTCTCTAGTTTTACAGTAATAGGTGGGGGAGTAGGCGGAACTTGCTACAAAGATGATGCAACCGGTGCAGGAGGAAATGGTGCAGGTGGCGGTGGTGGTGGATGGCCTACCGGGTCCGGAACACGAAGTGGTGGTACAGGGTCCAATGGTGCCAACGGCGGATTAGGTCAACACCGTCCGGGGACTGATGCCTGCGGCGGTGGAGGAGGTGGAGGCGGACCCAGTGCAGTTTCTGGAACCAGTGGATCAAATGGAGTAGGTGGTGCAGGTGGAGCAGGCACATCGTCATCAATTACAGGTGCTACAATTAGCTATTGTGGTGGTGGAGGCGGTGGAGGAAATGGTCCTGCTGCCGGTGGCGGTACCGGCGGTGGCGGAACTGGAGGAACGGGCGGAAGCGCAGGGTCAAGCGGCATAGCGAATCGAGGAGGAGGCGGCGCTAATATGGCAACAGGTGGTTCCGG
>Ga0172373_10008328_pt1 | contig 13192 bp, 14 predicted proteins | sample Lak10m_2_FD_114546 | JGI IMG/M metagenome (GOLD analysis project Ga0172373, IMG submission 114546) | Freshwater microbial communities from Kabuno Bay, South-Kivu, Congo - kab_092012_10m | ecosystem: Environmental > Aquatic > Freshwater > Lake | place: Democratic Republic of the Congo... | reverse complement strand
GCTTATTCAAAGTGGTGTAATATTGGAACTCCAATAATTACTCCGAATGGACCAACAACATTCTGTCAAAACCAGCAGGTAACGCTTTCAACCACAGGCTTTACCAGCTATTTATGGTCCAATTCACAAGCTGCTTCGAGTATAATTGTTGGTCAAGCTGGAAATTACTCTTTAATTGCGACTAATTCAACTGGCTGTAGTCAATCATCAGCACCTATATCCGTGATTGTCAATCCTCTTCCAAACGTAACTGCAAATGTGAATCCATCCAACACCGTTTGCGAAGGATCAACTATAACTTTAACTGGGGCTGGTGCACTCACATATACATGGAATAACGGAATTATCAATAGCACACCTTTCGTTATAACTTTACCAGGAAGCTACTCTGTTGTTGGGACCGACGCAAATGGCTGTCAAAATTCGGCATCCATTAATATGAATGTAAATATGAATCCTGTGATTTCAACAATTGCGACCGGAGATACATTAACTGTTTCGGCCAATGGGAACTATAGCTACCAGTGGTATAATTGCGCTTCAGGTCTATTACCCGGAGAGACTTCTGATACGTTGTTTGGAGAGTTCAATCAAGAATATTACGTTCAGGCGATAAACCAGCAAGGTTGCATCACAAATTCGGATTGTCTTCTTTTAACAAGAATTGATAATCAAGAGATTATTCCCTTTTCAGTATACCCGAACCCTGCAAATGACCGAATTTTCGTTAATGGCAGAAATAATTTGTCTACTCAGGTGAGTATCTTTGACATATATGGCAAACTAGTTCTAAATCAGATGTTAATTGGTCGAGAGCTAGATATAGCCCAGCTATCTGCTGGGAGTTACATTCTGACTATACCGGAATATGGATATAAAAAATCTATAATTAAGTTGTAGTAAGTTTCAATAATAAAGTGGGAATGGGGCTTTAAGCCCCATTCTTTTTTCATTTAATTTGACTAACTTTGTCAAAATATGAAAACCGTTTCAGAATCTATTCGAGAAGCAAGAAGAAAGTTCAAACTTACCTTGCATGAAGTCTCCGCGAAATCGCGCATAGATGTTGGAATTCTGAGCAAAATCGAAAGAGGAATTCGTCCCATTTCTATAGACCAATTGGAAATACTCGCTGGGTTGTATAAATTGAATTTCAGCCAACTCAAAAAAAATTTAACGGCCGAAAAAATCGTTGCTGCAATAGCCTATGAAAATAATCCGGATGAAATATTAAAACTTGCAGAGCAAAAGTTGGCCTATACAACAAAGACGATTATGCCTTTGAGTAAAATTGTTAAAGAGCTAAAGGCCGTCTTCAAAAGGTTTCCTCAAATTCAGAGTGCATGGATATTTGGATCCTATGCGCGCGGCGAAATGACTTTTCAAAGTGATATTGATGTTGTGATTACTGTGGGAAAGGGATTCACCTATTTCAAATTGGCAGATGTTCAGTACCAAGCGGAAAATAAGCTTGGAATAAAAGTGGATATCGGCTTCAAAAAATCTCTTGACCCTACTGCGAGTAAGAACGCAGAAAAAGAAATGAAATTGATTTATGGAAGAGAGGAATAACTACAACTTCCCGGAACTCATTCAAGCATGTCCCGAACTAGCTGCGTATGTGAAAAAAAATGCCTTCGGAAATGAAAGCATCCAATTCGCAGATCCACTGGCGGTAAGAGCCCTGAATAAAGCCATTCTATTCAAAGACTACGGCTTAACGTTTTGGGACATTCCAGCCATGTACTTGTGTCCGCCAATTCCCGGACGAGCCGCATATTTGGAAACCCTCAATCAAGCATTTCAAATTCCAACCAATCAAGAGAAAACAGCCTGTCTCGATATTGGTACAGGCGCCAACTGCATCTATCCCATCTTAGGGGCAAAACAATGGAAGTGGAATTTCGTTGCAACAGATATTGACCCACTTGCTCTGAAGTCTGCGCAACACATTCTAGACAATAACCCTGGCTTGAATGATAAGATTGAATTGCGCCTTCAACCTGAATCCAACGCCATTTTCAAGGGTGTAATTCATGACAATGACCAGTTTCTATTTTCCATCTGTAACCCCCCATTTCACAGTTCGAAACAAGAAGCTTTGCGCGGAAATCAAAGGAAAAACAGAAACCTTTCCAAAAACAACAAAGCGAAAACTCACCTGAATTTCGGAGGACAAAGCAACGAATTGTGGTGCGAAGGTGGAGAAGAAGGATTTATTTCCCGCATGATTCAAGAAAGCATCAAATACAAAACCCAAGTCATGTGGTTTACTTCACTGGTTTCCAAAGAAGCTTCCGTTGATGCCCTTGTAGTGAAAATTGAATCGGCCGGAGCACGCGACCTGCGCATACTTCCCATGGAAACCGGAAATAAAGTGAGCCGAATTCTGTGTTGGACTTTTGCATGATGAAATAAATGGTATATACTAGAAGTATACCCTATCTTTGCAACATGAAAAATCTTTCGCTGAAACTCGACGACGATATTTTCTTGGAAACAGAAAAGGTCATAGAAAAATTAGGCACAACAAGAAATCGCTACATCAACGAGGCATTGGCCATCTACAACAAGTATTACAATCGAAAAATGTTGCGGGAGCAACTGGTGAAAGAATCACGCGCAGCCTATGGTTCGAGTAAAGAAATTTTAGATGAATACGAAAGTCTCATCGATGAAGATTAGTCAATACGAAATCTGGTTGGCTAATCTAAACCCTTCCAAAGGGACAGAACCTGGTAAGGTTCGTCCCGTTGTGGTTGTACAAACAAACCTACTTAATGACATTCACCTTTCAACTTTAATTTGTCCGGTTACGACCAACTTACTTCCCGATGTAAAAATTCTTCGCGTGGCATTAACGAAAAAACAACTCGATGAAAAGAGCGAAATTCTTGTTGATCAGTTGCGGGCCATAGATAATAAGCGCTTCATAAAAAAACTCGGAAAGCTGACCAAGGAGCAAACAACCCAACTGAAAAGAAATCTGAGCATTGTACTTGATCTGTAATTGGATATTCTAGAGCTTTCAGTTGTAAGTTCGCAGCACAATTTTTTCCGCATGACAAACAACAGTATTTTTCGAAGACTCAGATACATCTATGACTTTTCTGATCAACAGATGATCGAGGTGTTTGCCATGGGTGGAAAGGCCGTTTCAAAATCGCAGATGAACAACTGGTTTCGAAAAGAAACGGATCCACAATTTGTAGATCTCACAGATGAGCAATTAGCAGCTTTTCTAAACGGATTTATTGTTCTGAAGCGCGGGAAACGTGAAGGGCCACAACCTTTACCAGAAAAGCAATTAAGCAATAACGCCATCTTTCGGAAAATGCGCATTGCGTTGAATTTAATTGATGAAGATATTCTACACATTTTAGAACTTGCAGACATGCACATGAGCAAACATGAGCTGAGTGCATTTTTCAGAAATCCTTCGCAACGCCAATACGTTGAGTGTAACAATCAAGTGTTGCGTAACTTTTTTCAAGGTTTAGAAAAGCAAAAGGGAAAACAATAAAAAACCCCAGCCGAGACTGAGGTTATTTATGTTATTGGGTTAGGTTTAAATTAACGTCCCGTTCTTTTTTGCTTCTGCTGTAAAGCGCTTCTGCATGCGCAGCCACAACCAAATTCCGAAGAAACCACCTACAATACAGATGTAGCTGAATGTGTTTCCAATGGGGTCAAGAATGTGCTTGAAAGTCCATTGTAGAAAATCAGCGATGGGGGTAAGTATCATTTGTAAGTTCATAACTTTTCTGTTTTAAGTGGTCCAAAAATAAGCAAAGCTTTTGAAACACCAACAATTCGCTGCAATTTTGCCAACCATCTTGTGTTATGATTTTAAGACAATACGCCAGCAATCAGCCCTACCTGCTTTTTATTCTGCCGGTGCTGAACGTATTGTTATTTGTACCAGCACTTGCAGGGCTCTCCAGTATTCCAGCTGAAACTGTTTTTCCTTTTGACATCATCAATTTTGAAATGTCGAACTATCCGCTGGCCCATGCGGCATTGGCATGGCTTCTAATTACAGGCGGAGCCATTTGGTTCAATTTGGTGTACAACCGACATGAATTTCATACGGCCCCTACGTTTGTTCCAGCTCTGGTTTATTCCATAGTTTCCGCGCTGTTTTATTTTTCTTGCTTCAGTATTACCCTGCTTCTTGCGCAACTTTTTTTTACAACGGGTAGCAATAGATTGTTGGAAGTTTTTCGTCAGAAACGTGCCTTAGATCAGTACTTCCGTGCGGGATTTTGGTTTGGAATGACGGCCCTGTTTCAACCCTTCTTACTAACACTTTTACCACTTTTATTGATTGCTGTAACCTTCACACGTGCATTTAGTTTGCGTGAATATGTGCTTGCTGTTGCAGGGTTTTGTTTTCCGTTTATTTACACATGGAGTCTACAATATTTGTTCATGGATAATCTGGAGTTTTACTTATTCCAAGTGAAATTTTCTTTGAATTCAGTTACAGCATGGGAAGTTCACTCCATAAGTGAACTCAGTATCTACGGGGTTTTTGCTCTTTCTAATGTATTTGTATGGCAAAATTTGGCGTTCAGTGGCGATCGAAGTTCAAACAAGAATAGAAATTCACGATGGATGATTTTCTTCTTGTCTTTGGCCACGACAAGCGCAGTGGTTTGGGGCTTCATGCTCATGGATACGGTTCGAATTGAATTGTTTTCGTTGGGTATAATTTTCTGTTTAAGTTATTGGTACACCAATTACAGACTCTCTTTGTTTGCTCCATTTATCTTCTACATGACTTTGTTGGTAAGCCTTTGGCAAATGTTGGAAGTTTCAGGAATTGTTCCTGTTCTATCCTTTTAAGAATATGTACCTTTGCAAAAATTGGAATTATGAAATTTGGCGTTGTTGTTTTTCCCGGAAGTAATTGCGACGAAGACTTGGTCTACACCATGTCGAATATCATGGGGCAGGAAGTAGTTAAGCTCTGGCACAAAGAGCGCGATTTAAAAAACTGCGACTTTGTTTTTGTTCCAGGCGGATTCAGTTACGGTGATTATCTGCGCAGTGGCGCCATTGCTCGTTTTTCCCCCATTATGGAAGAAGTGGTAGCACACGCCAACAGGGGTGGTTATGTGATGGGAATTTGCAACGGATTTCAAATTCTTACCGAAGCGAAATTGCTTCCTGGAGCACTGTTGCACAACACATCGCGAAAATTCATTTGTAAAAATGTACACCTCAAAGCGGCTTCAACTTCGAACCCACTTACCGCAGGTTTAGATTTTGAAAAGAGCTACAAGATTCCAATAGCGCATGGTGAGGGAAATTTTTTCGCAGGTGCTGATACCATGAAAGAAATAGAAGACAATGACCAGGTTTTATTCCGATACTGCTCGGAAGACGGTACCATTGGCGAGGATTTCAATCCGAACGGATCCATGAACAACATTGCTGGAATTACCAATAAAACCAAAAATGTTTTTGGAATGATGCCTCATCCAGAGCGAGCTTCTGATTTTGAATTGGAAAATACAGACGGAAGAGAAATCTTCGAGGCGCTATTAGCAAGAATCTAAAAATAGCCCCGTATCTTTGCCGCCGTTATGGCAGCACACGATGATAAACTGAAAGCGGTAATTTCTCACGCCAAGGAATACGGATTTGTATTTCCATCTTCTGAGATTTATGATGGACTCTCTGCAGCATATGACTACGGTCAGCTTGGGGTAGAGTTAAAAAACAACATCAAAAACTATTGGTGGACTGCCATGACGCGCATGCATCAGAACATTGTGGGAATAGACGCTTCCATTTTCATGCATCCAACCACCTGGAAAGCGAGCGGACACGTAGATGCGTTCAATGATCCACTCATAGATAACAAAGACAGCAAAAAAAGGTATCGGGCCGATGTGTTGTTGGAAGAATACATGGCGAAGAGCGAAGCGAAGATTACCAAAGAAATAGAGAAGGCGAAGAACAAGTTTGGAGACGCCTTCAACGAAGAGCAGTTTCGTGCAACAAATCCGAATGTCTTGCGCGCTCAAGAAAAAATTAACGCTGTTGAAGCGCGCATGAAAGCCGCGCTAGAGGCGAGTGATTTAGTTGCTTTGAAGCAGTTGATTGAAGACTGTGAAATTGCTGATCCAGAGACAGGCTCGCGCAATTGGACAGATGTAAGGCAATTCAACTTGATGTTTAAAACAGAGTTGGGTGCAGTGAGTGGCGACGCTGGAATTATTTATTTACGTCCGGAAACAGCACAAGGAATTTTCGTGAATTTCTTGAACGTACAGAAGACAGGAAGAATGAAACTTCCTTTCGGAATTGCGCAAATTGGGAAGGCGTTCCGAAATGAAATTATTGCGCGTCAGTTTATTTTCCGCATGCGTGAATTTGAACAAATGGAGATGCAATTTTTTGTGAAACCAGGAACAGAAATGGAATGGTACAACTACTGGAAAGATGCGCGCATACAATGGCACAAAGCGTTGGGATTGGGAAGTGAGAATTACAAATTCCATGATCACATTAAATTGGCTCACTACGCCAATGCGGCCTGCGATATTGAGTTTGATTTCCCAATGGGCTTTAAAGAACTTGAAGGCATTCACTCACGTACCGATTTCGATTTGAAAAAACACGAGGAGTTTAGTGGGAAGAAATTGCGATTCTTCGATCCGGAAACCAATGAAAGCTATGTGCCTTATGTGGTTGAGACATCGGTAGGATTAGACCGCATGTTTTTAGCAGTTCTCTCTTCATCTTTTGTTGAAGAGAAGTTGGAAGACGGAAGTGAGCGCACGGTGCTGCGTATACCTGCTGGATTGGCTCCTGTGAAGGTGGCGGTATTGCCGTTGGTGAAAAAAGATGGGCTTCCTGAAAAAGCGAAGGAAGTTGTGGATTTGTTGAAGTTAGATTTTAATTTGCAGTATGATGATAAAGATGCCATTGGCAGACGTTATCGCAGGCAAGATGCCATTGGAACACCGTTGTGTGTTACCATTGACAACGAAAGTTTAGAAGACAATTGCGTAACCATTCGTCATAGAGACAGTATGAAACAAGAACGAATTCCAATTGCACAATTGCATGAGGCGGTTCGTGAAGTAACCGGATTGAATCAGTATTTTAAATAAAGAACTATGGAAAATTTTGATGTGGTAGTAGTTGGAGCTGGTCCTGGGGGATATGTAGCTGCAATACGTTGTGCACAATTGGGTATGAAAACGGCGTTGGTGGAGCGATACAAGACATTGGGAGGCACGTGCTTGAATGTGGGCTGTATTCCATCCAAGGCGCTTTTAGATTCAAGTGAGCATTACCATCAGGCTGTTCACACCTTTGACCAGCATGGAATTGAATTGGGTTCCAAACCGAAGGTGAACTTAGGACAAATGATTAAGCGTAAAAATGAGGTAGTGGATCAAACCACCAAGGGCATTGAGTACTTGATGAAAAAGAATAAAATTACGGTTATTCACGGACACGGCACCTTCACATCGAATACTACATTGCATGTGGCAAGTGAGCAGGGAGATACTGCTATTGCATCGAAAAATTTCATCATCGCCACGGGGTCTAAACCGGCTTCGTTGCCTTTCATTACCATTGATAAAAAACGCGTCATTACAAGTACTGAGGCATTGCACATGACTGAAGTGCCCAAGCATTTGGTGGTTATTGGTGGTGGAGTTATTGGTTTGGAATTGGGAAGTGTATATGCTCGTTTGGGTTCGAAGGTGAGTGTGGTTGAATACATGGACGGCATAATACCCACCATGGATAAAACCATGGGGAAAGAATTACAGAAATCGTTGTCAAACATTGGCTTTGAATTTTACTTGTCGCACAAGGTTAAGGAAGTGACTTCCAAAGGAAAGGGAGTGCTGGTAAAGGCAGACAATGCGAAAGGTGAGGAGGTGGTTTTGGAAGGCGATTATTGTTTGGTGTCTGTGGGAAGGAAGCCGTACACAGAGAATTTAGGCTTGGAAACGGCGGGTGTTCAAGTTGATGAGCGCGGGCGGGTGCTTACCAATGGTCACTTGCAAACCACAGCCGCAAATATTTATGCCATTGGCGATGTGGTGAAAGGGGCTATGTTGGCTCACAAGGCAGAAGAGGAGGGTACATATGTGGCTGAGTTGATCGCAGGACAGAAGCCTCACATCAATTACAATTTAATACCCGGAGTGGTATATACTTGGCCAGAGGTGGCCAGTGTAGGGTTTACGGAAGAACAGTTGAAGGCTGACGGAAAGGCGTATAAAGTGGGGTCTTTTCCATTCAAGGCAAGTGGAAGAGCAAGGGCAAGTATGGATACGGAAGGGGTAATTAAGGTTCTTGCAGATCAGCAGACAGATGAGATCTTGGGGGTTCACATGATAGGTCCACGTGCGGCAGATATGATAGCAGAGGCTGTTGTGGCTATGGAGTTCAGGGCAAGTGCTGAAGACATAGCGCGAATTTCGCATGCGCATCCTACGTTTACTGAAAGTTTCCGCGAAGCAGCGCTCGATGCAACTGCGAAACGCGCGATTCATATTTAGGGGGTTATTTTTTTGATTTGAAGTTCATCTTAACTTTTTCCAAGTCTTTGGATAGGTTATGAACCTCTTTCTCCAATTGTTTGAATTCTGATTTGGTTACATAGGTGGATGCATAGTCTTGCAGTATTAAAGCGGGTTTCTCGTCGAATAATTCTGCAATACTCACCTTCAGAATTTTAGAAATATGAGCAACAGCATTTACAGAAATTGTAATCTCGCCTCGTTCCATTTTCCCATAGTTTCCGGTTGTCATTCCCAGCTCATCGGCAACGTTGTCTTGGCTTAGACCTCGCATGGCGCGGAACATGCGTATTCGTTGACCAACCTTCTTGTTCATACTTCAAATTTCTTTCATTCTGAAGTCCTAGTAAACTCTTAAAATAAGATGAAATAATCATATAAAGATTATTTTAGTATTTTAGCGACGAATGTCAATCATTCGATTACTGTTGTTATGGTAAATCCAAAGCAGATTAAGAAAAGACTGACATCAATTACACTTATTTAAACCTGAGGAATATGAAATTAAATTTTTACGCAGTCTCTGTATTGTTGTGTGTTGTCTTGGCTTTATCTGCCTCGGGGCAATCCATCACTCCTGCTGTAATCAATAGTACAGGAGGTACGGGGGTAGTGGGAAATTTGATAGTAGATTGGAATGTGGGGGAGTCAATCATTACCACGCAGACGAACGGAATCATGGTCACCAACGGACAATTGCAACCGATAGACGAAATTATATCGGTGCACGAATTGAATACAAGTTGGAACATTTCAGTTTATCCGAATCCATCGCGCGACGAGTTTGTAATCACCGCTCCGAATGCAGGTGTATTTGAAGCATCGCTTTTCGATGTAGCCGGGAAATTCATATCAAAACAAATTTTGATGTCGACCAATCGAATGGACGTTCGGTCATTAGCGAACGGAAGTTATTATTTGCAAGTTCGCAACACAGGAACCCAAGAATTCAAGACCATTACTTTAATCAAAGCCAACTAAGATGAAATTCAAATTTTACCTTTTATTCACTCTTCTTACCTTTTTCTTAACCTCTCTTACCTTTTCGGTAAGTGCTCAAGCACCCCTTCAAATTCCGTATCAAGGAGTCGCGCGCGATGCACAAGGAGTGGCGTTGCAGAATCAGGATATCTCATTAATTCTTTCTATTGAAGACATTACAGGAGCAGTTCTTTTTTCTGAAACGCATTTTACGACTACCAATCAGTTTGGATTGTTCAATGTGAAAATTGGCAGTGTATCTGCAATGCCCTTGAATCTGTGGAGCAATGGTGATCGTTTCCTTCACGTGAAAATGGATCCAACTGGTGGTTCAGTTTTCACCGATTTAGGCACGACTCAGTTTTTAAGTGTTCCCTATGCCTTGTATGCAGAGACTTCGAATACGCCAGGTCCCCAAGGCCCAGCCGGACCTCAGGGCCCGCAAGGTTTACAAGGCATTCAAGGAGAGGTTGGTCCACAAGGACCAGCAGGTGCGAATGGAACCAATGGAATCAATGGTCAAGACGGTGTCCAAGGACCACAAGGTCCGCAAGGTATTCAGGGCCCACAAGGAGATGTTGGACCTCAGGGTCCTATTGGATTAACCGGTCCAGCAGGAGCAACAGGACCGCAAGGACCTATTGGATTAACCGGAGCTACAGGTGCCACTGGACCGCAAGGACCTATCGGATTGACAGGAGCAACGGGTGCTACTGGACCACAAGGTCCGCAAGGTATTCAGGGCCCACAAGGAGATGTTGGACCACAAGGACCTGTAGGATTAACCGGCGCAACAGGAGCCACAGGACTTCAAGGGCCTGCAGGTGCAAATGGATCGAACGGTGCTAATGGACAAAACACTTTGGTAAAAACAACCGTTGAAGCTGCTGGAGCGAATTGCGCAACTGGTGGAGTAAAACTGGAATATGGATTAGATGCAAATAGCAATGGAACTTTAGATGCAGGAGAAATAAATTCAGCGCTAACGAAATATGTTTGTAATGGTGCAGTAGGAGCCACAGGTGCAACCGGACCACAAGGGCCGATTGGATTGACCGGTCCAGCAGGAGCAACAGGTGCCACAGGACCACAAGGGCCGATTGGATTAACTGGTGCAGTAGGAGCCACAGGTGCAACCGGACCTCAAGGACCTATTGGATTAACCGGTCTAGCAGGCGCTACAGGCGCTACTGGCCCTCAAGGCCCAATTGGATTAACTGGTGCTACGGGAGAAATTGGTGCAACAGGCCCAGCAGGCCCGCAGGGTATTCAAGGTGCAACAGGACCTCAAGGTCCTATTGGATTAACTGGTGCAACAGGCGCTACAGGACCTCAAGGGCCCCAGGGTGAACAAGGTATTCCAGGACTACAAGGACCTCAGGGTGAGCAAGGACCCGCAGGTGCAAATGGAACCAATGGACAAAGTGCCTATGAGATTTGGTTGGAGCAAGGGAATACCGGTAGTGAGGAGGATTTTTTAATAAGTATTTCACAATTCTCACCAGGAATGAATATAGGTGACTTGCTATTTTGGAATGGCACAAACTGGAGCATCCTAGGCACAGGAAACAATGGCGAGGTGCTTACAATAATTAATAATCAACCTCAATGGTCAGGAATACCAATTCAAGGATGCACTAATATTAACGCTTCAAATTACAATAATGCGGCAGTGGTAGATAATAATACTTGTGAATACAATTATACTATCGGATCAGTAGGGCCCGCTGGAGGAATAATAGTTTATGATAAAGGCTTTTACTCTGAAGGTTGGAGGTTTCTTGAAGTTTATTCCACTGATTTCACAGGATCATGGGGCTGCCAAGGAAATAACATTAATGGAACTCAAACAGGTATTGGCAGCGGAAGTCAAAATACTCTAATAATCGCCCCTAGCTGTGGTGGTATCCATGCATTTGCGTTAACATTAAATGAAGCCAACTTCTCTGATTGGTTCATTCCTTCTAAAGATGAGCTTTCGATAATATATAATAACCAAAGCTTAATACCAGGCCTACAATATAATGGTTCAGCGGCTTACTATTGGTCAAGTTCTGAATACAACAGCGCTGGAGCTTGGCAAATATACATGGCGAATGGCTCATGGAGCTCAGGTCTTAAAAACACGGATTATTCCTTTAGACCAATTCGAAGATTTTAAATGCCAAATCAACTTTAATATTCTATAAATTCTTTTTGCAATATGAAAACTCTTGAACTTAAAAAAATGGGATTCCAAAAATCTGGTACAATATTAAAAATAAAGCCAACTGAGGATAAAGTGCAGGTGGGTTTTGAACTAGAGCCTGAACTCTCCACTGACGAACACATTTATGTTTGGGTTGATGTTACTGAAACCAACGATATAATAGTGCTATACTGCGGAAGAGCTGGGAAAGGGATTAAGAAAAGAATGTACGAACATTCACAAGGATTCAAAGGAAAGGTTAGTGGTGGAAGTGAGTCTGGTAAAAAGAAACATGATTTTCTAAGTGAAAAACTTGTCAAAAAAAGAAAAATTGAAGTTTGGTCAAAATCTTCAACTAGCAACGACGACGAGAGTGCATACTTAAAGGCATTTTCAGCAAAAGTAAATTATTGGTTGTATTTAAATAGAACGGTATGAGAATCAAGACGATATTATTTGGAGTAATGACCTTATTGAATTTTATCAAAGGTTCTCTCAGACCTACAATGTAACTTTCCGAGTTGATATGAACTTTGTAACTGCTGGAGTTACTGCTCAGATACTACCAGCAATTACTACCATTATCTATGTGAGTGACACACTTTTTTTAAATGGTACACTATCGGGAATTGGGGGAAATGTTTCAGCATATTCAGCAAGTCCTACCCTAAATCACGTGGGTGCAACCGGGTCTGGAGGTTCTGGGCAAATAGTATACAACATTATTGCTGCTAGCGGTTTTAGTTTTAATTGGACTGCCGCGTCACAACCAGTCACACTCAATGGTTTCGGGGGAAGTGCGATTGTTTCGCAAGGCGGAACAGGTATGAGTAATGCCTATTGCAATGAATCAAGCTCCGGCAACAATTTAACGGTAGAGTTGTTAAAGAAAATCATCCATTTTGGGCTGGATATTTCAGGTGGAAATGGAGCCATTTTAGCAGCTGCCTATGGTGGAAACCAACCTTCTGGTCAAGGAGGCGGTGGGTTGTATTTAATTGCAAAAAACATAGTGTTTAACGGCATGATCAACTTGAATGGCGGAAATGGAGCTTTTTATGTTTCATCTTGGCCAAGTTCTTATGTTCGTACTGGCGGGGGTGGTGGCGGATCTTGTCTTCTTCGAACCACGGATTTAATAGAGTCAACAGGCACATTTACCTCGGCAGGTGGAATAAATGGTGACTGTGGTTATGGTCTTATTAAGGGCGGAGATGGCGCTATGGTTATTGTAACAGAATAGCATTAGGCTACTTTGCTTCACAAGCTAATTATTTTTTGGAGGCTTTAATTATTTAATTCAAGCTCGCTCTGCGAGCGGCATTCAAAATGCCCCCAGCAGAGCTGGGGGATAAATGTTAAATAGGGAAGGCCAACAAAAGCCATTTCTCAAAAGTAAATCTGAGGAAAAAAATTTAGAGAGAGCTCTTACACTTAAGTAAGAGCTCTTTTTTTGTTAGCTCTT
>Ga0172373_10008327_pt1 | contig 13193 bp, 8 predicted proteins | sample Lak10m_2_FD_114546 | JGI IMG/M metagenome (GOLD analysis project Ga0172373, IMG submission 114546) | Freshwater microbial communities from Kabuno Bay, South-Kivu, Congo - kab_092012_10m | ecosystem: Environmental > Aquatic > Freshwater > Lake | place: Democratic Republic of the Congo: South-Kivu... | reverse complement strand
CGATCCGGAGATCCTGGCGGCGGGTTTCGGCGGCCAGGGCATCATGCTGCTGGGCGTGGCGCTGGCCGAGGCCGGCATGCGCGAGGGCTACCAGAGCAGCTGGATTCCCGCCTATGGCCCGGAGATGCGCGGCGGCACGGCCAACTGCAGCGTGCGCATCAGCGAGCGCGAGATCGGCAGCCCCATGGTGCACGATCCGGACATCCTGCTGGCTTTCAATCGACCCAGTCTGGAGAAGTTCGAGGCCACGGCCAAGCCGGGCGGCGTGATCTTCTACGACAGCAGCCTCATCGACATTGTCCCCGCTCGCAGCGATTGTGACATTGTGCCAATTCCGTTCACCAAGCTGGCCGACGAGCTGGGCAACACGCGCATCGCCAACATGGTGGCCTTCGGCGCCGTGGTGGGCTACACCAACTTGCTCAACCTTGAAACCTGCACCCAGGCCCTGTCCACGGTGGTGAAGCGTGCCGCCCTGGTGGAGGTGAACAAGAAGGCCGTGTTGAAGGGTTACGAAGTGGGCCGCGAGCTGCGCCGGCAATTGGGCAGGTAGCGGCGCATCGCCACGCAAGGACTCTGCCACGGGCATCCTGCGGGATGCCCGTTTTTTCAGGGAGATGCAGGATGGCAGGAGCGGCGCATTGAGAAGGCAGGCCGGACCTCCGCGCTTCGGGCTTGTGCTGGGCGGAGGCGGCGTGCGCTGCCTGGCCCACATCGGCGTGGCCGAGGTGCTGGAGGAGGCGGGTCTGCGCGTGGAGGCCATCGCCACATCGTCCACGGGCAGCCTGGTGGGCCTGTTGCTGGCGGCGGGCATTTCACCCCGGCGCATCCGTGAGGCCCTCTACCGCCGTGATCAGCGCCTGGCCTGGCTGCGGCCCTCGTGGCGGGCCGGTGGCATGTTCAGCCCGGCGGCCATGCTCCACCTGCTGGACCGCTTCTCGCTGCCCGAGCGCCTGGAGGATCTGTCGATTCCCCTGCATGTGGTGGTGACGGATCTGGTGGAGGGTCGTCAGCGCGTGCTCTCCACCGGCCCCTGCCGCGAAGCCGTGCTGGCCTCCGCGGCCCTGCCGGGCATTTATCCCCCGGTGCGGGTGGGCGGCCACTTGTGCGGCGATGGTGGCGTGGTGAACAATGTGCCCGCCGACATCTGCCGTCAACTGGTTGGCCCCTCCGGCGTGGTGCTCACCAGCAGCCTCGAGATGAACGCCGCAATGCCCGCCGAATTGCTGCGTCATGTGCCTCAGGTGGTGTACCGCAGCATCTACCTGCCCCTCATCCAGCAGCGCCTGCGCAACCAGACCCTGCACAGCGACTTGGTGCTGCAGCCCTTCTCCGACCAGCCCCTCTGTTTTAGCCGCTGGCGTGAGATCGTGCGCTTCTGGTCCCTGGGCGCCATGGCGGATCTGCACGCCCGGGGACGCCACCACATGGGCCAGCGCCTGCCGGAGTTGCAGGCCCTCCTGGCGCGTGCGGCCGCCCTGGCGGAGGAGGAGCCCCGCGCCGGCATGCAGCGGGCGGAGCGGGACGAGCCGGGAGGGGAAGGCCAGTGATCCGGCGTTTGCTCATCACCTTCTTCGGCCTGCTGGTGGTGTTGCAGATCAGCCCGGGCATCTCGTCCAAGAACTGGGAGACCAGCGCCGTGGCCGCTTTGGTGCTGAGTCTGATCAACCTTAGTTTCAAACCCGTGCTGTTGCTGGTGACCCTGCCGGTGAACCTGCTCAGCCTGGGTCTCTTCACCCTGGTAATCAACGGCCTGTGCCTCACCGCCACGGCCTGGCTGGTGGACGGCTTCACCGTGCGGAGCTTCGGCAGCGCGGTGTTGGGGGCCTTTCTCCTCAGCGTGGTGACCATGATCGTCAGGGCCCTTGTGGAAAAGGAAGGCAATTGATGAGTCTGCGCGACGAATTGCTTGAACTGTCCGGCAATCTGCTGTGGAGCTGGACGCCCTGGTACCGGGAATTCCTGCGGGGGCTGGATGAGGGCGCTTTCGACAGCCACGAGAACCCCGTGCGTCTGGTGCGCGAGTTGTCCGCCCAGCGCGTGGCGGAGCTTGAGAAGAGCGCCTCTTTCAAGAAGGAGCTGAAGGCCCTGCGCGTCCGCCTGGAGGGCTGTCTCGCCACCGCGCGCGCCCGTTGTCCCGAAGGATTGGCGGGACGGCAGGTGGCCTACTTCTCCGCCGAGTACGGCATCCACAACAGCCTGCCCATCTACAGCGGCGGGCTGGGTGTGCTCTCCGGCGATCACATCAAGAGCGCCCACGATCTTGGCCTGCCCTTCACCGGCGTGGGTCTCATGTACCGCCAGGGTTATTTCGGCCAGCGCATCGACCTGCAGGGCCAGCAGCACGCGGACATGGTGCTGATGAACCTGGAACACCTGCCTGTGCGCGAAGTGCTGGCCGCCGACGGCGCCCCCCTGCGCTTGAGCGTGGAACTGCCAGGGCGCGAATTGCTGCTGGGCGCCTGGGAAGTGCAGGTGGGCAATGCGCGCCTCCTCCTGCTGGACAGCGATGTTGAGGGGAATCCCTCGGTGGATCGCGCCCTCACCTGGCAGCTCTACGGTGGGGACCGTGACACGCGCATGGCCCAGGAAATCATCCTGGGCATCGGCGGCGTGCGCCTGCTGCGCGCCCTGGGGCTTGAGCCGGATGTGTGGCACATGAACGAGGGCCACAGCGCCTTCCTGGCGGTGGAGCGCATGCGCGAGCTGCTGGCCTCCGGACTGGACTTCGACACGGCGGTGGAGGCGGTGGCCTCGTCCACGGTCTTCACCACGCACACGCCGGTGCCCGCCGGCAACGAGGCCTTCCTGCTGCCTCGCCTGCACCGTTACTTCCACGAGTACTGCCAACGCGCGGGCATCGACTTCCACCGCCTGCTGGAGCTGGGCACGGAGACGGACCAGACCGGTTACAAGATTTTCAGCCTGACGGCGCTGGCCGTGCGTCTGTCGCGCTTCGCCAACGGCGTGAGCATGCTGCACGGCGAGGTGAGCCGGCGCATGTGGTACCACCTCTGGCACCAGGTACCCATCGACGAAACGCCCATCGGCCATGTCACCAACGGCATCCACACCGCCAGTTGGGTTGCCCCGGAGTTCCGCGAGCTCTACGAGCAGGCGGTGGGCGCGGATTGGGAGCAGAAGCTGACGGAACCCGCTGCCTGGGAGCCCGTGCGCACGCTGCCCGACGGCGAGGTGTGGCGGCGCCACCTGAGCCTCAAGGCCCGCCTGACGGAAGAGATGCGCCGCAATCTGCGCCAGCGCCTGAGCGCGCCGGGGCTTCCCCTTGAGCGCATCCTGGCGCGCATGGATCCCAATTCCCTCTATGTGTGCTTCGCCCGGCGCTTCGCCACCTACAAGCGCGCCGTGCTCATCTTCGACGACCTGGACCGCCTTGAGCGACTGCTCTTCAACACCGCGCACCCGGTGACCCTCATCTTCGCCGGCAAGGCCCACCCTGCCGATCACCCCGGCCAGGCCCTCATCCGCCGCGTGCACGAGATCAGCCTGATGGAGCGCTTCCACGGCCGCGTCATCCTGCTGGAGGGTTACAGCCTCGGTCTTGCCCGCCATCTGGTGCAGGGCGCCGATGTGTGGCTGAACAATCCCCGGCGGCCTCTGGAGGCCTCGGGCACCAGCGGGCAAAAGGTCTGCCCCAATGGCGGCCTGAACCTCTCCATCCTGGACGGCTGGTGGGTGGAGGGCTACAACGGCGCCAACGGCTGGAGCATCGGCGGCGAGACCGACTACGGCGACGAGAGGATCCAGGACTACTACGATGTGCGCAGCCTCTACCGCACGCTGGAGGAACAGGTGGTGCCGCTCTTCTATGAGCGCGACAGCCAGGGCCTTCCCCTTGGCTGGGAGGCGCGCATGAAGGACAGCCTCGTCAGCTGCACGGCCCAGTTCAGCACCAGCCGCATGGTGATGGACTATGTGCGCCAGAGCTACATCCCCGCCGCCGACAAGCACCGCCGCGCCCGCCAGGATGATTGGCAGGCTGTGCGCGATTTCGTGCAGTACAAGCGCAGCCTGCTCAAACGCTGGTACCACATGACGGACACCACGCTGCAGGTGACGCGGGAGAACGAGTGCGTGGACATCCGCGCCGGCCTCTACCTGGGCCTCCTGCGGCCGGAAGAGGTGAAGGTGGAGCTCTTCATGCGTGTCAACGGGCGCATCCGCACCGCCGAGCTGCAACTGGACGGCCCGGGTGAGGAGGACGGCACCTGGTCCTACCGCCTGTATTTTTGCGACCCGGAAATCCGCAAGGGGGAACTGAAACTGCGCGTGCTGCCCCGCCACAGCTGGCTGGACGGGGACATGGCCATGGGCATGTGCTGCTGGTTCCATCAGAGCATCGAATAGGAGCCGCCATGACCATGCCACTGATGGAGACCGAGCTTCAGGCGCACGACACCTGCGTAACAGACTTGCTGGCTTTCCTGGACGCATCCCCCACGCCCTGGCACGCCGTGGACGAGATGCAGCGTCGTCTGGTGGCGGCGGGCTTTCGCCTGTTGCAGGAACAGGACGCCTGGCAATTGGAGCCGGGAGCCGCCTATGTGGTCACCAGGGGAGGAGGCGCGCTGGCGGCCTTCGTGGTGGGTGGTGGCGTGCTGGCGGAGGAGGGATTCCGCCTGACAGGCGCCCACACGGATTCCCCCGGCCTGCGGGTGAAGCCGCGCGGGGAGCACGCCAAGGGCGGCATGCTGCGCGTGGGCGTGGAGATCTACGGAGGCCCCATCCTGGCCACCTGGGCGGATCGCGAGTTGGGACTGGCGGGCCGTCTCAGCCTGAAGGACGCCGCCGCTCCGGGCGGCGTGGCCACGCGCAATGTGCGGCTGGATCGCGCCCTGCTGAGGTTGGCCAACGCGGCCATCCACTTGAACCGCGAAGTGAACAACAAAGGTCTGGTGCTGGACAAGCAGGAGGAGCTTCCACTGCTGCTGGCGGCGGAGGAGGGCATGCCCGACGGGGGCCTGCTGCGCGGGATGCTGGCCGAGGCCGCCGATGTGGATCCCGGGCGCATCCTGGGCTTCGACCTGTGTGCCATGGACCTGCAACCCGCCGCGCTCTGGGGGCCTTCCCAGGAATACATCGCCAGCGGGCGGCTGGACAACCTGGCCATGTGTCACTCCAGCCTGCTCGCCGTGCAGGAGGCCGCGTCGCACGCAGCCGAGCTGCGCGGAGTGGCCCTGGCCCTCTGCTTCGACCATGAGGAAGTGGGCAGCCAGAGCGCCTCGGGCGCCGACGGAAGCATCCTGCCCGATCTGCTGGAGCGCATCCACGAGGCCCTGGGCGGCGGCCGCGAAGCCTTTCTGCGGGCCTGTGCACGCAGTTTTCTCGTCAGTGCCGACATGGCCCATGCCCTGCATCCCAATTACCAGCGCCTCTACGAGCCACACCACCAGGTCTTCCTCAACCAAGGTCCGGTGATCAAGCTGAACAGCAACCTGCGCTACACCACCGACGGCCCCGGCGCGGCGCGCTTCACCCGCGTGTGCGAGGATGCGGGCGTGCCCGTGCAGCGCTATGTGCACCGCACGGATCTTCCCTGCGGCAGCACCATTGGTCCCATGGCTTCCGCGCGCATGGGAATCGCGGCGGTGGATGTGGGCAATCCCATGCTCTCCATGCACAGCGCAAGGGAGAGTGCCGGCGCGCTGGATCCCTTGTGGATGGCCACGGCGCTGGGCCACTTCCTGCGGCACGGCTGATCCATGGCCCGCGTGCGCCTGCATGGGGATCTCCTGCGCGTGCTGGAGGCTCCTTACCAGTTGGGTGAGAAGGTGGGCCGTTGCCTGCCTTTGGGAGCCAGCAGCCCACCTGGCTGCGATTGCGGCCACGGGCGTGGACTGGTGAATTTCGCCCTGCCATCCGCCAGCGCCGCGCAGGTGGCCCTGCTCATCCTGGATCCCCAAAGCGGGCATCCCATGATCGAGCTGCAGCTGGATCCGGTGACCAACCGCACCGGCCAGGTGTGGCATGTGGAGGTGGAGGGCCTGGCCTGGCCCGTGCGCTATGCCTGGCAGGTGGACGGCCACGAACTGGCAGATCCCTGGTCCCGCGCCTTGATGCGCCACCAGGACGGCGCGCGCATGGCCTTCCACGCCTTCTTCCCGCTGCCGGAATTCCAGTGGCGCCACACGCGTCCACCACGGCGTCCCTTGCAGGACCTGGTCATCTACGAGCTGCATGTGAAGGGCTTCACCGCCCATCCTGGCAGCGGCGTGGAGCACCCCGGCACCTATGCGGGCCTGGCCCAGCGCCTGCCATATCTGCGGGATCTGGGCATCACGGCGGTGGAGCTGATGCCCGTGCACGCCTTCGATCCCCTGGCCAATGTCTTCATCAATCCCCGCACGGGCGAAGGTCTGCGCAACTACTGGGGCTACGATCCCGTGGGCCTGCTGGCTCCCGCGGCACACTACGCACAAGGTGGCCACCCCCTGGACGCGGTGGCGGAGTTCCGCGCCATGGTGGACGCCTGCCACGGCGCCGGCATGGAGGTGATCCTCGATGTGGTGCTGAACCACACGGGGGAGGGCAGTGCCCGTGGGCCACGGCTGAACTTCCGCGGGCTGGACGACGCCATCTGGTACATGCACGGGGTGGACGGCGGCTACCTGGACTTCACCGGCTGTGGCAACACATTCAACTGCAATCACCCAGTGGTGCGCGACTACATCCTCACCTGCCTGCGCAGCTGGGTGACGGAGTTTGGCGTGGACGGCTTCCGCTTCGATCTGGCCGCCGTGATGGGCCGGGATCCAGAGGGCCGCGTGCTGGTCAGTCCACCTGTGCTGGAGCAGATCACGCTGGATCCCGTGTTGGCGGGCACGCGTCTCATCGCCGAGGCCTGGGATGCCGCCGGCCTTTACCAAGTGGGCAGCTTCGACGAGGGGCTGCGCGGCGCCCAGGCATCGCGCCCCGGCGGGGGCTGGGCCCAGTGGAACGGACGCTACCGGGACGACATGCGGCGCCTGTTGCGCGGGGATGCGGGCATGAGCGGCGCGGCGGCCAGCCGCCTTTGCGGCTCCAGTGACCTCTTCCAGTGGAATGGACGCGGCCCCGCCCACAGCCTGAATTTCATCACCTGTCACGACGGCTTCACCCTGGCGGACCTCGTCTCCTTCAACGGCAAGCACAACGAGGAAAACGGGGAACAGAACCGCGACGGATTGAATGAGAATCTGAGCTGGAACTGTGGCGCCGAAGGTCCCACCGGTGACGCCACTGTGCTGGATCTGCGCGCGCGACAGCAGCGCAATGCCCTGACCCTGCTCTTCCTCTCTCAGGGCACGCCCATGCTGCTCATGGGGGACGAATTGGGCCGAAGCCAGCGGGGCAACAACAACGCCTGGTGCCAGGACAGCGAGCTTTCCTGGCTGGACTGGAGCCTGCTGGAGCAGGGAGCCGATCTGCACGCCTTTGTGAAAAGGCTGATTGCCCTGCGCGCCGCCCACGCCTCCCTTCGGCGTGACCGCTTCCTCACGGATGAGGACATCCAGTGGCATGGCCAGCGCCCGGGGCAGCCGGACTTCGGGCCCCACGCGCGTTGCCTGGCCTGGCTCCTGAAGGGCGTCCAGCCGGGGGATGCCCATTTGTATGCCGCTCTCAACACTAGCGACACGGCCTTGGCCTTCGAACTGCCGACTGCCCGGCCCGGCCTGGAGTGGCGCCTGGTGCTGGACACCCACTCCGCCCAATCGCCGCAACTTGCGCCCGACCCCACCCGGGGAGTGGGAGCCATGCGTCTGGTGGAGCCGCGCAGCGTGGTGGTGTTGGTGGAAGCACCCTGCTAGAAGCGCCCGCCGCTTCTCTGTCCTGTTGTTTCCACTCGGCCTCCCCATAACCTGTCAGCCTCGGATTCGAGGCAAGAGACTCGAGTGCTTGGCGCACGAGAGAGCTGCTGATTTCACACGGAAGTCGAGACTCGAGCGTGGGGAGGAGAGCGCGCGAGGATCGAGGGTGCGGCTCGAGACCGAGCACGAAAGCGATTGCGAGCAAAAGCGGCTCCCCTTTGCAGGGAGCCGCTTTGCTTGTGCTGTCGACAGGATCTAGAGCTTGTCGGCGTGCTTGGCCAGGTAATCGGCCACACCTTCCGTGCTGCCCTTCATGCCTTCGTCGCCCTGCTGCCAGCCGGCGGGGCACACTTCGCCGTGCTTCTGGTTGAACGCCAGGGCGTCCACCGTGCGCAACATCTCGTCGATGTTGCGGCCCAGGGGCAGGTCATTGATCACGGCGTGACGCACCACACCTTCCTCGTCGATGAGGAAGCTGCCGCGCAGAGCCACGCCGCCACCCACCGTGGTGTCCTCTTCGTACTCGGCGGTGATCACCGTGGCGGGCTCGGCGCCCACCAGCACATCGTAGTCACGGGCGATGCTCTTGGTGAGGTCGGCGATAATGGGGTACTTCACCTGGCCAATGCCGCCATTGGCCACTGCCGTGTTCTTCCAGGCGAGGTGGCTGAAGTGGCTGTCCACGCTGCAGCCCAGCACCTGCACATTGCGCTTCTCGAACTCGGCGAGGCGGTGGTCGAAGGCCAACAGCTCCGTGGGGCACACGAAGGTGAAGTCCAGCGGGTAGAAGAAGAGGACGACCTTCTTGCCTTTGTAGTCGGCCAGGCTGATCTCCTTCATGGTGTTGTCAGGCATGACCGCCGTGGCCTTGAAATCGGGGGCGGGCTTGGTTACCAGCATGATGAACTCCTTGTGGTTAGTGTGAACTGTTGCGATTGCTCAAACAGCGGCAACAGGTGCCGCGAACATGAATGTCCACCGCTTCGGCGCTGTGGCCAAGGGCCCGGGCGCGCTCGCGCACTGTTTCCTCCAACTCCAGCGGCAGGTCCACCAGGGATCCGCAGCCAATGCAGTGCAGGTGATGGTGCGCCTCGCGATTCCAGTCGTAGTGCAGTGGGCCATCCGCCTGCACGGCCACGATTTCGCCCTGCTCCACCAGCTGGTGGAGATTGCGGTACACCGTGCCCAGGCTGACCATGGGCATGTGATCCCGCACGGCGTCGTGCACGTCCTGAGCGGTGGGGTGGTTCAGGGCGCGGCTGCGCACCAGTTCCAGGATGAGCTCCCGCTGCCGACTATGTCGCATATTTCCTTCCAATAACAAGAACGATTACTATTTAATTTTTCATCTGTTTCTCCACAAGACCAAGGGGTGGCCAGCAAGAGGTTTTTCTTCTGACAGCCGGGGATGCTGACATTCCTGCCATAGAGGTAAAGCAGATTCACTGCAGTCCTGGCCGCATTTGACGATGTCCAAATCTCCTGACAGGAAAATCATGAAGCTGTTGGGGGTCAGGGGGTTTGCTTTGAAGCGTTCCTGGCACCAACCTGGCACCAGCCTGGCACCAACCTGGCACGTGCCTGGAACCTTCCCGTCACCAACCCGGCACCCTTCCACGATTTCTTGCGCACGAGAACTTTGCCTGTCAAAGAGAAGGCATGGAATCGCTATCTCATGCACCGGCTTGGCAGTGGTGAATCCTGAAGCCTTGTGCCGCCCCTGGCGCCTCTACATATTTGAACCGCGTCCAGATTGCCAGCCCTGCAGGACGCCAGCGGCCCAGGCGGGCCCAACACCGAAAGGCAGGTCCTTTGTCTCCACACGCCTTCTACATCCCTGTCATGGGGACGGGCTTTAGCATTGCCACTGCGGTGGCGGTGGCACCACTGGGCATCGACAGTTGCTTGTCCCTGGTGGACGACAGCCTTATTGAGCAAGTGCGCGCCAACTTGTGCCGCCGCTTCGGACGCCCCTTCGAAGCCATCCCGCGTCTCAGCGAGGACAGCCGCGCCCGACGCATCACCGCTTATCTGGACCTCCTGCACGATCTGGTGGAAGAGAAGCTGGAGGAGATTCGCCGCCAGCCTTTCTTTCAGGCCAACGACAAGGAGCGCTACTTCCGCCTGCTGCCAGACGGAAGCCCCCTGCGTCAGGCATGGGAGCGCCTGCTGGAGTTGCGGGGTCAGCCGGGCTGCGACCAACGGCAGCAGGAACTGAGCGCCGCCATGGAGGCCGGTTCCATTGATGTGAACATCATGGCCAAGCTGGACAAGACCAATGTGGATGCTCAGGGGCAGGCCCTGCCGGCGGAATTCAGTGATGCCCTGGCGGCCCTGCGCGGCTACGCCAACAGCCAGTTGCAAAGCGCTGTGGTGGTCTCTGCGGGGCTGAACAAGCGCCTCTACAAGTACATGGCCCAGTTCCGCGACTTCTACCGGGAAGCCGGTGGCCAGGCGCGCAAACGCATCATCGTCAAGGTGAGCGACTTCCGCAGTGCCCTGGCCCAGGGAAAGATCCTTGCCGGCCTGGGTCTGGAAGTGCACGAGTACCGCGTGGAGAGCGGCTTGAACTGCGGTGGCCACGCATTTGGCGCAGGTGGCCGTCTGCTTTCGGGTCTTCTGGCTGAGTTCCGCGACCGGAGGGACCAGCTCTGCGAGGACCTGCGCCCCATGGTGGAGGCCTTCCACAGGGCGCTTGGCCACGAGGACGCCCTACCGGCGGAGACCTGCCGCAGCAGGCTCACGGTGCAGGGCGGCCTGGGCGTCCACGGCGAAGCGGCGCGTCTGCACGAGGACTATGGCGTGGACGCCACGGGCTGGGGCAGCCCCTTCCTCCTGGTGGAGGAGGCCACGCTGCTGGACCAGGGCACGCGCCATCAGCTGGCCATGGCTGGCGCAGATGACTTCTACCTCAGCGACGCATCGCCTCTGGGCATTCCTTTCAACAATCTGCGCGGGAGTTCCAGTGAAGTATGGAGCCGTCAGCGCGCGGAGGGCGGCCGTCCCGGATCCCCCTGCCCCAAGGGCCACCTGGCCGCCAACACGGAGTTCGGTCCAGTGCCCCTGTGCACGGCCAGCGCCGCCTTCCAGCGCCGCAAACTGGGTGAAGTTGCCCCCGGCGATGACCAGGACGCCGTGCTGGTGAAGGCCTGCATCTGCGACCACCTGGGCAACGGCGCGTTGATGGAACTGGCGGAGCAGGAGCGCAAGCTGCCCGTGGCGGTGTGTCCCGGCCCCAACCTGGCATGGTTCGACCGCAGCTATGGTCTGGACGAGATGGTGGACCACATCTACGGACGCGCCATGCTCACGCCGGACCAGCGGCCCCACCACCTGGCGGCGGAGCTGGTGATGAGCGTGGATTTTTTCGAGCGCCAGATGCGCCGGGACGACGGTAGCGAGGCCAGCCGTCGCACCCTGGACGATATGCGCCGGAATCTGGAGAGCGAAATGGAGGGGCTGGATGAGCTGGCCCAGAGCCATGCCCGGGCGGGGGAGAACCTGTCCTCCATTCCGCCGGTGGTGAAGGAGCAGCGCGGGCGTCTGGCGATGCTGGCCGATGAATGGCAAGGCCTGCGCGCCGCGAGCCTGACTGTCTGAGACGATCGATTAGCCGAAGTCGCACAGCGCCCCTGGCAACAGGGGCGCTCTTTCTATCACCCGGTGTTCTGCAATCCCTGGGCGATGCCACGCACAGTCTCGAAGAGCGCGCGCTCCAGCGCCTCGTCCTCGCGGTTTGCGGCACGCCAGCGCGCCAGAAGATCCACCTGCAACAAACTGATGGGATCGACATAAGGGTTGCGCAGGCGGATGCTGCGCTTGAGGGCGGGCTCCCGATCCAGCAATTCGTCTTCGCCGCGCAGGCGCAATACCCAGGTGCGCGTCTCCTCCCAGCGCTGGCGCAGCAAGGGGAAGATTTCCAAGCCGGCGGGCCCGGCCAGCTCCGCGTAACGGGCGGCAATGTCCACATCCGCCTTGGACAGCACCATGGCCAAGTCCGCCAGCAGGTTGGCGAAGAAGGGCCAATGCGCCGCCATCTGCTCCAGATGCTCCTGGCCGTGCAGGCGGGCGGCCTCGCCAAGTCCACGGCCCACGCCGTACCAGGCGGGCAAGAGGTGGCGGTTCTGGGTCCAGGCGAAGGCCCAGGGAATGGCGCGGAGGTTCTCCACACCGCGCCCGCTGCGGCGGCTGGGCGGCCGGCTGCCGATCTCCAGGCGCTCGATGACATCGATGGGTGTGGCCAGGCGGAAGTAATCGTGGAAGTGAGGGTGGTCGCGCACGAGCATTTGGTAGTCCTCGCGCCCCACAGTGGCCACCGTGTCCATCACCGGCAGCCAGCGGGCTTCAGGGTGGGAGCGCGGGCTGCACAGCACGGTGGTCTCCAGCACAGCGCCGGTGAGCAGCTCCAGCGTGCGCTCGGCAATGCCACGCAAGCCATATTTGGCATGGACGATCTCCCCTTGCTCCGTCAGACGCAGCCGACCGCGCAAGCTGCCGCAGGGATCGGCCAGGATGGCTGCCCTGGGCTTGCTGCCGCCCCGGCCCACGGTGCCTCCGCGCCCGTGGAAGAGGGAGAGATCCACGCCGCGTTCGTCGGCGATGGTGGCCAGCTCCTCCTGCACGCGGTAGAGGGCCCAGCGCGAGGCGGCGATGCCGCTGATCTTGGCTGAGTCGCTGTAACCAAGCATCACCAGCTGACGATGTCCGCACCGGGCCACATGCGCGCCGTAGCAGGCGTCGTCCAGCATGGAGCGCAAGGTGGCGGGAGCCCTTTCCAGGTCGTCCACGGTTTCAAAGAGGGGTGCAACATGGATCAGGGCCTGACCGGACTCGTCCACCAGGCCGGCCTGGCCAGCCAGATAGAGCAGGGCGAGGGCGTCGTCGGCACCTTGGGCCATGCTGATGATGTAAGGTCCCAGAGCGGCTTCGCCGTGGCGACGGCGCATGTGGCCCATCACGCGCAGCACCTGCAGGCAGCGGGCGTTCTCGGCATCCGCCAACAGGGCCGCTTCAGCCTCGCCCCCCTTGGCGATGGCCTCGCGCAGGATCTGGGCGCGCTCCCCGGCGCTCAGCTGGGCGAAATCCTCCCGCCCGAGCAAGCGCCCTGCCACTCGTCGGTGCAGCTCGGAATCCTGACGCAGGTCCAGCGTGGCCAGGTGGAAGCCAAAGGTGCGCACGCGCCGCTCCAGGGCCAACAGCAACTGGCGGCCACCGCCGCCACCGCCCGGCGCGCCCAGGCTGGTGCGCATGAGGCGCAGGTCTTCCAGGAATGCCTCGGCGTGCTCGTAGGCACCCGGCGCATCGTCCCGCGCCGCCTCCAGCCGGGCCAGCATGAGGCGCAGCATGAGGCGGTAGGGCATGTCGGCGCTGCGGCCAGGCAGTTTG
>Ga0172373_10008324_pt1 | contig 13196 bp, 19 predicted proteins | sample Lak10m_2_FD_114546 | JGI IMG/M metagenome (GOLD analysis project Ga0172373, IMG submission 114546) | Freshwater microbial communities from Kabuno Bay, South-Kivu, Congo - kab_092012_10m | ecosystem: Environmental > Aquatic > Freshwater > Lake | place: Democratic Republic of the Congo... | reverse complement strand
TTCTTCGCCTTTGAGCCCATAGACGAAGTCACCAGGGCTCTGATGCAACGGCGTTTGCAGATCCAATTCCCTGGCGATTACAAGGTTGAAATTTCGCCAGATCGAAATGGCTTTGAAATCATTTTCAACTCACCAGAATCACAGACCTTGTGGATGTTGAAGCATGGGCCTATCGGACATACAAACACATGAAACAGAGTAAGATTTTTTGTGTGACCAGTGTGGATTCCTTAGGTTGCACTTTTTTAGATTGGAGCATACACTGGTTGTCCGGACAGGACAAATTTTGGTCTTCGAAAACAAACCAATGGACCGATATCTGTAAGAATCCAATAATACACACAGGTGCAATAGGAAATGCACATAATCATCCAAAAAATCATCCTAGTGGATGGGATAACACTAAAAAGTTAATTGCTCTGTTTCCATTCAACGACACACAAAATTTTTATTCTCTTTATCCCGTGCCTTTGCATATCGACCACTGTTGTCATGATCTTGGAATGGAGTTCCGAGATATTTCTCAACCAGAAAAATGGCAGCAAGTACAACAATATCAAAAACAAGATTATGCAGACATGTGCTCCTGGCTTGCACAAGAAATGCACATACCTTGTGTTTTTGTTGCGTTCGATCCTGCTATTTTAGGATATCGATGGAAATCGAGATCTTTTGATCGTATGTTGACTTCACAAAAAAAACCATCTTCTCATCAAGATATTGACGATGAACAGGAAGAATTGTTTTTTCCTGCATCATTGCAAGCATGGCAATCAATGGGCTTGACAGAAATTTGGGACAAGCGAGAACGTTGGGCATTGAACATGCGGCCATTTGATTCCAGCTGTTTTGATGACTTTCATCCGCCTGGTAGTCACTGGGTAAATTGCCAGGATCTTTGGTTCGATACAGGTCGTGTGGTACAAGACATCATGTCATGGTTGGGATTTAGAGTTGATCGATCTCGTAGAGAACAATGGCTGCCCATAATAGCACAGTGGCAGCAAATGCACAATGATCAACTCAAATTTCCTCGAGCATTGCCCAGGATCATGTCTGCGATTTTGAATGATCATGATTATGAACTGCCTTTGCTGTCTTTGAAGGAAGAAGCCATCATACAGCACTGTTTGATATATCAGCATGGACTTAACATCAAAACCTGGCAACTCAGCAAGTTTCCTTCCAATGCCAGAGACATACACAAATTGTTGGAACCTAATCAACACTGTTTGGATGTCGCAAAAAGTCAACAAATCTGAGATCATGACAGCTCTCAAAAGTATCTGATGGCAGTGTATAGCCAAACTGCCTAGGATTTGATGCTGACTTATGCTACAATATGTTATGAGATCATTCGTCCTGGCACTGCTATTGACCCTGGCTCAACCTGTGGCTGCCGAAACTTGGATCCATGTGTACGGCCGATCATGGCATGACCAGGCCGGTTATCGTGAGATCAACACCGGTGTGGGTATAGAGCAACGTTCGCACCTGCATGGTCCTGGGCTGCGGGCACTTTCCAGAACAGTGAAGATCGGCAAGGCGTAGTGACCATGGTCAAGTATCACTGGATCGATCAAGCACCCTGGGCTGTGCGTTGGCAACTGGGTGCGGTAACGGGTTACAGCCGGCGTACAGTGGCACCGGTGATCCTACCCGAACTGTGTTGGTCCTGGGTGTGCGGCATGATAATACCCAGCGTTGGTCAATCCGCGGCTGCGGCCGCCATTTACTTGAGGATACCCCTATGAAAGAGTTCGTCAACAAGTTCCTGATGTTTTTCCACACTGTGGTTGATTTCTTTGCCAGGGCCGATGCCGCTGTGTTGTTCACTCTGGCAGTGATCACCATGGTGATCCTGCGAGCCACAGGATTCGCCAGCCTGTCAGTATTCCTGGCCTTGGTCTACATCATGTGGTTCGTGTCTGTGAAAAACAAATGACGCTGGATCAGCAGGACGCTGTAGAAGTCACTGACTATGAACCTGCTCGCATGGTGCGTGTGAAAAAGATGACATGGAGTGATCAGGATCAGTCATTCTGCACACAGTATTTGTTCAGGATCACACACGAGACCACTGCCGAATGCCTAGAAACTGCGGCCTGGTGTGAGCAACAGTTTGGTCAATCTTGCTTTCCTAGTACCTGGTGGATAGACCCTGTGACGCCGCAGATCTGGTTGGCCGATGATCTTGCCACATTCTGGCAGTTGAAACACGGTACACCGCCCTAGCGGGATCCCACCAAAATTCCATAAGTAAAACATGCGGTGTTTACTGATCACATTACTGCTGTGTTCAACCACGGTCTGGGCCAACCCAGGTACCGTGATCGTTTATAACAAGAGCAGTGACGAAGTGGTCATGGGCAACAATATCACGCAACAACGATCTGTGGCCAGCATAACCAAGATCATGACAGCCATGGTGTATCTTGACTACCACAAGCAGCTGGACAGCAAGATCCGGCTGATCACACCTGTACGGAGCAATCTGCCCAGGCAGATGTACAGCCGCCGTGATCTTTTGGCAGCCATGCTGGTACGATCGGACAATGCCGCCGCCGAGACCCTGGCAGCCGACTATCTCGGAGGTAGGGACGCCTTCATACGTGCCATGAATACCAAAGCCCGTGCGCTGCGTATGAACAGCACACGCTTCGTGGATCCTTCGGGCCTGAGTTCTGGCAACCAATCCACAGCAGGCGATCTGGTGGAGATGCTGACCGCTGCCGTGCGCTATCCCATCATACGCGAGGCATCGGTGGCAAAACAAGCATCATTCGAGACCTATCATCAGCAGAAGATCCGGATGATCGAGCTGCCCAACACCAACCAGCCATTGTTGCTACAGTTCGATTCGATCATTGTGAGCAAGACCGGATTCACGTCAGCAGCGGGCTGGTGCGTGGGCATGGTGGTAGAAAAGGATCGCCAAGTCTACATCGTGGTGGTCTTGGGCAGCAGGACCAAACAGGAACGGTTCGATACCGCGCGCCGGCTCATGATCAACCATATTCCGGACCGCCAGATCGAAGAACTTGGTCTGGACTGGCAGTTCTGACTGACATGTCAGCCGATAACCAATATAATATAACATGACCTGGATCTTCGTGATGTTCATGAACGGTTGGAAGATCGATGTTGATTCGTTCGCCACCAGGCTGGAGTGCGAAGATAAAGTGCGCATATATAACGCCGCCAGTCGTCAATCGGGCAGTGCTTTCCTGGTCTGGTGCGAACATCGTCCCAGGACGTAAATACTGATTATGAATCCCATCCGGGCCTGGAACGATTTACCATCAGAAGATCGCATCAGTATATTACTGATATTCGCTATCGCGGCCACCATGACCATCATCGTGCTGTATGCCATAGCGGCCAGCCGTGGCCAGGACGTGGACTACTTCAAGACCCGCCTGGGGCTGATGGAGCAGAGGATCAACTACATGGATCACAAGATAGACACCATGGCCCAGCGCCAAGCCGAGCAGAGAGATCACATGAACGAGATCCGCAGGATGAACGAAGCACAAGAACGAGTGTTGGAAGAGCACACGAGATGGATCGAACACTGGAAGAGCTTGCCGCAGCTGCCGCGGCCTGCCCAGAAAAGATAATCCAGCCCACCCACAGCCTGGACTTTGATCTCGCGCAGGCTGACTGGATCGTGGCCAAGGTGCGAGACAACAGGATCTACGCCCAGAATCTCTACGCCGCCCTGTGCAATAATCTGTGGCAGGAACAGGATGCATGGGAGGTTCTGCGCGATAAAACTTGGTCATGCAGCTGGCGCGGGGCCGGTAGGATAGTGGCCGATATCCTGGGCGAAGGCGACTACATGGACTGGTACTGCTCGGGCATGATGACCGGCCATCCTAATGATGATCTGGGCACAGCGGACTACAAGATCCAGAAAGGTTTCTGCGCAGAAGGCACTGTGAGCCAAGAGATCGCCCAAGATCTCCGCGCTATAGGCTGGCGCCGGGTGGTTGACCAATAAATCTCTTTGCAGTAAAATTATCCAAATGGAGACGATATGACACGCATACTAGCGACCATCATCGCCGGCGCCAGCCTGGCCAACATCATCATCTACTGGGGCACACCAGCGGCCGTGGCGTGGGCGGTGGCCTTTAGTGGTTGGACTGCCTGGGTGTTTGACCAGATATCAGCGGAGCAAAAGTATGGCAACTCGTAAGCAAAAACAAGATTTAGTGGAGGCCTTGAAATTCACGCCCAGAGATATCACGATAAACCTGTGGGGCTATGGTGGAGAGATCGCGATCGGTCGCATTTCAGAAGCGGCCTATGACTACTGGAGCCAACACCCGGATGATCTGGATGAGTTCGTGTATGATTGGTCTGGTGACATGGATCCTGTGCCCGCAGATGCCAGGTTCTGCACAGACGGTTCCTGGTATGATGTGGATGATCTGGCTCATGAGTCAGGCGTGGAGTTCCATGACGCCTGCGGCATCACGGTCACTGACCAGCTGACCGGCGAGACCCTGTGGGAGAGCAGCCTGGATCCTGCCACCTTGGATTCAAAAGGTGTTGAGGTGAACGAATTTGAAGAGGTGTACATCCGAGATCACGGCGCAGGCCAATGCTTTTTCATGGGACAGAGCGTGGAGAAAGGTACCTTTTTTGATGGCACCGTACGGATCACCAGGCCATTTGATCCCACCTTGCTGGGCCTGACCTACGGTGATTACGAAGGTTGGTTGATCGGCAACAGCGTGACCTATGACGGTGAAGATGTGGAAGGCACGGACGGTTATTCGACCACGGGCAAGAGCTCGGAGTTCCGGGTGCATCGCAACGAAGAAACCAGCGACCAAGACCGGGACCCGCGGGCAGAACTGGAACGGATCGACATTCCGGTAGTAGAAGGTGAGGAGATGTGGGCGCAGGAAGCGATCGACAGCGCACAAGAAACCTGGGAAGGCATCGCTCTCACGCGGTGGTGGCCGGCCAGCCAGGATCCCGTGCGAGAGGGAGAATATGAAGTGATCATTGGCGCATGGCCTTTCGCACTGCGGGCCCATTGGGATGGATTGCTGTGGAAACAGGGTGACCAACCTGTGATCATAAATCAATGGCGGGGCTTGACCCAACCCGCTCGATAACTATCACGGGAGACTGACCGCTCCCTACTCTGACCCAGAGGAATGAAGTGGCTGTGGTGGCCACGGGTGGTACGGTTCCAACCGAAACCGCGCTGGCAATGCGACAACGGGCCCTGCCGGGAAGCGGAGGCTTTCACTGCCTTACACAATCCTGCTGAGCGAGACATGCCCCGATGGGGTGCGTGATCAAGCAACCAGGACGCAGTGGAGTGTGAAACACCGCCGGGGGTCGTCAGAGCAGTTTTTTCGAACATACAGGAGCACACATGAAACGAGCATTGGTGATATTGTTGTTGATACCTGTGATAGCCGTGGCACAGCCCACAAGGTATGCCAGCCGCACCTCAGCCGATGAAGCCTTTGAGGCCCGTCCTAAACCCACGCCCAGCGTGATACGGTGGGTGGTGTCAGAAGACCCCGACACCGAATGCCGTGAAGCCTCTGGGCAGAAACTGCAGGACCGCCGCGGTGTGATCCGTGCCTGTGCTGTGTACAACTCCCGGTCCTGTACCATTATAACTGGGGTGGAGACCAGCCATGCCATCCTGGGACACGAACTACGCCATTGTTTCGAAGGCCGATTCCACGACTGAGCCATTGATTTTGTCAATGGCCGCCATAAAAAAATATTCAGGAAAAACCTATGGAAAATCACTAGACCATAGACATTTCCGTGCTATATAATGCTGTTGTTGTGATGCAACAAGATCTAATTTAAAACAAGGAGAACTCAATGAAAGTGTTAGGAACTCGAACAGAACAGCATCTCAAGGATGCATTCGCAGGTGAAAGCAAGGCCAATCGTCGCTATCTCTACTTCGCGAACATGGCTGACATCGTTGGTGCACCTGATGTGGCCAACATCTTCCGTCACACCGCAGAAGGTGAAACTGGTCACGCACACGGTCATATGGAATACCTGATCGCTGGTGGATCGGGCGATCCCGAAACTGGTTTGCCGGCCAAGACCGTGGAAGAAGCCCTGCTCAGTGCCATTCACGGCGAAACCCATGAATATACATCAATGTACCCAGGAATGGCACGTGATGCACGTGATGAGGGCTTTGACGAGATCGCTGACTGGTTTGATACCTTGGCCAAGGCCGAGCGTAGCCACGCTGGCAAGTTCCAGCGTACACTCGACGCCTATCGCAAGGACAACACCTGATAGCCGCAGTGGGGAATTATTGCCCACTGTGCTCCAAGAAAACTTACATGCTTACATCACAAGATCTCTATTCTCTAGAACACTACAGCATCATCCGTGCAGACTTCAAACGTGCTGCCGTGGCACATCGTCGGCAACGCCAGGTCCGCCTGGGTGATCACATGACTCTGCATTTCGAAGACGTCCAGACTATAAAGTACCAGATACAGGAAATGCTGTTCATAGAAAAAACCTTTGACCGGCAAGGCATACAAGATGAACTGGATGCTTACACACCCTTGATACCCTCTGGCCGAAATCTCAAGGCCACATTGACCATCGAATATGGCGACGCCGCAGTGCGTGCAGCGAAACTGCGTGAATTGCACGGCGTGGAACATCGGGTGTATGTGCAGGTGTCGGGACATGACCGGGTGCTTGCCACGGCCAATGAAGACATGCCCAGATCCACGGATGAGAAAACTTCAGCTGTGCATTTCCTGAGATTTGAGTTTACTGATAAAATGATCGGTGATTTCCGAGACTTAGATGGTGCGTTTCGTGTAGGGGTAGATCATCCTGCTTATAACAAGTATACTGAGGTAAATAATGTTACCAAAGAAATACTGACCAAGGATTTTTATGTGAACAGAGCATCGCACTGACACAAAAATACCTTCGATTTATCGTGCTTGTATAAATCCTTATCAACCTTCACAATTTTAATATTATGTCAAATCACTCCAAGACATTGTTGTTCGGATACATAAATGCTCCAAAATTGCCCCAGTACCTCGAAGAATTAGCGTTTACGCAATGGCAATCTCATCAGGGAGATTACTTTGCCAAAAGCATTGGACAAAGTAATGGTTATCTTCACAGAAAAGTTAAAAAAGATGGAAAGATACAAGTTGGCAACACTTGGAAAACGGTCGTGTTAGGCAATGAACTTTTGATCTGGGCCAAGAACAATCTATCACACAAAGTAAATGACATACTACTAAGTTGCAACGATCCCGGAAATAATTACTTGGGATCTCACGTTGACATGACCAGAGACTTTGCTATAATATATCCTGTTAAAACTGGTGGTCCATATGCAACAACTTGCATTTATTTTGATAAAACTTTCAATGGATTGACTCCTCCCAATCTGTCATTTGCCAACAATTACCAGGAAGATTATGATAAACTAGTTACAGTGAGTCAATTACAAATACCTCAACGAACCTGGGTATTAATGAATGTTAAGGCAATGCATGGTGTAGAAAATATTTCAGAGGGTAGGATTATTATACATGCCAGTATTGACGATATTTCTGATCTCGACATCACGCATGCCTCGTATTATGAATACAATCCCCCAATTGGGGTTGATTTCAGTTAGATTGTTTCCATTGGAGACGATAGATTCTGCTCAAGAGTTTATGATGGAACATATCGAAAACAACACAAGAATAACCAAAAGAAGGAAAATGCAAAAGAATATTGACTAAGCAATAAGCACTCGGTGTGTTTCAAACAGCAATTATCATGCAAAAAACACTACATGGTTTATAAAACAAAAAAGACTTACAAGTGGAAATACAATTAGTCCCTGTAGATTATATTGGTTAGATCGCTGCCCTTTCTAGGCAGGGGTCCGCAAAACCACAGATAAGTCAAACTATATCTGACGAGTGCAATAAAGTCTAATAGTTAAATTGTCACGCCGAAGTTTGTAGTTCGATCCTCCTTGGGATCGCCAATAAATATAGCATGCACATGTTGATCGAACATTCCTCGTTTGATCATTTTGCTTCAGTACCTTGGCCGCAGCTCGATCCGATTCAACTGGATTGGATCCAAGGAGTGGAAATGCTGGAGCATTGGCTTTTGTTCAATGTTGGACCAAAACTCAGTCATTGGAATTGGGCAGATTCTGGGTGCTCTCATCGAATAGGTGTGGGATTTCGATGGGATCGAGATCGTTTGTTGTTCGTAATTGCCTGGGCATGACCGTGGTTGACAAACCCAAGCATGTTTTGTATAATAAGCATTCACAAACCAACAAGGAACTGACATGGCACGAATCTCCAGTGAGGTAGCGGCTGCCCAGGTAGGTGGCAGGTATGACTTGATCTTGATCGCCAGCCGCAGGGTGCGAGAACTTTCGGCAGGTTGGGCACCGCTGGTGGAACGAGGGGACAATGACAACATCGTGGTGGCCCTTCGTGAGATCGAAGAAGGACATGTGGGCAGAGACTATCTATTGAAACCCACCGTGGTGGAAAGTGAACGCAGACAACGGAGAACACAGCGATGAAACCCGGACCCAACTACAAGATGAGCCGTAGGGCAAAAACACAATTGGCACGCCTTTGGAATCGACCTTTTAAAAACTTCATCAAACGCACCATCATCGAGGGTGAGTTATATGGTCGTGTGGTCATCAAAGGCAAACGAGATAATTAGGATTAACTGCCGGTTTCGCATAGTGGGATTGCAGCTGACTTGTAATCAGCCGGGAAACCAGAGGGTGTTCGATTCACCCAACCGGCACCATGGGTAGGCCGGTGAGCGAAAGCAGGCTAGCCACCATCCCAACTGTGAGGGAAGCACTCCCACCCCGGGCCTCTGTAGCCGCGATAGGCCGCGCTCTATGGCATGGAGATGAACACGCATCGGGGGATCGCGAGGCTGTGTTGGTAGCCCAGCAAAGGCCGGTTGAGCCGGCATCGTGTATCTTAAACACAGCACAGTCGGCCTACCCATGGACCATCAGTGATACAAGAGAAACATACTAACCGCGTCACTCGCTGCCATGCTGTGAAGGAGAAAAACATGGATGAAAAGAAGAAAAGTACCATGGTAGATCAGATGATGGCTGCCATGGCCCGTAAAAATGCCCAGCACTATCCCGAGACCAAAAATGCCGACGGCACGGTGAAAGCCACCAAACCTCGTCGAGGCACTGGTCCTGTACCTCGACCCATGAAAAAAGTCACCGGTCGAGGCCGTTGACAAAAAACTCTTTTTCCAATATAATAGCAGTATGAAAGTTTGGGAAGCTGTCGTTCGAGAACCCGGTCCGGGCACAGAGGAAAAGCGTGTCCGGATCGGTGCCTCCTCAGCAGAAGAGGCCCGCAAACGATTGCAGGAACTCTATGGGCCGAGATCAGTGCCCTATCTGCCTAGACAGGTACCGAACTAAGTAGTATAGTAGCATCATTGTAGTATAATGCCTTGACAGAAAGGTGTTGCGGACTCGGGGGCAGTGCCCGAATGGTCCACCAAAAACACATTGGATTTGGCGAGCAGAGATGTTTCGCCTCCACCGGATGCCTAGAGTGAGCCAATCCAACTATCTAGTCCAATGTGTTTTTGATGGGCCATACACAGTTTCGACGTGACAACAAGTATGAACAGGATCTACACAGTAGGCGATGACTGTAAATCAAGCAAACCCATAGACGCTAACGCATCTAATGACGAGGTCTTTGCCCTAGCGGCATGATCTCCGGGGCAACTATGCCTTGTTACCAAAAATAGTGATACCCGCTTCGGCGGGTATTTTTCATACCATCAACTTATCTGCTACATATGTTTGGCATGCCGCTATCTCTCAGTGACGTCGGGATCAAATCGACGCTTGACATCGTAATGTCTTTATTGTATTATCAATACAGAATGCCGTCCGAGAGGTTCTGGTTGGTACAATTGATGCTGTCAAACATCAATAATTCTTAAAGGAGATGAATAATGTATTACCGGAAAATAAGTTCTGTATTAATACTATGTTTTTTTACGATTGCTGCCTACGGCAACAATCAGATTGAAATCATTGCCCCGGCACCACCGGGAGGAGCCAATGATTTATTTGCCAGGTATGTTTCACAAGCTTTGAAATCACACAATATAGATGCCATGCCTATCAATCGTCCGGGTGCCGACGGACTGATAGGACTGCGTGCTGGGAAAGACAACAAAGACACACAAACCTTAATTGTGGCTAGTTCTGGACTGGCATTGTATGCACCTTTAAATCCAGACCGCATGATCGATATAGATTTGTTAAAAGATTTCCAGCCGGTGACCATGCTGTACACCAACTATATGGCAGTGGTGGTATCGGCTGACAGCAGGTATCAAAATCTCAATGATCTGGTTGTAGATTTAAAAACCAATCCAGATAAACGTACATGGTCCACAGGATCACCAGTGGTATACTATGGTTGCCTACAATTTTTAGACCGCATCAAAGGACAATCTATCGCTGTGCCTTATGCCGGAGCCGTAAAACAACTCACTGCTCTGCTAACTAAAGAAGTTGATTTTACGTGTGCATTCGAAATCGATCTACAACCGTTTTTACAAGACAAGCGAGTACGGATCCTTGCCTCGGCATCACCATCACGCCTTCGTGGGCATGATACCATTCCAACATTAAATGAGCGAGGCATAGACTTGACAGTAGGATCGTGGGCAGTGTTGTTGGCGCACAAGCAAGCCAGTGATCAATATGTAAGCATGATACACAAAATAGTGACCGAGACCATCGTGAATGACAAGACTTCTTCATTATTGAATGGTCGAGTCACACCCTGGGTCACCACACCACAACAAACCAAACTATTCCTCGAGCAACAGATAGCCATAACCCGACCCTTGGTGGAAAAATATCATCCTAAAAGTAAGTAAGGATATCATCTGTCACTTAAAGGATTTTATCGTGTAGGAGAAGCCTTGTTTGAAAACAAGATTTCTGCCTTGCTGGCAGCATCTACCGCCAAAACCACTGACGTGTCCTGGCATGTGTCAACAGATGGTTATGATGCACTAGATTGGACTATAGATGATACACAACCATTGTCCTGGTTTTATAGTAGCAGAGCTCTACAGTTGAGGGACACCTATGATTGGATCACCTTAAGTTATAGTGGCGGCCATGACAGTAGCAACATTCTAAGGACATTTATTACCAATCGTATCCATCTCGATGAGATTATGGTACGATTTCCCATTTCGGCTGCAGAATCTCATGGAATTCAACCTAATCATAATGATTTACGATCTAGCAATCTCATCAGCGAATGGTATCTCAATGTCAAACCCGATTTGCAAAAGTTATCACAAGAACATCCAGAAATCAAAATTACAGTTATAGATACCAGTGAAATTATCACATCAAATTACAACGACCTCTGTATATCTGATTCGCAAGGAGATCTATATCCGGGTCATCTCAATCGTTGGTCATTGACCACAGAAAAAGCAGAACGCAGTAGTGAAAAAGGCAAAAAGGCATGTTTGTTGACAGGCTTAGATAAACCACAGATCGCGGTAAAAGATCAAGCAGTTTACTGCTACTTTCTTGACAGTCTAGTAATCTCTAACACAGCAAAAACTCTTCATCGAGACATTACGCCAGAAGGGTTCTACTGGACCAATGATTTTCCGCAATTAACCAAGGCTCAGGCGAGGAAAATTTTTCACTGGTTGAAAGATAAACCTTCACGCAGTGAAATGGTGCGTTGGAATCAACCATATGATTCAAATATAAAAAATAAGTGGAATCGAGCCATCAACCCTATTCTGTATCCAGATTGCGATGTATACAGATTTCAAACCAATAAAATGACATCTGCCTTAGAAGATAATCTCAATCCTCATGTAGAATTTTTGGATTTTGATTGGGGTTGGATTATGGGCGGAAAAAATCATAATTGGCTTACACAAAGCTGGAGATATCACACACACTCACTGATAAATTCGCTAAGTGATAATCTTTTGGCCCGACACAATGATAAGATCCAGGGATTGATCAATTTTCCTAGCAAGTTTTATTTTCTTGGCAATATTTGACTAGAGAAAAATTCACGATATTGTGTAGATTTTATCTGAGTTGAATACGTCAATCACAGCAAATACAGTCGCCGGTTCCGTGATGCCAGATGATTACCACCCATGTGTAGAGCCTGTAGCGCAACACAAATGACATGATTTTTGCCCGCTTAGACGGTGTTGCTTTTGCACCACACCATGTTTACAAAGGTGTTGACCACAAAATCCCGTCGTGCTATAATATGGATATTGTGTCAATCATAGGAGCCCTACTATGGATCGTACTTATCTAGCCTATTATCGCGGACGCACCATCCAGGTACAGGCACCCAATTCTTACACTGCCCAGAATCTGGCCGCCATCCAGTTTGGTGCCAGAAAGTCTTATCAAGTGGCTGTAGTCTTGGCTGATCAAGCCACGGACCCAGCCAGCCTTGGTTGACCAGAAAACCCAAGTTCGCTTACAATGACATTTCAATAATTAAACTAGAAAGGCATAGCCCATGTCAGTAGAAAACCGCACCGTTACCGCGATTGGTGCCCGCAGAGCAGTTAAGAAGTGCTTCAACAAAAAGCGTCCCATGTTCCTGTGGGGCCCTCCCGGAATCGGCAAGAGTGAGGTGGTCGCAGACATCACGGCCGAACTGGGTGGCTTCATGATCGACCTGCGTCTGGGACAGATGGACCCCACAGACATCCGTGGTATCCCATTCTATAACAAAGAACTGGGCAAGATGGACTGGGCTCCTCCCATCGACTTGCCTGATGCGGAACTGGCCAGCCAGTATCCCGTGATCGTGCTATTCATGGACGAGATGAACTCTGCGGCTCCTGCGGTACAGGCCGCTGCCTATCAGTTGGTGTTGAACCGACGCATCGGCAAGTATCACCTGCCGGACAATGTGGTGATGATCGCGGCCGGTAATCGTGAAAGCGACAAAGGCGTGACCTATCGCATGCCCACGCCGCTGGCCAATCGCTTCGTGCATGTGGAGATGCGAGCAGACTTTGCCACTTGGCAAGAGTGGGCAGTGAAAAACCAGATCCACAAAGACGTGGTGGGCTACCTTTCATTCGCCAAGCAGGACCTCTAT
>Ga0172373_10008323_pt1 | contig 13196 bp, 13 predicted proteins | sample Lak10m_2_FD_114546 | JGI IMG/M metagenome (GOLD analysis project Ga0172373, IMG submission 114546) | Freshwater microbial communities from Kabuno Bay, South-Kivu, Congo - kab_092012_10m | ecosystem: Environmental > Aquatic > Freshwater > Lake | place: Democratic Republic of the Congo... | reverse complement strand
TCACCCGATCAGCCTCGCCGACCCTCATGCCAATCCGGTTGGAAATCAGGAAATTGCCCACAACCTTGAGCCGATCATTCAAGCCTTACAAGCGAAAGTGTGTACAGGGAGCTAAGTCACACATTCACTGCAAACGGTTCACTATTCGACCAACGACCCGCAGGCCTGCGGGTCGTTTTGCATCAGGTATCCAGCGGAATGACCCTCGAATGGGGCAGATCATCCGCCGCGCCGCCTGCCGCCGAAACGCTTTTGCGCTACAATAACCACAGAGATTTCGCACCGGGAGGGACGCTGTGGCAAGCGAGCAGGCCAAAGAACTACGTAAGCAGGGCATCGCCGCCGCCAAAGCAGGGCAAAAAGAGCAGGCGCGCAAACTGCTGCAACAGGCGCTGCGGCTGGAACCAAACAACGAAGCCGCGTGGCTGTGGGTCGCCAGCGTCGCCAAAGATGAGCGCGAACGCCTGTTTTGCCTGCACAAGCTCCTCGAAATCAACCCGACTAATGAGATGGGGTTGCAGGCGTTAGGGTCGCTAGGCATCAGCCGCGAACAACTGGCGGCGCGGTTAGCCGTCGTCCCCGCCACCAAAGGCACACAGGAAACGCCGGTTGTCCAGCACACATCCGGCGCACGTCCCCCCGAACCGCAAACACCCCCGCCCGCCGCGCCGCAAGCGCCCGGTGTCCCCATCATGGATACCCGCCGCCTATCGGAAATTTCGGGCGAACTGGACGCGATCATCCGCGACTATTTGCAACCGACAGAAAACTATGCCGGTGTGCGCTGGGTGAAGAAAAGCAAAGGCCGTGCGGGTGAAAGCGACTCGACTGTCTTAAGCCTGTATCTGGCGGGTGGCGCAGTCGTGGCGCTGCTGCTGCTCATCGGCGTGGTGGCGCTCGTGGTGTGGAACACACCCTCGCTGCGCGGAATCGTGTTCGCACCCACATGGACGATCACCCCCACCCCGCTACCGCCCACCTTAACGCCCACGCCCACACCGGGCGTAACCCCCACACCGTCGCCCACGCCGGAACTGACGCTCACGCCCAGCCCGACGGTGCCGCCCAGCCTGCCCGATGCCGCCCGTTTCCCGCCGCAATCCACCGCCATCTACCCCAAGCCCTCCGATCGCGGCTTGCAAGATGCCATCGGCCTGCTGGATGCCGGAAACTTGGAGATAGCCCTGCCTACCCTCGAATTTGAAGTTACGCAGGCCGCCCAACGGTTCGATGCCCAACCCTACTACTACGCCGGCCTCGCGCTGGCTGACAGCGGACAACTGGACGCCGCCAAGAACCTGCTCACCGCCGCCGAAAATCGACTGCTAGAAAGCGACAATCCGACTGATCGCGGGCTGATTAACGCGGCGCTGGCCTATGTGGATTTGAAACTTGCCGAGCAAGCCAGCACCGGCAGCAACCTCAGTCAGATCGGGGCGCTGCTGACCAATGTCACCGACCGCAGTACCGCCGCCATCACAGCCGACCCCAAATTGGAACTGCCCTACCTACTGCTGGCAAAACGCTTTGCGATGGAACAGGATTATGATCGGGCGATTGCCGCACTGGACAACGGCCTGAGCGTGCCGGAACTGGCCGCCAACACCCGCATGCTGCTGCAAAAAGGCGACATCTACTTTCAACAGGGGGAATATGAACGCGCTGCCTATCAAGCCTTCCTCGTCCTGTATGTAGACCCGCCCAACGAAAAAGCCCACTTGCTGCAAATCTACACCGCGATGGCACAAAATAAGCCGGGGCTGGCGGTGTTGCAAACGCAGGCCTACCTGTTCTACTATCCCGGCAGCGCGGCGGGTTACAAACTGCTAGGCGATGCGCGTGTGGCGGAAGGCAACACCGATCTGGCGCTGGAAGCCTACTCGCAGGCGCTGGCCGGCGGGGATGATGTGCCAACCCTGCTGGCGCGGTCGGCGCTATACACGCAGCGCAAATTCTTTGAACAGGCTTACACTGACCTGACCCACGCCCTCACCTTGAGCGACGATCCCGCCATTCGCGCCCTGCGGATGCACGCCGCCTATGCTTCTGGCAGCGGCGCGACCGCCCTCAGCGACGCGGAAGCCCTTGCTGGCACGAGCGTCGTGCCGGATTCCGAGTTAAGCCTGTTGCGGGCGCAGGTGTTGATAGACAACGCCGCGCCGTTCACCGCCGTGCCCGGTCAGCTTGAGTCCGCCACGCAAAACGATCTTGAGCAGGCATTGGAACTCCTCACAAACGCCGCCAATGCCCTGCCCGAAAATCAGCATGGGGTGGTGGACGATTACCGGGCGCGGGCGCTGTATGCCCTCGGCAAAGATTATCCGGCGGCGCTGAATGCGGTCAATAGCGCCCTGCAAAATGCCGAAACAGGCGGGCGGCGCTACCTGCGCGGCTTGATCTATGCGGCACAGGATAAGCCCGAACTGGCGGCGCGGGAGTTCGATTGGGTCGTCAGCCTCGGTTCGCTGTACTCCTACCCGTTCCTAGCGGAAGCCCGCCAGCGGTTGGAAACCTTGAACGCGGCGGCGAAATCGAATTGAGCAGTCGGGACTATTGTTTTACCACTGGCTGGCGCATAATACCTGCCGGGATAAGTGGATTAGCACTGACGGTTGAGCGATGCTGCGCGTACTCCTTTCACTGATGGCAGGGCTGGCGCTGGGGCTGATTGCCGGATTGTATGTCGGTTGGGTGCAGTTTCCGGTGGAATTTGTGAACAGCCCCGCCAGCAGTCTCGCCGAACGATACAAAGACGATTACATTGTGATGATCGCTGCGGGCTATCTGAAAGATGGCGATCTGGGTGGTGCCGTCGAACGGCTCCGGTTGCTTGGCATCGCCAATATTCCGGCCTACGTGCAGGAAGTCACCGAACGCTACATCAGCAATTCCCGTGATTCAAAAGACATTAGCATTCTGGTGGGATTAGCCGAAGGCTTAGGCCGACTGACACCCATCATGGAACCCTACCGACAGCTTCAACCTGCCGGGAGCGCGCCATGACGCCCTATGACCCCAGTGGCAACCGCGCACCGGGGCGGCGCAGCAAATACCGCCGCGCTCGTCATCCGGTTTCGTGGCCGTCGGTACTCTTGGGGCTGATTCTCGGAATCGGCGGCGGGCTGGTCTGGGCATGGATGATTGACCCGCGTGTGGAATTCAACACCGAACCCTGGCAACTCCAAGCGCAAGATCGCGCCAACTACATTGTGGGCGTGGCGCTCAGTTACAGTTACGATGGCGATTTGAACCGCGCCATCGAACGGTTGCTGGCGCTCCGTTCCAAAGGCGACCCGATACAAGAAGTGGCGGATACGGCTTGCCAGCTGGCGACCACCGGCTATGTGGACAGCAGCAGCGGCTTACGCGCCATCCGCGCCATGATGACCTTCTACCAGCTACAGGGGCGGGCAAGCTGTGCCGACACGCTGATTCCGGCGGTTGACCAGCCCACGCCCATGATCGAGATTGAGGTCGGCACGCCCACGCCGCCCCCGCCCGCCACCAAAACCCCCACGCCCGAAAGCGTGATGCGCCCCACCAGCACCCCGCAACCGGCTCCCCCTCCGACAACCGTTGCCCGCAGCAGTTACACCATCGCGGTCATTCGCACCTACTGCGACAGCGAATTGTCGGGGTTGATCGAAGTCCGTGTGCAAGATTCGGGCGGCGACGGCATCCCCGGTCAGCCGATCCGCGTGCGCTGGGATAACGGCGAGAACACCTTCTACTCCGGCCTGAAATCGGAACGCGGGCCTGATTATGCCGACTTCCAGATGGAAGCAGGCAAAAACTACACCGTCGAAATGCCGGGGCAGTCCGACCCGACCCAGACGCTAGAAGCATCGCCCTGCACCACCAACAACGGCGCGGCGGCCATCACCTCATATCAAATATTCTTCCGCCCCGGCTAGGGCGAGGGCGGTTCAACCCGCTTTGATGATCCCCTCGAAGGTCTTAATCCACTTCTGGGCATCGGCGCGGCGCTTGTCGGCGGCGGGAAACGCCTCCAGCGCGGCCTGCATCAAACGGCGGGCGGCTTCGTGGTTGGTCAAACGATGATAGACGATGGCTAGAAAATACAACGTTTCCGGGCGGCGGGGATCAATTTTATAGGCTTCGGAAAGATGCGCCAGCGCCGCTTCATAATGATTCTCGCGGTACTCAATCACGCCTAAGCCGTAATGCGAAAGCATCTCCAGAGGATACAAGCGCAGCGCCTTCTCAAAATCCACCCGCGCCTCAATATGCGCCTGTTCTTCCAGATACATCAGGCCACGCGACGCCACATATTCGGCATGAGAGGGCAACAGCGCCATCGCCTGCCCGATCAGGGTTTGCGCCTGCGTCACCTTCCCCTTGCGATAAGCATCCAACGCCTGCCGGTAATATTCATCGGCATCATAACGGTTCACGCCCAAACGCTCGGTCAGCCGCGCCATACTCGCATCCCTTGTATATTGCACCTTGCTCACTGTAACACACCTGCCTGCACAGGGGAAATGTGCTATGATGGGCAGGCAATCGCCGTACTTTGAAAGCGGAGTTATGCCGGAGAAAAACGACCTCACCCAGTCAAAATCGGTACAGGATTTTCTGAAGGCCGTCTATCGTTTACAGCAGGATGAAGACCGCGTTTCGACGAATGCGCTGGCCGAAGGGTTAGCTGTGCAAGCGCCATCCGTCACCGAAATGGCGCAGCGGTTGGTCAATGCCGGCCTGATTGATTACGAACGCTACAAAGGCGTGCGACTCACCCTGCACGGAGAAGCGATCGCGCTCAAAATCATTCGCCGTCACCGTTTGATCGAGCTGTATCTGGTGCGCGAACTAAACTACGCGCTGAAAGAAGTTCACGCCGAAGCCGAAAGCCTCGAACACGCGGTATCCGATCGGTTTGTGAACGCACTCGCTACCAAACTCGGCGATCCGGCGGTAGACCCGCATGGCGACCCGATTCCGGCAGCAGACGGCACCATCACCCTGCGCGTCCTCAGCGCACTCAGCGAATGGCCGCTGAACATGCCGGCCACCGTGTCGCGTATTAAGGCCGAAAATCCGGCGATGATCGAGCATCTTCTCGATCGTGGCTTCAGCTTGAACGCTGCCGTAGAAGTGCTGGCGCATGACCCCTTCGAGGGGCCAATGACGGTGCGGGTGGAGGGTGAGGAAAAGATCATCGGACACCATGCCGCTGCCTGTGTGCTGGTTGAAAAGCGTGGTTAAATGAACGGGACTCCTTTTCCCATCAATCACCGGGTTCGCGCCCTGCTGCTCACGCCGAATAAGCGCCTGCTGCTCATCAAGCGGGTGCGGGAGGGGCGCAAACCCTATTACGTCACACCGGGCGGGGGTGTCGAACCGCAAGATGCCAGTTTTCAGGCCGCGCTCAAACGCGAACTACTGGAAGAACTGGGCGCGGAAGCCGAAATCCTGCATGAAGTGTTCAGCACCGAACACCCCGGCATGGGCGAACTAAGCGGCTACTGGGTGCAGCATCATTACTACCTATGCCGTCTGAACAAATACAACCTAGCGCGGCGCACCGGGCCGGAATTTCTTGACCCCAGCAAAGGCTCTTACATCCCCGAAGCCTTTCCCCTTCGCTCAAGGGCGCTGAGTAACATCACGCTCGATCCGCCGGATTTGAAACGCTTCCTACAGGAATCCCTTCCGCTGCTCATCGCCAACCTGTGACTCAGCCGTTGCGCAGGAGTTTAGGCAGATCGCGCCAGCGGGGGCTATGACCCGCCAGCAGGGATTGAACGCGAAACAGGCGCCCCGCCAACCAGATCATCAGCACGTCCAGCAGCCCTAGCAGCCCCAGACTAACCACGAACTGCCACGCAGGAACCGATATGAGCGTCAGCCGCATCACCATCGAAATCGGCGCAGTCACCGGAAACAGGCTCAAAATCACCGGCAGCGGCGCATCGGGCGAAGCGATGAACAGGCTCAAGAAGTACAACGGGATCACGGCTGGCAGCGTAAAAATCACCGCGAACTGCGGCCCTTCCTGCATTGAACTGGAAATCGCGCCCACAATCCCGTAAGCCGCCGCGAAGAACAGGTAGCCGAACACGAAATACACCACCAGCAGCACCACCCGCCCCGGATCAAGCTGCAACGTGGCTAATGCCGCCAGCATCCCGCCCTGATCGGTTGCGGCCAGCCGTCCCAGCAGCACCACCGCGCCCAGCCACGAGGCCACTTGCAACAGCCCCAGCGCGCCCAGCGCCAGAATCTTGCCTGCCAGAAGTTGCGTGGGGCGCATACTCGAAACCAGCATTTCGATCATGCGGGTTTCTTTTTCTTCGATAACCGTCTGCATGAGATACCCGTTGGTCATGAACACGCTCATCATCAACGTCACCGCGAAGATGTATACCATCAGAAAGTCGGTGTCGAAGTTGCTGACCGTCTGACCGCTGGCATCCCGCTGAAGGTTGATCTGCGTGATAATGGCCGGCTCCACAAGGCGCTCGAACACGCCCTGATCCACGCCCTGCGAAAGTTGGCGCAAGATCAATTCACGAATGAGCGCATCCGCCACCAGATTCATTGAAAAACGCGGCATCACCAGTTCAACCCGCCCCGTCTGCATGTAATCCGCCGCGATCACGTAGTACACATCAATCACCCCGGCACTCAGCGCGGCCTCGACTTCTGCCCGATTGGCATAGCGGGTAATCCGTGCGCCCGTCCCTTCTGCCGCCGTGAATCGCCCGGAAAGGTCAATATAGCCCGCGTGGCGAATGCTGCCGAAGGGGTCAACCTGCACCATCGGCGGCGGTGGCGTGCTGGCGGCGGTTTCGGTGTTCAGCAAGCGGTATCCCAGATAAGCGATCATCGCAATCATCGGGATGCCGAAGGTGGCAAACAGAAACCCGCGCCGCCGGAAGTTTCGTCCAAGCTCGTACCAGAACACATGCGACAAATGCCCTATCATAACCGCGCCTCCCCACCCTCAGCCGTGCGGCTGGCACGCAACACGCCGAACACCTGCCACAGCGTGGGACGCCTGCCATAATGCAGCACCGCCCATTTGAACACCCGCGCCGAAGCCAATGCCACGCCAAACGTCGTCAGAAACAGCAACAGCAGGCTGGCAACCATCTGCACCGGCGGCACTACCCCAAATCCAATCCGAAACAGGATGCTCATAGGCGCGGTGAACGGGATCATCGTCAGCACCACCGCCGTCGTTCCATTCGGTTCAGCGATGAAGTTGGGGATGAAGAAAAACGGGATGATGAACAGGAGCGAGATGATGGTGGAATACTGGCGGCTCTCCTGCTCCGAACCGGAAATCGCGCCGATTCCAGCCATCAACGTCGAAAGCAAGAAGTAGCTGAGGATGAAATATACCCCGAACACCAGCATCAGAGTCAGCGGGAACTCGATCCCGTTCAAAAACGGGACGGCCTGCCCGACGGTAATCAAAACCATGCCCGCCGCGCCCCAGATCAACAACTGGGTCAACCCCAGCAGGCCGAGGCCGATAATCTTGCCCGTGAGCAGTTGCAACGGGCTGACGCTCGTCACCAGCACTTCGATGATCCGGTTGGTCTTCTCCTCTACGATCCCACTCATCAGGAAACCGCTGGTCACGCCGGAAGACATCATGAACAGCAGCGCGAAAATCATCGGCAAAAAGAACAGCGCCGGAATATTGGCTTCGGTCAGGGTGCGTCCGGTATCGTTGACGTAGATTGACATCACCACCGGGTTTTGAATGCGATCAAACGGCATATCCGGCGGCGCGAACTGGCTCAAATTTGCCAACAGCAGTTGGCGCACGGCATCCTCCAGCGCCGCCGGAACAGTGCCGTAACTGTAGATTTCCACCTGTCCGCTGCGAAGATACTGAGCAGGCAGGCTGATGTAAGCGCCGATGGCGGCATCATCCAGTGCTTGCTGGGCATGAGTGGCATCGGCGTAAAACTCAAACTGCACAGGCACATCCAACGGCACAATCTGCCCATCCAGCAGGCCGGACGCATCCGCCACCCCGACCTTCTCCACCTTTCCCAGATCGTTCTCGCTGTCCTCCATCACCGCAAAGATGATGAACCACATGGCAAACGTAAACAACGGCACGCCGAACACCGCGAACAGGAACGAGCGCCGCCGCAGGTTGAACAGGTATTCACGGCGTGCCACCAACCCGACACGGGAAAACGAACTCATAGCCGGTTTTCCTCCACCACGCGGATAAAAATGTCATTCAAATCGGGAACGGCTAGTTCAAAGCGTTCGATATGTATCGAACCGGAAGAGGTAATCGCCACCAGCACCGAATCGCTGCTCACCCCTTCCGCCAGATGCAGCACCGCGCTGCTACGCCCGTTTTCCCGCGTTTCGACGGAAACCACGCCGGGGAGCGCCGCCCAATCGCCGCGCCCTTCCACGATGATCGCATGTTGAGCGTACTGCTTGCGGATGGCGTCCACCGTGCCATACAGCTTTTGCTGCCCGCGATGAATCATAAACAGGCGATCAGCCATCTCCTCCACCTGTGTCATCTGGTGGGTACTCATCACAATTGTGCCGCCCCGCGATTTGAACTCCGTCAACAGGTCTTTCAGCACCAGCGAATTAACCGGATCGAGTCCCGAAAATGGCTCGTCCACAATAATCAGGTCAGGGTCGTGCAAAACAGTGACCGCGATCTGGATTTTCTGCTGCATCCCTTTGCTCAGTTCGCTGATCTTCTTTTTGCTCTGGTCGCCCATTTCCAGCCGTTCCAACAGGCGCTGGCTGCGCTGCTGCGCGTCGCGGCGCGAAAGCCCTTTCAACGTGCCGAGATAAATCATCATCTCGATCACCTGCACATTCCGATACAACCCGCGTTCTTCCGGCAAGTAGCCGATGCGATCCCGCGCCGCGTCCACCAGCGGGCCGCCAAACACGGCAATCGTGCCGCTGTCGGGCTTCAGCAAATCGAGGATCATACGCATGGTGGTGGTCTTACCGGAGCCGTTCGGCCCCAGCATGGCGAAAACCTCGCCCCGGTGAACCTCAAACGAAACCCCGTCTACAGCGCGAAAACTGCCATAGTTTCGGAACACGCGCTCCACCTGAATGACCGACTCAGGCATTCTGAACCTCCTCATTTTATCCTGCGCACCTGCGCATCTGGTAAGTCAAGATGTACAGGCCAAACCTGCAAGGGGACAATGCTGGCACTATTCTCCAAGCCTGACTCTGATTATACTCCCCCTTTATGAGCGTTTTGGGAACGAGGATTTGTCACTTACACAAAAAAGATACGAAATCAACTTGTTCGCTTTCTGATAGCATGTTAGAATGCCGTGTGAGGCGAATAGGTAATCTTTGTTAAAGAATAGAGATTTTCGCTTGTAGCCCAAATACGAATGAGTGCTAAAATAAAGCAAAGGCAACATAACTTGGCCTTCTTAATCCTAGCCTATTCGCCATCAAAACGGTGTCATGCGAATAGCAGGGAAGCATTCCAGAACCATACCCTTCGGAGGATTGCATGAAGAAGCATATTCTAGTCGTAGACGATGAAATCGGCGCGCTGACGCTGATTGGAATTATGCTTGAGCGTGGCGGCTTTGGCGTGCTCAAGGCAAAAGATGCAAAATCGGCGCTCGGCATACTCGACCAGAATACGCCTGATATGATTATTCTGGATGTGATGATGCCCGGCATGGACGGCATTGAACTCTGCGGTGTCATTCGTGGTCGCGCCGACACGGGCAAGATACCGGTACTCATCCTATCGGCGCGTGGCGATGCCGAAAGCATCATGCGCGGTATCGAAGCCGGCGCGAATGATTACCTGCCCAAGCCAATCCTGCACCACGACCTCGTGGCGAAGGTTCGCAATATGCTGGGTCATACTGACGCGGTTTCGTAGTTTTTTCGACTGCAACGGTTGGTTTGTTTTTCCAAGCGCACTCCTGACAGTGCGCTTTTTGCTATAATCGCTTGTTTCTGGTTCGCCCCACACCTACCCCGTCACCCCGTACAAAGTGCGGTAGATGTTGTAGAAACCGTAAATTCGCTGGACGTATGTCCGCGTGCTGTCAATCGTGATGGCGGTCATAAACTGGTCGGGGTCGCCGCCGGAGAGTTCCAGCCAACTAATCGCCCGTCCGGGGCCTGCGTTATACCCGGCCAACGCCGCCTGCACATTGCCATCAAAGTATGAAACCTGTTCATCGAGGAAGAATGCGCCGAACTCGATTCCCGCATACGGGCGGAACAGATCGCTATGCTGGTAATTCGGCCACTGCAATTCGTCCGCGATATACTGCGCGGTGGCCGGGATCACTTGCGTCAGCCCTTTCTCACCGGCGGCAGCCGTCGCATAAGTGTCGAACAGGCTCTCGTGACGGATGAGCGAAAAAATCAGCAGCGGATCCATCGAGCGCCGCTGCGCCACATCCAGCACCACATCCAGATAGTAAGTCGGGTAGCGCAGACGCGCCAAGAACGAAGGCGCTTCCAACGTGGCGACTCCGGTGGCGCGGATCACGTTCGCCGCCGCCACAATGCTCGACGGATAGGCACCAATGCCGCGCAGGAAAATCGCCAGCTGGTACGATTTCAGCCCGTCACTTTTATTCGCCTCGATCACATCGTCAAACTCAACGTCCGCCTCTTCATACGCCCCCACCTGCCACAGTTCATTCCCCCGGATCAAACGCGCGTCCGCTTGCAGTTCGGGCGACAGCGGCCACAGATCGCCGGTTTGCGTCAACGCGAACTTCTCGCGCATCCAGTTCTCGGCTTCAACGCGCTGTGTCGCATCGTCAAACTGAAAATTGAAACGCGCCGGACGAGCGAACGAATCCCGCCCAATCAATATGTCGGCGGCACGGGCGCTAAAATAGCTGTCTGGCGCGGCCTGTGCTGCCAGTTGCAGCGCGTCGGTGGCGGTACGCTGGTCGCCCCGCGCCGCTGCCAACCGCCCCACCCACAGATACGCGGCAGCCTGATCTTCGCCGGTGGTAGTGGTCGCCAGCCGCGCATACAGCCGTTCCGCGCCCACCGGATCACTCTCATTGCTGGCGGCGCTGGCAGCGAGAAACAACCCGCTGTGCGCCTGTTCGGTGTCTGGATAGGCATCCGCTAGGCGTTCAAACACCTGCCGCCCTTCGGTGGGCTTGCCGTTAGTGGCATACAGATACCCCGCCCGCCACAAAGCCTCGGCAGCTTCCGGCAGATAGCCATAGTTATCGGCAACCTTCAAATACTGGTTGATCGCGCCGTCAATATCGTTCGAGAGGAAGCGCGTCCGCCCCTGTTCCAGCAGTGCCTCCCCGAAGGCCGCGTCCTGCGGATACTGGTCAATCACCGTCTGGAAAGCGGTAATCGCCGCCGCCGGATTGCCGATCTCGCGGTAGGCGCGTCCCAGTAGTAGGTGCAATTCGGCGGGAATGTCGGTCAGCGGGTGATTGGTGGTGTAATCGCTCAACGCCTGAATCGCGGCTTCATAATCACCATAGGCGTAGCTCACCTTCCCCTGCGCATACCCATCCACCTCGCGGCCAGCGGCCAGTAGCGCCTGCATCGCCAGATACGCCTGCGATTGCGTGGGATAGGTGTCGAACACCATCTGCATCCGTTGCAATCCGGCCTCGGTATCGCCGCTTTTGAGCAGCGTGTCCGCCGCCAGATAATCCATGCTGGCGCGATAAGGCACGTTCTTGGCAACCGCCAGAATCGCATCGTACTGTGCCAGTGCCGCCTGTGGTTGGCTGGCGCTCAGGTAGACCTGCGCCACCTTTTCGCGCAGCGCCAGTTCCGGCACGAGGCTGCGCCCCGCATCCGAGGAGGCTTGATAACTGGTGAGGGCTTCAGTCAACCGCCCCAGCGCCAGTTGTGCGTCGCCAATGCGTTCCTGTGCATAGCTGTCAATCAGGCCGGGGCGCTGTGCGAGAAAATACTGGAAGTCCGCCAGCGCCGGCTCCCACTGAGACAACCCCATATAGGCATCACCGCGCAGGAAATACGCCCGCACCACACGGGCATCGGCGGGGTACTGAGCGATGAAATTAGACAGCGCATTGACGGCATCCGCGAATAGACCTTCACGCAGCGCCGCCCGCCCCAAACCGAAACTGGCCGCCACGCCCACATCGGGATTGGCGCTGCCGTCCACAATCGTTTGATACGTGCTAACCGCGTTCTCGTAGTAGCCGTTGGTCAAATACTGGTCGGCCACCTGAAGCAGCACTTCGGGTGCGATGGTCGGCGTGGGGGGAATAGTGGGCGTGGGAGTTAGGGTGGGCGTTGGCGTGGGGCCAACAGGGCTGGGTTCCGGCGTGACCGTGATGTAAACCGGCTGCTGCGGCTCATTCAGGTTACAGCCGCCCATCACACCCATCAGCAGAACGAATGCCAAACTTACCCGGCGCATCTGTCGTACAGGCTTACAGATCATCGCGTCCTATCAATTCCACTATCGTTACCTGAAGGGATTATGATGGGGGGCAGCGGGGCTGTCAATAACGCTTGCCTGACGCTAAGCTGACGATGGTTGCAAATCCCCCGCCAACCACGACAGACCAAAACCCACCACCAGATGACCGGCTTCCGCCAACCCGCTCCCCAACGCCCCGGTATCTTTGAACATCCACCAGTGATCCGCCGAAGGCAAAATGGCGACGCCGAAATCTTCCACCACCAGCGCGGAAAGCGTGCGTCGGGCATAGGCCGGATGCGTCGTGGGGAGCGCGGGGGTCGGCTGATCGGTTCGTGTGAGCGTCACCCGAAACCGCGAGGGCATCCCGCTGGAAAAAGTCGTCGCGGCATACGCCAGCAGTTGATACTCGATAAACCCGTATAGCCCCGCTGGCAGAGCCTTAGCGAAACGGTACTGCCCGCCTGCCCACTGAACAGGCCGTTCTTCCAGTTCATAACCGGCGGCGCTAAAAGCCTGCCCTACGACTGCCAGCAGCAGCAACCGGAAATACTCTTGTGGCGTTTGTTCGGTATTCATCAGTGTTATTCGGCTGGAAACCCCTACTTTTAGGTACGGGGATGAAAGCCGAAACTCCTTTTTGGGTTAAGTGGACGATAATCTCCAAAGGAAGGGGGAGATTTAAGTTACCTATGGCCTCTCCCGTACCTGCCCCCTTGCGGGGGTGAAGTTCACCTTGACAATGTGAGTAGCCCGTACTATCCCAACCGCACACTGATTTAGACCTTCAATCTGTTTA
>Ga0172373_10008322_pt1 | contig 13197 bp, 13 predicted proteins | sample Lak10m_2_FD_114546 | JGI IMG/M metagenome (GOLD analysis project Ga0172373, IMG submission 114546) | Freshwater microbial communities from Kabuno Bay, South-Kivu, Congo - kab_092012_10m | ecosystem: Environmental > Aquatic > Freshwater > Lake | place: Democratic Republic of the Congo... | reverse complement strand
TCGGCCACTTTGCGACATTCAGCTAGTTGAAAATCATCGTTCACCAACGGCTGGTTTTGACCAGTGATCAGACGGTGGATTAGAGCGGGAAATATTGGCAGAACATAATAGATATGTTATAACGTAACAATAGAAACTAGATACGCCATTTGCGCTATGATGCAACAAGCTGAAATGACTGAGCTGGAGCATGCTTCGACGACACATGACCATAGTGATTGTCGTGAAAAAGCGATCCACACGGCAGAGCAACTGTGTAATGAACGTGGTGTTCGGCTTACACCCATACGCCGTGAAGTGCTCGAACTTATCTGGGAAAGTCATCGCGCCGTTAAGGCATATGATTTGCTTGATCGGATCAAGCCAAAAGTCAGGACAGCAAAACCAGCCACAGTTTACCGGGCTCTTGATTTTCTGTTGGAACAAGGACTGATTCACAAGGTAGAAAGCCTGAATGCTTTCATTGGATGCAGTTTTTCGGATCGCCGGCACGAGCAGTTGTTGCTGACTTGCGTCCAATGCCATGAAGTCGAAGAAAGACCCGGTGAGCGAGTGATGAAAGCCATAGCCAAGGAACTTGAACAAGCCGCATTTACGATGCAACGCAGAGCTATCGAAATTCATGGAATCTGCGGTCGATGCGCACCGTCCAAAGCCGTTAGCTAATCAGGTATAAATCGAAGAACGCGTCATCATTTTTACACACGAATATGTAACGATATAACATTATTTATCAATAAGATTTAGAACGACTATGTACAAAAAAATCATATTGCTGGCCGCATCAAGCAGCCTTGCCTTGCCTGTTCAAGCTGAAGAACCGGTTACCGAACTCGAACCGGTGATCGTCACGGCACCTTTGCAATTGAAACTCTCCGAAAGCGCACTACCGGTGACGATCTTAAGCGACGACGAACTGCGGATGAAAACCGGCCACAGCATTGGCGATACGCTGAAAAACGAGCTAGGCATTAGTAGCCAATCCTTTGGCCCCGGTGTAGGCACGCCGGTGATCCGTGGCCAGGCCGGACCTCGAGTACGCGTATTGAGTAACGGCATCGGCAGTAATGATGCGTCTGCCATCAGCCCCGATCACGCCACTAGTGTCGAACCGCTGCTGGCCGAACGCATCGAGGTGCTGCGCGGACCGGCGACACTCCCGTACGGCAGCGGCGCAATGGGTGGCGTGGTGAACGTCATCGACAATCGTATTCCCGGCAGTCAGTTCGATAAATTGGTCGGTGCCGCATTGGAACAGCGTTTCGATTCCACCTCCGACGAAACCAGCACCACGATGAAAGTCGAAGGCGGAAAAGACCATATTGCCTACCATCTGGATGGATTCTATCGGCATCGCAACAACCTAGATATTGGCGGCAACGGCATCGATACCGCCAAAGTGGCCATCACCGACCCTTCGCTGGTAGTGGTCGATAACCCCAAAGGTTATCTGAACAATACCGGTGCGGAAGCCATCAGCGGATCGGCTGGCTTGTCCTGGATAGGCGCACCCGGTTTCGCAGGCGTTTCAATCAACAATATCAATAACAATTACGGTATTGCTCCGGACGGCACGGGTACGGGAACGACTGTTATTGCACTCAGGCAAAGCAAATACGATTTCAAAAGTGAGTTGAACAATCCATTCAGCTTTGCGAAAAACCTGCGCACACGGTTGGGCTACACAGACTATCAACACACCGAAATCGCCAACGGTACGCCCGGTTCGTTTTTCACCAATCAAACCTACGAGGGCCGGATGGAACTGACCCACAAAGACATCGGGCTATTACGTGGTGTGCTGGGGTTTCAAGCGCAAGCCAGCGATTTTAACGCTATCGACAAAAGCACCGGCGATACCATCGTGCCGCGCTCGCTTACTAATAGCTACGGGGTGTTCGCCGTTGAATCGTTTGATATTGGCGCAGTGACCTATCAATTCGGCACCCGCGTCGAACAAACCGGCATTAGCCCACAGGACAGAGCCAGTTTGAGTTACACGCCGGTTAGCGCCTCGGCGTCAGCTTTGTGGAAACTCGACAACCGCAACAGCCTGAATCTGGCGGTCACTCGCTCATCCAGGGCGCCCAATGTCCAGGAATTGCTGGCAGACGGCTATCACGATGCGACGCGCAGTTTCGAGCGCGGCAGTATTAATCTGAAAGAGGAAACTTCATACAACCTGGATCTGGGTTACCGATTCAAAACCGACTGGCTGCGCGCCGAGTTCGACTTATTCCACAACTGGGCCAGCGATTACATTTACCAGCAACGTAGCGGTGAATTCGTTGACGAAAACGGCAACCCTTGCGCCGTGGATTGCAAGCCGGTGGTTATCAGCAGCCAGCAGGATGCGATCTTCAAAGGCTACGAAGCCAAACTGATCTTCCCGATGATGGAAAACCATTACGGTCTGTTGGAACTGACCCTGTTTAGCGACTATACCCGCGGCGAATTCGTCAACGGCGGCGACGTGCCGCGCATGCCGCCGTTACGCTACGGTTTTCAACTGGATTACAACCAGGAAAAACTGTCCAGCTACCTGCGATTGACCCGTGCCGATGATCAGCCGCATGCCGGTGAATTTGAAACCTCGACCGCCGGTTACTACCTACTCAACGTTGGCGTCAACTATCAGCTCAAGGCTTACCATGACGCTAAATTAATGGTATTCGCCAAGGGCAACAATTTGCTGAACGAAAATATCCGTAATTCGACGTCCTATTTGCGCAACTTTGCCTCGGAAGCAGGGCGCGGGGCGGAAGTGGGCTTTAGGCTCAGTTATTAGGCTCATCCCATCAAGGCGTTGTCGTCGTGACGAGACAGCGCCTTTTTAACAAGCATCGATTGATATAATATAACATTACCATGATGACACACCAGATTCCGCTCTCAACATCCCAAACCCTATTGCCGGTCACGGTTCTATCCGGATTTCTGGGCGCCGGCAAAACCACTTTGCTGAACCATATTCTCACAAACCGTGAGAACCGCCGGGTAGCCGTCATCGTCAACGACATGAGCGAGGTCAATATCGATGCCGCGCTAGTCAAAAACGAAGTAGCACTCAATCGCGGCCAGGAGAAACTGGTCGAAATGAGCAACGGTTGCATTTGCTGTACCTTGCGCGAGGATTTGCTGATTGAGGTTGGCAATCTGGCTAGGGAGGGTCGCTTCGATTATCTGGTGATCGAGTCTACCGGCATCGCCGAACCGTTACCCATCGCCGAGACCTTTACCTTCCGCGACGAGCAAGGCGTGAGTCTGTCCGACGTTGCCCGGCTGGATACCTTAGTCACGGTAGTTGATGCGATCAACTTCATGCGCAACTACATGGAAGCCTTGAGTCTCAAGGAAAGCGGCGAAGCGCTGGGCGAGAACGACGAGCGCAATGTTGCCGACTTACTGGTGGATCAAATCGAGTTTGCCAATGTCATTCTGATTTCCAAGATTGATCTGATCAGCCGCGAGGAAATCGTCAACCTGAAAGCCATCCTGCACAGCCTCAATCCCGACGCCGAGATCGTGCCCATGGTCATGGGTCAAGTCGATTTGAGCAAGGTACTCGACACCCAATTATTCGATTTCGACAAAGCCGAACAAGCGCCGGGCTGGCTCAAGGAGCTGCGCGGCGAACACATTCCGGAGACGGAGGAATACGGCATTAGCAGCTTCGTCTATAACGCTCGCCGCCCGTTTCATCCGCAACGCTTTTTTGAATTGCTGCATCACGGCGAGTGGGACAACGGCACCTTGCTGCGTTCCAAAGGCTTTTTCTGGCTGGCTTCGCGACCGGAATGGGCTGGCAACTGGTCGCAGGCGGGCGGCATGATGCAGCATGGTTGCGCCGGCCGCTGGTGGGCTTCGATACCTAAAGAGCAATGGCCGGAAGAGTATTTGTGTGACATTCAAGCGCAATGGACCGAGCCATTCGGCGACTGCCGACAGGAGTTGGTGTTCATCGGCCAGAATATCGATGAACACCAGGTTCGCCAGGAATTGGACGACTGTTTGCTGACCGACGTTGAATTAGCCGCCGGTCAAGACGCCTGGAAAAGCTACCCCGATCAGTTTCCGGTCTGGTTCGAGCATGGGCAATCTTGACAGCTGGCTACATATCATTGGTCTGGAACTGTTGCTGATCTTGGGCTGCGTCTGGCGGTTGAGCCAAAAAGCGTCCATCAAACGCCGGACGGGGCAAGCGTTTGTATTAGTGCTGGGCTTCATGCTGGCCCATGCCGTCACCCACTGGTTACCCGATGCCATGGCTCACTTCATTTACAGCTCATCCCACCACTTGGCTCCAATAAACGTATGGCGTGACCGTTCATGACGACGCTTTCCTATGAAGTGATTTTTGGCGCTCTCGCTGCCGGTCTGCTGGTGAGTCTGGTCTCGTTCAGTGGATTATTCGTCATCTGGCTACCGCAGCAGCGGCTACATGCGGTGGTGCCCAACCTGGTAGCGCTGGCGGTCGGCGTGTTACTCGGCGACGCCTTTATCCACCTGATACCCGATGCGGTCGCCAGACAAGGTTCGGTCAGCGACGTATGTCTGACCGTATTGGTCGGGATATTTGTATTCTTCATACTGGAAAAACTGGTGCGCTGGCGGCACGATCATAACGTCGATACCCAACCCAGCAGCAGCGAGATACTGCCATTGGCGAAAATGAATCTGATCGGTGACGCCATCCACAACTTCGTCGACGGCATCCTGATTGCCGGCAGTTTTCTGGTTGATCCGGCGCTGGGCTTTACCACCACCATCGCCATCGTCGCCCATGAAATCCCGCAAGAACTGGGCGATGTCGGCGCATTGCTGCGCGGCGGTTTTAGACCTAGGCAGGCGATTTTGTTCAATTTTTACTGCTCGTTGACCGTAATACTCGGCGTCGTCTTCACCTTGCTGCTTAGTCAAATCGCCCAAGCCTCGTTGATCCTTCTACTGCCGATCGCCGCCGGCGGCTTTATCTATATCGCCGCTTCCGACCTGATTCCGGTGCTGCATGAACGCTCCAGCCTCGCGCATCTGGGTAGCCAAAGCCTGGCCTTCGCACTGGGCGTTGGCTTCATGCAATTCATTGTTATTTTCGAACAAGCCTTACTGGCTATCTAAGGAGTTTTTTCACATGTTTGCCCGCGTTCCGTTTCGTCAACCCACCTCAGCCGCGCAGATATTTTCAGGGCCATTTCGTTCAGTTATTCACACACCCGCCACCAAAATCGTGGTCTCGAACCACTTTGCCGATTTGTCGCGCATCTATGAAGACGGCGTCAACCTGTGTCTGATCGAGCGGCCGCTGCCCGGCGGCATCGAACAATTCGTTTACAATGCACTGGAAGATGGCGGCAGTGTCGAAATCAGCCAGCCGGTCGATCCGGCAAATTTCGACTTTTCTCAGCTTTGGCCACAAGCCAGCACTCTGGCCGGTTATCAAACCTGGACGGAAGACGTAGCCTGGCTGGTTTCAACGTTTTGCGACTTGTTCGACGGCAAGGAGACGGGCTTGCGCCTGCGCACCCTGGGCCAAGCCATGTGTCCGCGCTTTCACGTCGACCGGGTGCCGGCGCGGATGATCTGCAGCTACGGCGGCATCGGCACCGAGTGGCTGCCGGAATACGCGCTTGATCGACGCAAACTGGGCATGGGCGGTTGCGGCCTGCCGGATGCTGAATCCGGTTTGATCGCCGATCCGACCGCAATCCGGCAAATGCCCGCTTACGCGGTGGGTCTGATGAAGGGCGAAAACTGGGCAGGCAACGAAGGCCACGGCCTGGTGCACCGCTCGCCGCAACCAACCGCCGTGCAACCTCGCCGCTTGCTGTTAACCTTGGATATGCTGTAAGGACACGCCATTGCTGATCAAGTTAAGCGGCGGAGCGGTTTACGACCCCGCGCAAAATTTTCACGGCGCACAGTGCGATTTATTCATCCGGGATGGATTGATGATCGCCGATCCCGGCCCGGATGCCCGATTCGATGAAGTGTACGATCTTGGCGGGAAAATCGTCATGGCCGGCGCCGTCGATATTCACAGCCACATCGCCGGTGGCAACGTCAATACTGCCCGATTGCTGTTGCCGGAACAACACCGTAACCACATGGCCCGGCGCCTAAACCATCCATATAGCAGTGCAAAGTGGTCTACAACAGACATCGGTTACCGCTACGCCCGCATGGGTTACACCACCGTGGTCGAACCGGCCATGTTGCCGATCAATGCGCTGGATGTGCATCTGCAAATGGCCGATATTCCGATTCTGGACACCGCCGCACTGGCGATACTGGGTAATGACGATTTACTGCTGCGCTTGATGCGGGCCAAGGCCAGTCAAAACCAGATCAACGATTACGTGGCCTGGACCTTGAACGCCACCCGCGCACTGGGCCTGAAAGTCATCAATGCCGGCGGCGCCAATGCCTTTAAAAGCAATGTGCGCCAATTCGATCTGGACGACATTGTGCCGGATTACGGCGTCAGTTCCCGACAGATACTGCAAACCCTGCAAACTGCCGCCTGCCAACTCGGCGTGCCGCACCCGGTACATGTGCATTGCAACAACTTAGGTATTCCGGGTAATGTCGAGACCATCGTCGCCACCATGGAAGCCGCTCAAGGTTTGCCGATGCATCTGGCTCATGTGCAGTTTTACGCCTACGGCAACGAAGGCGCGAAAGGCTTTTCCTCGGCGGCGGCGCAACTTCTGGAAGCCTTCAACCGCCACCCCAACATCACCATGGACGTCGGCCAAGTATTGTTTGGTCAGACCGTGACGATTTCCGGCGATGTCATCGCCCAATACAGCCGCCACGGCGACGCCAGCCCCAACAAATGGGTGATGTGGGATGCTGAATGCGAAGGTTCCGGCGGCGTGGTGCCGTATCGTTACCGCGAGGCCAGCTTCGTCAACACCCTGCAATGGGCAATTGGTCTGGAACTGTTTTTGCTGGCCGAAGCGCCGGAACGGCTGTTCTTCACCACCGATCATCCCAACGGCGCGCCGTTTACCGCTTATCCGGAATTGATCCGGCTGCTGATGGACGCCGATTACCGGCAAGCTTACATGGCTCATTTGAATCAAGAGGCTTTGGCCTTGACCCTGTTGCCAAACCTGACCCGCGAGTTTAGCTTGAGTGAAGTCGCTACCATGACCCGTTCCGCCGCTGCGCGCTTGCTGGGCTTGCACGGCCGAGGTCATCTTGCCCCCGGCGCCATTGCCGATATAGCGGTATACGACCCACAGGGATGTGGGAAGTGCGGCAAAACGCCGGGAGCGTTTGCTGCCCGACCGCAAGCCGATTATCTCGCCATGTTCGCCGAAGCAGCCATGGTGTTTAAAAATGGCCGATTGGTAGTCAAAGACGGTGAAGTGATCGCACGGCCTACCGGAAACGCCCAGACCATACAGCCGCATTTCGATCCTCGCATCGAAGGCGACATTCAAAACCACTTCGATCGCTTTTACAGCCTGAAATTAAACAATTTCAAAATCGACGATGTCGCTTTTAGCGATGCAGATAGCCAGCGCTTCCGAAATGTCGATGTGAATCAACCAGCCAATTAACCATGACTTTCTCAGCAACCCAAACCGAAGATTCTCTCGTCACCTTACGCCACGATACCGCGCATCTGCTGGCCCAGGCCGTCAAGGATCTCTACCCGGATACCCAAGTGGCCATCGGTCCGGCCATCGAAAACGGCTTTTATTACGATTTTGCCTTTGCCGAACCGTTATCCGCCGATAGCTTGCCCCTCATCGAACAACGCATGCGCGGTATCGTGAAGCGTACCGACATCATCACCCGCGAACCATGGCGCCGGGAACAGGCGATTGCCTATTTCAGCCAGTGCAACGAGCGTTTCAAGCTGGAACTGATCGCCCGTATTCCCGAGCATGAACCGATTTCAATCTACCGCCAGGGGCAATTTGTCGACCTGTGTCGCGGCCCGCACGGTGCGGATACGGGGCAAATAGGACTAGCCTTCAAGCTGCTTAAATTGACCGGCGCTTACTGGCAAGGCGATCACAAACAGCCCATGCTACAGCGTATCTACGGTACGGTGTGGCCGACGCAAACCGAACTGAATCGCTATCTCAAACAATTGCAGGAAGCGGAATTACGCGACCATCGCCGTTTGGGCAAAGAGATGGACTTATTTCATTTCCAGGAAGAAGCCCCCGGCTCGGTATTCTGGCATGCCAATGGCTGGCGATTGTTTCAGCGTCTGATCGGCTATTTGCGGCAACGGCAGACGGCGGCAGGCTATCAGGAAATCAATACGCCGGACGTCATGGACATTGGCCTGTGGCAAGACTCCGGGCATTGGGAAAAATTCGGCGAACACATGTTTACTACCCAAACGCCGGATGAACGGGTGTTTGCGTTGAAGCCGATGAACTGTCCAGGCGGCGTGCAGGTTTTCAAACAAGGTTTGCGCAGCTATCGGCAATTGCCACTCCGTCTGGCGGAGTTCGGCAAGGTACATCGATACGAGCCGTCCGGCGCCTTGCACGGCCTGATGCGGGTGCGCTCCTTCACCCAGGACGATGCGCATATCTTCTGTAGCGAGCAGCAGATTACTCAAGAAAGCCTGACCATTTGCGAGCTGATTTTAAGCATCTATCGCGACTTTGGTTTTCATGACATTCGCATCAAATTTTCCGACCGTCCGCCACAACGGGTGGGTAGCGATGCGGTGTGGGATCAGGCTGAACAGGCTTTGATTCAAGCCATGCAAACCAGCGGACTGCCATATACGCATAATCCCGGCGAAGGGGCGTTTTACGGGCCGAAGCTGGAATTCGTGCTGCGCGATGCGGTGGGGCGCGATTGGCAATGCGGTACCTTGCAAGTCGATTTGAATCTACCGGGTCGCTTGGGAGCCAGCTATATCGACGCCGACGGCAAAAAGCAAACCCCGGTGATGTTGCATCGGGCCTTGTTCGGTTCCCTGGAGCGCTTTACCGGTATCTTGCTGGAACATTACGCCGGTTGGCTGCCGTTCTGGCTGGCACCGCTGCAAGTCGTGGTCGCGCCCATCAACGAACAAACCGAAGCCTGTGCGCTGGAGGTTGCCGAGCAATTTAACAGCATCGGATTGACGGTGGAAAGCGATTTACGCAACGAAAAAATTGGCTACAAGGTGCGCGAACACAGTTTAGCCAAAGTGCCGCTGCTGATCGTGGTCGGCCAACGGGAAATGCAAGACGGCCAAGTCACACTGCGCTGGTTGCACGGCGGTCACCAGCAAACTTTGCCGCTGGAACTAGCCTTGACCGAACTGGCCCAGCAAAACCGTTTCCCTTCATGCCTAGCCACTGATAGAACAGGACAAGTTGAAAACCCATGACCCTCTCTGAACAAACGCCGACGACTTACGGCCTTTATACTCTGAAAGTTCACGCCCAATTTTGCTCCGCCCATGCCTTGCGCGATTATCCCGGCGATTGCCGCCGCCTGCATGGTCATAACTGGAAAGTCGAAACCGAGGTTACGGCACGGGTGCTCGATGACATCGGCATCGCCATCGACTTTAAATCCATCAAAGCCGCGACGCGGCAACTGGCTGACAGTCTGGATCACCGGTTCTTGAACGACATCGAACCCTTCGACCGCATCAACCCCAGCGCCGAAAATTTGGCAGCCTGGTTTTACCGGCAATTATCGGCCACCCTGAACAGTACGCATGTCAAAGTCGGTGCTGTCACGCTGTGGGAAACCGACAATGCCTGCGTCCGTTACAGCGAGGTCATCTCATGAACGCTTGTACCATCGAAGACATCCAAGGCCGCGCCGACAGCCGCCGAATCGCTATCGACAAAGTCGGCATCAAGGACATCCTGCATCCGGTGCGGGTTAAGGACCAGAGCTGCGGCGAACAACACACCGTCGCCCGCTTCGATATGTACGTCAATCTGCCGCACGACTTCAAGGGCACCCACATGTCGCGCTTCGTGGAAATCCTCAACAGCCACGACCGCGAAATCAGTATCGCTTCGTTTCCGGCCATGTTGCAGGAAATGCTGACTAAGCTGGAAGCCGAATCGGGCTATATCGACATGCGTTTTCCGTACTTTGTCGACAAGGCCGCACCGGTCAGCGGTGTCCGCAGTTTGCTGGATTATCAGGTTAGCTTCATCGGCGAGATCGATGCCGCTGGTTGCCGGACCCGAGTCAAGGTGGTCGTGCCGGTGACCAGCCTGTGTCCGTGTTCCAAAGAGATTTCTGAGCGCGGCGCCCATAATCAGCGGTCACATGTGACGATCACCGTGTCGGCCAGCGAATTTATTTGGGTTGAAGAACTGATTGCACTGGTGGAAGCCGAAGCCTCATCGCCGATCTACGGCCTGCTGAAGCGCCCGGACGAAAAATATGTCACCGAATACGCTTACGACCACCCCAAATTTGTCGAGGATATGGTGCGGGATGTGGCTGCCAGACTGGATGCGGAAACACGCATTCAAGCCTATACGGTGGAGTCGGAAAACTTCGAGTCGATACATAACCATTCGGCTTACGCATTGATCGAGCGGATGAAATGAACCTGTTCAAGCGTGCGGAAACCCTAGCTGTTGGCGATAGTCTGCCTTAGGACGCCGTATTGTCCGAACTACCCTTCAACGCCGACGGCCTGCTGCCCGCTATCGCCCAACAATTCGACAGCGGCGAGGTGTTGATGCTGGCCTGGATGAACCTCGAGACTATTCTGGAAACCCTGAGTAGCGGTCGGGTTTGTTATTGGTCGCGTTCTCGGCAGAGGTTATGGCGTAAGGGCGAGACCTCCGGCCATCAGCAAACGCTTAAAGAACTGCGCATCGATTGCGACGGAGATACGCTGCTGCTACTGGTCGACCAACAGGGCCCGGCCTGTCATACCCGGCGTGCCAGTTGTTTTTATCATGCCGTGCGCAGCGAGCAGGTCGTGGTGATCAGCGCACCGCAGCCGCCGTAAGGCACTCGCTTTCAAGTCAATGCTAACTAATATCCTTTCAGGAGACTCCGATGAAATCAAGCCCAAAACGCAACTACCCGGTGCCGGTCACCATTCTGACCGGCTTTCTCGGCGCCGGTAAAACCACCTTGCTAAACCGCATTCTGACCGAACACCACGGTCGCCGCATCGCCGTGATCGAAAACGAATTCGGCGAAACCGGCATCGACAACGAACTGCTGGTGCAAGCCGACGAGCAAATCGTCACCATGAACAACGGCTGCATTTGCTGCACGGTACGCGGCGACCTGGTACGCATCCTGGGCGAATTATCCGACCGCCGCGAAAACGGCGCTGTGCATTTCGAACGCGTGATCATCGAAACCACCGGCTTGGCCGATCCGGCGCCGGTGGCGCAAACCTTTTTCATCGAACAGGACATCGCCGAGAATTTCAAGCTGGACGCCATCGTCACCGTGGTCGATGCGGTGCATGCTCATCAACAACTGCAAGAACACCACGAAGCGCAGGAACAAGTCGGCTTCGCTGATCGGATTTTGTTGTCAAAAACCGATTTGCAGGAAGCCGAAGTGGTCGCCGATCTGGAAACCCGCTTGCGGGCGATGAATCCCAGGGCGCCGATCAAACGTGTGCATTTTGGCGCCACCGAGTTGCACGACATACTCGACATCGACGGCTTTAACCTGGACGATATACTCAAAATCGAACCGGATTTTCTGGAAGACGTCAGCCACGAACATGAAGACGACATCAGCTCCTTCGTGTTCCACACCGACCGTGAACTGGACGCTGCGCGGATCTTGGCTTTTCTGGACATCATTGTCCGCGACTATGGTAACGACCTGCTGCGCTATAAAGGTATTTTGAATATTGCCGGTTGCGACAAGCGAGTGATCTACCAAGGTGTACACATGCTGATGACACAGGATTTTGGTGCTCCCTGGCAAGACGGCGAAGCCAAGGCATCCAATCTGGTCTTCATCGGCCGTAATTTACCCAAACAGGATATGCTGGACGCGTTGGAATCCTGCCAAGTGGTGTCCTGATGAACTTTGAAAGCGTGTTAGCGAATCTTTTGTGCATCGCATGACGAGGGAATTGCCCAAAATCCCCGTTATCGTGATCACCGGTTTTCTCGGTAGCGGCAAGACTACGCTGTTAAACCGCTTGTTGGCGGACGGGGTGAAAACGGCGGTGGTCATCAACGAGTTTGGCGCTACCCCAATCGATCAGGATTTGCTGCTAAATCAGGACATTCCGATAACAGTACTATCGGGCGGTTGTTTGTGTTGCCAGATCAAAGGCGCGTTGGCACCGACCTTGAAGAATTTGTGGATGGCTTGGAATCAGACAGAAGCCAAGCCTTTCGAACGGCTCATCATCGAAACCAGCGGCGTTGTCAGTCCGGAACCCATTTTAGATACGTTGCTACGCGAACCCTGGCTGTCCAAACGCTACGGTTTGCAACAAATCGTCGCCACCTTGGCGATTCCGTTTGCTCTTGCCCAACTGGAGCGCCATGCTGAAGCCCATGCGCAAATGTCCTGGGCCGACCTATTGCTGCTGACTCACGCCGATCTGGCCGATACCACACAACACGCGGAGCTGATTGACTACTTAAAATTTCAGGCACCGGCTACGCCAACGCTGACGGCTACGCGTGATCTGTTTGATACCACCACATTGCAAAGCAAGACACCACCATCTTTCCGGCGTATTCCCACCGGCCAACCCTTGCCGGAACATGGCTTTCGTAGCGTATCGCTTTATCTGGAGTACACGCCGAGTTGGCCACGGTTACAAGCCACTTTGCAAACCTTGTTGTTAAACCATGCCGATGATTTGGTTCGAATCAAAGGGGTGGTTTATTCCCCTGAGTCCACCACTCCCTTAGCGGTGCATGCCGTCCCCGGTCATTTGTATAAACCTATCCCATTGCCGGAACGTCCGAACCAGGATAGGCGTAGCCGCTTGGTACTGATCACGATTTCGAATCCGGAAAAATTGGCCAATGAATTATTAATCAACTTGGGTGCAGAACGCAGTCAAAATCTAATACGGCTGCATTGAGAACTAAATTAGCAATATCCCCAACGAATTGCTTTAATTTTTGTTGTGCACAATTCGACAATAGGATTATTTACTGATTCAGCGTTATGTGATTTGACGATTTGATTGGCTGCTATACCAATCAATGCGGACATATAAAACCGACATGTCTGAATGGCCGCAAGGGGTCG
>Ga0172373_10008319_pt1 | contig 13200 bp, 9 predicted proteins | sample Lak10m_2_FD_114546 | JGI IMG/M metagenome (GOLD analysis project Ga0172373, IMG submission 114546) | Freshwater microbial communities from Kabuno Bay, South-Kivu, Congo - kab_092012_10m | ecosystem: Environmental > Aquatic > Freshwater > Lake | place: Democratic Republic of the Congo: South-Kivu... | reverse complement strand
CTCTGTTAAGTGGAAGACCTAATTGCTGCTTTGCCCATTCCAAGACGATAAATTGCAGGACTGCACCTGCGCCCCAGAAAAGCGTCGTCACCGCCAGCGAGATCTGACCGAGCTTGTCCCTCCAAAGCGTCATGTTGCAGTGCCAAAACTCTCGGATCAAGAGGATCGGATCAGTATGCTGCTTCTGATAGCGTGCTCCGGTATCCGGAATACGCAAATTGATGAGTGCAGCCAACAAGTACACAAAGCCGATCACAACGATGGCACCAGTGGCGGGCGAATAAACACCCGGGATTCCGAGTCCAACGATAAGTGTCGAAACCGAAGGACTAATAAGCGCTCCGCCGACCACCGTACCGAGAATGATCGACCCAACCGTTGTCCCTTCAATCCAACCGTTTGCGGCTACAAGTTTGCTGGGTGGAAGCAATTCGGTAAGTATTCCGTATTTGGCGGGCGAATACGCTGCCGCGCCCAAGCCGACCACGGCGTAGGCGAGCAGGGGGTGGACGCTGGCAAACATCATTGCGCATCCCAGAACCTTGATGGCATTGGTGTAGAACATCACTTTGCCTTTTGGCAATGCATCCGCGAAAGCACCAACGAAAGGGGCAAGCACCACATAGCTGACCGTGAAAAAAAGCTTCAACATGGGCTTCATCCACTCGGGTGCCGTCATTTCAATCAGCAGGGCGATCGCGGAGATGAGAAGCGCGTTATCGGCAAGCGAAGAAAAGAACTGCGCCGCCATAATCGTGTAAAAGCCTTTGTTCATGTGGCCGCGGTTATACCATGGCAATCACGCTTTGAGTACAGGAAATGACGATGGCTAGACCGCTTCGCGCGTTAATTGATGTTTCAAGTATGCGAAATAACTTACTGTTTTTTCGTAAACAACTTGGTTCTGTTCGGTGCTGGGCGGTGGTAAAGGCCAATGCCTACGGGCATGGGTTTGAGGCTGCTTTGCAAGCCCTTGGGCAGGCCGACGGCCTGGCACTCATCGAGCCCGATCTTGCGCTGGAACTGCGCGATAGGGGTTGGCGCAAACCTATTTTGTTGATGGAGGGGGTTTTTGACGAGGCTGATGTCTTAGCCTGTGTGGAGGCAGGCATCGATATGGTTGTGCACTCGGCTTGGCAGCTCGAACTGGTTGAATCGGGTCGTTATGCCTCGTCGCTACAGGAGCACGGCCCGAGGCTTTGGGTCAAGTTCAACAGTGGTATGAATCGCTTAGGCTTTTCAGTGGCCGAGGGTTTGCGCCATCTCAAACGGCTTCGACATGCGGGCTTTCGCCTCGGCGCGATTGCTCACTTTGCCAATGCCGACGCGCTTGAGGCTGATGTTCAAAGCGAGCAAGCGATGGTGGGGCTTTGGGGGGCTGTGAAAGCCCTCGACCAAGAAATCCCTTGTAGTTTTTCAAATTCGGCAGCGTCTCAGCGTCTGTTGCCCACAAGAGGGGGTCGAGTAAGCATTCAACGCCCTGATTTGCCCGAGCCCCTCGGAGCAGACTGGCTACGATTGGGGATCGCGTTGTATGGGGGATCTGCGTTTGATGGTACGAAAGCATGCGATCTTGGCCTTGCCCCGGTTATGCGGCTTGAAACAAGAGTCTTAGCCATTCAAAGCCTTGAGCCCGGCGATCGGGTTGGCTATGGCGGGCGCTTTATTGCCGAGCGCCCCAGTCGCATTGCAGTGCTTGCTTGCGGCTATGCCGACGGTTATCCGAGGCAGGCGCCTGACGGCACGCCGGTTTGGATAGCGGGTCATCTCTGCCCGCTAGCAGGCAGGGTGTCGATGGACATGATCAGCGTCGATGTGACCGACTATCCGGACGTCGGCGTGGGCGCGCCGGCGCAGCTCTGGGGTGATAGCTTGCCGGTGGACCAAGTCGCAGCCGCCGCGGGCACGATTGGCTATCAGCTTTTGAGTGGCCTCACCGCAAGAGTGCCTCGTGTGCTTATCAACCAGGTGCACGAAGAGGGTGTATGAAACAAGCCCGAAGCAAAGTGCTTTACGAATGTTCGGCCTGTGCGACCCAAGTACCCAAGTGGGTTGGGCAGTGCTCGGGTTGCCAAGCCTGGAACACATTGAGTGAGGTTCGGGTCGAGAAATCACCTGCACACCGCTACGAGTCGCTTGCACCTGTGTCTGAAGTGGTCACTATGACCTCGGTCGAAGTGGTCGATATGGACCGCTTCTCAAGCGGTTCGCTTGAATTTGATCGGGTCTTGGGTGGAGGCTTTGTGCAGGGGGCGGTTGTCTTGATCGGCGGAGACCCCGGCATCGGCAAGTCGACCTTGCTGTTGCAGACCGCGGCACATGTTTCTCAGGCGCAGTCTCGGGTTCTTTATGTCAGCGGGGAAGAGTCACTGGCGCAGATTGCCATGCGTGCTCAACGGCTTGGACTTGGCAGTGCTCCGATCGATCTCCTAGCAGAGATTTCACTTGAAAAAATTATTCAAGTGATTTCAGAGCGTAAGCCTTTGTTTGTCGTCATTGATTCGATTCAAACTTTATTCACCGATGCACTCAGCGCTGCGCCGGGATCGGTTTCTCAGGTGCGCGAATGTGCCGCCCAACTCACGCGCTGTGCCAAGCAAGGCGCGAGCACGCTTGTGATGATCGGCCACGTAACCAAAGAGGGCAGTCTTGCGGGACCGCGTGTGCTCGAGCATATGGTCGACGCAGTGTTGTACTTTGAGGGCGATAGCCACTCGTCATTTCGCCTGGTTCGAAGCTTCAAGAATCGGTTCGGCTCATCCAATGAACTCGGCGTGTTTGCAATGACAGAGCGAGGTCTGCGTCCGGTAGCCAATCCGTCGGCGATTTTTCTATCCCAGCACCTTAAACCTGTTCCCGGATCGGCGGTGCTGGTTACTCAAGAGGGGAGTCGGCCGCTGCTTGTTGAGATCCAGGCATTGCTCGATGCAAGTGCCGGGATGCAAGCGCGCAGGCTGGCGGTCGGCCTCGATGCCCAGCGCCTTGCCTTGCTCCTGGCAGTCTTGCATCGCCACGCCGGAATTGCCTGCCATGATCAGGATGTATTTTTGAATGCCGTTGGCGGCGTCAGGATTAATGAGCCTGCTGCTGATCTGGCAAGTTTATTTGCGATAGTTTCATCGTTTAAAAACAAAGCTTTGGAAAAAGGTATTGCTGTCTTTGGTGAAGTAGGCTTGGCCGGTGAAATTAGGCCTTGTCCGCGTGGTCAGGATCGGATTCGCGAGGCAGCTAAGTTGGGCTACCAACGTTTGATCGTCCCCAAAGCGAATCTGCCAAAGGCAGCTATCGAGGGTTTGCAAATCGTGGGCGTTGATCGCCTTGATCAAGCGATTGACATTTTGTGGACGGGCTGAATACCCGGGGCTACTCGCTAGCGCTCGATCAAGGCGCGATCGCTCGGTCAAAGCGTGCTCGCAAGCTCGGGCACTCGGTCATCGCATGGGTAATAGCGTGCGCGCAAGCTCGAGCACTGCGCAAGCTCGACTCCAGGCTTGCAGGCAGGCTCTGCCCACTGCCGTCGCCAACCCAGTCTCCCGCCAACCAAAGCGATGCTGCTTTAAATCGATCGAAAGCTGGCCAATGCATGCCATGAGTTGAAGGTGTGGCGGCTTGTCGCTCATAAATGTCTTTAAAGTCAGCCGCTTGTATCCCAAATCTTTCTTGAATTTCGTCGGCTTCGCGACGTGCCTCGCTCGCGTCTCGCTGAGCTGAAAGGACAAGCCCCGCGCAATCGCTACCGCTTCTAGGAAAAAGCCAGGCGGCCGCTCCCTGCTCGCGCAAAAGAAGTTCTGGCCTACGCTGCTTGTCGGACATGGTCTTTCTCGGTAGCAGTATCCAGCGGGTGAGTATGCCAAGCGGCTTTGGAAGCTCGCTCAATCGTTTCGCAAGTGAAGCAAGCGAAGGCATGTTGTCGCAGGATAAGGAGGCTTGCACAAGCGCAAGCGCTTGCTCGGGGCTGAGTGCTAGCACGATGTGGTCGAAAGGTCCCTCGAGCTGCTCGCTTCCCGCGATTTGTAACCACCAGCCAGAGCTTGGGTCACTGTGGTCCCCACCCCTGTCGTCTGGCCTGACATTGGTCGAAATAAGCTTGAGCACCCGGCTTGAACCATGGAGTTCGAGTGGACCCGAGCGATCGCGCTCGCCCGAGTTAGTTTTACCCTCAAGCAGCGGCTTTGCAAGCAATTCGCCCAAATCGCAGCGCTGTTGCAGCCAGTGGCTTGCGTCGAGCTCGGCACTCGCCATCGCCTCGTTTAGGACTGTGCTCAGTCGCAGTGCACAGGCTTGCTCGCGTGGGCAGTTCAAGGCGGATTCACAAAGCGCTGCGATCCATCGCTGAACAAGACTTTGCTTGAGTTGGAGCGGATCAAGCCAGTCGTTGACAGCACAAGAAGCTCGCGGCGGATCGGACTTTGCAAAACGCATCAGGGCTGCGAGTTCATATAGGCTCTTAAGAGGGATGCGCTTTGCACCCTGTAGCCAGGCAAGTTGAGCGAGGCTAAGGGCAAGCGCCTTGCGCAGCCTGCCTGGTTGGCTGTGCCCGCCGAGTGCGACTGCCTGCCATTGCTGCAAAGCTTTTGCTTGCGCAAGCCGCATACGCTTGTATGGGCCCTCGTTTTGCGCGGTCTTCGTGGCTTGGCCCCCAACCTGAGCTGGCCCTTCGCCAAGACTTTGCCGGATGTCGAAATCAGGCGACCGGAAGACGGCATGCTGTGGATCACCATAGCGTGCGAAAAGTTCACGAAAACAAGCATAAGCGCCAACGATCAGATGCTGGCCATTGTCTAAGCTGTGAACCTTGCCACCGAGGCTGATTTGCAGGCCTCTTGCTCGGCCGCCCACATATTTTGTGGCCTCATATACTTTGGGACTCAGCCCTGCATCTTGTAGCAAACGCGCGCAACTGAGTCCCGCCCAACCGGCGCCAATCACAGCGATTCGGACTGCTTGACGATTCATAGCCCAGGAGCGATGTCAGGGCAGAGGTAAGTGGGGAGGCCTGGCTAGAAGCCAAGTTCGCCAGGCTAAGTAGAGCTTACGTAAAGGCGTGATCGAGACACGTTGGTGCATGACTTGGAAGCGTTCTTCCTCAATGCAAACCAATAAATCATGGTAAATCGCAGCCATGATCAAGCCAGGGCGCTGTGCCCGTCGAGCCGCGCTTGGCAAATGTTCAAAGGCCTCTGACATGGCTTGGCGAGCGGCTAATGCGGCGCGTTGAAGGACCGGCCCAAGATTCACATCGGCACGGCAGGCGATGATGTTGTCCTCAGCCAAAGCCGCCTCAACAAGCCATTGTTGCGGCAGGTAAAGTCGTCCTCGCCGCGCGTCTTCACCCACATCCCGAATGATGTTAATCCATTGCAATCCCCGCCCCAAGGCAATGGCATAGCTGTCAAGCGCTTCTGACCAGCTACCTGGGTTTGCTTGAAAAATCCGCGCGGCCAATTGCCCCACTGCGCCTGCAACCCGATCTAAGTACACCCAAAGTGCGGCTTCGTCGGGATAACGCCGAAGCATCAAGTCCATTCGCATACCATCTAAGATAGCGTGAAATCTGCCGACAGGCAGCTCGAGTACTCGCACGTGCGGCGCAAGCGCCATTGTCACCGGATGGCTGGGTTTACCAAGCGCCATCTGGTTAATTTCTCCCTCCCACCAGTCCAGTTTTCGCGCCGCCAAGTCGGCGTCTGAACATTCGTCGACCACGTCGTCAACTTCGCGGCAAAAAGCGTAAAGCGCCATCATTGCCGCACGTATAGGCTCTCTCAAGTAAAGAAAGCTGTAGTAAAAGCTTGAGCCACTCGCGGCAGCTTTCTCTCGACAGTAGACATCGGGGCTCATGCTTGCTTTCCTTGGATATGGTCCTGATGGGCTGGCTCAGGCATCGGAGGAAAGTCCGAAGATCCAATCGCGAAGCAGCCGAAACGCGCCAGTACCCCTCAAAGCCTTACCGATGCTAGGGCGATCCATCACAGGATCAGGTGATCGACTCATCGCCCGCGCGATGCTTGCAGCCGCGGCAATAATGGCCCTTAATTCCAGCGCTAAACGCAAAGGCAGCGCCGCAGCTAAATGCTGGTTTAATCGGAGCTGCTCTGACTGAGTCCTTGCTGAAAGCCGTACCCATTGCCTTATGCTGTCGGGTAATTGGCCCTCGGCACAAAAACGAAACCAATCGGCGGCCTGATAGCCCATCGCTCGCAGCTCGCATGCAGGGACATAAATGCGGCCGCGTTTGGCGTCGATTGCGCAATCCTGCAACATGTTGAGACGTTGTAGGGCGGTACAAATCGCATCGGAAGCCTGTAAACAGGAGGCGCCTTCGACCCGATGCAGTGCGAGCAGCATCCTTCCGACACTCGCCGCTGAACCGCGACAGTAGCAGTCAAATTGCTCGGCTGTTTCGGGCCAAAAGCCACGCGCGTCCCAAGTAAAGGCAGCGAGCATGAGTTGCATCTCAGAAGTAATGTGGGTTTGCTGATCCAGGCCTTGCATATGCCAATCCTCGCATAGCCCTTTCGCTTTGTCGGCTAGTCCGGCAGCTCTCAACCATGGTCCGGGCTCTGAGCCGGCAAGCATGTTTGAGAGTTCTTTCAAAAAAGCGAGCCGCTGCCCGACAGTCCAAGATCCCTCGTCGGCAAGATCGTCCGCAAAGCGGGCCAATCCGTAAATCGTCATGACCTTGCTTCGAATATCGCGCGGCAATAAAACCGAGGCGACTGGAAAATTCTCCGCATGATCAACGCCGTGAAAAAAGCGCAGTGCGCCCTTCGATGGGCTTGCGCGCGTGGTAGGACTTGTTGGCGAAATCACTGGATGGCGGCAGGTTTTGGCAGTTTCTAAGCAGGGAAAAGAGGCTTCATTATGGGCGAGTTGTTGAAGGCAGTTACACTACCCATTGAGCGGCCGTGGCGGAATTGGTAGACGCACCAGGTTTAGGTCCTGGCGCTGAAAGGCGTGAAGGTTCGAGTCCTTTCGGCCGCACCAGCGGTAATCTTCCCAAAAGAGCATTGGGCAGTTTTTTCGGAATCTTATTTTTGTCATGAAGTGAATGGGTTATGAGCACGATAGAAGTGATTGAAGGCCTGCAACGACGGGCAGCCTTATCGGTGTCAACGGCTGAGCTTGAGCGGCGCGCAGTGACCAAGCTGAAGCAGATAGCACGTACCGCCAAGATGCAGGGGTTTAGGCCCGGCAAAGTGCCTATGAAGATGATCGAATCGATGTATGGCGGAAGCACGAGAAGCGAGATTCTTTCTGACCTTATCTCAGAGGCCTTTTCTAAGCTTGCCCAGGAGCAGCAGCTTCGCGTGGCTGGTGCGCCCGACGTCGCACCACAAGGCGAATTGCAATTTGACAGCCCGAGCTTGGAGTTCTCTGCAAGTTTTGAGGTCTATCCTGAAGTCAGTCTTGGACCGGTTGCCGAGCTCGAAGTCGAGCGAATCCACACGCAGGTCGGTGAGGCAGAAATCGAGAAAACCGTCGAAGTGCTAAGAAAGCAACGTGTGAGCTGGCATGAGGTCGACCGAGCCCCAGCGAGTGGTGACCAGGTCACCATTGATTTTCGTGGAACCTTAGACGGTGTTGCCTTCGAGGGCGGAAGCGCCGAGGGTTTCAGCGTCGTTCTGGGTGAAGGTCGCATGCTCCCTGATTTTGAAAAGGGCTTGCTCGGGCAAGCCAAAGGGCTTGGCTTGCAATTTCCGGTGCAGTTCCCCGAAAACTATGGTGCTGAACAGCTCGCTGGAAAACTGGCTAACTTCGAGGCAACGATCCATAAAGTTGAAGAGCCAGTGCTCCCCGATGTAAACCAAGACTTCGCGCAACAGCTCGGTGTCCCCGACGGTGATATCGAGAAATTGCGTGCTGAGATTAGAAAGAATTTAGAACGTGAGGTGGCACAGCGAGTCAAGGCTCGGGTTAAGGCGGCTGTCATGGACGCGTTACCCAAGGTTTCTTCCTTTGATCTGCCCAAGGCCTTGATCGAGTCCGAAATGGACGCCTTGGCCGAACGAGCAAAGCAGGATCTCGCAGAACGTGGCATCGATGTTAAGCAAATGCCTATTCCTCGCGAGGCTTTCGAAGATTCGGCGAAGAAACGTGTGCAAATCGGCTTGATCGTGAGCGAGCTCGTTAAGCAGCAGCAGCTACAGCCTAAGCCCGAACAGGTTAGGGCGATTGTCGAGGAAGCGGCTGCGTCCTACGAAAACCCGGCAGAGGTCATCCGCTATTACTTTAGCGACCGGCAACGTTTAGCCGAAGTCGAAGCTTTAGCGATTGAGCAAAATGTGGTGGACTACGTTTTGCAACACGCCAAGGTCTCCGACAAAGACTTAGCCTTCGATGAACTGATGCAACAGGCGGCGTGACATGACAAGAAATAGTCTGGTTGAGGATCTGGTCAACGCGCATCTGGCAACTCGGGCCATGTCTCATGGCTCTGCGCTCGATACCCAAGCGCTCGGCATGGTCCCAATCGTGGTCGAGCAAAGCGGACGGGGTGAGCGGGCCTATGATATTTACTCGAGGCTTTTGCGCGAGCGGGTGATTTTCTTGGTCGGGCCTGTCATGGATGTGACCGCTAATCTCGTCGTCGCACAATTACTGTTCCTGGAATCAGAAAACCCTGACAAAGATGTTTCTTTTTATATCAATTCGCCTGGTGGTTCGGTGTCTGCCGGTATGGCCATGTTTGACACCATGCAATTCATCAAGCCCGATGTGTCGACGCTCTGTATGGGGATTGCAGCGAGCATGGGTGCTTTTTTGCTGGCCGCAGGAGCAAAAGGAAAGCGTTTTGCGCTGCCCAATGCGAGGATCATGATCCACCAACCCTCTGGTGGGGCCCATGGACAAGCCTCAGACATCGAGATCCAGGCTAGAGAAATTCTGTATTTACGCGAACGGCTCAACCGGATTTTGTCAGAACGAACCGGGCAAGCGATTGAGCGGATTGAGCGTGATACCGATCGTGACAACTTCATGTGTGCTGACGATGCGGTAAGCTATGGTCTCATCGATCGGGTATTGAGTAATCGCAGCGAAGGTGCACCGTCGGCATGAGTGAAAAAAAGGGTAGCAGCGAAAAGCTGCTGTACTGTTCGTTTTGTGGCAAAAGCCAAAACGAAGTTCGCAAGCTTATCGCAGGCCCTTCGGTCTTTATTTGCGATGAGTGCATCGACCTTTGTAACGATATTATTCGTGATGAAGCGCAGGCCGAAGGTACTTCGGGCTCGGGCGATGGTCTGCCTACCCCAACCGAAATTCGCGACATTCTCGACCAGTATGTCATTGGGCAAGAACACGCAAAAAAGGTGCTGGCTGTCGCCGTATACAACCACTACAAGCGGCTCAAGCATCAGGGTGATAAAGACGAAGTGGAGCTCGCCAAGAGCAATATTTTGCTTATAGGGCCGACGGGCTCAGGCAAGACCTTGCTCGCGCAGACGCTTGCGCGATTACTCAACGTTCCCTTCGTTATAGCTGATGCGACTACGCTCACCGAAGCGGGTTATGTTGGTGAAGATGTTGAAAACATCATCCAAAAGCTTTTGCAAAACTGTGCCTATGATGTTGAAAAGGCGCAGCACGGCATTGTTTATATCGATGAGATCGACAAGATTTCCCGCAAATCAGACAACCCCTCGATCACCCGTGATGTTTCAGGCGAGGGTGTTCAACAGGCTTTACTGAAGTTGATCGAAGGTACGGTTGCCGCGGTTCCTCCTCAAGGCGGACGAAAGCATCCCAATCAGGATTTTGTACAAATCGACACCACGCATATTCTCTTTATTTGTGGCGGCGCCTTTGATGGTCTTGAGAAAGTCATCCGTGATCGTTCGGAGCGATCGGGCATTGGATTTAGCGCGAGCGTGCGAAGTGCCTCTGAGCGCAAGGTTGGCGAACTATTGCAAGATATAGAACCTGAAGACCTGATCAAGTTTGGTTTGATTCCTGAACTCGTCGGTCGATTGCCTGTGATTGCCACACTCGACGAACTGACCGAAGAGGCGCTTGTTGATATTTTGATCACCCCCAAGAATGCCTTGGTTAAGCAATACGCTCGACTGTTTGCGATGGAAAACGTCGAGCTTGAGATTCGACCTGAGGCTTTGCATGCGATCGCGCGCAAGGCTATCAAACGCAAGACCGGTGCACGTGGACTTCGCTCGATTCTTGAGGCTTCGCTGCTCGATGTGATGTTCGATCTTCCTGGGCAGCAGCATGTCGCGAAGGTTGTTCTCGATGAAAATGCAATCGAAGCCGGTGCAAAACCCCTCCTGATCTACGCTGAAACCGCCAAGGTTGCCGGTTCAAATTAAACTAGGGCTATGACCGAGCCGCAAGTTTTCCGAGGGCTAATGAGTCTCTCGGCAGTCGCGCGGCCTTGACCCATGGAGTAAAGCCAAGATGAGCCAAGAAAACCTAAAAGGACTTCCTCTGTTGCCATTGCGTGATGTAGTGGTCTTCCCGCATATGGTGATCCCACTTTTTGTTGGGCGACCCAAATCGATCAAAGCGCTTGAAAGTGCCATGGAGCAGGGGCGATCGATCATGCTGGTTGCCCAGCGCAACGCTTCTAAAGACGATCCAAGCGCTGACGACATCCATCGTTTAGGTTGCGTTTCGAACATCCTGCAAATGCTCAAATTGCCCGACGGCACGGTCAAGGTGCTTGTGGAAGGGGTTCAGAGGGCAAAGATCGACGAAGTCCATAGCGATGATCCGCACTTCACCTGCGACTACAAACTGGTTGAGGTTGCGGCTGGAAGTTCGCCAGAAATTGAAGCCTTGCGCCGCGCAATCCTGACCCAGTTTGATCAGTATGTAAAACTGAACAAGAAGATTCCTCCCGAGATTCTCGCCTCCTTGGGCAGCATCGATGAACCAGGTCGTATGGCAGACACGGTCGCTGTGCATTTGCCGGTGAAAATCGAACAGAAGCAAGAAATCCTGGAGACCTTTCCTGTTCACGACAGGCTTGAGAAGCTTCTTGCCTTGATCGAATCCGAACTCGACATTTTGCAGGTTGAGAAGCGTATCCGTGGCCGAGTCAAGCGTCAGATGGAAAAATCTCAGCGCGAGTACTACCTCAACGAGCAGGTCAAAGCCATACAAAAAGAGCTCGGCGAGGGTGAAGATGGCGCCGACATGGAGGAGATTGATAAGAAGATCAAGGCGGCCAGGATGCCCAAAGAGGCGCTCAAAAAGGCCGAAGCTGAGTTTAAAAAACTACGCTTGATGTCGCCGATGTCAGCCGAAGCAACCGTGGTTAGAAACTATATCGATACGATTACTGGATTGCCTTGGCGAAAGAAGAGCAAGGTCAGCTCAGACCTCACTAAAGCTGAAGAAATCCTCGATCAGGATCACTTTGGCCTTGAGAAGGTTAAGGAGCGCATTCTTGAGTATCTCGCGGTGCAACAACGCGTTGATAAGGTCAAGGCACCTATTCTTTGCCTCGTTGGGCCCCCAGGCGTTGGCAAGACCTCGCTTGGTCAGTCGATGGCCAAGGCAACCAATCGAAAATTTGTTCGTATGGCGCTTGGCGGCGTCCGCGATGAAGCGGAGATTCGTGGTCATCGGCGCACTTACATCGGCTCGATGCCCGGAAAAATCCTGCAAAATCTCACGAAAGTCGGCGTGAGAAACCCCTTATTCTTGCTCGATGAAGTCGACAAGCTTGGCATGGACTTTCGTGGAGATCCGGCAAGCGCATTGCTTGAGGTGCTCGATCCTGAGCAAAACAGCACCTTTGTCGATCACTATGTTGAGGTCGAGTACGACTTATCGGATGTGATGTTTGTAGCGACCGCTAATACCCTCAACATTCCCCCAGCATTGCTCGACCGTATGGAAGTGATTCGTTTATCGGGCTATACCGAAGACGAGAAAGTTCATATTGCTCAGCGCTACTTGCTGCCCAAGCAAATGAACAATAACGGTCTAAAAACTAACGAGCTCAGTGTGGCCGAGTCGGCGATTCGAGACGTTGTTCGCTACTACACGCGAGAGGCCGGTGTTCGTTCACTCGAACGCGAAATCTCTAAAATTTGTCGCAAAGTGGTGAAGGCGCTTTTGCTTGCCAAGAAGTCGTCAAAGGTTCAGGTCACCAGTAAAAATCTAGATAAATACCTTGGCGTTCAGCGATTTACTTTTGGCATTGCTGAAAAGGAGAATCAAATTGGCCAGGTTACCGGGCTTGCCTGGACCGAGGTCGGTGGCGAGCTCCTGACCGTCGAGGCTGCGGCAGTTCCTGGCAAAGGTAAGGCCCTGTCGACTGGGAAGCTTGGCGATGTCATGCAAGAGTCGGTGAAGGCTGCCATGACGGTAGTGCGCCGGCGTGCTGCCAGGCTTGGCATCACCAAAGATTTTCACGAGAAGTGGGACTTGCATGTCCATGTGCCTGAAGGCGCAACGCCTAAAGATGGACCGAGTGCAGGGATAGCGATGACAACGGCCATGGTTTCTGTTTTCACCGGGATTCCGGTGCGATCGGATGTGGCCATGACAGGTGAGATCACTTTAAGAGGCGAAGTGCTGGGCATTGGTGGCCTCAAAGAGAAATTACTCGCAGCGCATCGTGGTGGTATTAAGACCGTTCTTATTCCTGAAGAGAACGTGAAAGACCTGCAAGAAATTCCAGATAATGTCAAAAACAGGCTCGAGATTGTCCCTGTTAAATGGATCGATCAAGTGCTCGATCTGGCCCTGCAAAGTAAGCCTGCGCCGCTTCCCGAGGAAACAGAGGATGCGGCAAAGCCAGTTGCTGAAGCAGCGGTGCTTAAGACAAGCGAGGAAAACGCAAAACTCGAGCGTCTTAAGCACTGAGCGTGCTAGAATGGAGAGCTCAAGTAGGGTGCTTAGCTCAGTTGGTAGAGCGGCGCCCTTACAAGGCGTAGGTCGGGGGTTCGAACCCCTCAGCACCCACCAAGTCGTTCCTGCTTGAGATGAAATTTGAGTTACAATAGACGAATTCGGAGTGGTAGTTCAGTCGGTTAGAATACCGGCCTGTCACGCCGGGGGTCGCGGGTTCGAGTCCCGTCCACTCCGCCAAGACTGAACAAGCGATGAGCGAATAAATATAGCAATCGCGCAAATGAGGGCGAACGAAAGTTCGCCTTTTTTGTTGGAGCTCAAGATGGGCCTTTTTGAATGGATCCGAGATCACAAGCGTTTGATGCTCGGCGCCCTTATTGTTCT
>Ga0172373_10008318_pt1 | contig 13200 bp, 5 predicted proteins | sample Lak10m_2_FD_114546 | JGI IMG/M metagenome (GOLD analysis project Ga0172373, IMG submission 114546) | Freshwater microbial communities from Kabuno Bay, South-Kivu, Congo - kab_092012_10m | ecosystem: Environmental > Aquatic > Freshwater > Lake | place: Democratic Republic of the Congo: South-Kivu... | reverse complement strand
TGGCGTGAAGGTTTGGAAGACTGGGAAATTCTGGCACAACAAATGCAAAAAGGTGGAGATATTGATTTGAAGAACTGGTAGGTGGATGCGGGGAAGTATTTTAAGTTCGGGCTGAGACATAGTAGATTCAACCTCGCGTTCTAATAAATCTACCCAGTCAATGTATTATCATCATCATTATCTTATGCATAGAAAAGATGAGTAAAAAACTAAAATCCCAATGCTGGAACTATAATCTATTTTGAAAATTCGGATATTGTTGGAAGTGAGAAAGTAATTGTCCGATGTCGGCAATCCGAAACATAATTATCACAGAAAGAGAATTCCATGCCGCGCGACATACACCCAATTCCATTTGTCATTCATCCAGCGGATGAACTTGGCAAGAATATTGACCTGAGAAATTTGAGCCGCAACCTAGCGACCAAGTATGCGGATGGACATGTTGTCACAGATGATGATTTGCAGATCATGGGGCGGAATTTGTGGAATGGGCTTTCAGTTGATGTACAGGGTGCTTTCGATATGGCACGAAAAGAAACGGGAGAGAAAATCCTGCCTGTGGTGATTCACAGCGACGCGGCGGATGTGCAGGCTTTGCCCTGGGAGACTCTCTTTCATCCCACGTACGGTTTTATCGGAAAGAATCCAGACTTTACGCTGACGCGCAGAAGTTCGGCGCAGGAGGCATCGGGCGGACTCGATCAAGGTCCGCTGCGCGTGCTGTTGTTCACGTCACTGCCTGCGAACGTTGATCCAGAGCGCAGCCGCTTGAAGGTGGAGGAAGAACAGGCGGAGGTTCAAGCCGCGTTGCTGCCGTGGATCGCGCAAGGCTTGGTCACGCTGGAAATGCCCGACGATGGCAGGTTCTCCACGCTACAAAATCTGGTCAAAGAATTTCAGCCGCACGTGCTCTTCCTGAGCGGGCACGGCAACTTCCATCACATGCCACACGCGAACGAGGCGTACGGCGAATTCTTCTTCGAGGATGAGGCGGGCGACAGCGTGGGCGTCAAAGAGGATGAGATCGCGGACGCGCTGCGCGGAACGGGCGTGCAGGCGGTCATCCTTTCCGCGTGCGAGAGCGGGAAAGCCGCTTCGGATGAATTGTCCAACGGGTTGACGCGGAAAATCAGCGCGGCGGAAATCCCGCACGTGGTCGGAATGCGCGAAGCGATTTACGACGTCGCGGGGATTCAATTTGCGCGCGCGTTGTGCGATTCGCTCGCGCGGCAGGAACGCATGGACGTCGCTTTACAAGCCGCGCGGATCGCGATCCAATCCCCGTTCAAGGAAGTCTCCCACGCTTCACCTTCCATCGAGGATGAACTCAGTTACGGACAGTGGTGCCTGCCGCTGTTGATCTCATCCGCGCCGAGCCGCGCGTTGATTAATTGGGACTTCACCCCGCGTGAGGTGGAAGCGCACGCGGTCAGCCAGAAAATCAACACCGTCGTCATGCCCGCGCGTTTCATCGGAAGGCGCGCGGAAATGCGCAAGTACAAGAACAGTCTGCTGGCAGGGGAAATCCACAGCCTGCTGATCACGGGTCCAGGCGGACAGGGCAAGACCTCGCTGGCGGGCAAACTTGCGCTCGACCTGCAAGCGCATGGATACCGACTCTTCGCGTGGAGCGCGCGCCCCGAAAACTCGTGGCGCGATTTTGAACTGGAGATGGAGGAAACGCTCGATAGACCCCGCGTGGATCGGTACGACAAATTTCTGCCGCGCGCCGAAAACGAGTCTGCCCACGCACAGTTCATGCTCGACCTGTTGATGGAGCAATTCAACGGGCGTGTTGTGCTCTTCCTCGATAACCTCGAAACGATTCAAGACCCCGATACGCTAGCATTGAAAGGCGGGACTGTGGACGCATGGCTGCGTGCCACAAATCAGACGAAAGGCGTGATTTTGTTGGTCACATCACGCTGGCAGATTCCCAACTGGGATGGCGAACACGAACCGCTGACTCACGTTAACTACGGCGACTTCTTGCAGATCGCGCAAAGGCTTTCACTGCCCCCCGCATTTTTGACACGGCGCAATTCACTGCGACAAGTCTACGACGTCCTCGGCGGCAACGTGCGCGGACTGGAATTCTTCGCCGCTGCCGTGAGGGACATGGAAAACGCAGACGAAGAAAACGCATTCCGCGAAAAACTAGCCACCGTCAAAGAAGACTTGCAGGCGAACATGGCAATCGAAGCAATTTACAACCGCCTGCCCGCCAACGCCAAAACCCTACTCCATCGCCTGCCTGCTTTTCACGAACCTGTGCCGATGGAAGGCTTGCTCAAACTTGCCGCCGACCTACGCAACCCTGCTTCCCTACTGGAACGCTTACTGGCAGTCTCACTACTGGAAGCAAGTTATGAACCACGCTGGAAGGTGAACGAGTATCAATGTCCGCAGATGGTGATGGATTGGATGAGGGAGAAGGGGTTGGTGAATGATAGTCACGAATGGCTGAATGTCGTGGCGGATTATCATGTGTATTTACATGAAAACGAGCGCAAAATTTTAGAGCAAGCCATCAGGACTCATCATGCTTTGCGACGTGCGGAACGTCACAATGAAGCAGACAAATTGACTTTGAAAAGTATTTTAGAGCCGTTGAAAGTAGCAGGCTTATACATAACTCTTTTAAATGAATGGTTGCCAAGAATTTGCAAATCGGAAGACGTAAATACGCTCGCTAAAGCCGTAAATCAAGTAGGGATGGTCAATTTTCAAAGTGGAAATTACGAAATCGCCATGATGAATTACGAACAAGCTCTTATTATCAATCGGCAAATTGGTGATAGAGCGGGCGAAGGCGCAGTGCTCAATAATATTTCTCAAATCCATTCAGCACAGGGCAACTATGAGAGGACACTCTCCTACCTCAATCAATCACTTGCTGTCCACCAGGAACTTGGCGACAAAGCTGGTGAAGGCACCATACTAAACAATATTTCACAACTCTATCACGCTCAGGGTGATTACGAAACCGCGCTCGGCTACTTAGAACAGTCGCTGACAATCGCACAGCAATTTGGCAACAAATCAGGTGAAGGCACTACACTTAACAACATTTCGCAAGTCTATGCAGATCAGGGCAATTACGAGACGGCACTCTCCTATCTGAAACAAGCACTCTCAATATTTCAGCAAATTGGCGACAAGGCAAATGAAGGCATAGCACTCAATAATATTTCTGTAACATTTAGTGATAGAGGCGATTACAAGACGGCGCTGTCCTACTTAAAACAAGCGTTAGTTATCAGGCAGCAAGTTGGCGACAAAGCGGGTGAAGGCACGACATTTGGTAATATGGCTACTACCTATTATTCGCAAGGTGATTATGAAACAGCGCTGATTTATCTGAAACAATCGATTGCAATATTTGAGCAAATCGGCGATAAAGCGAGTCAAGGAAAATCACTCAATAATATTTCGCAAATCTATAAATCACAGGGCAATTACGAGACAGCGCTTTCCTTCATGAGGCAGTCATTAGCACTCCAACAGCAGATCGGTGACAGAGCAGGTGAAGGCGAGACCCTCAACAACATTTCGCAAATCTATGCGGCTCAGGGCGATTACGAGACAGCGCTCTCCTTCCTGAAACAATCGCTAAGTATCAGGAAACAAATTGGTGACAAAGCGGGTGAAGGCTCAACGCTCAATAATATTTCTCAAATCTACCAATCGCAGGGCGATTACGAGATGGCACTAACATGCTTGAAGCAATCCCTAGCAATCCAGCAGCAAATCGGCAATAAGGCAGCTGAAGGCGCGACCCTCAACAATATTTCACTTACATTTAGTATTCAGGGTGATTATAAGACCGCTCTTTCATACCTAGAACAATCATTAGCGTTATGTCAACAAATTGGCGACAAAGAGGGTGAAGGCACTGCTCTTAATAATATTTCGCAAATCTACCAAGACCAAGGTGATAGCGCAATAGCGCTGGAATATATGAAACAATCGCTGGTAATCCGACAGCAAATCGGTAATAAAGAGGGGTTATGCGCTGCCCTATTTAATATGGGACATTTTTATTTTACAAATAACCAGAATAAAGAGGCACTCAGATCATGGGTGACTTCGTATATTTTGGCAAAACAAATGGGGCTTGCTCAGGTTTTGCAAGCGTTTGCAGGACTCGCAACGCAACTGGGTTTGCCTGATGGTCTCAATACCTGGGAGCAGTTGGCACACCGCATGCCAATTGAAGAAGAATAGGAAGAAGTAAGCGAATTGGAGCAAATCAAGCAGTTTGTTCATGCAGTGGCGAAATGGTGTGGTCAAATAGTGCGGAGGTGGGGAAGAATTTGGATTAGGAATTTAGAATTTTCTCCACCATCTCCCTCAACTCCCCCGTCAGCGTGGACAATTCCGCTGGTGCGCCGAGCATGATCTTCTGCAAGACTTTACCCAGTTCTTGCAATTTAGCGGGGACATCCGCAGAGCCTGCCAGTCTTTGTGCTTCTTTGAAGTATTGTTCTGCTTCGGGATTCATCTTGTAGGTGGATCGAATCGCCCTCGTGATCAACTGAGCCAGCGTATATTAAAAAGTTAATGGGCTTTCGCCAGCCAACCAGGAATATCTTGCCTGGTACCTTCTTTCCAAATAGCGTCAAATTTTTCGGCACCTAATTCTTTACGCCAACTTACCATATCGGAAGCCATTGCCTGCTGGATTCGCGGTTCAATTTCTAATTCAATTAATTGCGTTAGACCCTCCAAAAGCAAAACGATTGCCTTTCTATAGTTGTTGCTTGCCCAAAATGTTTTACTAATCATACCTGACGTTATCGCTTTATTTTTTAAGTCGCCAATTTCTTCAAAAATATCCATCGCTTGTTGATATAGATTTGTCGCCTGAGGCAGATCGCCTTGTGCACGATGAATGTAAGCCATTGCATGTAATGAAGTAGCTTTACCGTGGAGATCCCCAAGTTTCTCCTTAATTTCAAGGGATTGTTGGAGTAGTTTTTTTGCTTCATCCAATTTTCCAAGCGCACGATAGATGTAAGATAACTCATGTAGTGTGGATGATTTACCCCTCAAATTATCTGTCTTGTCATCAATTTCAAGGGACTGCTCGTATAACTTAAGTGCCTTTTTCAAATCTCCACGAACACGGTGGATATAAGCTAAATTTGCTAATGTAACAGATTTACCTTTTATATTCCCTAATTTGTCGTCAATATCGATAGATTGATTATATAAAATCACAGCTCTGTCAAAATTGTCGAGCGAGATGAAAATATTTGCCATTGCATTTAATACTGACGATTTTCCTTGCAAGTCCCCTAGATTTTCAAAAACATCAAGTGCCTGGTTGTATAAACGCATTGCTTTTTTTGTGTCGCTACGATTTTTGTAAATGCCAGCCATCCCGTAAAGTGAAGTGGCTTTTCCACTTAGATCACCGAGGGATTCAGATATCTGAAGTGAGTTCTCAAAATAAATCAATGCCTTGTCTAATTTTCCTTGAATAACCCAAATTCTTGCTATGCTATAAAGCGAAGACGACTTTTCCCTTAGCATCCCTAATTTATCAAATGCTTCAAGTGACTGTTCATACAACCTTAGTGCTTCATCCAAGTCGCCAAATTCAAGGAGTATGTTTGCAATTTCATGCAAAGTGACCGATTTTCCTTTAATGTCCATAAGATTTTCGCTGATTGAGATGGATTTGTTATACATACCCAAGGCTTCAGTGTAATCACCCTGCACAGCAAAAATGTGAGCCATTGCGCTTAAGGTCACAGACTTACTTTTGAGGTCTCCTATTTTCTCGTAAATCTCTAAAGATTGAGCGTAATACTTATTTGCCTCACCAAATTCACCTCTTGCTGAATAAATATCAGCGAGAGATTGAAAAGCAACCGCTATTTCACGTTGGTCGCCAAGTTCCTGCATGACTGAAAGTTTATGTTGAAAAAGGTTAATAGCGGCATCAATGTTTCCATGAATCTCTTCTACTTTGGCAATCTCGCCTATAGTTACTGCTGCGCCTTTAATATTCCCCAAGTCTCTTTGGATCTCAAGTGATTGTTTGTATAGATTTGCCGCCTTGTCTATATCGCCTCTGGCTAAAAATATGCTTGCTACTTCATGAAGAGATGCGGCATAAATATCATCTTGATTGGAATCGTTGGCGACTTGCATAACTTCTTCGTACAACCTCAGCGCATCGTCGAAATTGCCGAAATGCTTTTGTATAAAGCCCGCATGAAAACGCATAACTAGCGCATTTTTATCTTTTTTTAAATAACTTGCATTTAGGATATCAGGGAAAGCAAAATGAATAACTGATACGAATAATGGGCTACTGTAAAGCCCAGCGCCCTCACTTACGGCAAGAGCATTGTTTGCCATTCGCGACATGACATCAATGTAATTGTTTTCTACTTTTATTGCTATATTTTCTTCATAAGAGATGATTTCTTTTACAAATATACTTAAGGCTGGGTGAAGTCTATATAGTTGTGTGCTTTTATTATTAATAAATAAGGTGATACGTTCTAGCAAGCTGTGTTCCCATAAAATATTTATTATTTTTTCAATGTGCTTATAGTCGCTAGATTTTTCACTTTCTAGAATCAGCATAGCTGATTCTGTAGGGAAAAACGCAATAAATACACTTAGTTGTGCGAGCGCACTTTGTAAAATCTGCCCATCCTCCATTTTCACCAAATTCCTCATCGTAAAATCAAAGGACGCGTGCAAACCCTCGTGACGGTCTTCCTCTGTCCATTTATCGCGCGCCTTGGGGAGGTGGGATTGCAAGTCTTCAATATATTGATCCAGCGTCGTTCCAATCTGGTCGTCAAACGAAGAAGCGAGCAGGCGCAGCGCCAGCGGATGACCGCCAACCATTTCGCTGACTTGCTGGGTCTTCTCGATGTAAATCTCGTCTTTTTGCCTGACAACGTTTTCCTGAAACAATCTCCCGCCGTTTTCATTCGTCAGACCTTGAATATCTTCAATGGTTTCGCCAGGCAAATTCGTCACTTCGCGGCTGGTGACACATAGGGTCACGCCGTTTGCGGCAAGGCTTTTGAAAAAGGAGTGCAAACTCTTGGCGGTCTTTTCTTCGTCGCTGTCTTTTTCGTTCAACGCATAATTGAGCGTCTCGAAATTATCCAACCCCAACAGCGTGCGCTTGCTCGTCAACCGCTCGCGCACCAGCGTTTCGCGTTCCTTCGTTTCATTCGCGCAGGGCGAAGGCAATCCCAAAAAGCGTTCGATCCGACCGAGGATACTTTCCAGTGAAGGCAGCGGATCAAGCGCGAGCGCGAGAGTCAGGTCAAAAGACGGAGAGAAGCGCAAAAGCGACTGCCAGAGCAGTGCCGTCTTGCCGATTCCGCCCGTGCCGTGCAGGGTCACGGTCAACGGTCCGCTTCGCGTTCCCTCGGTCAACTGCATGCCAATGCGCATCAACTCGCGCTGGCGCCCGATTAACCCGCTGGCAGGGGATGGCAGGTCACTCACGTCAGCGGGACGAACCGTCTGCACCAGCAACGCGCCGCTTCCGCGCCAATTTATTTCGCCCGTTTCATCGGGGTGCGCGGCATACAGCGCGATCATCCCGACGAAAAATTCATTCTCACGTTTGACCGCGCGCCGCGCCTGCATCGTCGCTTCGGGGATCGCGTGTCCTTGCGCCAGCCAGTTATAGAACTGTCCGCTGATGACGGGCGCGAAAGGGTCGGGCAGGTTGAACTGCATCCCCAACGCGAATGGGACTCCCGACTTGACCAGCCCGCGCGCGAGATTCCCGAACTCGGTCTTTTCCGCCGCCGCGGATTGACACGCGCTCAAGAACACGATCCCCGCTTTATCCTTCACTACGTGGATAAATTCCTGCGCCCCAAGCGGATTCGACGTACCGTTCTCGCGCTCGAACAACAGGATTGTCCCATCCTTCATTGCTGCGCCGTGTCCTGAAAAATGCACCGCCAGCCCATCACGAAAACGCGCCATGCTTGTTTGCAATTGTTCAGGCGTCGCGGGACGCATTTGCAGCAGATCAAAGGGCGCATGGCTCGCCGTGATGTGACGGGTCATCTCGCGCCATTCACCGTCCACATCCAACGCGCGCATCGGCTCGGCATTCAAATCCGCCAACGGGTTGGCGGGGATGAACAGCAACGACACGCGCTCGACGCTTTCTTTCAAACGACCGTTCGCGGGTCTTTCATTTTCTGGCAGCGTGCGCATGAACGCGCAATCCTCGACTACATATTCCTGATTGACCTCATTGTATGCATACTCCCATGCCACGCTATCCAATTCAGGAGACTCCAACACCAACACAATCGTCCGCGCCGTTTGCTTCGACAATTCATCGAAGGCTGACTTCGCCGCCGAACCATCCTTGAACAACGCCTTAAAGAGCCTGCTCCCATACAGGCGCGGATTCAGCACAAAGGCTTTCAACTCCGCATCGTTCAGCCTCAAATCGTGCAGGGAGAATGAATGGCTTTGCGCTTCATTTGCGCATACCGTGACTTGTCCGTTGTCGAGTGTAAGTTTAAGTGTCAGCATAATCGATTCCAAAGGTAAATAGACAGGCGCATCGATGGCGACCATCCTAGAAACGCTTTTATCCTTCCAAAGCCTTCTCCACCATCTGCCTTAACTCACTCGACAGCGCGGACAGATCAAGATTCTCATCGCTAAGCATCACGCGCTGAGAACCCTGTCTAACTCGCGCATTTTCGCAGGGATACTCGAATCCACTGCCATCTTCTGTATAGTAATGAGGTTCCGAATACTCAAAGTTTTTTTATCAAGGTTGATGTAGAAGTAAATCATGCATAGGTTGGTCTGTTGCTTCTTTCCAAGCATTATCAAAATTCTCAATACCAATTTTCTGACGAGTATTCAACAGAACTTTTACGACTTTTTCAGCGTCAGAGCGCGCACCAATGGATGACAAGATTTTCAAACTGTCGACTAAAACTTCAATTGCGCGTGGATACTCTTTTTGCTCAACTAACAACTGTCCAAGCATGGCAAGCGTGGCGGACTTGCCTTGCAGTTCACCCAGCCTATCCTTGATTTCCAGCGCCTCCAGGTATAACTTCATTGCCCCATCCAAATCACTGCGTAACCGTAAAATTAGAGCCATGTTAGAAAGCGTTGTAGACTTTTCTTTTAGAGCGCCTAGTTCTTCCTCGATTTTCAAGGCTTTTTTATATAGCTTCATCGCCTCGTCAAAATCACCGCGTGCTTTATAGTTATCTGCTAAATTATGCAGAGAAATCATTATCTCCCTTTGGTTTCCCAGTGACATGACGATTTCTAGTTTCTGTTTTTGCATTTCTAATGCTTTATCTATATTCCCCCGTTCTGCTTCAATAACCCCCATGTTGCCAATTACTATTGCCTTCCCATCCAGGTTGTCTAGTCCCTCCTCGATTTCCAGCGACTGCTGGCATAACTTCATTGCCTCATCCAAATAGCCACGCATAAAAAAGATATGAGCCATTCCCTGCAGGGTGGAAGATTTGACTTTCAAGTCGACTATGCCATCATTGATTTCTAACGACTGCTTGCATAACTTCATCGCCTCGTCAAAATCACCGCGCGTGACATAGATATTTGACAAAGCAATGAGGGCTTTGATTGCCTCTTTCCAATCTCCTATCGATTCGGTAATTTCAAACTTACGTTTTTGCATTTCAACTGCTCTTTCTAAATTGCCACGCATCTCCTCAATAGATGCGATATCACCTAATAAAACCGCCTCCCCTTGTCGGTTGTTGAAAGACTGATTTATGTTGCGAGATTTTTCGAATAAGGATAATGAGTCATCATAAAAACCAAACCTTTCTAGGAACTTGCCGACTCTATGTTGCATAATCGCGGTGTCTTGATCTTCTTTAGATTCTGCGGCAACCTGTAAATCAGGCAAAGTGCGCAAAACGATTTGCGCTATAAGCGAGCTTTTTTTCATCTGTTCTTCGGCAACCCGCGCCAGAAAGCTCATAGATTTCAAGTAATTTTCCTTCACGGTTTCAAATTCGGTTAATCGTTCTCTAGCGAAATATCGTAGCGCGGGATGAACATGGTAAAGATAGAAGTTTTCTATTTCCAACGGAATGAATGTGCGTTCAAGTAAGCCACGTTCCCAAAGGGTGTGTAGTGTTTTGTGGGCTTCGGGAAGTATTTGTTTAGACTCTTCTTCGTTTTCAGGAAATTGATTTTCTAACACAGGCGCGGCTATTTGATCAAAGAAAAAAGCGATAAATACACTCAATCTAGACAGAGCAACTCGCAATTCTTTTCCTTCCTTCGTCTTTACTAAATTATTCATCGTAAAATCAAAAGATGCACGTAAACTCTCGTGACGATCTTCCTCTGTCCACTTGTCACGCGCTTTGGGAAGGTGGGATTGTAAATCCTCAATATATTGATCCAGCGACGCCCCAACCTGGTCGTCAAATGCAGAAGCGAGCAAACGCAATGCAAGTGGATGACCGCCAACCATTTCGCTTACTTGCTGAGTCTTCTTGATGTAAATTTTGCCTTTTTGCTTGACAACACTGTCTTGAAATAATCTTCCGCCAGTTTCATTAGGAAGACCTTCAATGTCTATAATGACTTCACCGCCTAAATTTGTAACTTCGCGACTTGTTACGCATAGCGTTACGCCATTAGCAGCAAGGTATTTGAAAAAGGAATGTAAGCTCTTGGCTTTTTTTGCTTCATTACTGTCTTTCTCATTCAACGCATAATTCAGTGTCTCGAAATTATCTAAGCCCAACAGTGTTCGCTTGCTTATCAATCTCTCACTTACGATTCTCTGGCGTTCCTTTGTGTCGTTCGAACATGGCGAAGCCAAATTCAAGAATCGCTCCAGCCGTCCCAATACGCTTTCCAGAGAGGGCTGGGGATCAAGTGTGATGGCGAGCGCTGCGTCAAACGACGGCGCGAAGCGCAGCAGCGCCTGACGCATCAACGCAGTCTTGCCGATTCCACCCGCGCCGTGCAGGGTCACCGTGTTCGGTTTTTTCTTCCCCAGCAGGCTCGTGCCGATGTTCATCAACTCGCGCTGGCGTCCGATAAATCCGCTGGGCGTGGGCAGGTCACTCACGTCCGCTGCGGCAAAGGTGGATAAAGTACGTGCGCCCGAGCCCGACCATCCGATTTTCCCCGCTTCATCGGGGTGCGCCACGTACAGTGCGATCATGCCTACATAAAATTCATTCTCACGCTTCACCGCGCGCCGCGCCTGCCGCGCCGCCTCGGGTACTGCGTGTCCCTGCGATAAATAATTGTAGAACTGTCCGCTGATGTTCGGTGCAAACAGATCGGGGAGATTGAACTGCATCCCCAACGCGAATGGGACTCCCGCTTTGACCAGTTCCCGCGCCAGATTGCCGAACTCGGTTCTTTCCGCGACTGCGGATTGGCACGCGCTTAAGAAGCTGATCCACGCTTGATCTTTGACCTCGCGCACGAACTCCCGCGCCTCCAGTGGATTCGACGACCCGTTCTCATTCTCGAACAACAGGAACGCACCATCTTTTGTTGCCGCTCCATGACCAGAGAAATGCGCGATCATCCCGTTTTGGAATCTCGCCATCACGCTTTGCAACGCAGCGGGCGTCGCGGGTCTCAACTCGATCAGGTCAAACGGTGCATTGCTTTTGACGATATACTGCGTCATCTCGCGCCATTCGCTTTCGATATCCAGTTCGCGCATCGGCTCGCCGCTCAAATCCACCAGCGGGTTGGCAGGGATGAACAATAACGGCAGGCGCTCCACGCTTTTGCTCAAACGTCCGTTTGAGTGCGGACGTTCCTTCTCAGGTAGCGCGCGAATAAAGGCGAAATCTTCAACTACGTAGGCATTGTCGTGATAGGCATACTCCCATGCGATTCCATCCAACTCACTTGATTCGAGAACGAGGAAAATTGTCCGCTCGGTTTGCTTTGACAGATCATCGAACGCTTTCCGCGCCTGTGTGTCATCCTTGAACAAAGCCTGAAAAAGTTTCCCGCCGTAAGGACGAGGGTCTTTGAGAAAATCCCTCCATTCCTTGTCTGTTTGTCCCAAGTCAAGCAGGGAAAAAGAATGGCTTTCCTGTCCATTGGCACGTACGGCGATTTGTTTGTCGTTGAGGATGAGTTGAAGTGTGAGCATAGATCGTCCCATATGAAAAGAGACAGCCCCATCGAGGGAGCTGTCTCTTGATTAGAGCCTGAACAAAATATCCAGCGCGGCGACCAACATCAAAAACGCGCCGAAGCCGAAAATCCACGAAGCCCTGTTGACCATTTCATGCTTGCGGCTGAGCATTTCATCCAGGATTTTTCTCTTAGCAGTCAGGTTGGCATGGGAGAATGTATATCGCTTTGGCGAAACTGCCTGCAAAGCAAAATATAGTGCCGCCATGAAGGAGATCAACGCCAGCGTGCCGATGATCTTGACTTCCATAAAGCCCAAATAAGCGGGCGCATCCTTAAATGCCAGCAAGCCAAAGAACGCACCAAGCAAAGTCGTGGATAGCGTGATAATCTGCCTCGCCGCATCCTCAAGTGTTTTCAGCGATCCTTGCTCCATCTCGTCGAACAACTTATCCAGCCGTTCGTCTTCCGGGGAAAGAGGCACAGCCTCAACGAAAATCTCTTCTTCGTCTTTTTTACGCTTTGCCATTGTTTCCGCCTTTCACAGCAAACTTGAATTTCCTGCCGCAGTGTTGGCAGGTGACTTCAAACTCTTCGTTGGTCTTTTCTTCCCCGCGAAACACAACACCTTTAACTAGCGAGCCGTCTTCCTTGCGCAGTTCAGCAAGGTCAAAGCGATTGGGCTTTGAGCAATTTGTGCATTGTGTATTGATAAATGGCGGCATAACTTAACCTCCTGGGTATTTCTCAATAGTATAGAAGCGAAAGCATATTAATACAAGTGTGGGAATAAGGGGCTTAAACTTTTGAGAATAGTCGCCCATTCTTTGAGTAAAGACATGTCGTACCTTTTTATAGCTTGTAAAAGAATTGATTTGTGTTATAAAGTTGGAAAGTGGTCGTCATTCTTGGCAGCCACAACACTTCAGGCTCTTTAAAATCAAGAACCGCAGGGTGAACAAGAATCGGTAGCCCGATGCTCGTAAGTCTGCGGTCGAAGATTGACGCTCATAACCCGAAGGTCACAGGTTCAAGTCCTGTCCCCGCTACTAAACGTCAATC
>Ga0172373_10008317_pt1 | contig 13200 bp, 7 predicted proteins | sample Lak10m_2_FD_114546 | JGI IMG/M metagenome (GOLD analysis project Ga0172373, IMG submission 114546) | Freshwater microbial communities from Kabuno Bay, South-Kivu, Congo - kab_092012_10m | ecosystem: Environmental > Aquatic > Freshwater > Lake | place: Democratic Republic of the Congo: South-Kivu... | reverse complement strand
GCGCGGGTCTGCGACCCGCAGCAGTTTCCGACCACCCAGCCCGCTGACCGGCTCGGACGGCAGCGACCGAGGGGAGTTGCTGCGGGTCGCAGACCCGCGCTCCGGGGCAGTATCAAGATGCGCCCGCGCCCGCCGCGCGTTGGACACCCGCTCCCTTCTCCGCTACAACCGGCCCGCCCATGAGCCACACCGCCGAACCGCTGCAGCAGGTTGACCGGGTCTTTGTCCGCTGGCGCGGGCGGCGGCTGGTCTATTTCGCAGGGTGCGATTACCACCGGCTCGCCAGCCATCCGCGCGTGCTCGCGGCGGTGCGCCGTGGGCTGAAGCGCTTCGGCCTGAACGTGGCGTCGTCCCGCAAGACGACCGGCAACCACGCGCTCTACGAGGAATTGGAACGAGAGCTGGCGCGGTTCTTCCAGGCGGAGCGCGCGGTGCTGGTGGACAACGGCTACATGACGAATCTCGCCGTGGCGCAGGCGCTCCGGGGCGGGTTCACCCATGTGCTGCTGGACGCGCGGTCGCACACGAGCGTGGCGGATGCGGCGGTGCTGCTGGGGGCGAAGGTGGTGCCGTTCGCGCATCGCGACGTGGCGGATTTCACGCGGCAGTTGCGCAGGCTGGGCCGGGGCGCGCGGCCCATTGTCTTCACGGACGGGATGTTTTCGCACGACGGCTCGGTCGCGCCACTGACGGAGTATCTCGCGGCGTTGCCAGCCGATGCCATGCTGCTGGTGGACGACGCGCACGGCGCGGGCGTGCTGGGCACTCGCGGGCGCGGGACGCCGTCGCACTGCGGTGTGCGCGACGCGCGGGTGATTCAGACGGTGACGTTGAGCAAGGCGTTCGGGGCGTTCGGCGGGGCCATCCTCGGCACGCGCGCGCTGGCGGAGGCGGTGCTGACGAAGAGCCGGTGCTTCACCGGCGCGACGCCCGTGCCGCTGCCGCTGGCGGCGGGGGCGTTGGAATCGCTGCGGGTCTTCCGCGCGAATCCGAAGTTGCAGGCGCGTCTGCACGCCAACGCGGCGTGGCTGAAGGCACGCCTGCGCGCGGGTGGACTGGAGTTGCCCGACGCGCCCGGGCCCATCGTGCCGGTGATTCCCAAGTCGGCGAAGGAAGCGGCCCGGCTCCAGCGGCGGCTGCTCGCGGCGGGGATTCATCCGCCGTTCATCCGTTATCCCGGCGGGCCGGAGGGCGGCTACTTCCGCTTCGTGGTGAGCAGCGAGCACACGCGGGCGCAGTTGGCGAAGCTGGCGGAGGCGTTGATGGACGCGTGAGCGCAACTGCGCGATTGACGCGCTGCTTGTCGCCGGGGATTTTCACCGCCTGCTTATGGCAAAAATTCAACGCGCGCTCCTCTCCGTCTCCGACAAGGCGGGCCTCGTCGCCTTCGCCCAAACCCTCGCCGCCGCCGGCGTGGAACTCATCTCCACCGGCGGCACCGCGAAGGCGCTCCGCGATGCCGGCCTCGTGGTGAAGGACATTTCCGAGCACACCGGCTTCCCCGAGATGCTCGACGGCCGCGTGAAGACGCTGCACCCGAAGGTCCACGGCGGCCTGCTCTACATCCGCGGCAACGCCGAGCACGAGTGGGCCGTGAAGCAGCACGGCATCGCGCCGATTGACCTCGTGGTGGTGAACCTCTACCCGTTCGAGGCGACCGTCGCGAAGCCCATCGTCGCCCTCCACGACGCCATCGAGAACATTGACATCGGCGGCCCCTCGATGCTCCGCAGCGCGGCGAAGAACCACGACCACATCACCGTCATCGTGGACCCGAAAGACTACGAGGAGGTTGCCGCGCTCGTGCAGGCGACGGGTGAGACCACGCTGGAGCTGCGCCGCAAGCTCGCCGCGAAGGTGTATGCGCGCACCGCCGCCTACGATGCTGCGATTGCGGCGCACTTGGAGAAGGCGTTCAGCGAACAGCCATCAGCGGTCAGCCTGCCGAAGACGCTGATTGTCTCCGCGCCGCTCGCGCAGCCCCTCCGCTACGGCGAGAACCCGCACCAGCAGGCCGCGCTCTACGGCAAGTTTGCCGACTACTTCAGGCAGCTCCACGGCAAGGAACTTTCCTACAACAACATCCTCGACCTCACCGCCGCCACCGCGCTCATCACGGAGTTCACCGGAGACGCGCCGACGCTCGCGATTCTCAAGCACACGAATCCCTGTGGCGTGGGCCAGGGCGCGACGCTGCGCGAGGCGTGGGACAAGGCCTTCGCCACGGACCGGCAGGCGCCCTTCGGCGGCATCATCGCCGTGAACGAGCCGCTCGACGGCCCGTGCGCCGAGGCCATCGCGGAAATTTTCAGCGAAGTCATCGTCGCGCCGGCCTTCACGGACGAGGCGCTCGCCGTCCTGACGAAGAAGAAGAATCTGCGCCTCCTGCAAATCCTGAAGAACCCCGCAACCGCCGCGCCGTGGGACGTGCGCAGCGTCGGGGCCGAATCCTTCCTCCTCCAGCAGCGCGACCTGAAGCTCACGACCGCCGCCGATCTCAAGGTCGTGACCAAGCGCGTCCCGAGTGACGCCGAGTTGAAGGCCATGCTCTTTGGCTGGCGCGTGGTGAAGCACCTCAAGAGCAACGCCATTCTTTACTGCGGCTCCGACCGCACGCTGGGCGTGGGTGCGGGCCAGATGAGCCGCGTGGACAGCAGCCGCATCGCCGTGTGGAAGGCGGGCGAGGCGAAGCTCCCGCTGGCCGGCAGCGTGGTGTGCAGCGACGCCTTCTTCCCGTTCCCCGACGGCCTCCTCGCCGCCGCCGAAGCGGGTGCGACCGCCGCGATTCAGCCGGGTGGTTCCGTGAAAGACCCCGAGGTCATCGCCGCCGCTGACGCGCCCGGCGTGGCGATGGTCTTCACCGGCACGCGCCACTTCCGGCACTGAGGAGGCGTGTCAGTCGCGGGGAGCGTCTTTCAAGACGCAGCTCGACATTTCAATGTCGAGACGTGGGCGTCAGCAAACCAGACTCGGCATTGGAAGGTCGAGCCACGCACCCGGTGCGGGTGCCGGGCGTGGTGAAGCGGCTGGACGGCGGGGGAAGTTGCGCTAGCCTTGACGCGCCGCATGAACTCCGCACCTGCCTGCCGATTGGGTTGTGACTCGCGCAACCCGGTCGCTTCGCCGGGGCGTGGCGGGCGAAACTTTTTGGCCCGCGCATGACCCAGTTTCGCGTCACCGCCGCTTTGGATTCGGGCCAGTCCGCGGCCTTTGTGGTGGCGGCGGGCGCGCATATGCTCGGACGGGACGCGGACTGTGAGTTGCGCCTGCCGTCCGAGGCGGTGTCGCGCCATCACGCGCGGCTCACCCTGTCGCCGGCCGGCGCCACGCTCGAAGACCTCGGCAGCACGGGTGGCACGTTCGTCAATGACGAGCCGCTCACCGAGCCGCTGGCGCTGGCCTTCCCCGCGCGATTCCGGGTCGGACCGGTCATGGTGGCGGTGGAGCCGCTCGTCGCCACCGGCGGCGTGAGCACCACGATGGCCCCGGGCACCGCCGCGTCGTGTGAGGCCACGCCGGCTGCCCCGGCGGCGGAGGCCGCGCCCGTCCGCGAGCGCTACGTGGTCGGCCGCGAGATTGCCAAGGGCGGCATGGGCGCGATCCTTGAGGCGAAGGAGCCGTCGCTCGACCGCGAGGTGGCGATGAAGGTCATGCTCGATTCGGGGGAAAGCGCCCACACCGCGCGGCAGCGCTTCGTGCGCGAGGCGCTGGTGCTCGCGCGGCTCGAGCATCCGAACATCGTCCCCATCCACGAGCTGGGCCGCAACGCCGACGGCCAGCACTTCTACACGATGAAGCTGGTCAAGGGCCGCACGCTCCACGCCATCCTCACGGCCATCAAGAAGGCCGACGCGCTCACCACGCAGCACTACACGCTGGACCGGCTGCTGACGATTTTCCGCAAGGTCTGCGACGCCATCGCCTTCGCGCACCACCAGCGCATCATCCACCGCGACCTCAAGCCGGAGAACGTGATGGTGGGCGAGTTCGGCGAGGTGCTCGTGATGGACTGGGGCCTGGCGAAGCATCTGGACGACCACCAGTTGGCGAAGCTGGAGGACAGGCAGGCCCGGCCGGCGGGCATCGAAGGCATCAAGGAGTTGAGCGACTCGCAACTGGCCGCCGGCCAGGCCAGCCTGACGCTGGAAGGCGCGGTGATGGGTTCGCCGCAATACATGCCGCCGGAGCAGGCCGAGGGCCGGCTGGCCGACATCGGCACGCACTCGGACATCTACTCGCTGGGTGCCATCCTCTACGCCATCCTCACGCTGCGGCACCCGGTCGAGGGCAAGCGGATTGAGGAGGTCCTGGCCAAGGTCATCAGCGGCATCATCCCGCCCCCGACGACTTACAACACGATGACCTTGCCGACGGCAACGCCCACCGGCGAGGTCGCGGACGCGCGGAAGGTCACCGGCCTGCCGCATTGTCCCGGTGGCAAGGTGCCCGCCGCGCTCTCCGCCGTGACCATGCGCGCGATGGCGCTCCAGCCCGCCGACCGCTACGCGACCGTCGCGCAGCTCATGGCGGACATCGAGGCGTATCAGGGCGGCTTTGCCACGAGCGCGGAAAACCTGAGCACGCTTGAGGAGTTCGTGCTGCTGCTGAAGCGGCACCGGGGCGTGACCATCGCGGCGGCGGCGGCGCTGGCGGTGATTGCCGTGCTCACCAGCTTGTTTGTGAGTGGCTTGCGCGTGAAGGAGCGCGAGGCCACGCGCGCGGCGGACCTGGCCATCAGCGAAAAGGAGAAGGCGCTCAAGGCCGAGCGGGAGGCGCGGGGCGCGTCCGCCCAGGCGCAGATCGCGCTGGCCGAAGCCGCGTTCCGCAGCGGCGATTTTCCGGCGATGGTGCAGGCGCTCGACGCGTGCCCGGCCAACGAGCGCGACCAGACCTGGGCTTACCTCTCCGCCAAGCGCGAAGGCTCGCTCGGCCCGCTGCGCGTGCCGGGTTTTGAGCAGTTCGTCGCGCTCGCCGCCGTGCCGGGCCAGCCCGGCCAGTTCGCGCTGGCCACGCCGCGCGGCGACATCGGCTTCGTGGACGCGGCGACCGGCAAGCTGCTGCGCACGGTGAAGACCGCCCGGCAGCGTCCGCAGGGGCTGGCCTTTTCTGGCGACGGCCAGACCTTCGCCCTCCGCGACGGCAAGGAAGTGGACTTGTTCGACACGGTCAGCGGCACGCGGCGCAAGACGCTGACCCTGCCGGCCGACACCGTTTACCAAATCACCCTCGGCCGGGACGCCAGCCGGATGACGGTCCTCAGTGGAGCGCAGGGGAAGGGGGCGGACCTGCTGCTGCTGGACACCGACACCGGGGCTGTCCGCTGGCAGAAATGGGCTCCCTACTTCGGGAGCGTCGTCATCCATCCGGATGGCACCCGCGTCATTGCGTCCAGCGGTGGTGCGGCACGCTATTGCTGGGTTTTCGATGCCGCCGATGGCCGCCAGATAAGCCAGTTCCCGGTCTATGCCATGTGTCAGGCGCTGCATCCGGATGGCAAGGTGATCGCCGTCGGCACCCAGCAGGGCGAGGTGCTGCTCGTCAACGCCAGCACCGGTGGCATCGTGCAGCAAGGCAAGCTCCACCCCGGCAAGTTGCAGGCAATGGCGTGGACCGCCGACGGCCACCTGCTCACGATGGGCGAGGAGGGCAAGATCGCCTCCGGGCGCTGGCTGTTCCGGCTCTGGGATCCCGAGTTTCTCGCGCCGCGCGCGACCTTCGCCGGGCTGAAGCCGGGCCAGCCCGTTGGCTGGGCGCTCAACGCGGCCAGCGGCCACCTGCTCACGCAGGAAAACCCGCCGCGCCTCTGGCGCATCCCCGCCGGGCGCGAGCTGGTCCGGCTCTCCCAAACGTCCGAGCAGGCCTGGGGCGGCGCATTCCTCTCGGACACCGTGCTGCTCGCGCGCAAGAACTATGAGCTGGCCCGCTACGACCTCAGCACGCCCGGCAAGGCCACCGAGATGGCCGGTGGCCCAAGGCTCCCGGCGACCGTCTGCGCGACGCACCCGGCCACGGGCCGGTTCGCCACCGCACCCAAGATCGGCAACCTGCCGTTCACCGTGAAACTCTTCGCCACCGAGGGGTCCGCAGTGGTCGAGCAACACAGCCTGATCGTGCCCGTCTTGGTGAACGGCCTCGCCTTCGATGCCAGGGCCGAACGCCTCGCCATCACGCTCCGCAACGGCAGCTTCGAAGTCTTGTCCGCCAAGGACGGCGCATCGCTTCTGAAGCTGCCGGGCCGCTTCGAGCGCACCGCCTTCGCCGGAGCTGGCGGCCACCTCGTGACGCTGCTCCCGCACACCATCAAGGCCGACGCGGTGGAGTTTCACCTCCAACAGCGCGACGGCGCGACCGGAAACGTGCTGGTGACCGCCACCAACCGCTTCCACGTCCAGACCCTCGCCGTCTCGCCCGACGGCAAGCTCGTGGCCCTCGGCGGCAGCGACCACTCGGTGCATCTCTTTGACGCGGACACGCTGCGCGAGCGGCCGGGCTTCCGCGCGCACGACAGCGACATCGGCGCGCTGACCTTCCATCCGAGGCAGCCCATCCTCGCCACCGCCTCCGCGGACGGCTCGGTGAAAGTGTGGGACCACCGCAACGGCAGGCTGCTCGACTACTTCCTCGGCCTGGCCGGCAACCCGGTCGTCCTCTCCTTCAGCCCCAACGGCAAGCTCCTCATGGTGGACGGCCAGGAGCGCACCACGCGCGTGTATGATGTCGCCCACGTCACCGCCGCCGGACCTTGAGGCCCGCCCGCCGGCGCAATCGGCGGGCACTGGCGGACAACCGCCGCGTGGCGGCGGGGGCGATGGGGGGCGAGGCTCGTCCCAGTTGCTGTCATGCCCGACGCCGCGCCACCTTCACCCACGGCACCCTTGCGCTGCCCGCGCCGCGCGCGGCAAGGTGGCGCGCAGCCGATGCCTTCCGTCCCCCGCGCCCTTGCGCTCGCTGATTTCTCCCGCGAGCCGTTCCGCCTCTTCTTCCCCGCCGCGACGCTCGCCGGCCTGCTCGGCGTCCTGCTCTGGGTGCCGTTGCTGCTGGGCTGGACGTCGGACTATCCCGGCACCGCGCACGCGCGGCTGATGGCGCAGGGCTTCTTCGGCGGCTTCATGTTTGGGTTCCTCGGCACATCCATGCCACGACTGCTGGAAGTCCCGTCGCTGACGGCCAGGGAGGTCTTTCCGCTGCTCGCGATCTTCGCGGCGAACGTCGCGGCGCATGCGGTCGGAGCAACGGGTCTCGGGGACGGATTGTTCGTGGTGGAACTGGCAGCGTGGCTCCTCGTGTTGAAGGGGCGCTGCCACGCGAAACGCGATCTGCCGCCACCGACATTCGTGCTGGTGGGGCTGGCATTTGGCTGCGGGCTGGCGGGGACAGGATTGTTCCTCGTGCTGCGCGTGCGGCCGGCATGGGCGGAAGTGGCATCACTGGAGCTGCTGGCGCGGCTGCTGAGTTACCACGCGTTTGTGCTGCTGTGCGTGCTCGGTGCGGGCGGGTTCCTGCTGCCGCGCTTCCTCGGTCTGGGCGTGCGCCGCAAACTGCCCGTGTCGGACACCGTGACGCCCGAGTGGCGGGCGGCGGCGCGCTTTGCGGGCGCAATCGGCCTGCTCATCGTCCTCACCTACGGCCTCGAAGCCGCCGGCTGGCCGCGCACGGGCGCGACGCTCCGCGCGTTACTCATCAGCGCGTTTCTCTGGCGCGAGCTGCCGTTGGAGCGGCTGCGCTGGACCTGGAACGGCGTGCAATGGCTGCTGGTGGTCGGCCTCGTGTGCGTGCCGCTGGGCGTGCTCGCGTCCGGCTGGCTGCCGGGCTGGCGCGTGGCGCTGTCGCACATCGAATTGTTGAGCGGCTTCGGCCTCATCACGCTGGGCGTGGCGACGCGCGTGGTCTTCGGCCATAGCGGCGAGCGGGCGCAACTGGAGCGGTTCAACGCCCCGCTCACCGTGGCTGGCGCGTTGCTGCTGCTGGCCCTGCTCAACCGCCTGTCCGGCGACCTCGTGCCCACCACGATGGTCTCGCACTACCTCTACGCCGCGCTGTGCTGGCTGGGCGGAACTCTGCTCTGGGCCGTGCGCGTGCTGCCCAAGGTGCTCAAGCCCGACCCGGAGGCGTGAACCCGTGCCGGTGGCTTCCAGTCGCCGTGTTGCGCGTGTTTCGGTCGGGGCGGCCTCGAACTGCTGCCTCTCGCGGGCGGCGACTGGAAGCCACCGGCACGACACTCGCGCCTTTGCGTCCTTGCGGCTTTGCGTTAAAACCCACCCATGCAAATTCAAGTCGGCATCATCACGATTTCAGACCGCGCCTCGAAGGGCCTTTACGACGACCTCGGCGGGCCGGCGCTGCGCAAGGCGGCGGAAGGCTACGGCTGGAAGGTCTTGGCCGACGCGCTCGTGCCGGATGAGAAGCGGGACATCCAGCGGACCATCCGCGAGCACATCGCGCGCGGTTGCTCGCTGGTGCTCACCACCGGCGGCACGGGCGTGGCGCTGCGCGACGTGACGCCGGAGGCGGTGCGGGAGATTTCAGTTCGCGAGCTGCCCGGCTTCGGCGAGGTGATGCGCATGGAGTCCATGAAGATCACCAGGAACGCCATCCTCTCCCGCAACCTCGCGGCGGTCGTGGACCACGCGCTCGTCATCTGCCTGCCGGGCAAGCCCAGCGGTGCGGTGGAGTGCCTCGGCTTCGTGGTCGGCGCGATTCCCCTTTGCGTCGAGGTGCTGCAGGAAGTGCCGACGAGCTGTTAAGTTTGGGATTTGCAAGGAGTGGCGCGCATCCCCGGGCTGACGCCCGGGGCTACTCTCTGGCGCACCTCCGGTGCTCCGCTACGCCTGCTTCTCCACCTTCGTCAGGTGGAACTTCGCCGCGACCTCGTCCAGCAGCACGGTGAGGATGCGGCGGAAGTCGCGCTGCTGCGTTTGGAGCATCCAGCCCAGCCACAGCGGCAGCGCCCAGACCAGGTGCATCCAGGGGAACAGCCTTCCCACCGTGGTCGAGATCATCAGCGTCAGGCCGAACGCGGCCCAAAACGTGATCCGCCCGAGCAGGCTCCAGCCGGTGTTCAGGCGGCAGCGCACCATCTGCTTGCCGCCCTGATGATGCTCGGTGGCGGTGATGAGCCGGAGGTGGCACCAGCGGCTGCCGTAGATCTCCACGTCGAACTCGCTCCAGCCGTTGTCGGTCTTGTTCTGCCAGCCCTGCTTGTCCAGCTCGCGGAGAATCGTGCCGAGGAATTCCATGCGGTCCACGGGATAGTCCGCCCAGTAGCCGGCCAGCTCGAAACGGTCGTCGCGGCGGCGCTTGAGGTCGAGCGTGTCGAGCGTCTCGTGCGCGGAGAGTGGCGTCTGCTGGAGCATGAGCCGCTCGGAGTAGCGCGCCCAGCCGCGCATGATGGGCTGCACGAGGAAGAGCCACGCCACCAGCGGCCGCGACCAGAAGGTGCGCTTGGCCTTGGGAATCTCCGCCTGCCGGCCGGCGACAATGCAGAGCGTCAGCGAGGCGAGCGCGCTGGCGATGCCCAGCGGCAGCAGCAGCGGGAACTTCACGCCCGCACCGGCGACGCCGAGCGTCATCAACGGCAGCGTGACGAGCACATGCCATTCGAGGCTCGTCATCAGCATCAGGAACATCGAGGGCGACGGCGCGTAGATGGACTGGAAGAACGCGCTGCCGAACACGCCGTGGTAGATGATGGGCGCACGCGTCACTACGCCGATCTTCGCCGTCGTGTAGATGCGCCCGCGCCAGATGCTGCTGCCGATGTCGTTGAAATACTCCGGGTGCTTGCGCACGAGCAGCGCCTCGGCCTCGCCGTAGCCGCGCTGCTGCTTCAGGTAGGCGTTCACCGTCGCGCGCCGGTAGTGCCAGACGAAGCCGGCGGAGCTGAAACCGATCTTGTAGCCGCGCTGCTGGAGCCGCCAGCACACGTCCACGTCGTCGCCGGCCTTGCGGTAGATCGGGTCGAAGCCGCTGATCTCGTCGAGCGCCCACTTGTAGAACGCCATGTTGCAGCCGGGGATGTGCTCGGCGAGGCGGTCGGTGAGCATCACATGCGCGGGGCCGCCGGGCGATGCCATCACCGCCGTGGGAATCCAGCCGTCCTCGGGCGGGAGGAAGTTGTGCCCGCCGATGCCGGTGAAATCGCTGCGCAGCAAATCGCCGACGAGGTAATGCAGCCAGTCCTCGTCCGCGCGGCAGTCGGAGTCGGTGAACGCGACGATCTCGCCTTCGCTCGCGGCGATGCCCGTGTTGCGCGCAACGGACAGGCCGAGGTTGACCTGCCGGATGCAGCGGAAGCGGGGGCGGTTCGGAGATGGGAGTTCGGAGATGGGAGATCGGGATGGTAGGGCGGAGCGTGCGAGTTTTAGGACGTTTCCTCCCTCACCCCGGCCCTCTCCCGCTGGGAGAGGGGGAGACGCAGGCTGCGCTTGGCTGCGACTGTCCGCTGCGGACTCGGAGCCGATGCGCTGTGAAGCACTGGACGCGTTCGTGGCCGCCCCCTCTCCCAGCGGGAGAGGGCCGGGGTGAGGGAGAACGGCTGCATCACTCACAGCGCTCGCCTTTGCCACCGTCCGGTCCTCCAGTTCCATCCGATACCGCGCGACGATTTGCTGCGTGTCGTCCCGGGAGCCGTCGTCCACGAGGATGACTTCGTAGTTCGGGTAGTTCAGCCGCTCCAGCGAAGTGAGGCACGCGGGCAGCGTTTTGCCGCCGTTGTAGCTCGCCACGACGATGCTGACCTTCGGATAACGCGGCAGCGGAAAGTGCGGCGCGGTCTTGAATGCGTCGCGCACCACGGCAAAGGATTCCTTCGCCTGCCGCTCGCGCGTGACGACGCCGAAGTGCCAGTCGAGCACTTGATGCCCGTCTTTCCACCAGTCATCCGTGAACGCGAACACCACCGCGCCCGCGACCCCGCAGTTGAACGCCGTCTCGATCTGCCAGCGCAGCATCTCGCACTTCGCCGGCTCGCCCTCGCGCTCCGAGTCCACGCCGAACTCGCCGAGCAGCAGCGGCTTCGTGTCCGCGATCATCTGGAGCCGCGCGAGGTAGTTGTCGAAGGGCTTCGGGTGATGGAGATAGACGTTGAACGTGAAAAAATCGAGGCTGCGCGGCTGGAGGAATTCCGTGGGCGGGAAGTTCGCGAACGTGCAAAGACACTCCGGGTCCACGTCCTTCGCCACGGCGACCAGCTCATCAATGAACTCTGCGACCTGCTCCGCCCCGGTCCAGCGCACGAGGTCGGGCGGGATTTCGTTCACCACGCTGAAGGCGAAGACCGCCGGGTGATGCGCGCACGCGGCGACGGCGTCCGCCACGGCCTTGCGCGCGGTGGCGCGCGTCCCGGCGCTGTCGAGGAAGCAGCCGTTCTTCCACCACGGCACGTCCACGAGCAGCTTGAGGCCATGCGTGTGGGCCAGGTCCAGCAGCCAGCGCGGTGGGACGGTATAGACGCGCACCGTGTTCGCGTTCAGCGCGCGGATTTGGGCGAAATCTTTTTCCACCTGCGCGCGCGCTGGGAAGTGCGACTTGTCCTCGCCCGGTGCGAACGGCCCGTAAGTCACGCCCCTGGCACAGAACTTCTGCTCGCCGAGGCGGAAGAACTTGCCGTCCACACGGACGCGGTCGGGGCTGGGAGTGGTGGCGGACATGGTCAGTGGACTCGAAGCGTGCTCTTCGGATCGCGGCCGTTCTCCCTCACCCCGGCCTTCTCCCGCTGGGAGAGGGAGAAACGCAGTCCGCGCCGCGCTTCGGCAGGCCGCAACTGGCTCGGAGACGGAAGATGCACGGCCATCGGAAGCAAGCGCGGCTGTCCCCTCTCCCGGCGGGAGAGGGTCAGGGTGAGGGGGAACGCATCCCCGCTGTAGCACGCAATCATTTAGACATCAGAGCGGACTTTACGGCACTTGCGCCGCAGGCACGGGAACCGGGCGGTCAGATGTAGAACATCCGCTCCTTCTCCGCGCCTTCCTCGACCAGTTGCTGGAAATTGACCGCGTCGGCGGCGCTCTCGGCGGCAGTTTTAAGCCGGCTCCACGCGCGATGCAACTCTGGAGGGCACTGGCCGTTGCCGAGCGCCGGCGTGTCGAAGACCTCGCCGTCCACCGCGCGCAGCACGTCGCCAAAGGTGATTTCTGCCGGCGGCTTGGCGAGGCGGTAGCCGCCCTCCTTGCCGCGCACGCTGCGCACCAGCCCGCGCGTCTTCAGTTCGAGGAGGATTTGCACGAGGTAGTTCGGCGGGACGCCGTGCCGGGCCGCGATGTCCTCGACGCGCTGCACGCCGCCGGACGGATGCGCCCGCGCCAGCTCCAGCACGGCGCGCATCGCGTAGTCGCTCTTGACCGACAGTTTCACGCGCGCAGCGTAACAGGGTGGGGGAGCGGGGCAAGCGGTTGAGAGTTGAAAGTTGAGAGTTGAGCGCAGCCATCGGAGTTCGCGCGCGACTCTCAACCATCAACTCCCCAACTCTCAACTTCCCCGCAACTTCCCCGCTATTGCCAAACCACGCTCCCCCTCCTACCGTTCCGCCCATGTTCCGCCGGAACACCACGACTACGATTTAGCGTCCACGACAACCCGTGGACGCCGACGCCTCGCACTGTTTGGTCGAGGCGTTTTTGTTTCCGAGATGAACCACGAAGACACAAAGGCACAAAGCAGAACCCAAAGAGCCAGCCCCTCTTTGTGTCCTTCGTGCCTTTGTGGTTAATCCTTTATGCCTGACGAGAACCAGCCGCCGCCCGCCCCGAACCCCGAGCGCAAGACGCTCGACGACCGCGCCAAGATGACCGAGCTGGAGCGCATCCGGCACTCGTGCGCCCACGTCCTGGCCACCGCCATCCTGCGCCTGTGGCCGGACGCCCAGTTCGCCTACGGGCCGCCGGTCGAGAACGGCTTCTACTACGACCTCGAATGCTCGCACCGCATCACGCCCGAGGACTTCGCGCAGATTGAGGCCGAGATGAAGAAGGAGATTAAGGCCAACAACACCTTCGAGAAGCTCACCGTCACGCGCGAGCAGGCCATCGCCGACGCGCAGAGCGGACGCCTCGGCGGCCTCGCCGAGCGGCCCGGCAACGCCAGCAAGTTCAAGCTCGACCTGCTCAAACAGATTCCCGACGGCGAGCCGATTTCCTACTTCAAGAACGGCGACTTCATTGACCTCTGCGCCGGGCCGCACGTCATGCGCACCGGCAACATCGG
>Ga0172373_10008315_pt1 | contig 13201 bp, 9 predicted proteins | sample Lak10m_2_FD_114546 | JGI IMG/M metagenome (GOLD analysis project Ga0172373, IMG submission 114546) | Freshwater microbial communities from Kabuno Bay, South-Kivu, Congo - kab_092012_10m | ecosystem: Environmental > Aquatic > Freshwater > Lake | place: Democratic Republic of the Congo: South-Kivu... | reverse complement strand
TTATTTCTTGACTGATTTAGGTTTATACCTAAATCGGATAACTCTCTACATAAGGCAAACTCGTAGGTCTGTATAATAGTCATCCAGATTTTATTTTCCGGATCATACCAGACTACACATTGACTCCAGGGTTCGATTTGAGTTAGCACCTTTTTGCCTCGTTGAAAAGGTTGAGCGAGATGAAACTTACCTCTATAACACCTTACACCGTATTGTTGTTTTATAGCCCGGGCTTGTGTATCGCTCCAACCTACGAACCATTCTTCACAACCTTCGGGTAGATATTTTCTAAAGTTTCTTCTATCTGTTGTTAGTTTAGCAATAAAATCTACATCCGTATTATCCGTTAGATTTAATCTTAACTTAAGTTTATAGTTGCTTTCGCCGTTTTTGAATAACTGGAGCATAGCCGTTTTAACCTGTTCTTCCTTGATTAAATCGGAGGGGGGTGTAGAGTGTGGATACCCACAAGAGATTACTTCAGAGGACTTCGTCCTATCGGAGCGACCCAGGACACTGGGGTCAGAGATACCTGATGAGGCATCTGCCTCATCACCAACGAGAAAGGAATTCCTTTCTATTATGTTATCTTTATGTTTTCTTTTTGTTATCTTTATGTTATACTCTACACCCCTATTAGGCATAGATTCAGATTGCTTAACCATTTTATCTCCTTTCGTTTAGCACTATTATTTAGTCAGTTTAAAAGAGAACCCCCGATTTCTCGGGGGAAGTTGCTAAACTATTAGGAGTTGATATGTTATATAAACCAAGCCCTCATTGCAAGGGCCCTTACTGCTTGTGCCGAACGGTCTATGTTCAGCGTATTTCTCATTTATTAAACCTTGCCCGTCGGAGATTTGAGAAATAACTTCGGAGAACTTATTATTATATAAGGATTATGAGAGCCTGTTCTCGTCAGTAATATTATTTAGCAAGATCCTGATTTAGTAGTTAATTTTGTGATAAATCCGCAGATATTACACTGCCTTTGAATACAATCTCTCATTATGGCTATATTGAATACCTGTCCTCGAACAGATTTTGAGCATATCTCACAGGATCGTTCCTGTTTAGGTTTGAAATATAAACTACCATCTATGCGTTCATTATGTGATAGTTTATCCCAGGATTTTTTCACATATTTTATATCGCGAACATAATACTGCTCAACCACTTCTTCCAGTTTATTTCTATCCAAAGACGCTCCATCAGTGTTTAATCACTAACACAGCACTACAGACTACGACTAATATACCTATAGCACTTCTTATAGCAAGAGTTATGATCTGTGTCTTAACACTTTCTATGAGATTTGAGATACCATCAACTTTCTTTTCTAAACTATCCAATCTACGATTGATTTCCTGATAACGGTATTCACATTCTTTTATGTGGTCAGATAAGGTTAGTCGTTTAGCCATAATGCTCTCCATCATATTCAACTACAATATTATTTTCGGCTTGATTAGGGGCGGGAAAGAAAGTTATATAAAATGAATTGATTAGGAAGTTTTGTCCATAAACTTGGAGACCTTCATTAACCATAGCAATTACCTCACTGGGATGAATAGGTTGTCCGCTTAATTGAAATGTGGTCTGTGTTCCATTACCTGAAAAAGTATCTTTGTATATCATAATTCATTGTCCATTATTTGCCGGATAGATATGAGGATGTCGAGCATAAGAGGGAGTTCCTGTGCCTTGTCCTATGTTTATCCAGGTGTTAGTTGTGGCTGTATCTCTACGATACATACTGACGGGATTTAGATAAATTGAGCAAATAATAAAATTACCATCAGCACTAATATCACCACCCGTGCAGTTATTAGGAGGTAGAAGAGCAGGATTCGCGGCCTTGTTTAAGACATCTCCAGTTCTATAATAAACAGCCAATCTGGGACTAACTTCGTGTGACACTAAAAGATATTCACTATTAGTGCCGCCCCAGGCTACACCTGTGCCATTGCCTGTGGGTATGGTAGCAGGATTAGCAATTTTAGTAAATGAATCTCCACTGCGATTATACACATAGACTCTGGGAGAAGCATACCAAGCCACGGCCAGACTGCTGCCATCGTGATTCCAACTAACACTATCAACACGAGCAGTGGGAGTAGTATCGAAAGGATTGACTATTTTAGTAAATGACTTGGTAGTTCTATCGAATTTATATGCTGCCAAGTAAGGAGCAGCAGTCATTCCTACGGCTAAAGTATCTCCTTGTGGATTAAAAGCCAAGGCATAAACAGCGATAGTAGAAGTAATAGCAGTATCGAATGTGCCTGTGTTAGTAAAGGTATTACCTGATCTTTCATAGCACATTATTTGACCGTTATTACTACTGCTTTCGAAACCTACCACACAGAAATCGCCACTGGGGTGCCAGGCACAACTCTGTGCTGCCTTATTACCTATCACAGAGGGATTATCTAATTTAGTATATCCATTGCCTATTTTATTAAAGAACCATATATAAGGACTGGCACTATAGGCTACTGCCAATGTAGTTCCATTGGGATTCCATCTAAATGTAGTGGGAAATCCTGTTGTAGGAATACCAACAGAAGTAGATGTAGAAAGATTATTAACTACGGTATATGTGCCTACTGCTCGAGTTTCGATGTCATATACACTGACCTTGGGAGTCGTACTCGAAGCCCCTGTAGCCCACATATATTGACCGATCATTCGACCCATTTGATTCTGATTAAAAATCATTAGACAAATCCTTTGTTTAGAGAAGCCAGGTATCTTGTGCCATCATAATAGATATTAACAATATCCACACTGGAAGTTGTTGATGTCAATACTCGATTATTACCTGCGAATCTCATAGTAGAAGAAAGTGTTCTTGTGCCTGTGGTAGCATCCTGCGTGAGTATGAGCATAATCATACCACCTGTTGTGATATTTGATATACTATTCACCGTTAGATTACCATTAAGCGTCATTAGATGAACGGTTCCAGAATTTATATCTGGTGTTATAGTTCCACTAACCGAACCGTGGTCATATTGGGTGACTCCGCCTCCCGATCCAGCAGGTCCTGATGGTCCCTGGGGTCCTTCTGGTCCTTGCGGGCCTGTGACACTGGCTCCACTTGGTCCTTGAGGTCCTTGTGGGCCAGTCGCCCCATCTACCCCTATAGTTCCCGCAGCCCCACTGGGCCCTTGTGGTCCCTGTGGTCCTTGTGGGCCAGTTATACCTGTAGGGCCTTGTGGTCCCTGTGGTCCTTGTGGGCCAGTTATACCTGTAGGGCCTTGTGGTCCCTGTGGTCCTGTGATACTGATATTAGTCCAGGTGCTGCCATTCCATCCTTGAAAATATTGTGTGCTTGTATTCCAGCGGAAACTATCTTCTATAGCAGTGCCCGTTATATAACCACTACCATTTGTGTTATCAACACGCCAGACAATGCCTAAAAATTGTTGTAGATAGGTTGAACTTGTAGGAGCAACATTAGTATATCCACCTGCGGGAGCCAAATAGACATTGTCTCCTGTTTGAAACGCACTGGTATCTACACCTTTTATCTCACCTAAAATTAAGGCTCTTCCTTCTGCCTCATCGGCAATAGTTTGATCTAATACTGCTATAGCAGGTGATTTTGTAAGATCATCAGCACGAGCAGCCGAGACGGTAGGAGTATTTCCTGATATACCTACTTGATAAACAGGTGTGCCTTTAGGTAAAGGTCCTCCACTGACATTCTTAACCGTTTCATATATTGTTTTAGCATTAACACGGTCAGTCCATACCGTATCATAATCTGTAGCAGAAGCCTTTTCTAAATATTCTCCGGTATTGCCACCTGCGGGTAGTCCGGCTCCTGATGGTCCCTGTGGTCCTGTAGGTCCTATATTACCACCAGGTCCTTGTGGGCCTTGAGGGCCAGTTGCTCCAGTAGGTCCCGATGGTCCTTGTGGGCCTTGCGGGCCTGTGCTACCTTGAGGTCCTTCTGGTCCTGATGGTCCTTGAGGTCCTGTGCTACCTTGAACACCTTGCGGTCCTTGAGGACCCGTTGCCCCAGTCGCTCCTTCTGGTCCTTGAGGGCCTTGAGGTCCTGCGACTCCTTGAGGTCCTTCTGGCCCCTGTGGTCCTTGAGGTCCTATGACACTGGCTCCGCTTGGTCCGCTTGGTCCTTGTGGGCCTGTGCTACCTTGAGGTCCTTGAGGTCCAGTTATAGAACTTCCACTGGGTCCGCTTGGTCCTTGTGGTCCTATACCGCCTTGTGGTCCTTGTGGGCCCGTAGCACCTGTTCCACTGGGTCCGCTTGGTCCTGTAGGGCCTGTTGCTCCATCTAAACCCGAAGTGCCCGAACTTCCACTGGGTCCAGTTGGTCCTTGTGGTCCCGCATCTCCTTGTGATCCCTGGGGACCTTGGGGGCCTTGCGGGCCTGCTGCTATGCTAACAATACCTGATGTGGCTATACTGACTTCAGTAGTAGTTGTAGCCACACTGACTTCAGTTTGTGTATTATTAACGGTAATAGGTGTGTCATCAACACTGACCGTGAATGATGCAGCAGGCACAATCGTAGCAGTGAAACCATAGACAACCTCGGTTATGGTGAATGTGATACTCATTTTAACTTATAGCAGTATAACCTGCGGCCTGTGTGGGATCGGTAGGTTGAACTCCGGGCTCATAGCACTGAATAAAAGCCCATCTATGCGTATTTGTTGCGGCGGGTGTGCCAGCATCAGTCCAACTAACACCTACTACGGTTATAGGCACATTTTTTCGTGCATCTGCGTAGATAGGTCCGCTATACATATTAGCGGGTACGGTTATATTAACTAAACCTGTGGCAGTATTAACAACAGATATATTCGTACTGGTAGTAATCACACTGGCAGTGAAAAATCCTATAACGGTGCTATTTGCGAAGTTAGGATCACCATCTCTTGTATAGGCAATCTCATCAACCACTAATGTTTGATAGTCTGCGTGAAAGACCCAACTTGCGATATTTTGACTGAAATTATATTGTAGAGTTCTTTGAGTAGAAGGGAATATTTCTTCTATGATGACCTGATCTGGTCCTCCTAAAAATTCACTCCATTTTAATACACCATTAGCCATATGATTCTCCAGATAAGTCGTAAAATCTCGACACTACGGTATCGAGAAGTTCTTAAGGGTATTTACTTATAGATTTGAATTTACTATACGAAACCCTTGTTTAATGATGCCAGATAATTTACTCCATCATATAATACTGCCACCACATCTGTTGATGCAGTAGTAGATGTCAATACTCGATTATTACCTGCGAACTTCATTGTAGATGACAGAGTTCTTGTTCCAGTAGTAGCGTCCTGTGTCATCACAATCAACATCTGACTACCTGTAGTAATATTTGTTATAGAGTTTATGGTAATATTACCTATAAGTGTCATACGATGTATGGTTCCGCTGTTTATGTCCGGAGTGATTGTGCCACTGACATTACCGTGATTATATACTGATGCTGCTCCACCTGAACCTGCGGGTCCGCTGGGGCCTTGAGGTCCTTCTGGCCCCGTTGCTCCTGTGACACTGACTCCACTTGGTCCTTGAGGTCCTTGTGGTCCGGTTGAACCTTGTGGTCCTTGAGGTCCTTGTGGGCCTTGAGGTCCCGTTGCTCCAGTGACACTGGCTCCGCTGGGGCCTTGAGGTCCTTGTGGTCCTTGGGGACCGGTAGCACCCTGTGGGCCCTGTGGTCCCTGTGGTCCCGTTGCTCCAGATACTAAACTACCAGTGCTTATTTCACCTGTGCCAGCATTGTAGTAAAGACTGGTTAATCCTGTGTCAGTTGTATGTGCCCTAATAGGACGAACATAGAAACTACTGGTTGTAGTTGAGGTTGTTCCTTGTTCTGTGGCATTTATTATTATAGAATTTGCGTGTTGAGTAAAATTATATCCTGAAATATTACCAGCACGAAATCCTAAAGCAACACTATATGGTTCCTGACTATAACCAGAACGGGCTCCTACAGCCACACTATAAGGTTGTTGATAAGTTCCCGCAAAATATCCTATAGCCGTTGTTTCTGTTGTTGAATATCCTCCGGCAGAGGCTCCTATTGCAGTAGCGTAAGTTCCTGTCATAAACTGGCCAGCACTGCTGCCTATTGCAACATTATATTCACCTGCTGATCCGCCTGCATTAGCGTAAGTATATGCTCCAGCATTTAATCCTATGAAAATAGAATTTTGATCTGTTGATTGTTGTCCAGCATAATATCCTATGAAAATACTACCGCCGCCGCCGCCCACTTGTCCTGCTAATGCTCCTATGGCAATCGAATTAGTTGCCTGATTGTATTGTCCTGCTCCATATCCTATAGCAATAGCATATTCACTTTGTGTATTTTCCGCAGCGAAAGGTCCTATAGCAATACAATCATTTGTGCCTTCCCTTCCTGCTCTATAACCTATAGCAATACTTCGAGAAGCATATACTGGTGATCCAACAGGATATCTTACCGTAGATAGTGCTCCTGCTTCATAACCTATGGCAATTTTATATTCTGACAAATATTGAGAATTGGTATTAGCATCACGACCTATACTAATTGATCCTTTACCTACTTCTACCGTTGGTGTGGTGCCTGCTGTAGAACCTGCTCTATATCCGATACTAACAGCATCTTCGTAAGCACTTGTCTGTCTTCCTATTGCCACAGAACGGGCACCGCTTCCTTGAGATAGATATCCAATATTAATTTTACTTTCTTGATCAGCAAGACTTCCGGTTATACCTACCGCTCTACCTGCTCTATATCCTATAGCAATACTACCTGTGGTATTATTACCATTAAAAAATACTTCTTCTCCTAAACCGATAACTCCTATAGATCCAGCAGTACTGGTTGTATGAGCATTTTTTCCTAAAAGAATAATGGTAGGTCCGCTTGCTCCTGTTTTTTGTAATACATTATCCCAGGTTGTGGTAGTTGAACTAACTCCTGTAGGTCCAGAAGGTCCTTGAGGTCCCGTTGCTCCTGTGACACTGGCTCCACTTGGTCCTTGTGGTCCGGTTGCTCCCTGTGGGCCTTGAGGTCCTTGAGGGCCAGTTGCTCCGGTACCTCCACCACCTCCACCTGGTGGAATACTCCAGGTTCCATCATTGCGTAAGAATGTGCTGGTAGATCCTGTAGGAGGCGGAATCACATAGGTATTCCAGGTTAGAGTATTATCAATATCCAGGTTAGGTGTGTAGAGATAATCTTCTGTTGAACTAATTAGACTGGTAATATATTTTAATTCAATTTTAGCATTTAAGGCTGTATAGGTGCCAATACTATCTGCCATTGTTAGATAATATTCTACACCATCGGTAGCCTGATTAACCATAACATTTTCAGCATAGGTAGTGGCACCACTTTGTAGATAACCGAAGGTATTGAATATACTGGTCGCAGTGCTGAACGGGCTTTGTAGATTAGGATAAAGAACAATACTGCGAGCCTTAAATGATAAGGTATCTTGTGGTAGAGCAGGAGCACTCCAATAGCCTATAACCACATCACCTTCTACGAAGTCTTGATCGCCACTGGGCCAGGCACGAGTCAGCCAATCATAAACGCCCGGATTGTCTAATAGTTCTATATACCAATCAACAGCACTTATAGGTGGGCTACCTGCGGGAATTGTGACGCCCAGTTCTATATCTAATGTGGTTAGATTAATAGTTGAACTGGTATGAATAGGAGCAGGTATAAGATTAGCGGGAGGAATATTTGTATTAGGTTTATCTTCAGCATCGGTCTGTGTTTCATCACTATAAACTGCGTCGTTATATTCTAAAGCAGTTATTTCCACTGCTAATCCGCCATCCTCACCTTCTGTTTCTCTAACACGAGTAATTCTAAATAACTTCTCATTGAAATCATATATGGGATTACTGACCTTGACAACATCACCTACTTCGCAGACTAAAGCGGAATAATCTGCTGTGAATTGTATTACTAAATCATAACGGCTTTGATTTAATTCGATAAGTCCTATGCGACCTGCTTGAATACCGTTATTCACAAGGTCCAGACGCATACGCATAGTATTATCTGGTTCTAAATTATTTCTATCTGCTTGAGGTATCGCTGCCTTGTAGTAATCGCTTTGATCACGAGCATTACGATTAGCATAACTGACTTCTACAGCGTTATATAAATCTTCTAAATTAGTTGATGTAAGACTGATATCACTAATAATGTTGTCATCATCAAATACGAAGGCATTGGTCAGTTCGCCTGCTGTGGCAGTGCGATTTATGATTACGCCCCACTTACCTGTCTTATGATCATAACTGGTCCAGGAACTTGACGCAAGATTAATACGATCTATATTATTTTTAACGGTATCACCTGTGTTTAATACACCATTGATTGTGTATCTGACCTGTGAGGATGTGGTTCCATTATTGTTAAACTGATTATCTGGAATCTGATTAGACCAACTACGCAGACTGGTTGAGGTTGTGCCTGTGACGCTGTCTAAATCAAGATTACTTGTGTTTAATCCCGCACCATAACGACTATTTGTCATATAATCAACCCAGACATCACCAGGATTGCTTATACTATTAGTAATGTCGAAGGTCATTGTAGGTAAGGCTGTAGTTCCTTTAGTGCTATCGTAGGTTAGTTCGACTACAGCAAATACTAAATCTGACATTGCGTAGGTTGTGCTGGTTGATAATAAATCATAGGCATTAACCGAAGGCACAGCACCTCCACCTATGCCCACATTGTAAGAACTATCACTACCACCATTAAAGGCATAGACCTTAACTAAATTAGCCAGAGTAGTTGCGGTAGTAGGACCATTTGTATCCTGAACATCTGCTGATTCTACGGTAAATCCATCTACAGCGAAGTTTAGTTTTTGATCATTCCAATATACCGCATTAAAAGTAAAGGTTGAGGTTGAAGTTCTTTCACTTAATACTAAAGTATAGACCATCTTCTGACGATCATCACTTAACTTGGCATCTGTTATGATTGGTTGTTGAAAGGCACGACCATAGACAACGGGTATTTTGTTTTCTGTTGCGGGAGGAAGTTGAACACGAACGCCTTGATCCTGAATACCGGCACCACCTCTTGAGCCCGGACCATTAATTAATCTTGAGGTAGCATAGGCTAACCCTACACTAACAACGGTGGCAATAGCAGCATAAGCAAAGGCTCCTGCGGCTATAGCGGCTCCTACCGTGGCAAATGTAGCACCTGTGACTGCTGCCGCTACATAAGCCCCTATTGCGGTAAAAATAGGCATCTTTAATCTCCAATCATATATGTAGATTCAATAAACTTAAACCCACGCTTTTCATAGTCGAAATCAGGTGAATTTGCCATTTTACTCACGGTAAATCCTGCGATTTCGCCCTGATTCTTTATGATTTCTGCTGATTTTTTATACTGATGAAATAACCGTGCTCCTATACTTGTTCCACGATATTCTTCATTAACAAACCAGGCTAATTCACGCAGATAGATAGTGCGTGGTGTCCATATATCCGGCACACGAATACTCATAATAAATCCCACTATTTTATCAGAATCTACAGCAACATAGTTTATACCACCAGATAAACAACGCAGTAGAATACGCTGTATATGATCATAATCATAGTTTTCTTCCTGACTTAAATTAGTCAAGCCTGTTTCGCCAGCGAATTCTGTCAGTAATTCGAATACCTGTCTAAAATCACTGCGTTCGAGATTTCTAATCATTAACCCGCGTCCCTAATATCATTATAGTCTTGAGGTGGAGGACCACTACCTTGTCCGCCTCCGGTGCCGCCTGCACTACTCACAGGTTTGCCGAAGTCGAATTGTGTATTGACTAATCCTGGAACACGATCGAAAGAAGTATCACCTGCGTATAAGGCCTTTTGATCTGTGGGATTAGTTCTGCGTCCTGCGATCTGTCTTTCTAAAATAGCGTGTATAGAACTTAAGGTTAGGAGACAGGTATAAGATTCTGTTCTACTCTGTAGATCTTGATTATCACTGATAGTGAAATTGCTCACATAACCGTCATATCTTAAACTGACATTGTCTGGATTGATAGTAAAATCTGGATCTATAAATGCTCTGTAGATTTCTACACGACTACCTTTAAGCGGAGTATTTAGAATAAGGCTAACATAACTGCTATAGGTTCCTAATCCTGCTTCACCAGGATCTTTAGGTATGCCACTGACACTCATCTGTAGTGAGTTATTTGTGGCCTGTAGGTCATCCTGTATTTCTGCGAATCCTAAAAAATGTCCTAAACCTAAATAGGTAGTTCCGCCTACCGTTATAGGACCATAGGTATTAGCAATAGTATAAGTGCCGGTATTCACCGTCATCTTGATTAGAACGCAGTGTTTGACACTGGTCTCTGTGGTTGCCGGTAAGGTTATCATATTACTTTCTCAATCAATACGAAATCATCTGTGAATTCTGCCCAGTCTTTTTGTCGCAGTCTATATGTGGGTATTTGACTGACTAACACACGCATAGTTGTTTGAGTACCATATAATAAGGTTTGCCCATTTACTGCGATACCTTCGCTGGTAATTAAGGGTCTATGAACCGTGGCAGTAAAGGTAGAAGTATTGTAAGGTGTGCCTGTTTCAGTGGCAGCAGTGGTGACATCCGCAGTGACTATATAGGGATAACGACTATTTGTGGGCTGTATCCAATCACCGGCTTTAAGGTATTCTGCGGTTCCCGGAAATATACAACCGAAACTTATACCATCCCATTCTATGCTCATTGTGACCGTGGTGCCTGTGAAATTAACAATTTTAGGTGCATTTGGCACACAGCCTCCACCTATGGTAAAATAATTTCCTCTATATTCATTTATATAACTTAAATTGCCCGAACCTATATAGACCTGTGTTTCAGTATTACGATCCGCAGCCACTATAGTTTCTAATATACCTCTATTTTCACTAAATCTAAATCTTGCTGTAGGAGTAATAGTAATTACGAAAGGTTGTGCTGTGGCTCTTTCAGCAGTTTTAATACGCTGACTACGGCTAATACTTTGACCTATGGTCTTGCGGAGATCGAACTCCATTGTTTGAGCAGAGTTAATAATTGCCTGAATACTCATTATGCTAATCTCCTTGTAGGCTGACTACGACGACCTGTTTCTGTGACCTGATAGATAAACTGCGGATCACGAGCCACTAATGCTCTGAAACTGGCAGCATCTACAGCCTGAATATTGTAGGTTATATTAGTGCCTGCACCGCCTAAATTCATTGTGTCAGCATTGTTCATAATACTGCCAGTGCTGGCAGGTATGAATAGTTCGGGACCGTTTTCACCTACCATATAACCTCGACCTCTACTCACAGGACCACCACCTGCTCTGCGTCCGAATATGTCTGCTGCTGTGGCACTGAAAGGACTATCACCTGCGGTAATACCTATACCACTGGGGTCAATAGTCATACCACCTGTGATAATTCTAAACACACTGCCTAATATACTGCGGGCTTGAGCACGAGCGAATTCAGCGATTAGACTATTGGCTAATTCTTTGAAACTGAATTTGCCCGTTTGAACTAATCTTACGAAACTATCTTCGAATCCTCTTGTGAATATATCCACATAACTGCGTGCTTGATCATTGGCCTTGCGAGCATTTTCAGCATAGACATTCCAGGCTCGTTCCCATCCTGCTGCGAAATCTTCTTGTTCTGCTATGGTTCTGTCTCGTCTTTCTTCCGCAGCAGCCTTTTCTATTTCGGCTGTGGAATTTATAGAATCTATAGCACGCTGTCTATCGGCAGGATCCATCATTAGAGCATTAATTTGTCTTAATTTTTGTATGCGACTGGTTTCTATCTGATTTATTTCTAATGCTAATTTGCGATCTTCTTCTCTATTATTACGCATAAAATATTCTATGTCAGATCTTTCTCGAGCAATCTGAACAGATTCAGCATAACTGCGTGCTAATTCATAGGCTTGACTGGTTTGTCTTTGTAGTTCATCTGTGCCTCGAGCAATTTCATCAGCATATTGTTGTGCTAATTCTTGTTGATCCTTGACCTGTCGAACTAAAAGGTCTGTGTTTATCTTCTTAATCTGTTCAGCAGCCGAAGCATTTATTTTAACTCTTTCTAATGCAGCCTTACCTTCTATTTCCTTTGTTCTTTCTGCTATTTCAGTAGCAATTTGAGCAGCACTTAATTTGTCATTGCTACGAATCTCTGCTGACATTTTAGCAATTTCAGCCTGTGTATCGCTATTAATTTTAGCAAGATCACGAGCCTTTGTGGCTTCAACCTTTTGTATAGCATCAGCACTCTGTAGAGCAAGATTAAGAGTATTTTCAGCAGCAGTCTGACTGGCTATCTTTTCTGCTTCTATTCTACTGGCAGCAATTCTTTTAACACTTTCTCTGCGTGCCTTTTCTTCTTCACTTATGGCTTCTATAACGGTTCGACCCGCTGGACCCGTAGGTTGAGCAGGAGTAGGGAAATCTAAAGCAGCAGCAGCCTGTTCAGCACTACGGGCTAATTCATCATTACGCTTGCTTAATTCTTCTATAGCAATACCAGTTGCCGCTGCTGCTCCTCCTGCTGCGGCTAATTTTGCTATCATACCTAAAGGCCCTTTGCCTATTAGATTACTCAATCCTGCTGTTATACCTAAAAGACCATTGATGGTATAAATGCTTTTTGCTATACTGGCCCCGAAGGCTAAACCTAATGTGATACCTACAATTTTTATAGCGAGAGCAGCATTGTCCGCACCTAATTTTTGATCACCTAATGCTTTTAATATAGGATTCAGTGCTTCTAATGCTGCTGTTTGTAGATTCTTATAGGCCTTTTCCATATTACCTATAAGTTCAGCACTATTCTTTGCCGATTGTTCCAGTTTAGTAAAATCACCGGTGCGTAGTGCTTCGGCAAAGGCAGCGGGATCTATACTGCGAAATGCTCTACTCAATAAGGTAGTGGCTAAACGAGTTCTTTCAGATCCTGCTTCCATTGCAGCAAGACCTTGAACGGTTTTATCTAATAGATCCGCTTCTGATAAATTACGCAGGTCATCTAAACTGACACCTACTTTCTTAAAGGCCTCTTGTAGTTTTAGACTACCATCAGCAGCAGCCTCGATTGTGTTAAAGAAAGATGTGATTACTCTTTCAGCATTTTCAGCCTTACCTCCTGCTTCTTGTAGAGCATTACT
>Ga0172373_10008314_pt1 | contig 13201 bp, 12 predicted proteins | sample Lak10m_2_FD_114546 | JGI IMG/M metagenome (GOLD analysis project Ga0172373, IMG submission 114546) | Freshwater microbial communities from Kabuno Bay, South-Kivu, Congo - kab_092012_10m | ecosystem: Environmental > Aquatic > Freshwater > Lake | place: Democratic Republic of the Congo... | reverse complement strand
CTTAACCATGCGCGGCGCCGGCCACCAAATGGCGCGGTAAAAGGCAATGACTGCGTAATTTCCAGGCAGAAACACAGGCTGGACAGGCACGTGTCGCACGGCTTTGGTGGCGGGGATCACACAGGAAGCCAGCCCATGCGCCGCATCACCACCGAACCCCTCACCGCCGAAGCCTTCGCCCCCTTTGGCGAGGTGCTGGAAAGCCCCGCCGCGCCGGGCCGCGCCTACATAGACAAGATGCTGGAAAACCGCCGAGGCGGTGCGGCGCCCAGCCTTTCCTTCACGCGCGCCTTGCCGAAATCAGCGCCTTTTGCGTCCACCACCATGGAGCGGCATGAGTTTTCCTCGCAATCCTTCATCCCCATGGAAGCGGGGCGCTGGCTGGTGCTGGTGGCGCCGCATGGGGCGGATGGCAAGCCGGATATGGAAAAGGCGCGCGCCTTTCTGGCGCGGCCTGATCAGGGTGTCACCTATGGCGCCAATGTCTGGCACCACCCTTCCACGGTTTTCGATCGTGAAGCGCGCTTTGCCGTTTTCATGTGGAAGGATGGCACCAGCACCGATGATGAATTTGTTGAGGTGCAGCCTTTTGAGCTGCACCTCGGCTAAGGCTCAGCAGCTTTGCGGCTGCTGGCCGCGGGTTTTCCAGAGCGAGACGAAAATCCCGCCCGCGATGATGGCCGCCGTCACCCCCAGCGAAATCACGGGGTCCAACTTGCCGACCATCTGGTTCCAGAAAATCTTGCCGCCGATGAAGACCAGCACCAGCGCCAGCGCATATTTCAGGTAGTGGAAGCGATGCACCATGGCAGCGAGCGCGAAATACAGCGCGCGCAGCCCCAGGATCGCCATGATATTCGCGGTATAGACTATGAAGGTGTCGGTCGTGATGGCGAAGATCGCCGGCACGCTATCCACCGCGAAGATCAGATCGGCGATATTGATCACCACCAGCGCTAGGAAGAGCGGCGTCGCAAAAGCGAGCTTCTTGCCCGTGGCGGCATCCATTTGCCGGACGAAGAATTTCTGGCCATGCAGCTCATCCGTCACGCGCATGTGCTTGCGCATGAAGCGCACAACGGGGTTTTTGGAGGTATCCTGCTCCCCTTCCGGCACCACCAGCATTTTGATGCCGGTCGCGATCAGGAAGGCGCCAAAGATATAGAGAACCCAACTGTATTGTTGCACCAGCGCGGCGCCGAGAGCGATCATGATGCCGCGCAGCACGATGACGCCAATGATGCCCCAAACGAGCGCGCGATACTGATAGCGGCGCGGGATCGCGAAATAGCCAAAAATCAGGCTGATCACGAAGACATTGTCGATGGACAGCGCTTTTTCGATGAAGAAGCCGGTAAAATAGGCTACCCCGGCATGAACCCCGTCCGAGGTCGTGATCTCCCCGACCTCATAGGCCCACCAGATGCCGGCGCCATAAAGCAAGGCAAAGGCGATATAGAAGGCGGAAAGCCATAGGCTCTGCGCCACGCCCATTTCCTTGTCCTTGCGGTTCAGCACACCAAGGTCAAAGGCTAGCAAAAGCAAGACAACCAGCAAAAAGCCCTTCCACATCCAGAAGGGCTTGCCCATCCATTCGGCGGCCAGGAATTCCATCCCCAAACCTCATCTCCTATGGCGCGGACCAGCCACAGGGGGGCCGAGACCGCGCAGGGTTGCACGATCCGACATCGCGAAAGGCCGCCATAGGGGCGGCCCCCGCCAGAGCGGCCCAGATTGAGATGAGTGGGTGGAAACCAGTTTGGTTTTCAACCCCCATTGCGGCGGGCCCCGCGAGAAACCATTTGGGGATTTGCGCGGTGACCCCTTGGCGTTTAGGTTGCCGCCATGTCATAGGGTCCGAAGCACCGCCTCGGCGGGGCTTCCAACTGGGAATTGAGGCGTCGCAATGGGTTCCTTCAGCATCTGGCATTGGCTTGTGGTTCTGCTGGTCATTCTGCTGCTTTTCGGCAGCGGCAAGATCAGCGGGCTGATGGGCGATCTGGCCAAGGGCATCAAGTCCTTCAAGCAGAATATCAAGGAAGAACAACCGGATGCCTCCATGGAGGCGCAGGCCCAGGGGCAGACCCAGCCGGCCGGCAGCATCCAGGGCCCGGCCGCTGCTTCTTCCACGGCGCAGACGGCATCTGCCCAGACCACGCCGCCCCGTCCGGGCGCCTGACCGCCACACCCGCCCCCATTGAGGGGTGGGCGCAAATTTGCCGCCTGCCTCTGCCCATGGGGCAAAGGCAGGGGCCAATAAGACTGTTCAGGCTGCCGGGCCAAGTTTAGAACGCAAACGCCGCTTTCACCGCGTGGAGGGCCCGCGCCATGCTATCAACCTGGACTGTTGAGGATGGCCGCTGTCGCCTGCGCGAAGGCGCCATTTCCGACATTACCGCGGCCCTGCCAGAATCCGCGCGCGAAAGCGCGGCTGAGGTCGCCTCATCCGAAAATATGCACCGTGCCGTCTGGATTGACCTGCTGAACCCGACACCGGCGGAAGAACGCGCGGTGCAAAACGCGCTCTCGCTCGAAATTCCGACGCGGGAGGAAATGCAGGAAATCGAAAGCTCTTCGCGCCTTTATCGCGAAGATGAGGTGCTGTTCCTGACCGCCAATTTTCTCTATGGCATTGATTCGGGCGATTACGGTTCCACCCCCATCAGCTTTGTCCTGACCAATAGCACGCTGGTGACGGTGCGTTACGCGACGCCGCGCGCCTTCACGGTATTTGGCGCGCGCGCGCAACGCCACCCAAGTCTGCTCCAATCGCCTGATGCCGTCATGCTGCATTTGTTCGAACAGGTGGTGGATCGCCTGGCCGATATTCTGGAGAAAGTCGGCGCGGATATGGATAAGGCAAGCCAATCCACCTTCCGCACCTCTCAGGCTGATGTGAAAATGCATCGGCGTAATGACAAGCTGAAGGATGCGCTGCTCACCTTGGGCCAGGTTGGGGAAGTGACCACGCGGGCTTCCGAAACGCTGCTTGGCCTGTCACGCATCCTGACCTTTGTGGGGGCCGAGAAGGCAACCGCGATACGCAAGGAAAACCAGGCGTTCATCAAGACATTGGTGCGCGATGTGCGGTCCCTGGTGGAACATGCAAGCTTTCTCAATTCCAAGGCGCAATTCCTGCTGGATGCGGTACTGGGCGTCTTGAATGTCGAACAAACCAATATCATCAAGACCTTTACCGTGGCATCCGTGGCGCTCATGCCGCCCACGTTGATTGCCAGCATTTACGGCATGAATTTCGAATTCATCCCGGAACTGAGTCTCGCCTTCGGCTATCCGCTGGCGCTTGTGCTGATGATCATCTCGGCCATTCTGCCCATTGTCTATTTCCGCCGCAAGGGTTGGCTCTAAACTTCTAAGGAAATCCTGATGTCCCAAGCAACACGTATTCCCGCTTCTGTCGCCACCTGCCGTTGGGGCGGGTTTGATGCTGCCTTCCCTCCAGTCGCGAGCATTGCCTCGGGTGAGACAGTCATTCTGGAATGTGTCTCGGGCGGGCCGGAAGTGATGCCGGGGCCCGAAAAGGGCTTGCCACTGCATCCGGCGATTTCGGAAATCCATGCGAAGCTGCCGCGGCTTGGTGCGCATATCATCACGGGCCCGGTTGAAGTGCGTGGTGCCGAACCGGGTGATGCGCTGCGCGTGGATATCGAGAAAATCGAACTCGGCGCGGATTGGGGTTTTTGCGGTTTCCGCCCGTTGTTTGGCACACTGCCGGAAGATTTCCCCTATCGCCGCACGCTACATATTCCGGTGAACAAGCAGGCCATGACCTGCCGCCTGCCCTTCGGGCCGCAGGATGGCGGGCTTGATCTGCCATTGGCACCCTTTTTCGGCGTGATGGGTGTGGCGCCGCCGCCCGATTGGGGAATGGTGAATACCAAGGAACCGCGCGCCATTGGTGGCAATCTGGACAATAAGGAATTGACCGAAGGCACCACGCTGTTCCTGCCCATTTTCAACAAGGGTGCCTTGTTTTCCGCCGGTGATGGCCATGGCGTACAGGGCGATGGCGAGGTCTGCATCAATGCGCTTGAAATCTGCCTGACCGGGCATTTCAAGCTTTCCGTGGTAAAGGGCGGCGGTGCCAAGGACCCGGTGCTGAAATTCCCGCGCGCCGAGACCAAAACCCATTTCATCACCATGGGCATGAATGAGGATTTGGATCTGGCGATGAAGCAGGCCCTGCGTGAGATGATCGCCTTCATCTGTTCGCGCACCAATTTTTCGGATGCGGATGCCTATCAATTCTGCTCACTCGCGGTGGATTTCCGCGTCACGCAAACGGTGAATGGCGAAAAGGGCGTGCATGGCATGCTGAAAAAGGGGCTTTTGTTTTGAATGATCGGGCGGGCAATTATGCCCGCCCCTTTCCCGCAAGGTCAGAAATCACGCATGGCTTCCCACCGAACTGATCGCATTCCACCTTTTTTCATTCTGGCGCCTGTGGCCGGCATTGCTGCATGGCTGCTGATTGGCAAGGTCGGATTGGGGCTGGTTGCCATTCCGGTGCTGGCTGCGCTGCTTTGTAATGTGGTTGCGGCAGTTCACCACGCTGAAATTATAGCGCTGCGTGTGGGTGAGCCCTTTGGCGGCTTGATTCTGGCACTTTCCGTCACGGTCATTGAAGCGGGGCTCATTATCTCCCTGATGCTATCGGGGGATGAGAATCCAGCCCTGATGCGCGATACCTTGCTCGCGACCGTAATGCTGGTGCTGCATGGCATTGCCGGGCTGGCCATTCTTGTCGGTGGCATTGTGCATCGGGAAAATCAGTTTCGCGTGGCGGGGGCGAATGCCTTGCTCGCGGTATTGATGCCCATGGCGTTGCTGGTGCTGATCGTGCCCAACCACGTGGTCTCAGCGCCCGGCCCCTATTACAGCCTAAGCCAATTGGCCTTTGTTTCGCTGGTCTGCCTGGTGCTTTACGCAGCCTTTTTGTTCATCCAGACCAATCGGCACCGCGAATACTTCCTGCCCGAAGAAAGCGCAGAGGGTGAGGGTGATTCGCGCCCAAGCGGTCGCTTGGCGCTGCTGTCCTTTCTGCTGCTCTGCGTCGCGCTGCTGTCGGTGGTGATGCTCGCGAAATGTCTGGCCCCGGCGCTGGAGGATACGGTGGAAGCGCTGGGCGCGCCGGCAGCCATTGTGGGTGTGATTGTTGCCGCCATTGTGCTGATGCCGGAATCAGGTGCGGCGCTACGCTCAGCGGGGCATAACCGCATGCAATCGGCGATCAATCTGGCGCTTGGCAGCGGCGTTGCCTCAATCGGGCTGACAGTGCCGACAGTGGCGCTGGTCACCTGGTGGAATGGCATGCCGCTGGCGCTCGGGATTTCGGCCGGGCATTCGGTACTGCTGGCGCTGGGCTTTGCGGTTGCCATGCTGACCTATGGCACGGGGCGGACCAATATCCTCTCAGGCATTATCCATCTGGTCATGGCGGCGACTTTCGTGTTCACGATTTTTGCGCCGTAAGGCGGCGTGCCTATCGCAAGCGCCAGATTTCCACAGGGCCGCGCTCTTCTGGGATGGACGCGACCAATTCATATTGTTCATCCAGCGCGGCTTCAATCAATATCGCAGCGCGGCGGCGCACACTTGGCCACCAGCCGCGATCAATCACCAGCACGCGCGGATGGCTTTCCAGGATCCGCGTGATTTCAGCGTAAGAATCAATGCCCGTCACGCGATAGAAGGGCCCCGCGAGATGTGCGGGGAAGGCAAAGCGTGTGGGCACGGCGGCATCGGCCAGCACATAAATGACCGGATGATAATTCACGACCCAGATCGGATCATTCGGGTCTATTTCTGCACGCACGGCAGCGGCGGTACGGCGCACGGGGTCCGGCGCGCCAAGGCCAATGCCGCGATCAAGCCTTGGCAAGGCCGCCACGCGCCAGGCATCCAAGGCGACCACGCCGATCAGCACTTGAAAGCCGATTACCACCATGCCCGGACGAAGGTACCGCGCCATTTGTCGCGCGCCGAGCGCTGCCAATATTGAAAGCGGCAAAAGCCAGATCAGAAAATAATGCTGATAGAATTGCCCCGGCAGCACCACCGCGAAAGTTGCGGCCACAAACCAGATCATGCCGAATTGCCGAAGCCGCGCGAGTGGCCCTTGCCGATTGCGCGGCCTGATCAGCGCTGGCAGCGTCAGCAGAAAGGCCCAAAGCAGCAATAAGGCCGCCACCAGCGCGAAGCGGAAGGAATCAGCCGCACTCAGCCGCGCGCCCGCATAGCGGAGCGGGGCGAGGAAGGCGCCTTCCAGGAAGGGCTGAAACTCACCACGCAACGCATAGGCCAAGGCAAAGAGCAATGTCGGCAATGCGCAAAGCAGGGCATAGGCCGCCGCCATCGCAGCCAGGCGCGGCAGGTTGATCAACCGCAGGCGAAGCGCGGGCAGCACCAGGATCAGCCAGGCGAGCGCGCCTTCAAAAAACGTGACGGGCTTGAGCGTAAGGGCAAAGCCAATCAGCCCCCCCATCACCACCATGTCACGCCAGCGCGGTGCCTTGCTGCGTTCCAAGGCATCCACGGCGCCGCGCAGGCCAAGCGCCATGGCCCAGCCCACCAGCGGTGCGAAAAGAATCTCCGTATTGGTGGCAAGCCCGCCGAGCAATCCACTATGCGCAATATAGAAAACGCCAGCTGCAAGGCCGATGGCCGGCGACCCACCGGCATAGCGCACCGCATGGAACAGCGCCGAAGCCGTTGCCGCGACGCAAACCGCGCCAAGGGCGCGCAGCACCCAGATATCATCACCGAAAATCGCCATGAAGACAGCGAAGATCGCCGGCGCGCCAACCGGGTGCATGTCCCAGACCGCGACAATGGGCCAATGCCCATCGAGCCATTCCCGCGCCTGGAGCATGTAAAGCCCCTCATCCGTGTCAATCACGGCGGCGACGAAGGAAAAGCTCCGCAACAAAAGCGCGAGCACCAAAAACAATAGCGGCACCAGCGCCGGGTGGCGCCAGCGCCGATCAATGAAGCTTGCCTGGATCATGCGCGGGCCTACAGCGCTGGGCGCAGATCCTTCCAGGGTGCGGCGCGTTCATAAGCGGCAGCGGCGCGGTAGATCGCAGCCTCCCCAAAGCTTGGGCCGACCAATTGCAAGGATAGCGGCAGGCCCTCAAGCTTCGAGATACCGCACATCATCGTCAGCGCCGGATGGCCCGTGACATTGAAGGGCGTGCGCGCCTGGCGAGGATACGTCAGTTCCACTGCTTCAGGGTCATCAATCTTGCAGGCGACATCCATGGAAGATGCGGTCAGCAGCAGATCAACCTCGGCGAAGGCGGCTTCAACGGCGGCCACCAATTCGCGGCGGCGGCGCTGCGCCTGCACATAATCCTCGGCGCGCATGAAAAGCCCGGGCAGCAGGCGGCGCAGCGTGAGGTTCGCGTAATCGCCCGGCCTTTCGCGCAGCCATTTGCCGTGAATGGCGGCGGCTTCCGCCATCAGAATGGCGCGATTGACGCCGGCGAATTCATTGAGTGAGGGCAGGGTGATGGTTTTGATCTTCGCCCCTTCCTTGCCCATCAGCTTCGCCGCCGCATCCAGCGCAGCCGCCATTTCGGCGGAAGCCGGCTGATCATTCTCATGGAAATGCCGCACATAGCCGATGGTGAGGCCGCGGAGCCCCTTCTTCATCTGGCGCGCATAGTTTTCGGGCTTATGCGCCGCACTGCCGGGATCAAGCGCATCATGCCCGGCCATCATGCCAAGCAGCAGCGCATTATCGGCGACCGTGCGCGTCATGGGTCCGACATGATCAAGGGTAAAGGCGAGCGGGAACACACCGCGCCGCGACACCAGGCCATAAGTCGCCTTCATGCCGACAATGCCGCAATGGCTGGCGGGGTGGCGCACGGAACCGCCCGTATCCGTGCCAAGCGCCGCGGGCAGGATATTGGCGCCAACAGCAGCGCCGGAACCGGAAGAAGACCCACCCGGATGATGCCCGGTATTCCAAGGGTTGCGCGCCGGCGGGAAGGGCAGGTCAAAGGCCGGGCCGCCAATGGCGAATTCATGGGTTGCGAGCTTGGCCGGAAAAATCGCCCCCGCCGCGCGCAGCCTGGCGACCACCGCCGCATCGGCGCTTTTCTGATTATCCAGCAGAATGCGCGAATGGCAGGTGGTGGGGTGCCCTGCGATATCAATAATGTCCTTGAGCCCGACCGGCAGGCCATCCAACGCGGAACGCGGCCCGCTTCGTGCCATGCGCCGCCCGGCCTTCACGGCCTGCGCGCGGGCCTCATCCCACAATGGGCGCACAATGGCATTGACCTTGCCGCCCACGTCTTCCGCGCGCGCCTGCAGCGCATCAAGGTATTCCACCTGGGAAAACCGTCGCCGCGCAATGCCGGCTGAGGCTTCGGTCAGCGACAACTCATGCAGGGCCTTCATGCGCGTGACCCCTTGGCGGAGATGGGCGCGGCATAGGCCGGCATGGGTTCAGCGGTTTCATTGGCAGGCCGCGTGAAGGCCCCGGCCATGCGGCGGGCCGAGGCAATGGCCTCAGCCACTTCCTTTGGGTGGGTCTTGAGCCCGGTGGTAATGCCCGCCGCGCGGGCCAGGATTTCTTCTTCGGTCATTTGGCTGGAAGCCCCCCATGCTGAGGATGGTAGCCTGCCGCAAATGTGGGGATTTTGGAACCCTTTGGGGCGCTTGGGGCGGGGCCCGATTATTGCGCCAATTGCGAGCAGGCACCCTTTGTGGAATGACTCCGCTTAACAAATACGGTTAAAGGGTAATAAATGAAAACAGTTGTTATCACTGGGGTCACGGGACAGGACGGAGCCTATCTGACCGAGCAAATGCTCGGGCTGGGGTACAATGTCTTTGGGACTTTCCGGCGCACAAGTTCGGTCAATTTTTGGCGCCTCAAGGAATTGGGGGTTGCTGACCACCCCAATCTGAAGCTTGTTGAATTTGACTTGACTGATACGAGTTCTTGCCAGAGCCTGCTTGAGCGAGATGCACCGGAGAGTGTGTTCAACCTTGCGGCGCAAAGCTTCGTGGGCGTTTCATTTGACCAGCCGATTGCCACAGCCATGATGAGCGGTGTTGGTCCTTTGCATCTTCTTGAGGCCATTCGCGCCGTCAACCCGAAGATCAAATTCTATCAGGCATCAACTTCGGAGCTTTATGGAAAGGTTCAGGCCATTCCCCAAAGCGAATTGACGCCCTTTTACCCGAGAAGCCCCTACGCGGTAGCCAAGCTTTTTGCCCATTGGACGACAGTAAATTATCGGGAGAGCTACGGGCTATTCGCTTCATCCGGCATACTTTTCAATCATGAAAGCCCGCTGCGCGGCCAGGAATTCGTCACGCGCAAGATAACCAATACCGTCGCACGCATCGCCCTTGGCAAGGAGGATTGCCTGCACCTCGGCAATCTGGATGCCCAACGTGATTGGGGCTTTGCCAAGGAATATACCGAAGGCATGCGGCTGATGCTGGAGCATTCAGAGCCGGATACCTTTGTGCTTGCCACGGGGCGCACTTATCCCGTGCGTCGCTTCGTTGAGTTTGCCTTTGGTGCGGCCGGCATCACCATTGTTTGGCGTGGTAGCGGCATTGATGAAGTGGGTGTGGATGTTGCGACCGGCGCCACACGTGTGCGGATCAATCCAGCCTTCTTCCGCCCGGCTGAGGTGGACCTATTGATCGGCGACGCATCGAAGGCAAAGCAAATTCTTGGGTGGGAGGCTCGGATGGGGATTGAAGAACTCGCCCGCATAATGGTTGAAGCTGACTTAAGGCGGAACCGTGATGGCTTCTCCTTCTGAAGTCGTTTTGCTGACGGGGGCGGATGGGTTCACAGGCATGCACCTGGCCGCGCGATTGCGGGCAGAGGGGATGCGGGTTGTTGGCCTGACGCGCGCCGCACCTGGCGCTGAGGAGGTGCAGGCGGAGCTTTCGGATGGTGACGCAGTTGCGGCGGCAGTGGCGAAGGTGGCACCGGATATTGTCATTCATTTGGCGGGGATCACCACGGCGCTGCATCCGAACGTGCCCGAGATTTATTCGGTGAATTCTGTGGGTACCGCAAATCTGCTTGCTGCGCTCGCCGCCGGCCCGAAGGCCCCGCGACGGGTCATTATTGCTTCAAGTGCGACAGTATATGCGCCACCATCCGGTGATGCCCCGATCACGGAAGATCACCCACGTCAGCCCGCGCATCATTACGGCGCTTCAAAATTGGCGGCTGAGGAAATTGCGCGATTATATTCCAATAAATTACCGATCATTGTGACGCGCCCGTTCAACTATACAGGCGTAGGACAGACCGGCGACTTCATCGTACGGAAAATAGTACGCCATTTTCAGGAAGGCGCGCGGGAAATACGCTTGGGCGAATTGCGGCTTGACCGGGATTTTTCGGATGTGGAGGATGTGGTTGAGGCTTATGTCCGGTTGACCAGAGTTTCCACTGACTACACAGTTGTCAATCTATGTTCTGGCATTGCGGTTCATCTTGCCGATATCGTTCCGATGCTTGTTGAGATTACCGGCCAGCCGATGACGGTGATCCGGGACGAGCGGTTTGTCCGCGGCGGTGAACCGCGCGTCATTCGCGGATCAACGGAGCGCCTGCATGGCCTGATTGGCGCGTTTCCGCGGAAGCCTTTTAGGCTGACGCTAGAGGAGATGGTGCGGGCTTGAGGCGGGCATTATGCGTATGCAGCCGCCATCTGCCCGCCCATCATTATTGAGGGGATGAAAATCTTGCACTTTAAGCCCTGACGTAGCGCCCCCCCACTCCACGAAAGCTTTCTGAGAAACCTGACATCTAATACATCGCTTTGGGTCTTTGCTGCCGTGATCGGGCAGGCAGTGTGAATGCATTGTATTGTTAACGTCGTACTATTTTTTGGACGAAAAGTGTAGTCTATGGCAGTTGCAGGTTAGACGACCTCCAACTATACATACGCAGACGTCACCGACAGGGGTTGGTGAGCGTGTGTTGGGAGCGTTCATGGAAATGCCATTTAATTTGTCATCCATCCAGAACATCTTCAAGCAAGACCGCGAAGACTATCGTGCCAGGGGCGACCGTCTTCGTGATACCAGATACTGGGCTGAGGCAGCCGAAGCTTACGGGCAGCATTTGGCGCAGCACCCCAATGATTTTGCCATTTGGGTGCAGCGCGGCAATTGCTTGAAGGATGCTGGTGATTACACCGGCGCCCTGATGGCTTACAGTCAGGCGATCCGCTTGGAGCCTGAGAACGCAGACGTATATTTACAGATGGGTCATCTGGCCAAGCTGAGCGGCGCCATCGAGGATGCGCGGAATTACTATCTGCATTCTTTCTCTTTGGACCCCGAAAACGACACGGCGAAGCAGGAGCTTGAGGGCCTGCCACCGCAGGGCGCCGTTGCGCAGAATGCTGTAGGCCAAGCGCTGATAGACGGATCAGGCACCCCCACCAATTTGCGTATCGAATCTTCAGCGTTTGACGAATCTTCGGCAGCGATCTCCGCCCGGCTCAATAAATTCAAGGCCGCCTTCGCCAAGCTCAACCTCTGAAACGAAATTCAGGAGCAAGATTATGCGTATTGTTGTTGATCTGCAAAGTTGCCAGTCAGGAAGCAGGTTCGGCGGTATTGGGCGCTATTCCATGTCTCTGCTCAAGGCCATGATCACACATCATCCGGAGCATGAATATCTTGTGTTGCTGAACGAACTTTTTCCGGAGCCGAGCAATGAGGTTCGCGCGGAGCTGCGCAATTACCTGCCCCCGGATCATATTCTTGCATTCCCGTCCCCGGCTGGGTCCGCATCAAGCAGGAACCGGCTGGAGCTGACGAAAAGCGCCGAGATCATTCGGGAATCCTTCATTGCGAATCTGTCGCCGGACATTGTTCATGTTTCAAGCGTTATTGAAGGTGTTCATGATGACATCGTGACTTCCATCGGGCGGATTGAAAGCGGGCCGCCAACGGCTGCGACATTCTACGACCTGATCCCCATGGTGCAACGAGAGTTGTATCTCACGGACCCAGCCGTGCGGTCACACTACTTCAATAAAATCCGCAATCTTGCGCGCGCAGATGGCCTGCTGGCCATTTCACAATTCGTCGCTGATGAAGGAAGGCGCCTTCTACCCGATTTCAAGGGCAATTTTGCAAATATCCGTGGCGGGGTTGATCCGCATTTCAGAAAGACAAATACACCGCAGAAACTACTCCCGCTTCGTCGGAAATATGGTCTTACCAAGAAGTTCATTCTCTACACCGCAAGCTTCGACCAGCGCAAAAACCAGCGCGGCCTGATCGAAGCCTTCGCACTGATCCCGGCGGATCGGCGGCAAAACCACCAACTTGCCTTTGCCGGCGGCGGGTGGAGTGAAATTTATGCCAACTACACCGCGATTGCGACAGGTTTGGGGCTTAGTGAGGATGATGTGGTGTTCCTTGGCCGGGTTACGGATGATGAACTTGTTACCTTGTATAATGGTTGTGACCTGTTTGCATTCCCAAGCAAGCTGGAGGGGCTGGGCCTTCCCGTGCTTGAAGCAATGGTCTGTGGCGCCCCGGTGGTAGGTTCAGGCACGTCAAGCCTGATTGAGGTTTTGGGGTCAGAGGCGCTGATGTTCGACCCTGAAGACACTTTGGGAATGGCCAGAAAGATCGAATCTGGTCTGTTCGATCGGGAATTCAGGCGGGCTGCAATTGCGCATGGTGCGGAGCATGCCAAGCAATTTACCTGGAAGAATTCCGCAGCGATCGCGATGGACGCGCTGACTGACATCAACAAGAATTTCACTCGGCGTGTTTCAATAACGCCGACAAGTGATGCATTACTGAATGGCGCCAGAGGAGAGGAGCTGGTTGCGGGCGATTTGATGGAGACTTCGATCGCCGCAATCAAATCCGATCTGAGTAGGGAAAGGCCGTGGGAAACAGAAGCGTATCGGGTGGGCTGGATCACTTCCTGGGCAACGCGCTGCGGCATCGCCACATATTCACAGCAGCTTATTCGCCATTCATCATTCAAGCCTGTCATCCTGGCATCCTATGTCGATGAAGAGATGGATCAGCATGAGGGCGAAGGTTTCGACGTTATAAGATGCTGGGAACAGGGAAAAACAGACTTTCTGTTTGAATTGGCGGCCACAATAGAGCAGCAAGAACTGAATGCGGTGATGATACAGTTCAACTATGGTTT
>Ga0172373_10008311_pt1 | contig 13203 bp, 14 predicted proteins | sample Lak10m_2_FD_114546 | JGI IMG/M metagenome (GOLD analysis project Ga0172373, IMG submission 114546) | Freshwater microbial communities from Kabuno Bay, South-Kivu, Congo - kab_092012_10m | ecosystem: Environmental > Aquatic > Freshwater > Lake | place: Democratic Republic of the Congo... | reverse complement strand
GCCTCGTCGATCTGCCGTAGACTGTGGTCGCTCAGTTGCATCGAGGGGGAGGGAAGCTCAGCGTTGGAGGCTCATTGTGCACTCGTCATCGAAAATGAGCGATAGGGGGGTGATCGTTTACGGTGAGCCGGGTACGAATGGTATGCAAATAATCGGTATAGGCTTTTTCGACACCGCCCGAGGCTATGCTAAACCTGCGTGCATCCTCCAGGGCAGGGATTGCCGTATCCTGTCGGGCATTGTTCAGACTGGCGTCGATGGCTTGCTTAAAATTTATGTCATCATCGCTGCGCTTGGCCCTAAGTTCCTCAAGCAGATTCTCCAGGTTATTGGTCAGGTTCTCCCAGTACTCATCGAATAGAGGATCAAACACTCTTAATTCATCACTCGATCCTTGGGTTTTTGTCACTGCGCCTCTTGCAACCGATATTTCTTTTCGGCAACTATTTTTCAGTTCCCCAAAAATTTGCTGGATGGCCTCCATGTATTTCTGATCCAAAGCCACCATGTGATTGGCAAGGTAATCGAGAACTTTTCGCAAAACCCGTTCCTGGGCTTCCTCGGCATCGGCACAATTGGCGATGATTGTTTCAGCCGTTTGTATGTGCTTTTTCTGGATGGTATTCCAGAGATCCATGCAATTTTTGGTGTTGCTATCGTCTTGATATCTATTGAGCACCATGAACGACCATTGCTCGAGAGGAATCTCGGGAAGAGACTCGCATGCGGTATCATATAACTGAACATCCACGTCGGCCCAATGGTCCCCAGTGGGTTTTGGCATTCGTATGAACACAATCGCATCCACCTCTTCGCTGAGGGACCTGATCAGTCTCGACTCATCGCCTATACCGGTATCACCGAGGCCCGGCATATCAATCAAGGCTATGTTTTCCGTCTGTATATTCGGGAATTCGCAGTATATCCTGACTTCTCGCACAGCCATATAATTATTGTAGACCAAATCAGGATCGTTCAAACTATGCTGTGCGACATATTCAGGAATCTGTTCGCGAGTTATTCTCAGAGTGGTGGCATGGCGCAGCAGGTCCCTATACTCCCTACAGTGCAAATGATATTTGAGCAAATGCTCAAATTGCGCGCCACGGGTTGCACCTGTTGGTGAGTTATCCAGTTTCTGCGCGAGGAACTGATCAATGGTTGTCGGCGCTGGACCTAGAGTCAGCTTGTTGTAGTAGGGGGCAATGACCTCCTCAAGGAAACTCTGTTCAGTATGAAAAATGACTTCAGCATGCGTTTCTATTCCGGCGCGGTGAAAGATATGGCTCTTGACACCCGTGCAATGCTGACGATTGCCATCCGGGATAACATCGGAGGACAGGCCCGTCAAGCTCTGCAAGAAGCGACTTTTTCCCTGCCTGGCACGGCCAATAACCGCGATATTTAACGTCTTCCGCGAAAAACGCGCCTTGATTTTATCGAATTTATTCTGAACCTGGTTTATTTGCTGGTGGATATGGCTGAAGTTCAATGCCCCTATGTTGGTGTCTTCACTCTCAGGATTCAGCATGAGTTCTGCTTTACTCTTGTCCAGATCCAGAAAAGCCTGTGATAGTCTTGTCAACTGGGTCATCATTGTTGTTATCTGATCCGACCTTGGATGACGTTGCAGAAGTATTTCTCCAATCTGTTCTTTTATCGAGGTCATTTTTTTACCGTTGTGCGTTTGAAGTAACTTGTATGCTGAGGGTTGTACTGGGCGAACTCATTCCGGCCAATACCCCGCATCCATGATCCCCTCCACCGGATAGGGGCACTCGGCGGGAAACTGGCTCTTGCTCAGCCCGGTTTCCTGGGCGGCGAGCAGGATGGCCTTGCGATAGGCGGCGCTGACGTATTCGGCGAGGCGGGGGCGCAGGCTGGGGTTTTGGTCGAGGAGTTCGGCCAGGTCCAGGCGCTGCACTTCAATGCTCAGGCGCCCGCTATTCCCGCGCCGCTCGGGATGATGTTGCCACTTGAGCAGGTGCGCCAGTAGTACGGCCAGGCGGTGGCTGAGTTCGCGGCGTTCGCGGGCGCCCATGTGTTCCAGTTCCTCGGCAAGGTGTTCCAAGTCGATGTCGTGCAGGCGTCCGGCGCGCAGGTATCCGGCCTGTTCCTGGGTCCAGGCGTGAAAGTCGCTGTCATGGAGGGCGTTCATGGGGTCTCCGGTTGCGGGCGCGCATCAGGCAGGCCCGGGGTGCCGCGTGGCCTCCGCAGCGACCAGAAAGGTCTCCCGCGCCATACGGCCTACGGTGTGGGTGGCGGTGGCATCGAAGGTCGCGCCGATGACGCCGCCGGCGAGGGGAATCGTCTTGCCGAGGTTGATGGCGCCGGTTTGGCCGAACTTGGTCAGCAGCCGGAAGCCGACTTTCTGGTTGATCGCGGTCAGGGTCTTGCCGGACAGGCCCTGGATCATCTGTCGCGTCAGGCGCGTTCCGACCACTACGCCGACGTCCTTCAGCACGTCCTTGGCCGAGTTGCCGGCCAGGCAGACATAGACCAGTGACTTGACCCGATCGTCGCCGACGTCGTGGCCGCCCAGGCAGGCGATGGCGGCGATCATCCGGACCTGCACGACCATGACCGTGGCGATGTTCGCCGGCAGCAGCACCGGCATGGACAGCACCCCGCCCAGGCCGGCGAGAAAGCCGGACGTGCCCGCCTTGGCGACCTGCCAGCGAATCAGGGCGTTGGCCTGATCGCGCGGCGTCCCGGCGCTCCGCTGGTAGGTTTCCGCCATGCGGCGGGCGGAGTCGAACCCGGGCAGGCCGTTGATGGATTTCTCGTAGGCGTAATCCAGCGCCTTCATCAGGGTGGTTTGCTGATCCTGGCTCATGGCTGGGGGCTCTTCGGAGCGGGTCGTGCTCATCAGGCGGCCATCTCCAGGGGGCGCCGGTGATCGATAGTGTTCCGGTACAGATCGATCATCGGAAAACACAGGTCATAATCGCCCCAGATCAATTCTCCCTGTTCGATGCGGAATGAGGCGAAGCGCACCGGATCCAGCCATTTTCGGATAGCGGGATGCACGGAGCGGGACAGGAAGGGCAAGAAGTCCACGATCTGTTCCCGGCCGTCGTCGAAGACTAGATGCAGACGATAATCTTCCACTGGGCGGGCCGTCGAGATTTGGATGATGGGCGTTGTCGTCATTTCAGCCTCCGGGTGATGCGCTCGGGCGCTTGCCATGGCGCGGCCTGAAAGCCGGATCGTTCCCCTTACCCCAGCCGCTCACGGAGGGCAAGGGCTGCAAGGACTCGCCGCGCGAGACGGTCATGCGCCTACCGGGCGTTGCGTGAAGATAACGCAATGTCATGGTTTCCCCAGGCAATACTCCCCCTGCGGCAGCCAGCCCGGCGGGCAGGTCCGGTCGAGCCGGGGGATGGCGAGGCGGGCGGTCCGGCCGGCGACGCAGTAGGCGCTCTGGGGCAGGTAGCCGGGCGGACACTGGGCGCGCTTGGGAATGACGAAGGGCGCATCGCTGCCGGGCAGGCAGTAGCGGCCCTGGGGCAGGTAGCGGGCCGGGCAGGCGCCGATGCGTTCGATCGGCTGCGGCGCGGGCAGGGCGGACGGCTCCGCGAGCGCGGCGCGGGTCAGCGTGGCGATGGCAAGCGCCATCCAATAGGGGGCGGGGTGGCCGCGCATCCGGGGTCTTCCCTTGCAAGTTTGTGGAGTCTGTCCGCTTGGCCCTCGCCGCATCGTTGTCGTGACGGGGCTTGCCTGGCAGCGATGCCCTATTCTGCGCCGCCCCGGAATGCCCTGTCAAAGTGGTCCGTTGCCGCACCTTATCTCTATATGAAGCGCTGAAAAACCGTGCCCATGCTGGACGCCATGCTTACGCCTACACCTACCCGGCCAGAGGGCTTCCAGGGATGGATGAGCCGGTAAAGGTCCATTGGAAACCCCCTCACCCCAGCCCTCTCCCGGTGGGAGAGGGAGTTGACGCCATTCTCATTTTGGCTGAAAGCGTTGCCGTCGCTGGGTTTTGCCGAGGTATGGTCCCTGTTGCAGATACCGGAATAAGCCAGTCCTGGGCGGAGCCGAAGGGCCCCTTCGAGTCCCGGCGAGCAGGGCGTTCCGGCGCGGCGCCTGATTTTGCCGGAACGCTCGCCCTTCGCGCCCATCGACTGCCCCTCAGGGCACGGCCCGGGCGTATTTATTTCGGCAACGGGACACGCCATCGCACCGGCTTCGTCCGCCACATGGCTGGAGTTGACGACCTCGCCCCGTTATGGCGCCTGGCCGGGGCGGATGATGCCCTGGGCACGGACCTAGTCCCGGGGCCTCAATTCTGGAACAATGACCCCCGGCCGGAATGACGGGCGAATTCTCGCCGTGGGCCGGCCCGCCGTCAGAAATAATCAGAACATGAATCAGAGGAGGAGAACCCCATGAGTGAAGATACCGAAATCACGGTCGAGACCCCGGCCCCCGTCGAGGACACCCCGGAAACCGCGGAGGCCACCGAGAATACCGAGACTCCGGCGGCAGATGAGCCCCAGACCGAAGTCAGCGCATCCGCCGAGGCGGTGGCGGCGTCCTTGCGCGAACAGATCGGCGGAGACGAGGCTATCCAGAACGCGGTGGAGGTCCTGACCGACAAACTGCTGAGCGATCCTCGCATCAACTATTTTCTGTTCGGCGTGAGCCGGACGGATCAGGGCGACAAGCACAAGTCCTTCCTGACCGTGGCCCTGAAGGGCGCGGAAGACGAGGAAATCCATGATTTACGGAAGAGCTTCGATCATTTCTTCGACCGCGGCTTCCAGGATCGTCATTTCGATGTCATTTTCGATCACTTGCGTGACACGCTGAAGCAGATGGCGATTGCCGACGATCTGTCCGAGGCGGTGCTCCAGGCCTCCAACACCCTCAGGAAATCACTCTTCCAACGTTGATCCAGGACGCGGATGGGCCACGGATGGCCTTCCGCCCGGGCTCGTTATTCACAGCGCCTGATGCCGCCTTCCTTCATTGCGGGGTGCCGGGTTCGGTGGATGCGCCGCGCTTATCCACCCTACGACGCTCATCCACCGGGCTTGCATCTCCACCCACGAGAGGCCCGCCAGGTTCATTTTGGCTGAAAGCGCCGCCCGCCATTCCAGGGTTTTGGTGCGGAATCAACCTGATTTCCTCGGTTGCGGATGTCGTGGAGCGAGCTTGCTCGCGATGGCGACCGTTGTATCGCGAGCAAGCTCGCTCCTACATGAGGGGCGCGGCCCCTCCAATGGATGAACGGGTCCAGCGCATCAATGAGAATTTGTTGACGCGAGGCAAGTCAGGCAGTGGCGCGGCCAGGGACTAGGCCGAGAACACCGGCCCGTTGCCGATGCTGGCATTCCCGTTGGCTGAGCGGCGTCTATGCCGGGATGTTTCCCGTTGGCTGAGCGGAGTCGAAGCCAACGGGAACCCCGAACGTCCCATACCGCATGGCAATGCCCGCGCTGGCGGATTTCACCCATCACTTCAAACCCAGTCGTCGGGCCAGCCGATGCAGATTGCCCCGGTCCACGCCCAGACGGCGGGCGGCTTCCGCCCAATTGCCTGCCGTCCGGCGCAGGGTGGCTTCGATCAGGCGGCGCTGAAAGTCGTCGACCGCCCGCGCCAGAGGGACGGCCACCGGCTCCGGTTCAACCGCGGGTGTCGCGCTTGCTCCCGCGCCCAGCCCGTCCAGATGACTGGGCGCGATCGCCACGAGCCCGGACTGTTGATCGGCGGCGCGCAGCGCGGCGCGCAGCATGACATGTTCGAGTTCCCTGACGTTGCCGGGCCAGGGGTAGTCCTGTAGCAACTGGAGCGCGGCGGGCGTCAGCGAGAGGCGCTCCAGACCCAGGCGCATCCGGGCCTGTTCGAGGAAGTGCCCGGCGAGCACGGGAATGTCACCCTCGCGCTCGCGCAAGGGCGGGACCTGCAAGGGGTAGACGCTGAGTCGATGGTAGAGATCGGCCCGGAACCGTCCTTCTCGGACCTCGACCGGCAACAGCCGGTTGGTGGCGGCGATGATGCGGACATCGACGTGATGAAAGCGGTCGGAACCGATGCGCTGGATTTCGCCGAACTGCACCGCCCGTAACAACTTGGCCTGGATGGCCAGGGGCAATTCGCCCACCTCGTCCAGTAGCAGCGTGCCACGGTCCGCCAACTCGAACTTGCCGGCACGGTCCTGGCCCGCGCCGGTAAAGGCGCCCCGCACATGACCGAACAACTCGCTTTCCGCCAGCGCTTCCGGCAGGGCCGCGCAATTCACATAGACCAGCGGCTGGTCCGCGCGAGGGGAGCGCGAGTGGATGACGCGCGTCAGCACCTCTTTGCCTACGCCGGTCTCTCCCATCAGCAGGACGGTGAGGTCGGACCGCGCCACGAGTTCGATCTCCCGGTTCAGGGCCTGCATCGAGGCGCTATCGCCCAGGATCGGATGACTGCGTTCCAGCGCCTCGCTGACCAGTTCGGCGGCCACCTGCCCGCGATGCTCTGCCAGAGTTTCCAGGGTGTTGATGTAAGTCTCATAGCGCAGGGCGACCGTCGCGATGGCGGCAAACACCTGGAGGACGGAATCATCGACGCCATCGAACATGCCGGACTGCCAGGCGTCGGCGGTCAACACACCGAACAGCGTGCTTTCGTTCCACAGCGCGCAGCCCATACAGGCATGCACGGGCAGCCGGGCGCTGTCATCCCCCAGCGCCAGCCCATCATAGGGGTCGGGCCGCGGGTCGTTGGCGGCAAAGCGCACGGGTTGCCGGGACTCAATGATGCGGGTCAGGCGGGGATGCTCCTCCGGACGGAAGTTGCGTCCCATGACCTGCGGCGACAGCCCGCGCGTGGCCACGGGGACCAGGGCGCCATCCTGATAGCGCAGCAGGGCGCAGGCGTGATTACCCGTCGCTGTGGAAAACAGGTCCAGAAAGCGGTTGTGGCGGGCCTTCATCGACTGGTTCGCTGTCAGATTGAGCACGGCGGCGCGAATCAGTTCTTCCAGTTCCGTGCGCGAGCCGTCCTGCCGCGCGTCCTGTGGGGTTGTCATATTGATTGCTCTTTGTCATTTCGACAGCACCGCCGAGTTCGCGGCGGTTCATCCCGCTCTGGCAAGCTTTTCCCGACATCAGATGTCTCATTCGGTCCGGCCCTTCACCCGCGGCGAGTCATTATGACAGCATCACCGCGTCCTGACGCCCGCCCATCTTGGCCAGGGAGCCGCCCTCTACCCCGGAACAATCCTTCATCTTATTGATGTATATGACATTACCCGCCCGAGGCTGGCCCCGGCAAAGCAGTGGCATGTGCGTTGCTTAGGCAGCATCAGCGGGATGCTCCCGCCCGACCGGGAACGGCGGGCCGGATGCGTTCGCCGTGCAACCCCCAATACCAACCTAACCCATCGGAGCCAATCATGACTGATGCCACCACAGCCACGCAGAATGCCACCCTCTACGAACAACTGGGCGGTGAGCCGGCGGTGAACGCGGCGGTCGATATCTTTTACCGTAAAGTCATCGCGGATCCCCGTATCAATACCTTCTTTTTCGGTGTGGACATGGCCCAGCAGGCCGCCAAGCAGAAAGCCTTCCTGACCATGGCCTTCGGCGGCCCGCACCATTACACCGGTTTGGATATGCGCAAGGGACATGCCCGGTTGGTCCAGATGGGCCTGAACGATCGGCACTTCGACGCCGTGCTGGAGCACCTGGGCAATACCCTCAGGGATCTGAAGGTCGCCGAGCCGCTGATCGACCAGGTCATCGCCATCGCCGAAAGTACCCGCACGGATGTGCTGGGCCGCTGAACCGGGGAGATAACGATCCATGCCCGTCGTCTGCCACGAAAGCCAGAGCGTTGAACTGGTCGAGGGACAATCCGTCCTTGACGCGCTGCTCGCACAGGGCGGGCTGATCCCCTATTCCTGCCGGGGCGGGATCTGCCAAAGCTGCCTGATGCGGGCGGTCGAGGGTCAACCGCCGCCGGCCGCGCAGGCAGGCCTGAGGGAAACCCTCAGGCTGCAAAATTATTTTCTGGCCTGCGTCTGTCACCCGACGGAAAACCTCAAGGTCACCCTGCCTTCGGCGGAGGGCCTGGCCGTTCATACCACGGTGGTCGGACACAGAAGGCTCGGCGACGAGATCATTGAGTTGAGCCTGATGCCTGAAGCGCCCCTGGCTTACCGGGCCGGACAGTTCATCACGCTATTCAACTCGGAGGCAGGGCAGGGTCGCAGCTATTCCCTGGCCAGTGTCCCCGGGTTGGACGCATCGCTCATTCTGCATGTCCGCCGCCTGCCGGGCGGAAGAATCAGCGGCTGGATTCATGAGGAGTTGCGCGTGGGTCAGACCGTCGAGGTCAGGGGGCCTGGCGGCGACTGCTTCTATGTTCCGGGGAAACCCGAGCAAGGGTTACTGCTGATCGGCACCGGTTCCGGCCTGGCGCCCTTGTACGGCATCCTGCGCGATGCCCTGGCTCAGGGACATCAGGGTCCCATCAGGCTCTTTCATGGCAGCCGCGATCCTGGGGGACTCTACCTCGTGAACGAGCTTAGGGAACTGGCCTGTCGCCATGCCCAATTCGACTATGTACCCTGTCTGTCCGGCCCCGATCCAGCCCTGGGATACGCGCAAGGCCGCGCCCATGAGGTGGCGCTTGGGGAGTTTTCGGACCTGAAGGGCTGGCGCGTCTTTCTCTGCGGGCATCCGGACATGGTCCAGCAGGCCCAGATGCGCGCCTACCTGGCTGGAGCGGCACTGCAAGAGATCCATGCCGATGCCTTCCATACCCGCCGCGAGCCGCCCCACTGATGGGCTTCCCGCCGCCAGGGCTCCAGTATGCGATCGGCGGGCCGGCCACATGCGGATAAATGGGACCGGCACTATGGGCCGGCTGCTATCCGCGCCGCCGCAAGTCCGCCGACCCGACCAGTGGCTAGGGGCTCTGGCCGCCCTGCTGGGCATGCTGGGCCTGCTCTGGACCACCCGCGTCCTGGGGCCGGCGATCGCGCCCTTCGTGGTGGCCTCCATGGGCGCCTCGGCCGTGCTGCTGTTCGCCGCCCCCCACAGTCCGCTGGCGCAACCCTGGCCCCTGGTCGGCGGGCATCTGATATCAGCCATCATCGGCGTGGCCATGAGCCGCTGGATTTCCGATCCGATGCTGGCGAGCGCTGCCGCCGTAGCGCTTTCCATCCTGTCGATGCAGTACCTGCGCTGCCTGCACCCGCCGGGCGGCGCCACCGCCTTGACGGCCGTTGTCGGGGGCGACGCGGTTCAGCGGATGGGTTTCGATTACGTGCTCGCGCCGGTAGGCATTGACGCCTTCATCCTGCTGATCCTCGCGATGGTGATTACCCCCCTGCTGATGCCAGGCCAACGCTACCCCCAGCCGCGCGGGCGCGCCACGCCGACCGGAGCGGCTCCCGCGCATGACGGTATCGATCGGGACGACCTGGAGTTCGCGCTGCGGGAAATCGGCTGCTTCATCGATGTCAGTCCCGATGATCTGGAACGCCTGCATGCCCTGGCGGAACAGCATGCGCGGCAGCGGGCGCACGCCATCCGGCTCCGCCCAGAATCCCCCACCACCCGAGTGAATCCCGCGATGATTGTCTTCAGCCATGCCTTCCGGCCTTTCTTTCTGCTGATGGGGCTGTATGCCCTGCTCGCTGCCACAGCCTGGTGGCTGCAACTCGGCCATATCCTGGCCTGGCCCACTGAGCCGCCAGCCCGCCTCCGCCATGGGCATGAAATGCTGTTCGGATATGCCGGCGCCGCCATCGCCGGCTTCCTGTTGACCGCGGTGGCAACCTGGACGAACCGGCCCGGCGTGGCCGGGATCCGGCTCGCCGGGCTGTGCGGGTTCTGGCTCGTCGCCCGAATCGGCGCATGTCTGCCGGGCAATGGCGGGTTCACCCTCTGGGCGCTGGGCAGCGGGCTATTCTGGCTCTGGCTGACGCTGTTGATGGCGCGCGAAGTCTTCACCGCGCGGAATGTCCGCAATTACAAGATTCCGGGGGTGCTGGCGGCTTTTGGCTTGACCGAACTAGTCTTTTTCCTGGCCGGACCCGGCCAGCCGATGCTGATGGAGGCCGCCCTGAGTGCCGGCCTGTTCCTGGTCATCGGCATGATTCTGCTCGTCGGCGGTCGCATCATTCCCAACTTCACCCAGAACTGGCTGAAACTCCAGGGGCGCGAACCGAACCATCGACTGCCGGCATTCGACCGATTCGACCTGGTGGCCGTCAGCGTCACGGTGGCCTTTGCCGTGGCGTATACGGCCTGGCCCATGTCGATCGCCACGGGCGGGCTGGGTCTCGCGGCCGCGTTGCTGCAAGCGGCGCGGGTGCTGCGCTGGCAGGGCTGGTTGACCTGGCGGGAACCGCTGCTGTGGATACTGCATGTCGGCTATGCCTGGATTCCCATGGGCCTGGTCCTGCTCGGCCTCGCGGCCCTGGGTCAGCCGCTGTGGCGGGACGCGGGTCTGCATGCCCTCACCTATGGCGCCATCGGGACGATGATCCTCGGCGTGGCCGCCCGCGTGGCGCTCGGCCATACCGGCCGGCCGCTGACCGCCGCGCCCGGCATGAAGCTGGCCTTCGGGCTCATCACCCTGGGCGCCGCGCTGCGCGTGTTCGCGCCCGCCGGCGGTGAGGCGATGCGGCTGTCCCTGCCGCTGTGGCTCGCCGCCTATGGTCTGTTCCTGATCCACTACCTGCCCATCCTGCTCGCGCCCCGGGTGGATGCGCGCTGATTTCCCTACCGCCCACCGAGGACACACCGCATGCTGACTCCCGCCATGAAGGACGCCATCGAGCGCACCGAACTGATTCCCTTCGCCACCGCCAGCCTGGACGACATACCGAATGTGGCGCCCATCAAATTCATCTGGGTCGTCGCCGCCGATACGCTCTGGATTGCCGACAACTATCTCGACAAGACCCTGGCCAACCTGCGCGAGAACCCGCAAGCCGCGGTTTATGTCTGGTCGGCGGACCCCAAGCTGTGCGTCCAGATCAAGGGCGACATCGCCATCCACACCGCCGGCGAGGCCTACGAAACGATGAAGGCCCAGGCCCGGGCGGAAAAACCCGACATCCCCGCCCGCTCCCTGGTCGAGCTGCGCATCCGTGAAATCTACCAGTGCCTGCCCGGCGACGGCCCCGGCCGGCGGCTGTGGCCGGCCCCCGACGTGGAAGGCGCGGCGCCATGATTCAGCCTGTCGATCTCAAGGATTTCCTGCTGACCTTCTTCGTCTCCGCCGGGATCATCCTCAGCGGGGCGTGTTATGCGCTGTGTTATGCCTGGGGCCGGCTGCGCGACCGCCCGGCCTACCTGCGCGGGGCGCTGCTCGCCTATGCCGTGCTGGCGGGCTGCGTACTGACCCTGATGCGCACCGCTCACCTCGACGGCGTCTGGTCCACGCTCACCCTGGTCATGCTGGCCGGCTATTTCGCCGCGCCGCGCGCCATCTTTCGCCTGTGCCACGTCACTCACGCCCACGAGCACACGCCCCCCCTTTCCATCAACAACAAGGAGAAAATCCCGTGAACCCCTCGCCACTCTGGGCTTCCGAGCCCTTCTGGAAAAAAGTCGCCATCTGGGTGACCGGCGGCTCGTTCGTGCTGCTGATCCTGCTGACCTTCGACTCCATGTCGAAAGTCTCGGCCGGCAGCAAACGGGTGCCGGCCTACGGCGTCATCAACCAAGCAGTCGACTACCGCTTCGACAAGGCGGCCAATCGCTACATGCCGGTCATCGGCGGCGAGGCCCCGCTATTCGGCAAGAAGCTGACCGAGGCGGAAGCCGAGGCGCTGGTCGACCTGGGCAAGAAAACCACCCAGGCCAAGAACTGCATGAACTGCCACACGCTGTTGGGCAATGGCGCCTATTACGCGCCCGACCTGACCAAGGCCTGGCTGGACCCGGGCTGGATCGACGCGGCCAACCGCGAGGCGCAAATGTTGGCTTTTCTCAAGGACCCGCCCAACCATGCCCGCACCTTTGGCAGCGGCCGGCGCATGCCCAACCTGGGCATCACCGACGAGGAGGCCAAGGGTGTGGTCGCCTTCCTGAAATGGATGAGCACCATCGACACCAACGGGTTCCCCCATAACTTCAAGACTCTGAACGCACAGGAGCAGCCATGAGCCAGATCGCCGCCGCACTGCCCGGCAAAATCACCGACACCTTCGCCCGGCTGGACAGCCCGCATCTCAACGGCGGGCAGCAACTCGCCGTCAAATACTTCGCCGTGGCGCTAGTCCTCTTCATCGCCCAACTGCTGTTCGGCCTCTTGGCCGGGCTCCAATTCATCGTCCCCGGCTTCCTGTTCGGCTGGCTGGATTTCAGCGTCAACCGCATGGTGCACATCAACGCCATGGTGGTGTGGATGCTGTACGGCTTCATCGGCTCGGTCTACTGGTTCCTGGAAGAGGAGAGCGGCACGGAGATCGCCGGCCTCAAGCTGGGGAACCTCGCCTTCTACGTGCTGACTGGCGCGGTCACCATCGTGGTGCTCGTGTATCTGCTGGTGCAGACCGGTCCCGGCAACGACACCACGCGCTGGCTGATCAACGAGGGCCGCGAATACATCGAGGCCCCGCGCTGGGCCGACATCGGCATCGTCGCCGTGATGCTGGTGTTCTTCTACAACGTCGCCGGCACTTTCTCCAAGGGCCGCTGGTCCGGCATCTCCGGCGTGCTGACGCTGGACCTGGTCGCGCTGGCCGGCCTGTATCTGGCGGGCATGTTCTATTCGACCAACATCAGCGTCGACCAATACTGGTGGTGGTGGGTCATCCATCTGTGGGTGGAAGCCACCTGGGAAGTGCTGGTGGGCTGTATCATGGCCTGGAGCCTGATGCATCTGATCGGCGCGCGCCGCAAGATCGTGCAGACCTGGCTGTATATCGAAGTGGCGCTGATGTTCGGCTCCGGCATCCTGGGGCTCGGCCATCATTACTTCTGGATCGGCACCCCCGAATACTGGCTGACCATCGGCGGCTTCTTCTCGGCGCTGGAGCCGATCCCGCTGGTCGCCATGGTCGTGCATTCGGTCTATGACGCCGGCGTGCACAAGTTCCGCAGCACCAATCATCCGGCCCTGGCCTGGATCATCGCCCACACCTTCGGCAACTTCCTCGGCGCGGGCGTCTGGGGCTTCATGCACACCCTGCCGCAGATCAACCTCTACACCCACGGCACCCAGTGGTCCGCCTCGCACGGC